>Ga0224557_1000898_pt1 | contig 30748 bp, 29 predicted proteins | sample 714S31014metaG_FD_180677 | JGI IMG/M metagenome (GOLD analysis project Ga0224557, IMG submission 180677) | Peat soil microbial communities from Stordalen Mire, Sweden - 717 S3 10-14 | ecosystem: Environmental > Terrestrial > Soil > Wetlands > Peat | place: Sweden: Norrbotten County, Stordalen... | reverse complement strand
CTGATCAAGACCGGCAACGTGCGGCTGATCAGCGACGACGGGGGCATGACGGCCGCGCCGGATGACATCGTCCCGCCCAGCACTCCCGAGCCCGACGTCACCCCGGCCACCGACATCACCCCGGCCGCCGACATCACCCCGGCCGCCGACATCACCCCGGCCGCCGACGCCACCCCGGCCACCGCGTCCGCCGGCGAAGTTGCCGACCGCGCACCGGCGAGCATGGCGGCTGAGGACAGCCCGGAGGATTCCGCGCCGCCGAACGCACCGCCCCCGAACGCACCGCCCCCGAACGCACCGCTGCCGAACGTGCCGCCCCCGAACGTGCCGCCCCCGAACGAGCTGCCCCCGACGTCGCCATCGACGACGCCGCCGCTGCCGAACTACGACGAGCTGTCCATCGCCTCACTGCGCGCGCGGCTGCGGATCCTGGACGTGACGCAGGTCAGGGAGCTGGCTGACTACGAGCGGGCGCACGCGGGCCGGGCCGACGTGATCGCCATGTTCGAGCGCCGGATCGTCAAGCTGGAGGCCGAAGCTTAGTGTCGCTCGAGACGTCGGCGGAGGCGCCAGTCCCGGTCCGCACGGTGCTGCAGCTGGTCGGCGGGTGGATCGGCCGGCTGGGGCGGGTCTGGGTGGAAGGGCAGATCGCCGAGTGCGCGGTCCGCGGCAGCGCGGTGTTCCTGACCCTGCGCGACCCGATCGCGGCGGTGTCGGTGCGGGTCATCTGCTCGCGGCAGGTGTTCGACGCGGCCGAGCCGCCGCCAGCCGAGGGAGCCAGGGTGGTCATCTGGGCGCGGCCGGATTTCAACGCCAACCGGGGGTCTTTCGCCCTGGCCGCGCTGGAGATCCGGGCCGTGGGCGTGGGCGAGCTGCTGGCCCGGCTGGAACGGCTGCGCCGCCAACTGGCCTCAGAAGGACTTTTTTCTGCCGAACGGAAACGCCTGCTTCCCTTCCTGCCCGGTGTCGTCGGCCTGGTGTGCGGACGCGATTCGGCGGCTCAGCGCGACGTCATGCAGAACGCCGGGCGGCGCTGGCCGGCCGTCCGGTTCCGGGTCGAACAGGTGGCGGTCCAGGGGCCGTACGCGGTGCCGGAGGTGATCGACGCGGTGCAACGGCTCGACGCGGACCCCGACGTGGACGTGATCGTGATCGCCCGGGGCGGCGGTTCGCTCGAGGACCTGCTCGCGTTTTCCGACGAGACGCTGGTCCGGGCGGTCGCCGCGTGCCGGACGCCGGTGGTGAGCGCGATCGGTCATGAGCAGGACACGCCGCTGCTCGACTACGTGGCCGACGTGCGCGCCTCCACGCCGACCGACGCGGCCAAGCGGATCGTGCCCGATGTCGCCGAACAGCTCGCGCTCATCGCCCAGCTGCGGGACCGGGCCCGGCGGTGCGTGACCGGCTGGCTGGACCGGGAGACGGCCTGGCTGGAATCGGTCAGGTCCCGGCCGGCCCTGGCCGATCCGGTACGCGAGGTCGAGCGGCAGGCCGAGCGGGTGGACGCCCTGTTGCAGCGGGCCAGGATGTCCCTGGACACCAGCCTGGTCCGGGGCCGTGACGACGTGGCGCACACCCGGGCCCGGCTGCTCGCCCTGTCCCCCGCGTCGACGCTGCGCCGCGGTTACGCGATCGTGCAGCACCGCGGTCACGGGGTCGACGGGGTCGACGGGGTGGTGCGCAGCGCGGCCGAGGTCGAGCCGGGCGAGACGCTGACCGTCAGGTTCGCCGCGGATCAGCTCACCGTCCGGGCCGGCAATGACGTGGCCGGCGGATAGGGTCGTGGGCGTGACAGACGGCGGTACCGACACGGCGGGCGCGGCCCCCAAGGAGACGCTCTCCTACGAGCAGGCCAGGGACAAGCTGGCGGCGGTGGTCAAGCGCCTGGAAACCGGCGGCCTGACCCTGGAGCAGTCGCTCGAGCTCTGGGAACGCGGCGAGCGGCTGGCCGCGGTGTGCGGCGAATGGCTGGACGGCGCCCGGGCCAGGCTGGCCGCCGCGATGGCCACGCGCGACGACGCCGACCCGGCCAAGGCCGAGGACGACACACCCTTCTGAGCCGCCCCTACCTGGCGTTTGTCCGGCCTGGTGCGGGGAAGCTGTAGCGCAGGCAACAGCGAGGTGGGTACAGATGAATCCGGTCGAGCGGGTGCTCAGGAAGGTCGATGCCGCGCAGCAGCGGCACAAGCCCACGGCGTTCGTCTACGGGGTGATCAAGAAGTACGGAGACGACAACGGCGGCGTGCTGGTTTCCAACCTGGCGTACTCCTCTTTCGTGTCGCTGTTCCCGTTGCTGCTTGTGCTGGTCACGATCCTGACCTACACCACGGCGATCAACCCGTCGTTCGATACCGATGTGCGGAACGCGGTGGCCGGCCAGGTCCCGCTGCTCGGCCAGACGCTCATCGGCAGCGTGCATCAGCGGGAGCGCGCGAGCATCATCGGGCTGATCGTGGGCCTGGTTGGCCTGATCTGGGGCTCGACCGGCCTAGCCCAGGCCGGCCTGTTCACGATGGAGCAGGTGTGGAACCTGCCGGGGCCCAAGCGGCCAGGCTACGTCCAGCGACTCGGGCGCGCGGTGCTCTTCCTGGCCCTGCTCGGCGGCGGGGTGATCGTCACCACCGGGCTGTCCAGCCTCAGCATTTACCTGCACTACGGGCTCGCGGTCAAGATCCCGGTCGAAGTGGTGACCGCGGCCTTCAACGTGGGCATGTACCTCGGTGCCTTCCGCGTGCTGACCCCGAAGGGCGTGCCGACCCGCGACCTGTTGCCCGGAGCCATCACCGGCGGCATCCTGTGGACGCTGCTGCAGTTCCTCGGCACCTACCTGGTGCACCACTACCTGCACAGCGACTCGGTCTACGGCGTGTTCGGCACCGTGCTTGGCTTGCTGGCCTGGATCTATATCGCCGTTGAGATCACCGTGTACGCCGCCGAGATCAACGTGGTGCTGTCGCGGCGGCTCTGGCCACGGTCCATCGTCCAGCCCCCGCTCACCGAGGCCGACCGGCACAGCATGGCGCTGCAGGCCCTGCAGAACCGGCGGCGGCCCGAGCAGCACGTCGAGGTGACGTTCGACGACCGTCCGCCCGGTGCCGAGGTTCCCGCCACGACACCGCAAACGTCAGACGAGGTGGCACCGCCCGCGCGGGCCGGGGCGGCGGAGGCACGCGGTGACGCCGACCCGGGCTCAGCCGCTGACCGGGCGCAGTGAGGCGGCGAGCTGGCGCAGCTGAGCCCAGCTCGCATTGCCGGTGACGACCACCGTCCGCCCGGCCGCGGTCGTGTAGTACATCGAGCGCAGCATCCGCTCCGCGTTGACGCTCCGGTGCCAGGTCAGGCCGGCCAGGCGTACCGGCGGGAGCGGGGTTCCCGCGCTGCTCATCCGGTCGATGAACCCGTGCGCGCCAACGTTACTCTCGCCGAGCAGGGCCAGCGCGCCGTCCGGGGTCATGTAGCCGAGCAGCCAGGTGACCGTGCCCGCGCCGTTCGCGCCGCCCACGGCCAGGCCGGAGCTCACCGGCTGCCAGGATCCGGGTAGCCCGGCCGGGGCCACTGCCGGGTACGGCGCGAGCCGGATCAGCTTGGCCAGGTCACTGCGGTAGCTGATGGTAACGGGCTGGGCGGCGTGCGGGGCCGGCACCGCGACGACGAGAATCGCGACGGCCAGCAGGCAGCCAAGCGCGGCCAGCCCGGCGTGCAGCACCCTGTTCACAACCCTGTTCACAATGGCCCAGCATAGGATCGGTACACAGCTAGCCGGAAGGACACCAGCCATGACCGCCGAGCAGGAACACGAGCCGGACCGCCATGCCCCCGACCGCAACCTGGCGCTCGAGCTCGCCCGGGTGACCGAGGCCGCGTCGATGGCCGCGGCCAGGTGGGTGGGCCGGGGCGACAAGAACGGCGCCGACGGCGCCGCCGTAAGCGCGATGCGGATGTTGATCAACTCGGTGTCGATGCGCGGCGTCGTGGTCATCGGCGAGGGCGAGAAGGACAACGCCCCGATGCTGTTCAACGGGGAGGAAGTGGGCGACGGCACCGGCGCGGCCTGCGACGTCGCGGTCGATCCCATCGACGGCACCCGGCTGTGCGCCAACGGCATGTCGAACGCGATCTCGGTGCTCGCGGTGGCGAACCGCGGCTCGATGTACGACCCGTCGGCCGTGTTCTACATGGACAAGCTGGCCACCGGCCCGGCCGCGGCCGACGTGGTGGACATCACCGCCCCGCCGGCCGCCAACATCGCCGCGGTGGCCAAGGCCAAGGGCCAGTCACCGCAGGACGTGACCGTGATCATCCTGGACCGGCCCAGGCACACCGAGCTGATCAAGCAGGTCCGCGAGACGGGCGCCAGGATCCACCTGATCACCGACGGCGACGTGGCCGGCGCGATCATGGCGGCCCGCGACGACACCGGCATCGACCTGCTGCTCGGTACCGGCGGGACGCCCGAGGCGATCATCGCCGCCTGCGCGCTTAAGTGCCTCGGCGGGGTCATCCAGGGCAAGCTCGCGCCCAAGGACGACGCGGAACGCCGCCGTGCCATCGACGCCGGGCATGACCTGAACCGGGTGCTCACCACCGATGACCTAGTGGCCTCGGACGACGTGTTCTTCGCCGCCACCGGGATCACCGACGGCGAGCTGATGGCAGGCGTCAGGTACCGGGCCGGCGGCGCCACCACCCATTCGCTGGTGATGCGGTCCCGGTCAGGGACCATCCGCAGCATCAAGAGCGAGCACCAGCTGTGGAAGCTGCGGGCCTATTCCGCTATCAACTTCGGCTGAGCTATCAATTCCGGCTGAAGAGGCGGAACCTGCGGGGTTTCGGCGGCGTGCGCACGTCAAGTTCGCCGCCGAGCACCATCGCCTTGACCTCGATCACCGGCGTGTCCGGGCCGGCCGGCAGTGGGGTGCTGCCGCGCTTGCGGCCTAGCACCATGCGCCCGCTCACCATCACCGACACCCCGTCCGGCACGATCAGCCGGAGCCGTCCGCCGATCACCGTCGCGTACAGCTGTACCCGGCTGAACTGCATGATCGCCTGAGTGAAGTCGACCTCGACCTCACCGAACATGGCGGTCACGGTGAGGTTCTCCGGTACCACCCAGCGGCCGTCCCGCCGGGCCGGGCCGAAGATACCGGCAATGACCCGGCCGCCGTCTAGCCGCACGGGCTGTCCGGACGGCGCGGCCAGGTCAGCGGTCAGGTCCGCCAGGTCACCGAGGGTGCGGGCCGAGAAAGCCCGCTGAACTCGTTCGGCGTGCTCCTCCGCGGTGAGCCGCCCGTCGCCCATCGCCGCGGAGAGCAAGGCGAGCACCCGGTCCCGGTCAGCATCGGACGCTCGCAGATCACGGGGTGCCGGCCGAGAGCTCATGGCCTGAAAATATATGCTCTGCCGGCCCGCTCGCGGCTCCTCAGTCCAGGCGGCGCCGCGGCCCTTGGCTCGCTGGAGGCCTGGCCAAGGGTTATGTCGGCGTCGGGTGTGCGAGATCGGGTTGAACGTGCTACCCATATTGCATGGCAGACGCAGTGATCGACAGGATGATGGCGCGGGCGAGTGAGGAGCAGATCCGCCTGGTCCGCTTCCTTTACGCCGACCACGGCGGGATCATCCGCGGCAAAGCGGCCGGCACATCGCGGCTGCGCGAACGCGCGGCCAGCGGGATCGGGCACACGGTCGCGATGATGGCGATGTCCATGCTCGACCAGCTGCAGCCGGTGGCCGGCATGGGCCCGGTCGGCGAGGTCAGGATCGTGCCCGATCCGGATACCTTCGTCACGCTCCCCTACGCACCGGGCGCGGGCGCGATGCTCGGCGACCTGGTCAAGCTGGATGGGTCGCCGTGGGAAGCGTGCCCGCGCACGTTCCTCAAGCAGGCCATCGTCGAGCTAGCCGGCGAGGGGTACGGGATCCAGGCTGCGTTCGAGCCCGAGTTCACCCTCGGCCGCCGCGAGTCCTCGCCCGGCGGTCCCTCCATCCCGGACCGGCTCATCCCCCTCGACGACAGCTTGTGCTACTCCGCCACCGGCTTCCACCTCGCGCACAACTTCACCATGGATCTCGTCGATGCGCTGGAGGCGCAAGGCCTGGAGGTGGAGCACTACTACCCGGAACTTGGCCACGGCCAGCACGAGCTGTCGGTGCGCCACACCGGCGCGCTGCGCGCCGCCGACAACCACGTGCTGTACCGGGAGACCGTTCGCGGCGTGGCGTTCAAGCACGGCCTGTGGGCGAGCCTGGCCCCCAAGCCGATTCCCGACCAGGCCGGCAACGGCACCCACCTGCACGCTTCGCTCACCGACCTGCTGCCAGACGGCGCACCCGGCGGGCACAACGCGTTCGCCGACCCCGCCGACCGCTACGGGCTGTCCCAGGTCGGCTACCACTTCATCGGCGGCCTGCTCGTCCACCTCCCCGCCCTGGTCGCGCTGACCTGCGCCAGCGTGAACAGCTACCGCAGGCTCGCACCGCAGATGTGGGCCAGCGCGTACTCCTGCTACGGGATGGACAACCGCGAGGCGGCGATCCGGATCTGCTCGCCGCTGCGTGGAGACCCGGGCAGTTCGGTCAACCTGGAGCTGAAGCCGTCCGACTCGAGCGCCAACCCCTACCTCGCGCTCGGCGCGTTCATCTACGCGGGCCTGGACGGCATCCGCGGCAAGATGGACCCGGGCGAGGCGGTGAACGTGGACCCGGCCACCCTGACCGACAGCGAGCGAAGCGCGGGCGGTACCCACCGCCTGCCCGCCTCGCTGGCCGCGGCCCTGGACGCGCTGTCCGTGGACGAGATGATGATGGACGCCCTCGGTCCGCTGCGCAGCACGGCCTACCTCGCGGTCAAGCGCTCAGAAGCCGCCCACTTCGCCCACTCCACCGACCCCTACTACGAGTGCTTCCACCACTTCACCAAGCTCTGACGACACGACCCCGAGGTAGCTGGGGGCAGGTTCATTCGTTTCTCGCGACGTCGGGTCCGGTGATGCGGGCCAGCAGCGGGAAGGTGGCCGCGATGATGCCGAGGGACACCAGGATCCCGCCCCCGGTGATGAGGTAGTACGCGGCACCGGGCGCCACCATCGGGTGCTGCTGGGCCACGGAGGCGAACTCCGCGGCGGCGGCGAACCCGGTGCCGATCGCGACGGCGGCGACGGCGAGCAGCGGGACGGCGCTTTCCAGCGCGACGACGCGGCGCAGCGTGGCGAGCCGGGCGCCGGTGAGCCGCAGCAGGCTGAACGGCCGTTTGCGGTCGGCGAGCCCGGCCGCGATGGCCGCGGCGAGCGTGCAGCCGGCGATCGGCAGGCTGACCAGGATCACCGTGTTCGCGAGCTGCTGGTAGGCGTGGTTGGTGGAATTATCCTGCGCGATCAGGTCGCCGATGGTGGACGGCGCGTTGGCGCTTGGATTCGCGTATGCGTTCTCTAGCACCGTCCTGGCCTGCTCGACCGCTGGCACGGAGCCGTTCGTCCCCACGTTGAAGGCGTCCACGCCGAGGCTGGCGAGCCGTGAGGCCGGCACGTTCACGGCTGGCCAGGTGATCCCGGCCGATGTCATGCCGTCCAGCGGGCCGTCGAACCCGTCTTCCGGGAAAGCCGCCGCTGCCGCCCCGGCCGGGCAGCGGCCAAGGGCGGGCACGGTCGCGAGCTGCGCGCACGAGACCACGCCCGCCGGAACCGGACTTGAGCCGCCCGGAAAGGTGCCCAGGTTGTGGAATGTCCCTGGGATGGTCAGCCGCGGGTCCGCGCGGACCACGACCACCCCCTGGACGCCGGGAATCCCGGCTAGCCGGGCCGCGAGCGGCGCGGCGGGCGCGGCCGGCCCCGCGCCTGACGCGGCGGGCTTGAGCGAGGACGTGAAGAGGCCCGACGCCGCCAGCTGGTCCGTCACCACGGCCGCGGCCGCAGGGCTGGCAAACCGCGTGACGTTCTTGGCGTCCTGCGTGGTGATGCCCACCACGGCCACGGTGGTGATGAACAGGGCGAGCACCAGGCCGCTGACGGCGCGGAAGGCGGTCCTCGGGTCGTCGGCGAGGCGACGGGCGGCGATCAGCGCGCTGGGGCGGCTGGTCCGCCTGGCCATCACCCGCGCCATGGCCATGGTGAGCCACGGGCCGGCGATGACCAGGCCGGCGATGATGAGCAGGAAGCCGGCCAGGAGGGCCCAGATCTCACCGCCCACCGATGCCGGGGTACCGTGCACGACGAAGAAGCCGAGCTCGGCCAGGCCGGCCAGCAGCGGCAGCACCCGCCAGGCCCGCGGCGGCGGTGGCGTGGCCCGGCGGGCGACGCCGAGCGGGGAGATGTGCACCCGGTGCAGCGCCAGCCGGGCCGCCACGGCGGCGGCCACGGGTACGCCGATCGCGGCCGCGAGGATGTCTGGCAGGCTGAGCGCCAGGTCGGCGGGGAAGAACGGCTCACCGAGGAACGGGACGCCCGCGACCGGAGCGCGGAGCAGGAAGAAGATCCCGAAACCGGCCGCCACCCCCAGGACCGCGGCCACCGTCGATTCGGTGGCGGCGAGCAGGGAGACCTGCTGGCGGGTCGCGCCGACCAGGCGCATCGCCGCGAACCGCTGCTCGCGGCGGGCAGCCGACAGCTGGGTCGCGGTGGCGATGAAGATCAGCACCGGGGCCAGCATGGCCAGCGCCACGACGGACAGGATGAGGTCGATGCCGCTCGGCTGGATTCCCCCGACGGCCGGGGTGTAGTACAGGCCTTTGGGGTTCACCGGCCGGTCCCCGGCGCTGAAGGGCGCCGCCGCGGCGATCGACGTTACCTGCACGCTGTAGGGCGTGCCCGCCAGCTGCGCCGGGGTGTGCCCGATGATGATGACCAGCGAGTTCGGCGACGGCAGCGCGGCGTCGCCGATCGGGCCGGCCAGGCGGCCTGGGTAGCGGCCGGCCAGCTGGTCCGCCGGGGTGCTGCGCAGCAGCGCGGCCAGCGCGGGCGAGGCGTAGTACTGGCCAGGCCCCGGGTCACGGGGGATGCCCGGCGGCACCGGCGACGACGTACCGGTGGCGGCCACGTCGAAGCGGTAGATGTTCTGGTCGTCGAAGGTGTCACCGATGGGGTGCCACCACAGCGGGGCGATGCCCGCCGTCGTCGGGCCGGGAGACACGAACGCGGTGCCGGTCACGAACCATGCGTGCCGGTTGTTCCAGGTGGTGACCGCGTTGGTCGCGGCCACGACGGTCAGCAGCAGGCCGACGCCGAGACCGACCGCGACAGCCAGGACGACCAGCCGGGTGATGGCCTCGCGGCCGCCGCTGAGCACCAGCCGCAGTCCGAGCCCGATCACGGCGTGGCCCCGGTGAGCGTGCTGACCTTGCCGTCCCTGACGACGACCTCGCGGTCGGCGTAGGCGGCGACCCGGGCATCGTGGGTGACCAGGATGACGGTGGTGCCGTGCTCGCGGGCGCCGGCCGTGAGCAGCTCCATCACCAGCTCGCCTGACACCGAGTCCAGCGACCCGGTCGGCTCGTCGGCGAACAGCACCTCAGGCCCGGCGACCAGGCCGCGGGCCAGCGCGACGCGCTGTGCCTGCCCGCCGGACAGCTCCCCGGACCTGCGGTGCTCGAGCCCGTCCAGGCCGAGCGGGCCGAACCACTTCCTGGCCGCCATCATCGCCGGGCCGCGGCGGGTGCCTGACAGCAGCAGGGGCAGGGCGACGTTCTCCTCGGCGGTCAGCTCGGGGACCAGCTGACCGGACTGGAACACGAACCCGAACCGGTCCCGGCGCAGCGCGCTGCGCCGGTCGTCGCTCAGGGTGTCCAGCCGCTGCCCGCCGAACCAGACCTCGCCCTGTCCGGGGACCAGGATGCCCGCCAGGCAATGCAGCAAGGTGGACTTGCCAGAGCCGCTCGGCCCCATGACCGCGACGATCTCGCCCGGCCGGACTCCCAGCGCGGCGCCGCGCAGCGCCGGCGTTTCGCCGAACGAAAGGAACAGGTTCCGCGCCTCGATGATCTTCGCAGTTCCGGGGGCCGCCGCGACGGCGGGGGCGTCGGCGGTCACCGGCGCACCGCCCGCGCGAGCAGGTCCAGCCGGGCCGCGGTGTGGTCGATCCATCGCAGGTCAGCCTCCAGTCGGTAGAGCGCGTGGTCGGCGAGCAGCACGCCGAGTGGATCGGAGTTGCGCTTGAGCTCGGTGAGCTCGCGCATCCGCTGCAGGTGTGCCGCCCGCTGGACGTCCAGGTAGCCGTGGGCCGGCCGGTCGAGCATCAGGGCGAGCACCACCTTGGCGAACAGTTCGCTGGCCAGGTCCGGCTCCGGCGGGGCCGGCTCGGCCAGCCACCGCTCCACGTCCGCGATGCCCGTTTCGGTGATGATGTACCGCCGGCGTTCGGGCCCGGCCTCCTGCTCGACCGGGCCGGCGACCGCCTTTCCGTCCCTGGCCAGCCGGGACAGGGTCGCGTACACCTGGCTGTAGCGCAGCGGCTTGCCCAGGCCAAAGTACGCGTCGTAGTCCCGTTTCAGGTCGTATCCGTGGCTTGGGCCCCGCTCAAGCAGGCCAAGCAGGGTTAGTGGGACGCTCATACCCGAGAGAATACACCAAGAGTATTCTCTCGGATAGTAGTTTCGTGAGCGCACAAGGAAACACCCGCCCGGCAGGGAAGCCGGGCGGGTGCCTGTCCTAGCGAGCCTTACCCGCAGATGAGGCAAATATTCCAGCCGGTAAATTAAGGCTGATATCTTTAGCTCTGTGAACGATATAGTCGACACCCCGAGCCCGCCCGCAGGGCAAACGCTGGCCCTGGCGGCCGAACTGCTGGCCGCGATCAGCGCGATCCGGCGGATTGCGCGGCGGACGGCCCGGCTGGCCTGGCAGGACGAGCCGCTGCCGCCGGCCCAGTCCGAGCTGCTCAGGCTGGCCGCGGCCCGGCCCGGGCTCAGCGTCGCGGAGGCGGCGCACGAGTTGCGGCTGGCACCCAACACGGTGAGCACGCTGGTCGGCCGGCTGACCGCCGCGGGCCTGCTCGAGCGGGCCCGCGGGGTCTCGGACGGGCGTTCGGTGCGGCTCAGTGTGACCGACAAGGCCAGGCGCCGGATCGCAAGTTGGCGTGACCTGCGCGCGGAACTGGGCGCCCGGGCCCTGGACCTGCTCTCGGCCGAGGACAGGGAGACGCTCGCCGCTGCCCTGGGCGCCCTGCAGCGCTTCGCCGCCCAGCTGGAGGAGACCCGGTAACCGACGACCCTTAGGCCAGGTACTTGGCCAGGCCGTCGAGCATCTCGGCCGTGCCTCCCCGGCGCAGTTGCGGTGCCTGCGCCCCGTCGAAGCCGTCGAGGTAGGCGCCCTGCTCGGTCCACGTCAGCGCGGTCCCGCCGGCCGTCGCGGCTAGCTCGATGGTGGCGACGGAGATGGAGATGCGCGTGCCGTCGGCGTACATCTCGTAACTGTAGATGATCCGCTGATCAGGGACGATGTCGTAGTAGCGGGCGTCGTACCGGAAGCTGATGCCCTGGTAACCGACGCCGAAGCGCTCGTGGCCGCCGATACGGAAGTCAAATTCCGTGCCGCCCGCGTCCGCGCCCGGCTCGGTCAGGTCGCCGGTATCACCCCAGGCGTCCTTCGCCTCCTTCGAGGCGAAGGCGGCGAACACGCGGGATGCGGGCACCGGGTAAATGCGCTCGAGCGCGAACGTGTCGTGGATGACGGGACGGCCGGTCATGAGATCTCCTCGCGGATTCAGGCCGGGTCGCCCGGCGCTGACGGTTCTGCGGTTCCGGCGCCGAGCGGGCCGGCCGTCTCGGTCAGGTACTCGCCGAGACGGTCCAGGCGCCGCTCGACGAAGGTGCGGCGCTCGGCGATCCAGCGCTCGGCCGAGCGCAGAATCACCGGGTCGAGGGTGCACGTACGCGTGCGGCCGAGCTTGTGCGTCCGCACCAGTCCGCTCGCCTCAAGGACCTGCACGTGCTGTACGACGGCGGCGAGCGACATGGACAGCGGCCGCCCGAGCTCGCTGACCGAGGCCGGCCCCTGGCCGAGCCGCTCCAGCATGAGCCTGCGGCCTGGATCGGCGAGCGCTTGGAAGACACGGTCCAGGTCCGCTACATCGTTAAGCACACGCTTGAGTATCGTCCTGGGCACGCCAACAGTCAAGTATTTACTTTAGTATCGGTGCCGCCGGTGCCGACTGCCGGGGAAGCCAAGGAGAGTACGGCGACGGCGCCGCAGCCAAGCCAAACGCGGACGGGGGCCCCGCGGGCTTAGCATGCATCGCGCGGACGGGGGCACCGCGCGGCGCGACGCCGCCGCATAGCGTAACGATACAAGCTCGCCTATACATGTACAAGCGCCACTAGCAAGACACACCGTTTGTTTCTACCGGGTTTGTTTCTACCGGGTTTGTTTCTACCGGGCTTTCCGCGCCGCACCACCGGTGGACAAGCCAGCGGCCCGGATCGGCCTAAGCTGAAGGTCGGGGTCCGGCGGTCGGACCCCTAGCTGCGGAAGAGAGGCTGAGGCGCGTGCCTGAGTTCACTTACACCGACCTGCTGCCGCTGGGCCCGGACGCGACCAGGTACCGGAAGCTGACCGGTGATGGAGTGACGCACCACGGTTCGTTCGGCCGGAATTTCCTCGAGATCGAGCCGCAGGTGCTCACCGAGCTGACCGCGACGGCCATGGGGGACATTGCCCACCTGCTCCGGCCCGCCCACCTGAGCCAGCTACGGTCCATCCTGGACGATCCCGAAGCTAGCCCCAATGACCGGTACGTGGCCCGTGACCTGCTGAAAAACGCGTGCATCGCGGCGGGGAGGGTGCTGCCCATGTGCCAGGACACCGGCACCGCCATCGTGATGGGCAAACGCGGCCAGCACGTGCTCACCGACGGCCGGGATGAGGAACACATCTCCCGCGGCATCTACGACGCGTACACCACGCTGAACCTGCGGTACTCCCAGCTCGCGCCGCTGTCCATGTGGGAAGAGAAGAACACGGGCAGCAACCTGCCGGCCCAGGTGGAGATCTACGCCACCGGCGGGGACGAGTACAAGTTCCTGTTCATGGCCAAGGGCGGCGGCTCGGCCAACAAGTCCTTCCTGTACCAGGAGACCAAGACGGTGCTGAATCCCGCCCGGATGGCGACCTTCCTCGAGGAGAAGATCAGGTCCCTGGGCACCGCCGCCTGCCCGCCGTACCACCTGGCCATCGTGGTCGGCGGGACCAGCGCCGAGTTCGCGCTGAAGACGGCCAAGTACGCGTCGGCGAAATACCTGGACGGGCTGCGAGGCGCCGGCTCGGCGGCCGGGCACGGGTTCCGGGACCGCGAGCTGGAGGAGCAGGTGCTCGGCATCACCCGGCGGATCGGCATCGGCGCGCAGTTCGGCGGCAAGTACTTCTGCCACGACGTGCGGGTGATCCGGCTGCCCAGGCACGGGGCGTCCTGCCCGGTGGCGATCGCGGTGTCGTGTTCGGCGGACCGGCAGGCGCTGGCCAAGATCACCGCGGACGGGGTGTTCCTCGAGCAGCTGGAGACCGACCCGGCGCGGTACCTGCCGGATCCGTCCGGTCTCGAGGAGTCCGGCGAGGTGGTCGCGATCGACCTGACCCGGCCGATGAGCGAGATTAGGGCCGAGCTGAGCCGGTACCCGGTCCGCACCCGGGTGTCGCTGACCGGGCCGCTGGTGGTGGCCCGCGACATCGCGCACGCCAAGATCGCCGAACGGCTGGACGCGGGCGAGCCGATGCCGTCGTACCTGCGCGACCATCCCGTCTACTACGCCGGGCCGGCCAAGACCCCGGCCGGGTACGCGTCCGGTGCTTTCGGGCCCACCACCGCGGGCCGGATGGACTCCTACGTGGACCGGTTCCAGGCGGCGGGCGGATCGCTGGTGATGCTGGCCAAGGGGAACCGTTCGGCCGGGGTCACGGCGGCCTGCAAGAAGTACGGCGGGTTCTACCTCGGGTCGATCGGCGGCGCGGCCGCGCGGCTGGCCCAGGACTGCATCACCGATGTGTCCGTGATCGAGTACGAAGATCTCGGCATGGAAGCGGTGTGGCAGATCGAGGTCCGCGACTTCCCCGCGTTCATCGTGGTCGACGACAAGGGCAACGACTTCTTCACCGACCCGTCCGGCCCGGTGCTGCAGATTTCGGCGCACCCGTGAACTTTCGGATCGAGCATGACTCGATGGGAGAGGTCCGCGTGCCGGCGGACGCGCTGTGGGGGGCGCAGACGCAGCGGGCGGTGGACAACTTCCCGGTGTCCGGGGAGCGGATTGGGCGGGACCTGATCGGGGCGCTGGCCTCGATCAAGGGCTGCGCCGCCGTGGTGAACGGTGAGCTCGGCGTGCTTGACGCCGACCTGGCGTCCGCTCTTGGTGACGCGGCGGCTTTGGTGGCGCGGGGAGAATACGACGGCCAGTTCCCGATCGACGTGTTCCAGACCGGCTCGGGCACCTCGAGCAACATGAACGCCAACGAGGTCATCGCGACGTTGGCCTCTCGCGCGCTCGGGCGGCCGGTGCACCCGAACGACCACGTCAACGCCTCACAGTCGTCCAACGACGTGTTCCCTTCCGCGATTGGGGTAGCCGCCACCCGGCTGCTTTTGCTCGAGCTGATCCCGGCGCTTGACCACCTGGCCGTGGCGTTCGAGGCCAAGGCGGCGGAGTTCGGCGCCGTGGTCAAGGTGGGGCGGACCCACTTGATGGACGCGGTGCCTGTGACACTGGGCCAGGAGTTCGGCGGGTACGCGGCGGCGATCCGCCATTGTGCCGAACGGACCTTGGCGATCCTGCCCAGGCTCGGTGAGCTGCCGCTGGGCGGGACCGCGGTGGGCACCGGGCTGAACGCGCCGCCCGGGTTCGCCGCCGCGGTCATCGCGCGGCTGGCCGCCGATATGGAGCTGCCGCTGACCGAGGCGGCCAATCACTTCGAGGCCGCGGGGGCGCGGGACGCGCTGGTGGAGGCCAGCGGGGTGCTGCGGGTCACCGCGGTCAGCTTGTACAAGATCTGCAACGACCTGCGCTGGATGGGGTCCGGGCCGCGGGCGGGGCTTGGCGAGATCTCGATCCCGGACCTGCAGCCGGGCTCCTCGATCATGCCGGGCAAGGTGAACCCGGTCATCTGTGAGGCGGTCTGCCAGGTGTGCGCGCAGGTGATCGGGAACGACGCGGCGGTGACGTTCGGCGGGGCGGCGGGGAACTTCGAGCTGAACGTGATGATGCCGGTGATCGCGCGGAATCTGCTCGGGTCCGCCCGGCTGCTGGCCGCGGTGATCCCGCTGCTGGCCGACCGCTGTGTGGCCGGGATCACGCCTTTTGCCGACAGGATGCGGCGGCTGGCCGAATCCTCGCCGGTTATCGTGACCGCGCTGAACCGCTACCTCGGCTACGAGGCGGCCGCGCAAGTGGCACACGAGGCGCTTGAGACCGGAGAGACGATACGGGCGATCGTGGTCGCCCGGGGCTATGTCTCCCAGGGCAAAATCTCAGAAGCGCAGCTCAGCGCCGCTTTGGACGTGCTGGCGATGACCGGGACCGTGGCTGGCGGTTCACAGTCTGGTGACGCTTAATCAATGCTTAGGCTTATGCCAGAGACCTATCAGCCATCACCGTGTATGGTCCGCCTATGCACCCTTTGACGGACGCGGGGCGAGTTATCGCCGGGCGATACCGTCTGCAGGCTCCCATCGGCCGTGGTGCCATGGGGGTCGTGTGGCGTGCCCGCGACCAGCTTCTTGACCGCGACGTCGCGGTCAAGGAAGTCCACATAGCGGACACGCTCACCGATTCCGAACGGGAAAACGCGTTCCAGCGGACGCTGCGCGAGGCCAAGACCGCGGCCCGGCTCAACCACCCGGCGGTGGTCACCGTCTACGACGTGGCCGAGGACGAAGGCCGTCCCTGGATCGTCATGCAGCTGATCAGCGCGCAATCGCTAGACCAGGTGCTGGCGTCGTCGGGTCCGCTGTCGCCGAGGCGGGCGGCCGAAATGGGCCGTCAGCTGCTCTCCGCGCTGAGCGTGGCGCACGCCGCCGGGGTGATGCACCGGGACGTCAAGCCGAGCAACGTCCTGCTCAGCCACGACGACCGGGCCGTGCTGACCGACTTCGGCATCGCCACCTTCCAAGGTGACCCCAAGCTGACCCAGACCGGCATGGTGATGGGTTCGCCCGGGTTCACCGCTCCTGAGCGGATCCGCGGCGAAGACGCCTCCCCCGCGTCCGACCTGTGGTCCCTCGGCGCGACGCTGTTCGCGGCCGTCGAGGGGCACGGCCCGTTCGAGCAGCGCGGCGGAGCGCTCACCACCATGTCCGCCATCATCAACGAGGACGCGCCGCTCGCGACGAAGGCGGGGCCGTTCGGACAGGTCATCGCCGCGCTGCTGCGGCGCGAGCCCGGTGACCGGCCGGACGCGGCCAGGTCCGCCCGGATGATCACTGACGTGCTGCCGCTGCTGGCCGACCGGACCGGCGACGCGTCCGCCGGGTACGTGCCCACCGCGCTGTCCGCGTCCGCGCCGCCCAAACCGCCGTCGGGTGTGGCGGGTGCCGCGGGTGCGGCTGGGGCGGCGGGTGCGGCTGGAGTGGTGGCGGGTGAGAGCTTGCGGGGCTTTGGTTCGGCGGACCAGACGATCTCGCGGGAACCGTTTGGCCAGGCGGTGCCGGATGCGGGGGCGCCGACGCCCGCCGCCCCGGCTGCGGCCCAGTGGACGCCGGCGCCGCCGGCCCCGGCCCAGTGGACGCCCGCCCCGCCGGCCCCGGCCCAGCCGACTCCGGATCCGAACGCACCGACCACGGCGGCGCCGATCCTGGGAGGATACGGGGATACGCACGGATCCGCCGGCGGGTACAGGTCCGGCTCCGCGGTCCGGCCCGAGGGGCCACCGCCGGACTTCTCCTCCTGGTACGACCCGGCGCCTCGATCGGGCCCGGCGCCGCAGGCAGGCCAGGGATCCTGGTCCGGTTATCCAGCCCCAATCGGCTACGGTCCCAGCGGCCCGGGTGATGCCGGCGGCTCGGGCCTGGGGTCGGGGTCCGCGGCGGGGGCAGGCTTCGCGCCGGGATCGGCGTCCGCGCCGGGATCGGCGTCCGCGCCGGGATCGGCGTCCGCGCCGGGGGCAGGATCCGCGGTGGGGGCAGGATCCACGCCCTGGGGGGGTGCCGGCCCGGGGTACGTGCCGCCTCGCCGGCGCCAGCGATCAGGCCTGTGGTGGAAGATCGCCCTCGTGGTGCTGGCCCTGGTCGGGGCGGGCGCGGGCGCCGCCACCGTCCTGCTGCTGCATCACAATAATTCCCTGGCGACCACAAGAGCCGGCTCGTCCGCATCGTCCGCGTCGCGGTCATCGACGCCAGCCGTCGGACCCACGCTGCCCGCCGCTGGCCTGGTCACGGCGATCAACCAGCCGCTCACCGGGCCGCCTGCCGCGGGTTACCGCAGCTACTCCGCACCAGCCACGGGCACCGAGAAGGCCGGCTTCACGATCGACCTGCCGACCAGCTGGACGGTCAGGACGAATGGCGCTTACGAGACCTACCTCAACGACCCGAGCGGGAACATCAACATGCTGGTGGACCTGACGCCGCACACCTACCCGAACGACATGGTGGCCGAGGCGCAGTACATCGAAACCCGGTCGACACCGCAGTTCCCTGGGTACAAGCGGATCGACCTGAGGGCGCTGACCATCCGGCACACGGCGGGGTCGTTCTGGAAGTTCACCTGGACGGACAGTGGCGTCACGCAAGAGGCCCTGGACCTGCTGTTCGTGCTCCCCACCTCCTCGGGTGCGCAGTCTTACGCCCTCTACGCGACCGCGCCGGCCGCCATGTGGACGCAGCTGCAGTCGGTGTTCGACGAAGAGCTGCGGACCTTCGCCCCGCTGCCGAAGTGACGAGGCCAGCTTCCTTAGTCGTCACAGTTTCGGCTTCTCCTAGGGCGGCTTAGATCGGATACCTGGTTGCTTCTGTGGTGTACTGGCGGCCGGACGGAGTGGTCCACCGGAAGGTCGCCGGGGTGATCTGCTCGACGTTCCACCGCGGATCCTGCTTGAGCCTGTGCTCGTGCCTGCACTTGGGGGCGTGACCGCGGGCCGCGAACCGGTAGTCGCATTCCTCAGTGGCAATCGGCTCAAGCGCGCCCTTCAGCTCCCGCGCGCCGGGAACCCCGGTCGCGAGCCGCCAGGTACCGTATCCGCCGGGCGGATCGTGATCGCCGGGTCTGGGCCGTTTGCGCCGTCCCTGCCTGGGGGCCGCGTCCGGCCCGGGGCGCATCCGTGGCCGATGGCGTGTCCTTGGTCGTCGGTGACGGTGAGGCAGTAGGTGGTCTTGGGGCCCGCGGCGACGCGGCCGGCCAGGTCCCGGGCGAGCGCGGGGTCGCCCGGGACGGCACGCGGGATGATGAGCCGCCAGCACCGCGGCGCGCGCCAGGGTTGTCAGGCGTCCCGGCCGGGCAGCAGCGCGACGGCCTCGATTTCTACCAATGCGTCAGGGATAGCGAGCGCGCTGACCTCCACCAGCGTGCTCGCTGGCCGGGCGTCGCCGAAGTAGCGGCGGCGCACCGTGTTGACGGCCGGCCGGTCGGCCACGTTCAGCAGGTACACCCCGACCCGCACGACGTCGTCGAAGGTGGCACCGGCGGCCCGCAAGACGGCGCCCACGTTGTCAAGCACCTGTTCCGCCTGCCTGACCACGTCGCCGACGCCCACGAGGTCACCGTTGGCGTCGACCGGCAGCATGCCCGAGATATAGAGGAACCCGCCTGCCTCGACCCCGTCGGTGTAGTGGCTGATGGGCTCCGCCAACTGCCCGGCCAGCCGGATCCGCCTCATGAGAGATCCCGCGACGGGTCGAGGACGCGGATCATGAGCGGGCTCGGGTGGAACCCGTTGCACGGATTGAGGTCCTGCGGGCAGGCGGAGACCGAAACGATCGAATCCATCAGCGTCCGCAGCACCAGCTTGTCCCCGGCCTTACCGGTGGGGATCTCATTGCCGAACGTCCGGTCCGGATGGATGGGGGCGTTCTGGAAGAAGTTGAACGGATCGGGGATCTGCCACTCGGCGATCCCCCACGGCTCCAGCGCCTCGGTGAAATTCGTCCGGCAGCTGCGGTGGCCCACGACCCCGTAGTCGAGCCGGTAGCGCCGGTCGTCGCACATCGACGTGATGATGTCGTTCCGGCCCACGTCATCGCGGATGATCTCGAACATCGGGTGCCGCCAGTTGCTCTCCAGGCGGTCCCCGACGACGGCGGTCAGCCGCAGCAGCGCGGACCGCGTGTGCGTGGTGGACAGCCACTCGGTCCGGTTGCGCTCCGCGAACGCGACGAAGTCGGCGACCTGCTGCCCCTCCAGATCAACGATCTCCACCAGCTGACCCGCGCGGGGCGCAAAGGCCGCGCCGTGCCCGCCGGGAATCAGGATCTCCCGCCGCAGCAGATCCGGCCCCGGCGCTTCGGCCGCTGGCCCCGCCGCGCCGTCCGCCGGCCCGGTCCCCACGGAGACTTCGCCCATGGCGAGGATTGTGCGTCATATATGATCCACGGTCAAGCCAATCCGCCCGATACACGGGAGAACGCCACCGCCAGGCCGCTGGATCAGTCGCACCTGACCAGATCACCGCAGCGAAGGGTGGCGTCTGACCACCGATGACGGCGTTGCCAGGCCGAATGACCCAGGTCAAAAGGGACCAGCGAACTGATGGCTCCGATACACGACGCCTGACTCGGAGGACATGAACCGCGATCTGCAGCGTTCTGCCCAGCGGATACGGGAGGAAACCGCAGACGGCTGGCCGGGCCCGGCCTGACGCCGGGCCTGGCCCCGGCGTCACTGCGTGAGCAGCTCCTGCCGCTCGTTGTTCATCGCGTCCAGCTGCCCGGTGACCGTGCCGATCTGGTCCTACGGCCGAGCGTGAGTCTCTAACTGAGCGGGGCCGACCTGAGTTGGGCCGACTTTGCGCTCAACCGGATGACGGCGAAGGCCTTCAACAGCTTCATGGATTGGCAGGGTGCCGGCCGACGGCGTTAGCGTTGCGGGGGCCTGCCCTGCCTGCTCAGGGCTGAGGACCGCCCTGCGGGATTGGCCGCATCGGACCCGGGATCTACAGTCGGTGGCATTGTTCAAGCTCGGTACGACGCAGTTGCAGATTTCTACATCGAGGGCTTCGATTCCATCGGTGATCCAGCCTCCCTGGCCTTGCTGGACTTGCTCAGCCCGGTTACTGGCCTGCAGGTCCCCGAGGTGGCCTGCGGCCACGGGCGCATCACGCGTGAGCTGGCGCGCCGGGGAGTGCCAGCGTGGTGGGCATGGATGTCTCGGCTGCCCTGATCGCCAGGGCCAGAGAGACCGAGCAGGATGAGCAGCTTGGCATCGCTACGTTCACCGCGATGTGACCATGCCCGGGTCCCTGGGCGCCCCCCGCGGAGGCTTCGACGTGGCGGTTTGTAATTTCGGCCTCTCCGATATCGACGACCGCGATCGGCGCGATCGGCGCTGCACTGAAGCCCCGCGGCTGCTTCGCCTTCTCGATCGTGCATCCGTGCTTTGCGGGGGAAAGGACATCTCAGGTTCCTGGCCGGCGTCCGGCAGCTACTACGACGAGGGTCACTGGACGGCCCAAGGCGTCCGTTCCGGTCTGCGCCGGCTGGTGGGCACCAGCCACCGGACACTGTCCACCTACCTCGCCACGCTGCGCCGGCACGGCCTGTGGCTGGACGAGCTCGCCCAGCCGCTTCCGGAACCAGACTGGGATCCGGTCCATGATGCCGAGCGTCAGCCGGTCTTCCTCGTTGCCCGGTGCATCAAGCTTCCCTCAGCCTGATCACACAAGCCCCAGCCCCACTGGCCCCCCATCGACCCTATGGACCATCGGGTTGGGCAACGGGCGACCCTGACCAGGTTCGGCTTAGTACCAGCCGGTGGCCTGCTCGTGATTCCAGGCCGCGCAGGGCGAGCCGTAGGTGTGCTTGATGTACTCCAGGCCCCACTTGATCTGCGTCGCCGCATCAGTCTGCCAGTCCGGTCCGGCGCTGGCCATTTTGCCGCCCGGCAGCGCCTGCGGGATGCCGTAGGCGCCGGACGGGTTCTCGGCGGTCACGCTCCAGCCGCTCTCGTGCGCCCACAGCGGGTCCAGGCAGCCGAACTGGCTCGAGGACCAGCCGAAAGAGCCGAGCATGGCCCGGGCGATCTGCTGCGGCGAGCCGGACGACACCGACGCGGTCGTCTGCGGCTGGGTGGCGGCCGGGACGAGCGAGGTCTGGGCGGCGGTGGCCGCCGTCTTGGCGGCGGCTCGGGCGACCGCGGCGGCTCGGGCGACCGCGGCGGCTTGGGTGGCTTGGGTGGTGGCGCGCTGGCGGGCCGCGGTCCATTGCGCCACCGCATAGCTCGACTGGGCCGCGCGGACCTGGTAGGTCCGCTCCGCCAGCGTGTCGCTGGTCAGCTGGTAGGCGATGGTACCGGGCGGCCGGTCCAGCCGGTCGGTGACGGTCAGCCGCGGCAGGCTGCTCGTGGTCGTTGCCGTCTGGCCGGCCGAAGGTGCTGTACGCGCTGAGGCTCCTCCTGACGTCCAGGTCACCCCGGTCGCCGGGGCGGTAGCGACGGAGAGCGCGCCGGCCGCGATGAGGATGGCTTTAGATCGACTGCATTGAATTTTCAGATGCCGTGACAAGGGGGCCTTTCGGTGGCTCGCGTCACGCGATGTGCGTCACCCTCGATCACCTCTGCCGCTGTCACGGCGGCAGGCGTCTGCGCGTGGGAAGTGGCGCGGGTCAGGGCGCCGGGCTAACTCATCGTGGCCATCCCACAGGCGGGGTGCTGTCGGCTCTCTACCATGCCTGACAACAATGCGTTCGGCGCCGGAAAGCGCTGTGAGCTATATCACCACGGCTTGACATCCGGCCGCTGGATGCCCTCAATTGCCGATCTATCCACGGATTTCACCGCCGGGAAAACGGCAGCCGGATCGCTATGGCGAAACTCACACTAATGCCGAAACAGCCCTTTCGGTACGACACGGGACGCCCTTAGTAGTAGCCGTCAGCTTCCTCGAAGGCCCAGGCGCTACAGGGATTGCCGTAGACGTTCTTGATGTAACCAAGGCCCCACCTGATCTGGGTGGCCGGGTCCGTCTGCCAGTCCGCGCCCGCGCTTGCCATCTTGCTGCCCGGCAGCGCCTGCGGGATGCCGTACGCGCCGCTGGCGTTTTCCGCGTCGTACCGCCAGCCGCTCTCCCGGTTCCAGATGTCCAGCAAGCAGCCGAAATAGGTCGCCGGGTTAAAGCCGAAGCTGGCCATGATGCCGTAGGCGGTGGATTGCGCGGTGCCCGGATCGGGCGGCGAGGACGTGACGTAGATGACGCCGCCGCCTCCCCCTGTGGTTCCCGTGCTCGTCGCGGCCCCGGACCCGGTGGCCACCGTGGCCGCGGCGACCTGGACCGGCGAGGTCAGCTTGGGCTTGGCTACCACCGTCAGCGTGCGGGCCGCGGCGGTCATCGCGATCATCTGCTCACGCTCGGCCTCGAGCAGCGCCATCGTGTGACTTCCCGGCACGGCCTCGATCGCGTCGGCGGCGCTGAAAGCGCCCGATCCTGGCGCGAACACCTGGGCTCCCACAGCCACGCCGATGACCACGATCACCGCGACCACGGCGACAGGGAAGACAATGCCAAGACGCCGGATCAAGCCCCGTTTACGCCGGCTGCTTCGAGCCCCAGTCCGGTGTCGCGACAAGGCAATCCCTTCGTTCGGCTACGCCCGCCTGACGCCAGATGCCAACGCAGAGACGCATGACATTCCGGCTGCGAGCCCGCGCGATAAACGCCGCGCGACGAGCCGCCGCAGCTGATCCAGGATGCCGACGGGGCCGCCTCGCGCATGTACCGCTGGCGCACAAGAATGCCAGAAAGCCCTGGCGAGCGTGCGGTACTTAGGCGAGAAATTCACGCTTGGATTTAGCCAGCAGCTGGTGATGACGATCACGAGACAATAACACTCATTGTGATCGATAGAGATCAGAAAGTCATCAGCACCATTGGTGGCGGTTCGACCAGGCAGATCCCGGGGACGGTCTGCGCCCCGCTACCCGAGCACGAGAAGCTGACCCCGGCGGAACGCGCCGTCATCAAGGCCCGGCAGGGCGTCGAGCTGATCACCTCGGGCGAGTTGCGGGTGGTGAACAGCGATGGCACCGAGGTGCCCGCCGACGGGCAGACCGTGGGTGAGATCGTCGTCCGCGGCAACGTCGTCATGGACGGTTACTACAACGACCCGGAGGCAACCCAGCGCGCCACGGGCGACGGCTGGTTCCACACCGGTGACGCGGCGGTGATCCATCCCGACGGTCGAGGTCGAAGGAGTGCGGCTGGCCCACTTCAAGACCCCGCGCGGGGTCAGCCTGGTCACCGAGCTACCCAAGACGGCGACCGGCAAGATCCAGAAGTTCGTCCTCCGCAAGGGCGCCCCCCAACCTCACCCACCAGTAGTCGCGTTCATGATCGCGAAGACTTTTTGCCCATCTATGGGGTGTAAGTCTTCGCGATCATGAAGCCGACCGTTACCAGTCGAAGGCTTCGGCTTGGTTGCGGTACTCGAACAGCTCGATCTTGTCGAACCACAGGTTGACCTCGTACTCAGCTTCTTCCCTGTTGCCCGAGGCGTGCACGAGGTTAGCCACCGCCTTGCCGGTCGTGGTGGCGACGAATTTGGACTGGTGCGCGAAGTCGCCCCGGATCGAACCGGGCTGCGCCTCGTTCGGATAAGTGGAGCCCACCATCTTGCGGACGGTGGCCACCGCGTCTTCGCCCTCGAGCACGAAGGCGATCACGGGTCCCCGTTGCATGAACGCCGCGGTCGCGTTGTAGACGGCCGGCCCAAGCCGCTCTTCCAGGTCGAAATAGTGCTTGCGGGCGAAGTCGGCGTCCATCTCGCGCATTTTCACGCCGATGACCTTCAGCGACGCGTCTTCGAACCGCTGGATGATACGTCCGGCTAGGCCGCGGACAACGGCATCCGGCTTCAGCACGACAAGCGTGCGCTCCCGCAACTGCTGAGAGTCGGCCACAGTGATCCTTTCCCCTTGTCTGAATGGTCACAGGGTAGCGGCCAGAATCAGCGGACCGGCCGGCCAGCGGGTACCGCCACATCACGCTGTGGTACCGGCTGCGTTTGACATGCCCGGCGGCAAAGCTGACACTTGGCCGTGACCCGGCGACGTTCGATGCGGATCGCGGCGGGCGCGGCCGCGGTCACCTGCCTGGCGCTGCTACCGGGCTCGACGGCCAGCGGAGCCGCCCGGCCGTCGTGGCCCGCGCCTAGCCCGGGATCGGCCTACTCTTCCCTCCTGCGCCCGCCCGGCGGTCCCCTAGCCGGCTGCGAGCAGCGGCTCGATCGCAGCCAGGTCCGCGACCAGACGCCCGTGCTCGCGATCGTCGGCGCCTCGTTCACCGCGGGAGTGGGACCAGGCCAGCCCGGTCAGTCCTGGGCCGTCCAGCTAGCCCGCCTGCTGCACTGGGACGCGGTGGTCTACGGCGACCCCGGGGCGGGTTACGTGCGGGCCGGAGCTGGCCGGAAGGGACCGGTCTCCGCCGAGCTCGGCCGGATCGATCTGCGTGCGTTCGCCCCCGCGCTCGTCATCGTGCAGGCCGGTCACGACGATATCGGGGTGCCGGCGGCGATCGAGAAACAGCGGGTGGCCGACGCCATCGCCGCGATCCGGGCCCAGGCGCCGCGGGCGCGGATCGCGCTGCTGACCGTCTTTCCCGGCCGCAGGTACCCGGCCGCCGCCTTCGCGACCGACCGCGCCATCGTGACCGCCGCGCAGACCGCGGACCGACCCGGCGACCAGACGATCATCATGGATCCGCTGACCGGCCGATGGGCGTTCGCTCGCACGCGCGACGGCCTGCACCCCACGGCGGCCGGCAGCGCGTGGATCGCCCGCGAGGTGGCGGGGATCTTGCGCGCGCACGGCGTGCTTCCCGCCCCGGCCCAGCGCGGCCACGCTGGCCTGGTCATCTGTGACTCGGGCATCCCCGCTCCGCGGCCGGCGCCGTCAGCGCGCTGATCCGGTCAGGGCGGACTCCGGGGTCGGGGCCGGCTCAGCGGCCGACGCCGGAGCCGACGCCGGAGCCGACGCCGGGGCCGGAGCCGGGGGCAGGCGGAGTCGCAGGAGGGTGCCGCCGCCGGCGGCGGCTTCCGCCTGGACCGTCCCGCCGTGGCTTTCCGCCACCTGACGGACGATGGCCAGCCCGAGGCCGGAGCCGGGCACGCCCCGGGCCGACAGGGCCCGGTAGAAGCGGCCGAAAACGTGCGGCCGGTCGGCGGCCGCGATACCCGGCCCGTGATCGCGTACGGTGAGTTCGCCGGACCGCAGGCTGACCTCGACCGGGTCGTCCGGCGGGCCGAACTTGGCCGCGTTGTCCAGCAGGTTCCTGATCGCGACCTGCAGCCGCGGCGCGCTGCCGAAGACTGCGCACGGCTCGAGATCGGCCGCGAACGCCGTCCTCGGCCAGTCCCGCCTGGCCGCCTCCAGGGCGGCGGCGGCCACCTCGTGCAGGTTGACCTGGCCGTGCGCGCTGGGGCCTGACTCGCCCCGGGCCAGCTCGGTGACGCTGCCCACCAGCTGGCTGAGCTCCGCGACCTGGGCGACCACCCGGTCGAGCACCTGCTGACGCTCGGCCGCGGACAGGCCGGGATCATCGGCCAGCAGCTCCACGTTGATGCGCAGGCTGGTCAGCGGGGTGCGCAGCTCGTGGCTGGCGTCGCTGACCAGCTGCCGCTGGGCGGCCTGCGATCGCTGCAGCGCGCGGAGCATGGTGTTGAACGACGTCGCCAGCCGCCCGAGCTCGTCGGCGCGACCCACCTCGACCCGGCCCGCCGGGTCGCCGGTCGCCGTCACCTGTTCGGCGACCGCGGCCAGTCGGCTCACCGGAGCCAGGCCGGCCCGCGCCACCGCCCAGCCCGCCAGCGCGGCCAGCCCGACGCCGACCGCGCTCAGCAGCGCCAGCGCTGCGCCGACGCTGGCCAGCTGGGTGTCCACGGTGTTGAGCGGCACGGCCAGCTGCACCGCCAGGCGCGGCGCGAGCGGCGTGGTGAAGATCATGGCGCGGACCCCGCCCAGCGTCGACTCGGAGTAGTAAGCACCGCGCTGCCCGGCGGCGACCTGGGCCGCGGCGGTACTCCCGGCCAGCAGCCCGCGGTCCCCGGCCGGAGCCCAGACGGTGACGCTGGCCGACACCACCTGCGCGTACGGGCTATCCGAACCGAACCGGTCGGAGTGCGGCGGGACCCACCCGGCGGGCAGCTGCCCGTGGTAATGCCGGGCCTCCCTATGCACCACCGCGGCCTGCTGCCGCAACTGAGACTTCAGCTGATTCTGCAGATCGGCGCGGACCACGAGGAACGCCACGGCGGTGACGGCCAGGGTGACCGCGGCGACCGCCGCCGCCACGGCGAGGGTGAACCGGGTCCGCAGCATGAGCGGACGCGCGGGCCGGGGCCAGCGCGTCCGCGTCACGATTCGGCCCGGATGACGTAGCCCACCCCGCGCACGTTGTGCAGCAGCCGCGACCGGCCCCCCTGCTCGAGCTTGCGCCGCAGGAAACCCACGAAAACCGTGAGGGCGTTGGACGCAGGCGCCTCGCCGTAACCCCAGACCCGCTCCATGATCACGTCGTAGCTGAGCACCTGCTCGGCGTTGCGCAGCAGCAGCTCGAGCAGGCCGAACTCGATCCTGGTCAGCGCGACCTCCTGGCCGTCGCGGGTCACCTTCCTGGACGTCGCGTCCAGGGTCAGGTCGGCGTAGCCGAGGACGTCACGGCGAGACTGGCTGCGCCGGAGCAGAGCCCGGACCCGGGCCTGCAGCTCCCGCAGCGCGAACGGCTTGACCAGGTAGTCATCCGCGCCCGCCTCGAGCCCGGCGACCCGGTCGTCGACCGTGTCCCTGGCGGTGAGCACAAGCACCGGGGTGGCATCGCCTCGTTCCCGCAACCTGCGGCAGGCCTCCAGGCCGTCCACGATCGGCATCAGCACGTCAAGCACGATCAGGTCCACCGGGCGGCGGGCCACCGCGTCCAGGGCATCGGCCCCGTGCCCGGCCGTCGTCACCACGTACCCGGCGCAGCGCAGCGCCCGGCCGAGCGAATCGCGTAGATCCGGATCGTCGTCCACGACGAGCAGCCGTCCGCCGTCCGGGGCGCACTCCGGCGGGTCGGCCGCTCGAACGGTTCTCATAGCTGTGATCACATCACCGCTGGCTGAGAAGTTCCTGGAAGGTTTCCGCAGGTAGTCATAATTTCACTGGGCTTTCACAATCCGGCCGCACGCTGCCTGACATGGTTCTTCTATGGCTCGTCCGGCACGGTGAGAGCAGCTGGAACGTCCGCGGCCTGGCCCAGGGCCAGGACGACCAGGCGCGGCTGACCGACCGCGGCTGGCGTCAAGCCTGGGGTGTCGTGGGCCAGCTCAGCGGCCGGCCGATCCGCGCGCTTTACTCCAGCGATCTGCACCGCGCCATGGAGACCGCGGCTCCGCTGGCCGCGGTGCTCGGGCTGGCCGTGAACCGCGACACCCGGCTCCGCGAACGCGGCCTCGGCGCGGCCGAAGGCACCGCCACCGCCACCCTCAGCCCGGCCGTCAGCGGGCTTGGCGCGAACCGCGTGCTCGACCCCGACGCCCGGCCGCCCGGCGGGGAGTCCGTCCGCGAGCTGTACCGGAGCAGCCGGAGACACCGGAGCAGCCGGAGACACCGGAGCAGCCGGAGACACCGGAGCAGCCGGGGAAGCCGAAGAAGTCGCGATCATCGCGCACGGCGGAACGCTCCGGGTGCTCGACGCCTACCGGCGCGGCATCCCGGTCGAGCAGATGGCCTGGCCGCCGCTGGCGAACGGCTGCATCCTGCGGTCACCGGCGGCCCAGTCCGCTCACCTTACCCACCCCTAAGAAAGGAACGAACCCATGAATCAGACCGCACTTCAGCTACCAGCACGGGCGGCCAAGCCGCGCGGCACCGGCCTCACCATGGTGATCGACGGCGGCCTCCCGCTGTGGCAGTTCACCGACATGGTGTCGTCGGCGCCGGAATACATCGATTTCGTCAAGTTCGGCTGGGGCACCGCGGTGGTGACCAACAGCCTGCACGCCAAGATCGAGGTCCTGACCGCGCACGACATCGGGTTCTACTTCGGCGGGACGCTGTTCGAGAAGTACGTGCTGCAAGGCCGGTTCGACGACTTCAGGACGTTCTGCCAGCAGCACTCGTGCCGCCACGTCGAGGTCTCGAACGGGACGATCCCGATGTCCAACGCGGAAAAGGCGAGCTACATCCGCAAGCTCGCCGACGACTTCACCGTCGTGTCCGAGGTCGGCTTCAAGGACCCGGTCCGCTCCGAGCAGCTGCCGCCCAGCCGGTGGATCGACTACATCTGCGAGGACCTCGAAGCGGGCGCCTCGCTGGTCACCCTGGAGGCCAGGGAAAGCGGGCGGTCGGGCATCTGCCGGCCGGACGGCGCGCTCAGGTACGGGCTGATCGAGGACGTGCTGACGTCCGGCATCAGCTCGGGCAGCCTGCTGTTCGAGGCGCCGACCACCGCCCTGCAGGCGCACTTCATCACCAGGATCGGGCCTGACGTCAACCTGGGGAACGTGCCGGCCAGCGCGGTCATCGGGCTGGAGACGCTCCGCCTCGGGCTGCGGGCCGACACGCTGACCACCTTCGAGTGAGGCATCCCCATGCGAACCAACTGCGACGTCTTTCACCTGGCCATACCCGTGCACGACCTGGACGCGGCCCAGCACTTCTACGTGAGCCTGCTCGGCTGCAAGCTGGCCCGTCGTTACCCGGACCGGATCACCCTGGATTTCTTCGGCGATCAGCTGGTCTGCCACCTGACCGAGACCGGGCCGCCCGCCCGGCCGCCGCAGAGCCTGTACCCGAGGCACTTCGGCGTGACGTTTCGCGAACCGGGCGATTTCGAGGCGTTGCACCACTGCGCGGTGCTGCGCAAGATCCCGTTCTTCGCCGGCACCTCGACGCGGTTCGAGGCCATGGCGGAGGAACACCGCACCTTCGTGCTGCTCGACCCGTCCGGCAACCTGCTCGAGTTCAAGCATTACCGTGATCCGCGGATGATGTACTGATGCCGCGCCGCCGGCTCGACCAGGTCGACGCCATGCGCCCGATCAAGCAGGCGGGCGTGGTCAGCACCCACGCGGTCATCTACTTCGCTCCCGCGGCGGCCAGCCTGGCTTCGGGCGCCGCGCTGCTGCTGCTGCACGTGTCCCGGGAGGGATTCTTCTTCATCTCCGCGTGCATGCTGACCTACGCCTACGCCGAGATGCGCCTGGGCGGGCTTGGTCACTTCTACTGGCGGCGGTTCGTCTCGGTCGGGCTCCCCTACCTGTGCTGGAACGTCATCTACTTCCTCTACCTGCTGCCCCGGGCGCACTACGCCAGCGTGACCGCGGCCCTCGGGCACCTCGGCTACATGATCAGCACCGGGTACTACCAGCTGTACTTCCTGCTCGTGATCATGCAGTTCTACCTGGTGTTCCCGCTCGTGCTCGTGCTGCTGCGGCGCACCAGGGGCCACCACGGCCTGGTCATCGCCGTCGCTGCGATGATCCAGCTGCTGCTCACGATCGGGATGCACTGGGCCCTGCTGCCGCCGCTGATGCTCCGGTGGGAGCAGCAGGACGCGCTGTCCTACCTGCTGTACCTCATCGGCGGCGGCGTGGTCGCGTTCCACCTTGAGCAGGCGGACGCCTGGGTGCGCAGGCACGCCCGGCTGATCATCGCGTACACGGTGGTCGCCGCGCTGGCCGCGGAGGCCGTCTACTTCCTGGCCGCCCGCGGGGTGACCGTGTTCGGATCGGGCAACGACCCGTTCCAGCCCAGCGTCATCCCGTTCAACGTCGGCGTGATCACCTGCGGGTACCTGGCCGGCGTCGCGCTGGTGCGGCCCGGGCGGTCGCGGCGGACGCAGGCCGCAGTCCGCATCGGTTCTGACAACTCCTACGGCATCTACCTGTCCCAGATGCTGTTCCTGGTGATCATGACCACGGCCGGCTGGCCGCGGCTCGACTCGGTGCTGCCCTGGCCCCTGGTCTGCCTGCTGTTGGTGGCGGTCGTCTTCGCCTGCTGCATCACGCTGACCGCCCTGCTCGCCCGGACGCCGCTGGCGGTGCCGCTGACCGGACGCAAGCAGCAGCCCTGGTCCACGCTGCTACCGCGGCGCGAGCGCGCCGAGACGGTCCCCGGCGCAGAACCGGGCGAGCCGGAGCTGGCTGATCCCGGCTATCCGCAACCCGCCGCCCTGGCGGGCATGACGAACGACAAGAACGGATTGTGACCTTGATCAGCGAATGGATTCAGCACGCCGCGGCGGCCCCGGGGGCCTCGGGGTCCCCGTACCTGGAGGACGCCGCCGGGGGGACGCTGAGCTACGCCGGGCTGCACCGCTCCGTCCGGGCCTGGGCCCGGACGCTTGACCGGGCCGGCATCGCGCCCGGGGGCGCCGTGGCGCTCCGCTGGCCCGACCCGCTCGGGTACGCCACCGCCCTGGTCGCCATCCTCGGCGCAGGCCGGGTGGTGGTCCCGCTCGATCCCGCCGCTCCGGCCGCCGAGCTGGCCCGGGTCCTCGCGGTGGCCCGGCCCGCGGCGGTCGTCGCCCGGTCCGGCCAGGACCTGCCGCCCGGCCTGGCCGTGCTCAGCCTGCCGGAGGTGCCGGACGGCTCCGCGGGCACGAGGGGCACAGGGGCTGCAGGGGATACGGGGGACGCAGGGGACGCAGGGGACGCAGGGGAC
>Ga0224557_1000894_pt1 | contig 30811 bp, 19 predicted proteins | sample 714S31014metaG_FD_180677 | JGI IMG/M metagenome (GOLD analysis project Ga0224557, IMG submission 180677) | Peat soil microbial communities from Stordalen Mire, Sweden - 717 S3 10-14 | ecosystem: Environmental > Terrestrial > Soil > Wetlands > Peat | place: Sweden: Norrbotten County, Stordalen... | reverse complement strand
CCATCGAGCCCGACTCGGTGATGCCCTCCTCGAGCATCTGCCCGTCCTTCGCCTCGCTGTAGCTGAGCACCATCTCGGCGTCGACAGGCTCGTACTGCTGGCCGTGGGCCGCGTAGATCTTGACCTCGCGGAAGAGCCCGTCCATGCCGAAGGTGCGCGCCTCGTCGGGGATGATGGGGACGATCCGGCGGCCGATGCTCTTGTCACGGAGGAGGTTGCGGAGGATGGCGGTGAAGGCGGCGGTGGTGGACGCGGCCCGGCCTCCCGACCCCTTGAACGAGTCGTCCCAGGCCGTGTCATCCGGAGGGTCCAGCTGCTTGGAGATCACGTTTCGCCGCGGCACCGGCCCGCCCAGGGCGAGCCGCCGGCTCATCAGGTACTCGACCTCGGGTGACTTCGGCCCGGGGTGGTAGTAGGGGGGCAGGCCTTCGGAGAGCTGCTTGTCGGTGATGGGCAGCTGGATGCGGTCGCGGAACGCCCGCAGCTCGGTTTCGGTGAACTTCTTGAGCTGGTGGGTGGCGTTGCGCCCCTCGAACTGCTGGCCGAGGGTCCAGCCCTTGAGGGTGTGGGCGAGGATGACGGTGGGGATCTCCTTCTGCTCCACCGCCAGCTTGTAGGCGGAGTAGAGCTTGCGGTAGTCGTGGCCGCCGCGTCGCAGCCGGGGCAGGTCCTCGTCGGAGAGATGGGCCACCATCTTGCGGAGCCGCGGGTCGGGCCCGAAGAAGTGCTCGCGGATGTACGCGCCGGACTCGACAGCGTACTTCTGGAACTGTCCATCGTTGGTGGTGTTCATCTGATTGACCAGGACGCCGTCGGCATCCTGGGCGAGCAGCGGATCCCACTCCCTCCCCCAGATCACCTTGATGACGTTCCAGCCGGCGCCGCGGAAGATCGACTCCAGCTCCTGGATGACCTTGCTGTTGCCCCGGACCGGACCGTCGAGGCGCTGCAGGTTGCAGGAGACGACGAAGGTCAGGTTGTCGAGCCCCTCGCGCGAGGCGAGCGAGAGGGCGCCGATCGCCTCCGGCTCGTCGCACTCGCCGTCCCCGAGGAAGGCCCAGACGCGCGACTCCGAGGTGTCGACCAGCTGCCGGTTGTAGAGGTAGCGATTGAATCGTGCTTGGTAGATCGCATTGAGGGGTCCGATGCCCATGGAGACCGTCGGGAACTCCCAGAACTCGGGAAGCAGCCGCGGGTGCGGATAGGAGCTGAGGCCGCGTCCCGCCGTCTCGCGGCGGAAGTGGTCGAGCTGGTCCTTGCTGAGGCGTCCCTCGAGGAAGGCGCGGGAGTAGATGCCCGGGGCGGCGTGCCCCTGGTAGAAGACCTGGTCGCCCGGCCTGCCGTCGTCCTTGCCTCGGAAGAAATGGTTGAAGCCGACCTCGTAGAGAGACGCCGACGAGGCGTAGGTCGAGAGGTGGCCGCCGATGCCGTCGAACTTCTTGTTTGCCCGCGCCACCATGACCGCCGCGTTCCACCGGACGATCCTGCGGATGCGGCGCTCCATCTCCTCGTCGCCGGGGAACCAGGGCTCCTCCTCGGGCGGGATGGTGTTGATGAAGGCGGTCTGGACCATCGCCGGGATGCCGACCTGAAGGCGCTTGGCCCGGGCCAGCAGCTTGCCGATGACGTACCGGGCCCGGCTCGCGCCCTCGGTGGCGACCAGGTTGTCGAGTGATTCCAGCCACTCCGCGGTCTCGTCGGGATCGGGGTCGGGGAGCTGCTGGAGAAAGGCGTCGAAGGTCATGAGTCCTCGCTGGGAGGGGGCTTCTGGATCACCCCCTCGCAAGAGACTACTCGACTTGGCGTCGACCAGGACGCCGCCCAGCCCGGGTCCTTGAGCACCCGGCTAGGAGCGCTTGGACGGTGCCTTGACGTGGACGCGCGGCCTTCCCGGGCTGGCCTCGAAGCCCACCCCGCGCGCCCGCGCCGCCTGCGCCGTCTTCCCCGCCTTGTGGAGCAGCTCGACCGCCGACTCCGCGGCGCCGGAGTTGACCGCGATGCCGACGTTGGCCTGGAGCGAGACCGGGACATCGCTCTCGAGCACAAACGGCGTGCACAGCGCACCCACCAGCCGTTCGGCGACGAGGCCGGCGTCCGCCGCGCTGTCAAGGTCGTCGAGGAGGGCACCCAGCTGGTCCTCGCGGAGGCGGGCGAGGCTATCGGACGAGCGAACCAGACGCTGGAGCCGCTTGGCGACCTGCACCATCAACCGGTCGGCGGCATCACCCCCCATTCCCTCCTTGACGGCCGTGATGGAACCGGCGAGGTCGATGACCATCACCGCGACCGGATGGACGTGCCGCGACCGCCGGTGGAGGGCATGCTCCACCCGATCGTGGAAGAGCATCCGGCTCGGGAGGTTGGTGAGCGGATCGCGGAAGGACGTGGCTGCGAAGATGTCCGGGTCGTCCTGGCCGGGGGTGGCACCGCTGATCAGCTGCCCGTACTCGAGGCGGGCCAGAGCGAGAGCGGCATGGGATGCGAGCTCCGCGATGGCGCTCGTCTGGGCCGCGGGGAGGGGCTCGGCGCCGAGCACTGACATCTCCCCGAGAAGGGTGCCTCCGGCCCGGAGCGGGATGCGCAGGAGAGCCTCCTCGTCGGTGTCGTGGGCGAGGATCAGGTGCCAGCCGTCGGGGACCGATGAGGCGACCCGGACCGGGCTCCCCGGCGCCAGTTTGGTCGCCGCCGTGCGGATGGCAGCGGCCACCTCCCCCTCGCTGGCTGAGCGCACCAGCTGGAGTGCAGCCTCGGAGAGCGTGTCGGCCCACTCCGTCCCGCTGTCGGGGATGCAGTCCACGTCGGAGGCGTCGACCACGGTGAGCGGAACGCGCCGGTTCAGGGAGGTGACCTCACGTTGCACCCCGGTAGGTTAAACGCACTACACCGGTCACACGCAGCGACATCATTCGCCTGTCATGGGTCGTCGCCGCTCTTTGAACAGTCCGTGAAGAGGACGCGGTAATCCGAACCGAAGTGTCACCGGGTGCCCCACGCGGCAGGCCGCCGCTGGGCTGCCTTCGTCCTGCTGGTACCATCGCCAGACCCATGGACCAGGCGTTGCCGGCGGCCTCCCCGCTCCTCGACGGCCGTGCCGACATCGCGGCGGCGGCCGGCGCCCTTGCCGAGCGTCTGCCGGCGCGGCTCGCCCCCTTCGCCCAGATCGCCTACAACTACCTGTGGTCCTGGGACCCCGATGCCGAGGACCTCTTCCAGGCCATCGATCCCCCGCGCTGGGAGCTCTGCAACGGCAATCCGATCCGCCTCCTCACCGAGACCTCCTCGAAGGCGCTGCAGCGGGCGGTCGACGATGACCTGCTGATCGGCCGCGCCGAGGCGATGCTGAGCCGGCTCACCGCCGAGCGGGCGCGTCCGCCGATGCCAAGCCGGGCGTCCGAGATGCATCCCGTCGCCTTCCTCTGCGCCGAGTTCGGTATCCACCGCTCGCTGCCCATCTACGCCGGGGGGCTGGGGGTGCTCGCCGGGGACATCCTCAAGGAGGCCTCCGACCTGGCCCTCCCGATGGTGGGAGTCGGCCTCCTCTACCGGGAGGGGTACTTCCTCCAGCGCACCGACGCGAGCGGGTATCAGCACGAGTACTGGCGGCCGGTGGACCCCGAGCGTCTCCCCGCCGCCCTGGTGCTGGGGCCGGACGGCGCCCCGCTCACCGTCCCCGTCCCCCTCCGCGGTCGCGAGGTGGTGGTTCAGGTCTGGCGCGTGGAGGTGGGCCGCACCCCGCTCTACCTCCTCGACGCCGAACGGCCGGAGAACGGCCGCGTCGACCGCTGGATCACCGGCCGCCTCTACGTCGCCGACCGCGCGATCCGGCTCGCCCAGTACGCGCTGCTCGGGATCGGGTCGCTGCGGGCGCTGCGGGCGATGGGCATCGACCCGTGCATCGTCCACCTCAACGAGGGGCACGGCGGACTGGCCCCGCTCGAGCTGGCCCGCACCGAGATGGTCGCCGGGCACAACCGCTCGGCCGCCTTCGCGCTGGCTCGCGAGAGGACGGTCTTCACCACCCACACCCCGGTGGCCGCGGGCAACGAGGGGTACGACGTCTCAGAGGTCCAATCAGTCCTCGGCGACTATCCCTCCCAGGTCGGCCTCGACGACGCCGGCTTCCTCCAGCTGGGGCGGACCCAACCGGACAACCCCCACGAGCCGTTCGTGATGACCCCACTCGGGATCAAGATGAGCCGGTTCGCCAACGGGGTCAGCCGGCGCCATGGCGAGGTGGCGCGTCAGATGTGGCAGCCGCTCTTCCCCGAGCGTCCCGCCGAGACCGTCCCGATCAGCTACATCACCAACGGGGTGCATCTCCCCACCTGGATGGGCACTCCGATGCGCCGCCTGCTGGACAGACACCTCGGCGAGGGGTGGGTCCATCGGGCCTCCGATCCGATGACGTGGAAGGCCGTCCAGGGGATCCCCGACGAGCAGCTGTGGGAGGTGCGCAACACGCAGCGCGCCGCGCTCGTCGAGATGGCCCGCGACCGGACCGTCGCCAACCGCCTCGATCGCAGCGACCCTCGCGAGTACGTGGAGGCGGCGGAGCGGGGCCTGACCGAGAAGGCGCTGACCATCGGATTCGCTCGGCGTCTCGCCACCTACAAGCGGCTCTACCTGCTGTACACGGACCCTCAGCGGATCCGCGATGTGCTGGACGGCTCGATCCATCCGGTCCAGCTCCTGGTGGCCGGCAAGGCGCATCCCAGCGACGAGGAGGGCAAGCGCTCCCCCCAGGGCCTCTTTGCCCTCAAGCGCGATCCCCGTTCCGCCGAGCGGATCTCCTTCCTGGACAACTACGACCTCAACATCGCCCTCCAGATGGTCGGCGGCTGCGACCTCTGGATCAATCTGCCCCGACCGCCCCTGGAGGCGAGCGGCACGAGCGGGATGAAGGCCGCCCTGAACGGCGGCCTGAACCTCTCCACCCTGGACGGCTGGTGGGCGGAGGGGTTCGACACCACCAACGGCTGGGGACTGCCCGGCGACGTCGCCGTCGACGCTCACGTCCAGGATCAGCGCGATGCCGCCACCTTCTTCGAGGTCCTCAACAACGAGGTCGTGCCGCTCTTCTATGACCGCGGCGCGGACGGCGTCCCCCACGGCTGGATCGCCATGGTCAAGCGGTCGCTGATGAGCATCGGTCCGCAGTTCTCGGCGACCCGAATGCTCCTCGACTACGTCGACGACGCGTACGACCTCGTCTAGCTAGAGGCCGCGACCACCCGCCCGAGCAGCCGCGACTCGAGTGCCGCCGCCTCGACCGGCGCGCCGAAGAGGTTCCCCTGGGCGAGGTCGCAGTGCCGCTCACGGAGCTGGGCCAGCTGGCTGGAGGACTCCACCCCCTCCGCCACCACCCGCAGCCCCATGACGTGGGCCAGGTCCAGGATGGTGTCGACCATGGTGGTCTTGCCGGTGGTGCCGGACAGCTCCTCAAGGGACAACCGGTTGATCTTGAGTTGCTCGAAGGGGAGGCGGCGAAGGTGGTCGAGCGCCGCGAAGCCGGTGCCGAAGTCGTCGAGCGTCAGATGCACCCCGAGGTCCTTCAGCTGCGCCAGCACCTCCTCGACGCCGGGCGTGTCGGCGGTCGCCGCGATCTCGGTGATCTCCAGCTCCAGCTGATCCGCCGCAAGCCCGGTCGCCCCGAGGATGCGCACCACGCCACCCACCAGGTCCCGCGAGGTGAGGTCGTTCCCCCAGAGGTGGACGGCCAGGCGGAGGCCCGGAACCCGGGCATCGTTCCAGCTCCGGACCTGCCCGCACGCGCGCTCCAGGACGTACATCTCCAGATCCGTGATCACGCCGATCTCCTCGGCCAGGGGAACGAGGACTCCCGGACCGAGCCGGCCTCGGGACGGGTGCTGCCACCAGGGCAGTGCCTCGACCCCGACGATGGCATCGGTGCGGAGATCCACGATCGGCTGGTAGTGGACCGTCACGTCGCCGGCCGTGAGCGCGGCGCGGAGATCATCGCCGAGCTGCAGCCGCTCCAGACGCTCGGCGCGCATCGCGGGCTCGAAGACCCGGTAGTGGTTCTTGCCGTCGCGCTTGGCGAAGTACATGGCCATGTCGGCGTCGGTCAGCAGCGTGTCGGCGTTCCCGTCGCCCGATGACGCCACCCCGAGGCTCGCACTCGGCTGCACCTGCCGCCCCTCGAGGAGGAGGGGGAGGGCCAGGGCCACCAGGATGCGCTGGGCGGCGATGATCGCCTCGCGCGGCCTCGTGTGCTCCAGGAGGATGGCGAACTCGTCGCCGCCGACACGGGCGACGGTGTCCTCGGGGCGCACGGCGGCGACCAGCCGACGCGCCACCGCGATCAGGAGCGCGTCACCGGCCTGGTGGCCGAGGCTGTCGTTGACGCTCTTGAAGTCGTCGAGGTCGATGAAGAGGACGCTGTGCGCACCGCGATCGCGCCCGCCCGACACCGCCCGTTCCAGCCGCTCCATGAAGAGGGTTCGATTGGCCAGTGAGGTGAGACCGTCGTGGAGGGCCTGGTCGGTCAGGCGCTCCTCGTATTCATGGCGCTCGCTCACGTCGTTCAGGTTGACGACCACCCCTCCCACCGCCGGGTCGTCCACGCGGTTGGTGAGCCTCAGCCAGATGTGGCGCCACTCGCCATCCCGGCGACGCATCCGCACCTCCACCTCGGAGGTCGTGCCCGCGCCGCCGGTCAAGACCCGCGTCCAGCAGCGGCGCGCCAGCTCCTGGTCCTCGGGGTGGATGAGCGTGTCCACCATGGAGGTGGCCTCGGAGGTTTCGAGGTACTCGGTGTGGAAGGACGTGGTGGAGAAGGTCACCCGCCCACCGGCGTCGAGGATCAGGATGCTGTCGCTGGACTTCTCCATCAGCGCCATGAGCCGCCGCTCGCGCTGAAGGATGGCGTCGCGCTGCCCGAGGAGCTCGTCCGCCATAAGGTTGAAGCCGCGCGCCACCTCCCCGACCTCGTCGTCCCGGTCGATGTCGACGCGGTGAGCGAGGTCACCGGCGGCGAGGCGCTGGGAGGCGTCGCGCAGGAGGGAGAGGGGCGGGACGATCGAGCGGGTGAGCCGCCGGGAGGTCCAGGCCGCCCACACCACGCTGACGAGGAGCGCCGCCAGGATGGCGGCCTCCCAGGCCGTCTGAGCATTCTGCTGTTCCTGCTCGATCGAGGCCACGTCGGCGCTGCTGGCCTGGAGGGCGCTCTCGAGCTGCGAGGAGACGTCTGAGATGACGTAGCTGAAGTAGAAGGCGAGCGAGCTGCGGTCCACGTCGTTGTTGAGGGTGGGGGACAGCGTCTCGACCTGGTTCCGGGCGATCAGGGAGCCCGCCCATGCCTGCTCGGCGCCGGCCAGACCTGGGCGCTCGCTGGCGCTGAGCGTTGGCAATGCGGCCACCCGCACCAGTCCGCTCTGGACCGCCCCCTCGCCCGCCCGCATGGCGGTGAGCTGAGCGACCTCCCCCGTGGCCAGGAAGGCCATCCCGTCCAGCGCGACGTCCTGGGCCTGCGCCTGCAGCGCCTCGATCTGGGTCCTGTCGTTGCTCTGCGCCGACAGCACCGAGGTCGCGCGAGCGCTGATCACGGCTCCCGCGGCACCCACGGCTCCCGCCGCGACGAGGGGCACGACGAGCATGAGCGTGGCGACGCGGAACCGCGTCTGGAGACGCTGCGGGAGGCGCAGGAGCGGAGGGAAACCCATGACCATATCCACGATGGGGCTTGGAGCGGCATGCGCCGTCACCGATCTGAGTCATATCCATGACCCTCGATGGGGTCTCTGGAGCTCTTGCCACGATCCGTGCCGATCGACCACGGCTCTCTCGCCCGGTCAGCCCAGCGGCGCGGAAGCCTCCAAGAGCTGGCGGACCCCGTGTCGCGGGCCCTCCGGATCGCGGAAGACCGAGGTGCCCGCCACCAGCACGGTGGCACCGGCGCCGGCGCAGAGGGCGGCGTTGCCGGTGTCCACGCCCCCGTCGACCTCCAGCTCGACCGCCACGCCCTGAGCGTCGATCTCGCGGCGCAGCTCGGCGACCTTGGCCAGGGCGCGCGGGATCAGGGACTGTCCACCGAAGCCGGGGTCCACGGTCATCACCAGGGCCAGGTCCATGACGTCCAGGACGTCGTAGAGGCTCTGCGCCGGGGTGCTCACGTTGATCGCTCCGCCGGCCCGGCAGCCGAGGGCCCGGATGTTCGCGAGCGTCCGGTGCAGGTGGGGGCACGCCTCCCAGTGCACGGTCATGGCGTCGGCCCCGGCCTCGGCGAAGGTGCGCAGGTGCCGGTCGGGCTCGTGGACCATCAGATGGACCTCGAAGGGGAGATCGGTCTCGCCTCGGAGCGCCCGCAGGGTGTCGGTTCCGAAGGTGAAGTTGGGCACGAAGGCACCGTCCATGACGTCGATGTGGAGGCGGTCGGCGCCGGCTTCCTCCAGGGCGAGCACCGCCTCGGTGAGCCGTCCGAAGTCGGCGGCGAGCAGCGAGGGGGCGATCACCACACCGTTGAGGCATCGCGGCCACGTGCGGGGCATGGCCGCAGAGTACGCGAAGCGGCGCGCCAGGTGGGCCCTCGAGGACCATGGCCTTGAGCCCTGACCGCCGGCGGATCGGGCGGCGGTAACATCCCGGCAAGACGTCTCGGTCCCGTGCCGGACTCAGCGCCCGCACATGTCGGCCGCCGAGACGCCACCTGGAGACCAGCCTGAGCATGGGCAACCAGCCCTTCGACCCCTCTCCGCCGGGCGGCGTCCCGCCGCAGCCGGGTGGTGGCGCCCCGCCCTCGCCCGGACAGCTCCCGGGCTGGTCGGAACCGGGGGCCGGCTGGGCCCCTCCCGGCTGGGGGTTGCCGGGCGCGCCGAGCGCCATGTCGCCGGGGTGGGGATCGCCGCCGCCGTCCCCCTGGGGCGGGCCGGGCTATCCGGGCTGGTCGGGCCAGTACCCGCCGCCCGGCGTCCCGTCGGGCAACCGGCGGGGGAAGGTCATCGTCGCCGCGGCGGGAGCGATTCTGATCGCCGCGGCCGTCGCCATCCCCGTCGTCCTCCTGACCAGGCACAGCCCAGTGATCCAGGCGGCCGCGGCGTACAAGCAGGCGATGCAGGCGGGCGGGCAGTCGGCCGGCTTCCGTTACGTGGATACCTGGAGTGGCGGTGGATCGACCGCGACGTTCTCCGGGGTCGCCGGGCAGAGCGACGGCATCCAGACGGTCAGCCAGACGACCGGCTTCGGCAAGGAGCAGTTCGAGGTGGTGCTCGCCCCCGACCAGACCGTCTACGTCAAGGGCAATGACGCGGCCCTGGAGGACCAGCTGGGCCTCCCGGCGAGCACGGCGGCCGGCCTCTCCGGCACATGGATCTCCGCCCAGAGCAGCGACGCCCCCTACCAGGATCTCGAGGAGGGTCTCACCATCGGCTCCGCGCTGCCCGGGAGTCAGCTCACGCCCACCTCGACCAAACAGGTCACGGGATCCGGCGGAGCGGCCCTCACCCGGATCGAGGGCACCGTCTCCGATCCGAGCGGCACGGGCCACCTCGACGTCTCGCCGGGCTCCAACCTTCCGGTCACCTTCGTGGCCACGGCCGGCGACGGCAGCTACACGGAGACCATGACCTTCACGCAGTGGGGGGTGGTGCCGGTCCCGACCGTGCCCGCGAGCGCCGTCGCCTGGGCGACGCTCTCCAGTTCCGCCCCGCCCGACGGGTACGGCAGCGGCGAGACCCCGACGCCGGCGCCGACGACGACGCCCAGCTCTTCCGGGGTCGGCTCCGCCGCCTGATCGCTCCGGTTCCGCGGCGGCTCAGATGCTGCCTGCTGCCGCCGCGTCCATGAACCAGCGCAGCTCTCCGTCCCGGGGCCGGACACCGGCGGCGGGGACACGCCCCTCGGCCACACCCCGGAGCGCCTCCCCCTTGGCCGGGCCGGTCACCAGGAAGGCGACGTGGGTGGCGGCGTTGAGCACGGGGTAGGTGACGGTTATGCGGTCGAAGGGAGCGTAGTCCGCCCGGCTCCGCACCGCCCAGCGGTCACGCACCTGGAGCGCCGGGTCGCCGGGGAAGAGCGAGGCGGTATGACCGTTATCTCCCAATCCGAGGAGGACGCAGTCCAGCTGCGGCGCTGACCCGGGAGCGGAAGGCGGACAAGTTGATGCCAGGATGGACGAATACTCGGCGGCCGCGGCATCCAGGTCGGCCCGCTCCGCCTCCATCCGGTGGATGAGCTCCGGCCTCACCGGCACCAGGTCGAGCAGCGCCTCCCGCGCCATCCGGCTGTTGCTGGCCGGGTCGTCCGGAGGGCAGGCCCGCTCGTCGCCAAAGTACACCTCCCATCGCCCCCAGTCCAACCGCTCCCGGTGAGGCGGCGCTGCCAGCACCTGATAGAGAGCCCGCGGGGTGCCGCCTCCGGCGAGCGCGATCCGGAACCGACCAGCCTCTGGGGTCGCCGCTCCGGCGATCTCCACGATCCAGTCGGCGGCAGCGTCGGCCACCCCCACCGGATCGTCCCGCACGGTGACGACACCGGGAAGCCGCGATCTCACGGCCGGCGCCACTCCCGGCCATCCCGGCTCATGAAGTCGTCGGCCTCGGTGGGGCCCCAGGTCCCGGCTTCGTAGTTGGGGCAGTGGATGCGATCCGGGGGGTGGGCGCGCCAGCCGTCGAGGATCGCGGTGCACACCCGCCAGGCCTCCTCCACCTCGTCCTCGCGGGCGAAGAGGGTGGCGTCCCCGAGCATGCAGTCGAGCAGCAGCCGCTCGTAGGCGTCGGGGGAGACCCGCTGAAAGCTGGAGCCGTAGAAGAAGTCCATGTTGACGCTCTCGATCCGCATCGCCTGGCCGGGCACCTTGGCCCCGAAGCGGAGGGTGATCCCCTCATCCGGCTGGATGCGCAGGAGCAGCTGGTTGGGGGCGATGCCGTCGGGTGGAGGCATGCCCCCCGGCATGGCCCGATGGCCCGCGAAGGGGGAGTGGGGCACCCGCCGGAATTGGATCGCAATCTCCGTTGCCCGGCTGGGCAGACGTTTGCCGGTGCGCAGGTAGAAGGGGGTTCCCGCCCACCGCCAGTTGTCGATGTCCAGCTTCATGGCGACGAAGGTCTCGCGCAGCGACTCCGCGTCGACCCCCAGCTCCTCGCGATATCCGGGGACGGGCGTGCCGTCCACCGCCCCCGACGCGTACTGACCGCGAATCGTGTGCAGCAGCGCGTCGTCGGGGTGAATCGGCCGGATCGCACGCAGGAGCTTGACCTTCTCGTCGCGCACCGTCTCCGCCTCGAAGTTGCTGGGTGGCTCCATCCCGATGATGGCGGCCAGCTGCATCACATGGTTCTGGATGATGTCGCGGAGCGCGCCGGTCTCCTCGTAGTAGGAGCCGCGCCCCTCCACCCCGAGGGTCTCGGCGACGGTGATCTGGACATGGTCGATGTAGCGCCGGTTCCAGATCGGCTCGAAGATGCCGTTGGCGAAGCGGAAGACGAGGATGTTCTGGACCGTCTCCTTGCCCAGGTAGTGGTCGATCCGGAAGATCTGGGGTTCCTCGAAGGCCGAGTGCAGCGCGGAGTTGAGCTCGCGGGCGGTGGCGAAATTGCGTCCAAACGGCTTCTCGACCACCATCCGGCGGAAGCCACCGCCCTCCTCCTCGCGGCTCATCCCCTCGTGCTGCAGCCGCTCCGCGAGCGGAGCGAAGCCGCTCGGCGGGATCGCGAAGTAGTAGATGCGGTTCCCCGCCGTCCCCCGCTCACGGTCGGCGGTCTCCAGGGCCCGTTTGACCCCGTCGAGTCCGCCGTCCCGGTCCGAGAAGGACGCGTGGCGCAGCCCCTCGGCGAAGCGGCTCCAGACCTTCTCGTCCAGCCGCAGCCGGGCGAATCGCGTGACGGCGTCGCGCATGGCGGCGCGAAACTGATCATCGGTCAGCTCGCTGCGGGCCGCACCGATCACCGTGAAATGCTCGGGGAGGAGGCCGTCGACGGCCAGCGCGTAGAGGGCGGGCACCAGCTTGCGCTTGGTCAGGTCACCGGTCGCACCGAAGATCACCACCGCCGCGGGGGGCGGCGCCGGCAGGCGCGCGGGCTCCGCCGCCGGCTCCTCGGTCACCGCGGCGTCCACGGTCCGGAAGCTCTCGCCTGTCTCTCTTGCCATCAGCCTCGCTCCTTCATGGGCGGCGCGGCGGTCAGGGCGCCGACGACCCCGCGGCGCGGTGCAGTGACCGGGCCAGGTGCTCCAGCCGGCTGTCCAGGTTGCCCGCGAGGTGGAGACGGATCACCCGGCGGCCGTGGTCACGCAGCGATTGCAGATCGCCCGCCGCCTGGGCGCGCTTGAGCACCGAGAAGGTGAACGGCTGGCCGGGGATCGAGGCGTCGACGGTGTCGTCGGTGGTCACCTGAATGAAGATGCCGGTGTTGGGTCCGCCCTTGTGGAGCTGTCCCGTGGAGTGCAGGAACCGCGGGCCGAAGCCCATGGTGGTGGCCACCCGGTAGCGATCCCGGATCGCCGTGCGGAACTCCTCCAGCCCTCCCTCGTTGGTGCTGTTGGGGTCGACGTACGCCATGATCGCGACGTAGTCGCCGGGACGCGCCTCGCCGAGATGGGCGAGCAGCGCCTGCTCGACCGAGGCCGCCGGGCCCCCTCCGTAGACTGCAGCTCCGTCGCTTGACGCGGCGGGCGCCTCCTCGGGCAGGCTTCCACTCTTCTCGTAGGCCGCCAGCACCGTGCCGGTGTTGTCCTTCGACTCCTTGACGTTGGGCTCGTCGAAGGGGTCGATCTGGAGCGGGACCGCCGCCACCGCGGTGGCGAACTCCCAGCGGAGGAACTCGGCGCCCAGGTCGTAGGCGTCCCGCAGCTCGAGGGTCACCACCGGAAACCCGGCCGTGGCCAGAGCCTCATCCGGCATGTCCACCTGGGAGGGCTCGTCGCCGAGCCGGAGCAGGACGAAGAGTCGATCGTCGCCATAGACGCCGGGCTTGCCCACCGGCTCCTCGCCGATGGGGATGTAGCCCTTGCCCTCCTTGCCGGTGGACTCGGCGATCAGCTGCTCCGCCCAGAGGGAGAAGCCGGTGATCTGGGGTGGCGTCAGGATGGTGACCTTGTCGTGGCCGGCCGCATGGGCGAGGCTCAGCGCGCTGCCCAGCGTCAGGCCCCAGTTCCGCTCGGGCGGTGTCGTCGGCCCGCAGGCGGCCCGCATGGCGATGGCGCGGTCGAGGAGCAGCCCGACGTCCAGCCCCATCACCGCCGCCGGAACCAGGCCAAAGAGGGAGAGAGCCGAATAGCGGCCCCCGATGTCGCCCGGGTTCTCGAAGAGGCGCCGGAAGCGCCGCTCGGTGGCGAGCTGGGCAAGGGGCGTGCCGGGGTCGGTGATGGCGATGAAGCTCTGACCAGGCTCGGCGACGCCGGAGGCGGTGACCGCCTCCCAGAAGTGGGCGAGGTGAGAGGACGTCTCGAGCGTCGTCCCCGACTTGCTGGCGACCAGGAAGAGGGTGCGCTGGATGTCGAGGTGCCGCTCCAGGTTGACGATCGCCTCGGGGTCGGTGGTGTCCAGGACGTGAAGGACGGGGTATCCGGCGGCGCTGCCGAAGGAGGTGCGCAGCACCTCCGGGCAGAGGCTGGAGCCGCCCATGCCGAGGAGGACGGCGTCGCCGAAGCCGGCCTGCTGCACCTCGGTCGCCAGCGCGGTCAGCTCCGCCACCCGCCCGCGCATGGCGAGCGGGACGTCGAGCCAGCCCAGCCGGTTGCCGATGACCGCCGCGTGGGCCGCGTCGGCCGGCTTCCAGAGGTCGGGGTCCCGGTTCCAGATGCGCTCCACGACCCCGGTCCGGTGGGCCTCGGCGACCACCTCGGCGAGGTCGGAACCCCCGATGGCGAGGCGGGACCTCATCTCCCCGCGGCCCCGGCGCGGAGGCTCTCGAGCTTCTCCCCGATCCTCGCGATCAGCTGGTCGTACGAGGCCGCGAAGGACGCGACGCCGGCGACCAGGAGGTCCTCGGTCACCTTGACGACGCTGATGCCGGCGGTGTCAAGTCGCGTGATCACCTGCTGGGCACCGTCGAGGTCGTCCCGCACGGTGTCGCCGGCGACGCTGCCGTGGTCCCGGAAGGCCTCGATGGTCGAGGGGGGCATGGTGTCGACGGTGTCCGGGCCGATCAGCGCCTCGGCATAGATGACATCCCGGTATTTCGGGTTCTTGGCGCTCGTGCTCGCCCACAGCGGCCGCTGGAGCGGAGCACCGGCCGCGCGCAGCGCGGCGAACTCCTCGCCGCGGAAGTGCCTCTCAAAGGTCGCGTAGGCCAGGCGGGCGTTGGCGATCGCCGCCGTGCCGTGCAGGCTCTCGAGCTCGGCGGCGTCGCCGCCGGCCGCGAGCCGCCCGTCGAGGAGCGGATCCACGGCGGTGTCCACGCGGCTCACGAAGAACGAGGCCACCGAGTGCACGTCCAGTGATTGGCCCGCGCCGTGGCGCCTCTGCAGGCCGCCGATGTAGGCGGTGATCACCTTCTCGTAGGCCTCGAGGGCAAAGATCAGGGTCACGTTGACGTTGACCCCGGCGGCGATCAGCTCGAGAACGGCGGGGATGCCCTCGGGTGTCGCCGGTACCTTCACCATGAGGTTTGGCCGGTCGACGCGGTGCCAGTATTCCTTGGCGGTCCGGACGCTTCCGGCGGTGTCGTGCGAGAGGGGAGGGGGCAGTTCGAGGCTGACGTAGCCGTCGGCGCCCCCGGTGCGGTCGTAGACCGGGCGCATGGTGTCGGCCGCGTGCTGGATGTCACGGATGGCGAGCCGCAGGAAGACCTCGTTGGGGTCGTCGACCCCCTCGCTGAGCAGCTCATGAATCTGCTCGTCGTAGTCGGTGCCGTCGGCGATGGCCTTCTCGAAGATGGTCGGGTTGCTCGTCAGACCGGTGACGTTGTCCTCGGCGACCAGCCGGGTCAGCTCGGAGCCGGTGACCAGCTCGCGGCTGATGTAGTCGAGCCACACCGACTGGCCGCGCTCGGCCAGCAGCTGGAGCGGGTTGGGGGTGGGCATCGGTGTCACTGGCCTCCTGCGCTGGTGGTGGCGGCGTGGCGGGCCGCCCGGACGATGGCGTCGGCGTCGATCCCCTCGGCGGCCAGCAGGTCGGCGGTCTTGCCGCTTCCGGGGACGTCGCGGACTGCCAGGTGGAGGATCCGAGGCGGGTGCTCGCCGGCCAGCGCCTCCATGACCGCAGCCCCGAGGCCGCCCTCCGGGTAGTGGTCTTCGACGACCACCAGGGTCCCCCCGCAGTCTCGGGCGGCCTCGGCCAGCACGTCGGCGGCGATCGGCTTGACCGAGTAGCAGTCGATCACCCGGACGTGGATCCCCTCCGCCGCCAGCTGGTCGGCGGCGGCCAGGGCGCTGTGCAGCGTGACCCCGGCCGCGATCACCGCCGCCTGGTCCTCGCCGCTCCGGCGCAGCACCTTGGCCCCGCCGATCGGAAATGCCTCGGCGTTGTCGTAGATCACGGGATAGGCGTTGCGGGTGGTCCGGAGATAGACGATCCCGGTGCGGTCGGCCATCTCGGCCACCAGCTTGACGGTGCTCACCGCGTCGGAGGGGTAGAGGACGGTCGATCCCTGGACGGCCCGCAAGGAGGCCAGGTCCTCGAGCGCCATCTGGGAGGGCCCGTCGGCGCCGATCTCGCTCCCCGCATGGGACCCGACCAGCCGGATGTTCGCCCGGGAGATCGCCGCCATCCGGATGAAGTCGTAGGCCCGCGAGAAGAAGGCCGCAAAGGTCGAAACGAAGGGCACGTAGCCGCGAACCTGAAGGCCCACCGCCGCCGACACCATCTGCTGCTCGGCGATGTACATCTCGAAGAAGCGATCCGGGAAGGCCTTCTTGAACTGGTCGGCGTGGGTCGAGTTGCTCACCTCGGCGTCCAGGGCGACCACCTCTGGGCGCGCGCCGAGCGCCACCAGCCCGTCCCCATAGGCCTTGCGGGTCGCGACCTTGTCGCCCAGGGCGTAGGTGGGGAGGGTGACCTCGGCCGCCTGGGGCCGGATCGCCGGCGTGCCCCGCTCGGGCTTGCGCACCTCGATGCGGAGGTCGTGCACCTCACCGAGCTGGTCGATGGCTCGCACCGCCATGTCCGGGGGCAGGGCCACCCCATGCCACCCCTCCTTGTTCTCGATCTCCGAGAACCCCTTGCCCTTGATCGTCTTGGCCAGGATCACCGTCGGCCGGCCGACCGTCTCCCGGGCGTCGACGAAGGCGCCGTCGATCTCCTCCAGGTTGTGGCCGTCGATGACCAGGGCACGGCAGCCGAAGGCCTCCACGCGGCGGCGGTAGATCTCCATCTCCCAGCCGAACTCGGTCTCGCCACGCTGGCCGAGCCGGTTCACATCGGCGATCACGGTCAGGTTGTCCAGCTGGTAGTGGCCTGCCTTGTCGAGCGCCTCCCAGATCGACCCCTCGGCCAGCTCGCTGTCACCGCACAGCACCCAGACCCGGTAGGGGAGACGGTCGAGGTACTTGCCGGCGAGAGCGACCCCCACTCCGATCGGGAGCCCCTGTCCGAGTGACCCGGTGGCCACGTCCACCCACGGGATGATCGGGGTGGGGTGACCCTGGAGCCGGGAGCCCAGTGTCCGGTAGGTCATCAGCTCCGCGTCGTCGATCGCGCCGCAGGCCAGGTAGAGGGCATAGAGGAGGGGCGAGGCATGGCCCTTGGAGAAGATCAGATGGTCGTTGGTGGGGAGCTTGGGGTGGGCGAAGTCGTAGCGGAGGTGCCGGCCGGCGAGGACCGCGATCAGATCGGCGGCGGACATGCTGGAGGTGGGATGACCCGAGCCGGCCCGGGTGCTGGCGCGGATGCCGTCGATCCGGAGCTGCTGGGCCACCTCGTGCAGGGTCTCCAGGTCCGCTGGAGCCGCTGGTTGTCCGGTCGCCACCATCTGTGGTCCTCCTGGAAGGGCGCGGTCGAGGGCTCGACAGACGGGCCGCCGCTTCGGCTTGAATGATGAACGGAGTGGGGGGTCGCCCGTCTGAGGCGGAGGGACGCCGGGAAGGGTTGGGGGCGGGTCGAGACGGGCCCGTCCCGCTCGGGGCCCACCCTCTGTGGCGCCCCCGCGCCCGGGGTCGATCAGGTTGGCGCGGCCACGCCGCTGGTACCATCGAGGGAGCGTGCGCCCATAGCTCAGTCTGGATAGAGCGTCTGACTACGGATCAGAAGGCCGGGGGTTCAAATCCTCCTGGGCGTACCACCCTCGCCTGCCGGCTGGCGATCTCAGCGAGAGACGATTTGGTCCTGTAGGCGCCGGGACGGCCGAGGCTTCTGCGGTCAGCGAGAAGGTTTGGTCGCTGGCTTCTGCGCTGGGGCATCGCAGAGTTCGAGGCCATGGTGATGCCACTCCGCTCCGAACGCAGCGCGCTGACCTGGGACGAGGCGGTCCGCTCGTACCGGCTCTCCCTCCAGGACGAAGGCAAGAGGCGCGACACCCTCAAGTCCTCCGGCACCAGCCTCGAGCAGTTTCGTGCCTTCCTGGTGGCCCAGAACCGACCGACCGACCCGGGTCGCATCGAGCGTGACGACGTCGTCGCCTTCCTGGTCGACCTCCGAGTGCAGAAGAGGAGGATGCCCGGCACCATTGCCACCCGCTCCGGCGGTCTGAAGGGGTTCTTCCGCCGGCTGGAGGACGAGGGGGAGATCGACGCCTCCCCCATGGCCAAGATGCACCGCCCCACGGTGCCCCTGATCACCCCGGAGGTCAGGTGATGGCGCGTCGCTCCAAGCGCAGCGCACAGACCTGGGACGACGCGGTCCGCTCATACCAGCTGTCCCTCCAGGTCGACGGCAAGCGTCCCGACACCCTCAAGTCCTACAACACCAGCCTCGCGCAGTTCCGGGCCTTCCTGGTGACCCAGAACCGACCGACCGACCCGGACCGCATCGAGCGTGACGACGTCAACGCCTTCCTGGCCGACCTCCGGGTGATCAAGGAGAGGAGGCCCGGCACCATTGCCACCCGCTACGACGCCCTGAAGGGGTTCTTCCACCGGCTGGAGGACGAGGGGGAGATCGACGTCTCCCCCATGGCCAAGATGCACCGCCCCACGGTGCCGCTCACCGACGTGCCGTTGATCCCCCTGGAGGTCACGCGGGCGTTGATTAGCAGCTGCGACCGCCGGTCCTTCAATGGCCGGCGCGACGAGGCGCTCTTCTGGGTGTTCCTGGACACCGGGTTGCGCGTTGGAGGCTTGGTATCGATGACCGCCGAGGGCACCGATCTAGCATCCTGCCCATGACGGTGGTCCCCAAGGCTGGACCCGAGGTTTGGAGCTAGGCTTCGGCCACCTCGTTCGCCACCGTTCGCCCGCCGTTTCTCCGTGGTGTCCCGGTGGTGTCCCCGGGGTGGGATGGCGACCCGTTGCGGGTCCCGGCTTAGTCTCTTGGCGAGCGGGAAATCCCTTACTCTATAAGGATAATCCGTGGGCCGGACCAGGTACCACCCTGCCCATTAGTCGTCTTACCCACGAAGGCGGCGAGCGGCCGTAGACAGGGTTTAGTGTTGCGCGGGGGTCGGCCCGTGGCAACTTAGGGGTCCGACACTTAGGGGTCCGACGGTAACCGGGGGGGGCCGATGTCCGCGCGGACCCCGAGTGACAAGACCTCCCCGGCACAAGGAGGCCCCCCGGAACATCGAGTGGCGAGTTCGATGGCCGGAGGGCCCTGAAGGAGCCGTGAACCCTACGCCTCAGTCCGCCCCCGACGCCGCCGGACCCAGACGAAGAAGAGACCAAGCCACAGGACGATCAGCAAGCCGCCGACTGGTGCGGTGGGAAAACCACTGGAAGGGGCGGAGGCGGAGACGAGCGCCCCCCCGGCGGGTCCCGGATTCATGACGATGTTGCCGGGGTTGGCGGTGGGGGCGAGTGCACCACCCTCGAGCGGCTCTGTGGAAGACCCCGCGCTGACCGCCGCGGCGGTCGGCGAAGCTGCGGTCGGCGAAGCTGCGGACGGCAAAGTGGTGGAGCCGCCGCCAGCGGAAGCATCAGCCTTGGGAGGCACGCTGCCGGTCGCGGGGACGGTCACGGTGATGGTGGCCGGCAGGCTGAGCGTGCCCGAGGCGTCGACCACCTGGTAGGGGAAGCTCGGGATGGGGCCGGAGAATCCGGCCGGTGGGGTGAGTGTGAGTTGACCTGTAGTGGTGAGGCTGATCGTCCCGTACTCTGGATCAGATGCCGTGCCCGCAACCATCTCGAAGCTGAACGGTCCCGTGCCCTGGGGGGCGGGGAGTTGAAGGGTGGTGGCCGTTCCGCCGGGGTTGGTCGCCGTGGCGGTGAACGGTGCCGCCGTCGGCCGGATGGTGAGGGTGACCAGCGCAGCGGTGCTGTTTCCCGTCGCGTCGGTGACCGTGTAGTGGAAGGCGGGCACCGGCCCGGAGAAGCCCGGCGCCGGAGTGAAGCTGACCGCACAGGTGGTGGGGTCAATGCTCGCCGTGCCTGAGGACACGGAAGGAGTGCTGGTCAGAGCGCAGGTGAATGGTCCCGTCCCGGTGAGTATCGGGGCCGGAAGGGTCATCGTGGTGGTGCCCGTCGAGCCCGTTCCGCTCACGGCGCTGGCGATCGGGGTGACCTGGATGGTGACCGTGCTGGCCGATGAGGTCTGCCCGTAGCCGTCACTCACGGCGTAGAGGAAGGAGTCGGCGCCGGAGAAGCCGGGGTTCGGCGTGTAGCTGTAGCTGCCGTCCGCATGGACGACCGCGGTGCCATCCGCGGCGGCTTGGGTGAGCGACGCGGTGAGTGGTGGAGTGCCCGTGGCCGTCGCCAGCAGCCCGGTGCTGGCGGGGACGGTGAGCGTGCTGCCCGCGCTCGTCGTGACGCTCTGGTCGTTACTGACCGGGGCTCCCGGTAGGCTGACATGGATGTTGATCGCGGCCGCGGCACTCGTGTCACCGTGCCCGTCGATGACCTCGTAGGCGAAGCTCGGCACGGTGCCGGTGAACCCCGCCGCCGGGGTGAAGGTGACCACCCCGGTCGTGCTGTTGATGGTCGCCTGACCGTCGCTGCTGGGCGGCAGGCTGTCCAAGGCGAAGATGAAGGGGCCGGCCCCGGCTGGAGTGGACGGAGTGAGATGCACGACATGCCCCGCCACCGTGATGGCGGTCATGGCCTGGACGACCGGGGTCACGGTGATGGTCACCGTGGCACTGTTGGAGACCTGCCCCCACGCGTCGGTATCCGCATAGGTGAAGCTGACCGGGCCCGAGTAGGAGGCCGACGCCCAGTAGGTGAAGCCTCCGCTCGAACTGACGCTGATGGTGCCGTGGTTCGGGCCGGTGACGACTGCGCTGGCGAGCGAGCCGGTGCCGCTGTCCCCCACCTGGAGGCCGTCCGCGGCGGGCACGGTAACGTCAGCGCCCGCCGCCACCGTAAAGCTCTTGATGGTCGCGACCGGGGCGACCGGGGCGAGCACCCGGAGATCGACAGGGACCGACTCCGATCCCATCCCGCCCTGCCCACTCACCGAATACTGGAAGCTCTGCACGTAACCCGCAAAGCCGGCGGCCGGGGTGAAGGTGAAGGTACAGGTGGAGCTATTGAGGCTGACCGTTCCCTGCGAGGTGGGGGGCATCTGCCCAACCAGCGAGCAGGTGAACGGACCGGTCCCGAGCGGGGTGGGAATACCGGTGACCACCGCCCCTGGCGCGGTCGATGAAGCGGTGACGGTGTAGGCGACCGGGTCCACCTCGAACCACACCGAGCCGGTGCCGGAAACCTGGCCGTAGGTGTCGTACTCACGGTAGTAGACGTAGTCACTCCCGGAGAAGCCCGCGGTGGGCGTGTAGACGAAGCTCCCGTCACTGGCGTAGCTGAGGGTGCCATGGCTCGGCCCCGAGGTGACCTCGGTGCTGAACGGCCGGACCCCCGTGTCCCCGGTCTGGAAGCCGCTGCTCGCGTATTCGCTGACGCTGCTCCCGGCGTAGACGCTGTACTCCTTGCCGTTGGCGACCGGAGCGCTGGGCTTGGAGAAGACGGCGGTCACCGCCACTGCCGCACTCTGGTCCCCGGACGCGTCGATCACGTAGTAGTCGAAGCTGGGCACAGTGCCGCTGAACCCCACCGCCGGGGTCACAGTGATCACCCCGGTGGTCGCGTTGATGCTGGCGCCGGCATCCGCCGAGGGCGGCAGGCTGCTCAGATACCAGTGGAACGGCCCGGTCCCCTTGGGGGGTGACATGCTGTCCACGTTGAGGGTGATCGCAGTGGGTGCTATCTGGCTCCCACCCGTCGCCTCGATGAGCGGCAGAACCGTGATGTTGATCGTCCCCGAGGCGATCTGGCCGTACTGATCGGTGATCGTGTAGCCGAACGGGCTGACCGATCCCGAGTAATTCGCGGCCGTGAAGGTGACATTGCCGGTGGACGAGTTGACCGACGCCGTGCCCTGGCTGGCGGGCGGCGTGGAGCTGAGCGCATAGGTGAGTGGAGCCGCCCCGTTCTGCGGCAAGGCGATGACCAGCCCCTGGGTCGCCGTGGCGGTGGCGGTCTCGTTGCCGCCGCTCGGGCCGGACGGCTCGTAGACGGTGAAGGAGACCGCCGCCGGCGCTGAGGTGGCGCCGGTGGCGTCGGTGACGGTGTAGGTTCCGCTGGCGGTCCCGGTGAAGCCGAGCGCCGGCGTGAACGTGACCTGCCCGGTGTTGTGAATGATGCTGGTGCTGCCGTCGGAGGACGGCGGGCTGGTCGCCATGACGTAGCTGAAGGGACCGCTACCGGTCGGGGTCGGGAGGTCCACCACGACCGGCGACGGCCCGGTGCTGCTCCCGGCCGCCGCGCTGATGGTCGGTTGAACCGTGAGCGTGATCGAGCCGGGGTTGGTCGTCTGGCCCAGGGCATCCAACGCTGAGTACTGGCTGGAGACGTTGCCCGAGGCGTCGGTGACCGTGTAGGCGGCAGTCGTCGTCACCCCGCTCACCCCGGCGGCCGGCGAGTAGGTGAGGGCGCCGGTCGAACTGTTGATGGAGAGGCTGCCCCACGAGGAGGACAGTGCCGTGCCGAGCGCGTAGCTGAAGGGCCCGGTTCCGGCCGGGGTGGGGACGGTCTGGGTGACACCCTGCCCCACCGAGGTCGTGAGGCTGACCGGATGAGCCGACGGCTCGGTCGTCTCGGTCCACTCGAGAACCGTGGGTGCGCTGGCATCCGACGCGCTCAGCGTGGTGGTGCACGTCCAGTTGCCGGAGTAGTTATCAGCGAACTGAACCCAGACCCAGATGAGGGGCAGCATCGTCCCCGGCGCGACCGACGAAGACAGGTCGTCGACGCAAGAGAAGCTGCTCGAGCCAACGACCGTGGCGTCGCAGTCCCAGTTGGTACCGGTGGGCGTGGCCGTCACCGTGACCGTGCTGGCCAGAGTGACGGCGACCGTGACCGGCTGATTAGCGTAGCCCCCGGCGGGGTCGGTCTCAGCGATGTAATCGAGGTGGTCGACAGCGCCCGCCTCCATCGTGGAGCTGCCCCACTGGAGCCACCAATGGGGCGCCAGGGCGTTGGCCGACGCCGAGGTGGTGGAGAGACCGACGGTGCCCAGCACGAGCAAGAGTCCGACCATGATCGAGGGCACCCTCCCTCTCTTCGCCACCCGCTGCATGAAGTTCACGGCCTCTCCTTCAGAAATCGCGCTGGTCGGAAAACTCGCCACAGATGAGAGTGCGCGCTCTGTGGGATACGGGCATGAGCCAGATGCACTGGTGAGAAATAGTCAAGACTGCCGAACGGCCATCAGAGCGAGGGCATACAATGACGATCCGGTGTCTGAAGCGTGGCGAAACCATGACGGGGTCCGTCGTCGTACGGAGGCACCGAAAACGTTGGAACCCCAACGAGATCCCAGCATCGAGATTAGCGTGTGCTGTACAGCGCCGCTCTCCGCACAGACGCTTCTACCGAATTCGCCAAGGACGGTTTTCGCGACGACGGACAGCGGCACTGACTACGGATATATCATTTGCACAGCGCCCCCATCTGAACCGAACAGGAGAGCAAGTGACGAAGTACACCGAGGGCAGCTCAAATTTCGGAGCCGATGGCCCCTTCTTCCACATCATTCGAGAAGGGCTCAAGGGTTTCGCCGATGGCGAGGACTACTTCGACATGTTGGCTGATGATGTCGTCTTCGAGTACGTCATCTCCGTCCCCGGTTATCCCAGACGGGTGGAGGGGCGACAGAGCATCATCGACCTGTACAGCGACTACGACAGCTTCATGACCGTGCGCAGCGCTGACAATCTCCGTGTCTATCGAGACCTTGCGGCGTCGGTCGTGGTCCTTGAGTATCAGGTTCACGGCGAATCCGTTCAGACGGGTCGCCCGTACAGCAATCACTTCGTCTCCATCGTCGCGATCAAGAACAACAAAGTGACATGGTGGCGGGACTACCTTGACCCGGTGGCAGTGTTCGATGCCGCAGGTTGGCCCAGAAGTCCCGACTAGAGCCTCGATCTTTCAGTAGAAGCGGTCGGAGGCGGGTGATGAAGGATTCGGAGGTGGTTGCGGGCATGGCTGGTGGTGCCAGGGCGCAACGCCACGCCGGTCGGCGACGTGGTCGTCTCCTCCGAAGCCGTGGAGGGGCTGAGCGACCAGCTTCGGGAGGCGGGCTACCGCGCGCTGGGCCTGCCCATGGGCGAGTTCATGGAGTCGGGAGGCGGGGTGCGCTGCGTCCAGTACCCAATTTATGGGGAATCCTTGTCGCCGGGGCGCCCCGCACGCGCGAGAGCGACCTCTGGCTGCCGGTGGCGACCAACCCCTTGACCGAGTCCGGGACGCCGCCGGGTACCAGCGGATTTGGATGCCCGGCGGCCCATCCCTCGACGTTGGTCAGCTAGAGCTGACCGGCCCTTGAACCGCGGGTCCGAGGGCACACGACCATCGCGACGTCCGCTCCCACGCGGGCCGATCGGACGCCCCGAAATACTCTACTCAATCAGTTGACAAAGCGCCGCCCTCGTCTGCTATAGTCCGCGCTCAAATGCGAACTGAGCGTCCTTCCGCCCACCTCTCCTACTCCCGCTGGGGCGAGATGGACTTCGTTCGCCTCGTCGCCTGCGCCTGTATCTAGCCGCCCCGCGGCAGCCTGAGCAGTAGCGCGACGCACTCTGGCCGGCGCGTCATAGACGCGTGAGCGAGCGCGTGGGTGCGCTCCTGTGGCCGCGGGCCGACCGGCAGAGAGCCGTGTGCCGACTCGCCTCATGGAGCTCTGAACGACCCCCAGCGAGTCGACGCCTGCGCAGACATTCATCACGAGGAGACCGACCATGACCCCCCAGGGCAGCGCCGAAGCCCCACCTCCCCCAGCGACCGCTGTGGAGCCCGAGGAGCGCGAGAACACCGACATCGACAGCAGTGACACCCGCCGGCTGCATCAGCTCGGCTACGCGCAGCTGCTGCACCGGCGCATGTCGGGGTTCTCGAACTTCGCGGTCTCCTTCTCGATCATCTCGGTCCTCACCGCCTTCACCATCTACGGCTACGGGCTGGGCACCGGCGGCCCCGTCGACCTGACCTGGGGTTACCTGCTGGTGGGTCTGTTCGTGATCGTCGTCGGCCTGGGCATGGCCGAGATCTGCTCCGCCTATCCCACCTCCGGCGGCCTCTACTACTGGTCGGGGCGGCTGGGAGGCCGCCGCGGGCCGGTCTGGAGCTGGTTCACCGGCTGGTTTAACGTGCTGGGCCAGATCGCGGTGACCGCGGGCATCGACTTCGGCTTCGCCACCTTCTTTCTGGCGTTCCTGAGCCTCGTCGCCGGGGTGCAGATCACCCCCGAAACCCAGCTGATCATCTACGGGGCAGCGCTCCTGGTCCACGCCCTGCTCAACACCTTCGGGGTGAGGATCGTCGCCATCCTCGCCGACGTCAGCGCCTGGTGGCACGTCGCCGGGGTGGTCCTGATCACCGCGGTGCTCTGGATCGCGCCGGCCCACCACGCCAGCTTCCAGTACGTCTTCCTGACGTTCAAGAACGACACCGGGTTCCGGTCGGGCATCTACGTCTTCTTTCTCGGGCTCCTCTTCGCCCAGTACAACTTCACCGGCTATGACGCCTCGGCGCACATGACCGAGGAGACCCACGATGCCGCCAACGCCGGGCCCCGGGGGATCGTGTCGTCGATCGTGATCTCGCTGGTGGCCGGCCTCATCCTCTTCATCACAGTCACCTTCGCGACCACGGACTACACGGGAGCGCTCACCTCGTCCACCGGCGTCCCGCCGCTGCAGATCTTCATCGATGCCCTCGGCACCCGCGGCGGCGAGCTGCTCTTCATCGTCGCCTTCGTGGCCGCCTTCTTCTGCGGGATGTGCTCGGTGACCGCCAACTCGCGGATGATCTTCGCCTTCTCGCGCGATGGAGCCCTGCCCGGCTCCCGCTGGTGGAGTCGGGTCAACCACCGGACCGGGACGCCCACCAACGCGGTCTGGCTGGCGGCGGTCGGAGCCTTCCTCCTCGGCGTCCCCTACCTCTGGAACGCGACCGCCTTCTTCGCCATCACCTCGCTTGCCACCATCGGCCTCTACATCGCCTACGGCCTGCCCATCCTGCTGCGGCGCATCCATCCCGAGAACTTCGAGCGCGGGCCCTGGCACCTGGGCCGGTGGAGCGCCCCGGTGGGGTGGGTCGCCGTCATCTGGATCGCCTTCATCACCGTGCTCTTCTGCCTGCCGGAGACGACCCCGATCACCCTGGCGACCTTCAACTACGCGCCGATCGCGGTCGGTGCGGTGCTGCTCTTCTCGGGCGGCTGGTGGGTGCTGTCGGCGCGGAAGTGGTTCAAGGGCCCGCACCGGCAGGGTGACGAGACGACGCTGGAGGCGCTCGAGGAAGAGATCGCGGCCTGAGAGGAGAGGAAGAGATTGCTGCCTGAGAGGAGGCGACCAAGATGACGACGTCGCAGGTGCTGGGACCGATCGCGCACACCAGGGCAGAGCTGGTGGCGCTGGACCACGCCCATCTGCTGCATCCGCAGCATCACCCCGCAGACCACCTCAACCCCCAGATCTGGGTCTCCGGCAAGGGGGTCACGATCACCGACATCGAGGGGCGGACCTACATCGACGGCCTGAGCGGCATGTGGAACGTCAACCTCGGCCACGGCCGGCGCGAGCTGGTCGAGGCGGCCACGGCGCAGCTCTCGACGCTCGCCTTCGCCACCGGTTACGCGGGCTCCGCCACGGTGCCCGCGATCGAGCTGGCCGAACGGCTCCGCGAGGTGGTGTACCCGTCCATCGAGGCCTTCTACTTCACCAGCGGGGGTGGTGACGCCACCGACACCTCGATCAGGACCGCCCGCTACTTCTTCCGGGCGACCGGGCGTCCGGAGAAGACCAAGGTGATCGCGCTCAGGCTCTCGTACCACGGCTCCACCGTCGCCGCCTCCAGCGCCACCGGGGTCGACGAGTTCTCCTCGGTGTTCGGCCCCCGGCTCCCCGGCTTCCTCCACATCCCGTCTCCCCATCCGTACCGGTTCGAGGGGCCGGCCGGCGTTCCCCCGGGCGAGGCAGCCGCGAACCTGCTCGAGCAGGCCATCCACGAAGAGGGCGCGGAGACCGTGGCCGCCTTCATCGCCGAGCCGGTGCAGGGAGGGGGCGGAGGGGTGATCGTCCCGCCCGAGGGGTACTTCCAACGGATCCGGGAGATCTGCGACCGCCACGACGTGCTCTTCATCAGCGACGACGTGATCACCGGCTTCGGACGCACTGGGCGCTGGTTCGGGCTGGAGCACTGGGGGGTGGAGCCTGACATCGTCCAGTTCGCCAAGGGGGTGACCAGCGGCTACGTCCCCCTCGGCGGCGTCGGTGTCTCCGCTCGGATCAAGGCGGTCCTCGACGCCGCGCCGTCGGCGCGCCGCTGGTGGCATGGCTACACCTACTCGGGGCACCCGGTCGCCTGCGCCGTCGCCCTCGCCAACATCCGGGTCATCCAGGAGGAGGAGCTGGTGAGCCGCGTCGAGATCCTGGGACGGCGCCTCCGCGCCGGCCTGACCGCCGGCGTCGGCGAGCACCCCAACGTCGGCGAGGTGAGGGGGATCGGGCTCCTGGCCGGCATCGAGCTGGTCGCCGATCGAGAGACCAAGGAGGGGTTCCCCGCGGACGCCCAGGTGCCCCGGAGGCTGCGCGCGGCGCTGCGGGAGCGAGGCCTGGTCACCCGCGTGCTCGACAACGCCATCTGCCTGGCGCCGCCCTTCGTCACCACCGAGGACCAGGTGGACCAGATCGTAGAGATCGTGAGCGGGGCGGCGAGGGCAGTCTTCGACCGGCCGGCAGCATCCGCGTAGCAGCAACCACACCCGAAGGAGGAGCAGCATGGGACGCATACCGCAGGTGGACTACGCCACCGCCCCCGAGGAGATCAGGGCGGCCTGGGACGAGGTGGCCAAGCACCACGCGATCTCCAACATGAAGGCTACCGCGCTGCATTCTCCGGCCGCCACCCACGCCATCCTGGAGTGGTACGGGCTGCTGGATGCGGTGAAACCCTACCTGGGCGAGCGTCTGGCCATCCTCTACTGCCACGCGATCTCCCGGGAGAACGCCTGCAAGCTGTGCTGGACCTTCATGCGCAAGGACATCATCGACGGCGGCGAGGACCCGGAGGCGCTCCGCCTGGATGAGCGCGAGGCGGACGTGGTGGAGCTGGGACGGCAGCTGGCCGCCGATCCCAACCGGATCGGCGACGAGCTCTTCGGCAGGCTCCGGCGGCACTTCACCGACCGGCAGCTAGTGGAGATCGTGACCTTCGGCGCCCTGATGGTGGTCAACAACATCTTCAACTCGGCGCTCCAGGTCGAGCTGGACGGAGAGCTCGACGGCTACGAGCTGAGCCCCGAGCAGGTCGCTGCGCTTTCGTGACCGAGAGGGCGCTGGGCTTCGACACTCTCCAGCTGCACGCCGGTCACACGCCGGACAAGGCAGTCCGGGCCCGAGCGGTGCCGATCTACCAGACCACCTCGTTCGTCTTCGAGAATTTCGAGCAGGCCAGGGCGATCAGCGCCGTCGAGGAGATGGGCTTCGACTACACGCGGATCACCAACCCGACCTGTGAGGTCTTGGAGAACCGGATTGCCGCGTTGGAGGGGGGCAGCGGAGCTCTCGCGGTGGCCTCGGGCTCCGCGGCGACCGCCTACTCGATCCTCAACATCACCCATGCCGGCGACGAGGTCGTCGCCGCGCGCACGCTGTACGGGGGCACCTTCAACCTGTTCCAGAACACATTGCCGAAACACGGCGTGAAGACCCACCTGGTCGACGGCTCCGACCTCGACGCGTTCCGCCGGGCCATCAATGACCGCACCCGGGCCATCTTCGTGGAGACGATCGGCAACCCGGACATCAACCTCCTCGACTTCGATGCCCTCGCGGAGGTGGCGGCCGACTCCGGGCTGCCGCTGATCGTGGACAACACCTTCGCCACCCCCTACCTCTTCCGCCCCTTCGAGCACGGTGCCAACGTGGTCGTCCACTCTGCGACCAAGTTCATCGGGGGCCACGGAACCAGCATCGGGGGCCTGATCGTAGACGGTGGCAACTTCAACTGGGCCAACGGCAAGTTCCCCGACTTCACCACCCCCGACCCCTCCTACGGCAACTTGGTCCACTGGGAGAGGTGGGGGAACGTGCCAGAGACGGGGAACATCGCCTACATCGTCAAGGTGAGGCTCCACTACCTCCGTGACCTGGGGGCGGCGATGAGCCCCTTCAACGCTTTCCTCTTCATCCAGGGACTGGAGACGCTCTCCCTGCGGATGCAGCGCCAGGTCTCCAGCGCGCAGCGGATCGCCGAGCACCTGGAGGCGCACCCGGGTGTGGCCTGGGTCAGCTACCCCGGCCTGGAGAGCAGCCCGCACCACGCACTGGCGCAGAGGTATCTGCCCAAAGGGTCGGGCGCCATCCTCACCTTCGGCATCAGGGGCGGACTGGAGCGGGCGCGGCAGTTCATCGAGGCGCTCACCATCTTCTCCTTCCTGGCCAACGTGGGTGACTCCAAGTCGCTGGTGGTGCATCCGGCCACCGTCACTCACGCCCAGCTGACCGAGCCCGAGCTCCTCCTGGCAGGGGTGAAACCGGAGCAGATCCGGCTTTCGATCGGCACCGAGGACCTCGACGACCTGCTCTGGGACCTGGACCAGGCGCTGGAGAAGGCAGGGCCCTGACGGGGGCTGTGTGCCTCGGCCAGGCCGGGTCTCAGGCCAGCCCGTCGAGGGCCTGGGTCAGGTCCGCGAGGAGGTCGTCGAGCGTCTCCAGCCCGACGCTCAGTCGGACCAGGTCGGCCGGGACCTCATTGGTCGATCCGGCCACGCTCGCGTGGGTCATCCGTGCTGGGTGCTCGATCAGGCTCTCGACGGCGCCGAGACTTTCGGCGAGGGTGAAGAGTCGCGTCCGCCGGCACACCTCTAGGGCGGCGGCCTCCCCGCCTCTCAGGGTGAAGCTCACGATCCCTCCGTACCCCCCCATCTGACGCTGGGCGGCCTCGTGACCGGGGTGTCCGGGCAGCGAGGGGTGCAGCACGGTGCGCACCGCTCGGTGGGCGCGCAGCAGGTCCACGACAGCCAGGGCGTTCGCGCAGTGGCGCTCCATCCGGAGTGCCAGCGTCTTGAGACCGCGTTGGACCAGGTAGCAATCGAGCGGCCCGGGCACGGCTCCGACGGCGTTCTGCAGAAAGGCCAGCCGGGCGGCGATGCCGCTGTCGTTGGTCGCTGCGAAGCCGCCCACCACGTCCGAGTGCCCGGCCAGGTACTTGGTCGTCGAATGCACGACGATGTCCGCGCCCAGCCGGAGCGGCTGCTGCAGCCACGGCGAGGCGAAGGTGTTGTCGACGACGAGGAGGGCGCCGGCCCGATGCGTCGCCCGAGCGATGGCGTCGATGTCGATGACGCGGAGCAGGGGGTTGGTCGGTGTCTCGACCCAGACCATCCGCGTGGCCGGCGTCAGCGATCCCTGCAGGTCGGCAACGCTGCCGAGGTCGGACGTCTCCACCTCGAGCCCGGCGGGCTGGTGGACCTGTGTGGCCAGACGGTGGGTGCCGCCGTACGCGTCGGTGGGGAGGATGAGGTGGTCACCCGGTCCGAGCAGGCGCATCACGGCGTCCTCGGCCGCCGTCCCGCTGGCAAAGGCGAAGCCGTGGGCGGCGTCCTCGAGCGCGGCGACGTTTGCCTCCAGGCTGGCCCGGGTGGGGTTGCCGGTGCGCCCGTACTCGAAGCCCCGGTGCACACCGACCGCGTCCTGCTTGAAGGTCGAGGAGAGGTGGATGGGCGTGGTCACCGCGCCCGTCTGCGGATCGGGCCCTCCACCCCCGTGGATGGCGCGGGTCTCGAAGCCGAGCTGGCCCAGGTCCGGCTCGTCGCTCATGCCGGCGTCAGCGAGGGGGCGCGGCCAGCGCCGTGAGCACGTCGACGCGGGTCACCACCCCGATGGGATGGCCGCGGTCGAGCACCAGCATCGCCGACCCCTGGCGCAGCCGGCTGACCGCGACGTCCAGCGGCTCTCCGGCGCCGACCGTGGGCAGAGGGTCGCCCATCACCTCGCTGACCGGCCGGTCCAGGATGGAGGCGTCGGCGAAGGCGCGGTCCATGGCCTGGCGCTCGGTGATCGCGCCGACCACCTCCGCCAGGACCACGGGAAGCTCGTGTTTGATGACGGGCACCTGGCTCACACCGTACTCCCGCATGGCGTCGATGGCCTGCCGGACCGTCTCATCGGGATGAATGTGCACGAGCGGCGGCAGGGAGGGGTCGCGCAGCGCCAGGAGGTCGCCGACCGTGATCCCGGCCGCCTTGAGGAATCCGTGGTCGGCCATCCAGCCGTCGTTGTACAGCTTGGAGAGGTAGCCGCGGCCCGAGTCCGGGATGTGCACGACC
>Ga0224557_1000893_pt1 | contig 30868 bp, 26 predicted proteins | sample 714S31014metaG_FD_180677 | JGI IMG/M metagenome (GOLD analysis project Ga0224557, IMG submission 180677) | Peat soil microbial communities from Stordalen Mire, Sweden - 717 S3 10-14 | ecosystem: Environmental > Terrestrial > Soil > Wetlands > Peat | place: Sweden: Norrbotten County, Stordalen... | reverse complement strand
ATCAGCATGGGCATCGTGCTGCTGACCATTGAGCACTGGACCTTCGACGTGGCCGCCTTCCCCATCTTCATCGTGTGCATGGGCTCGGTGGAGGTGGTCCTCGTCGGCCTCGAGCCGGGCCCGCGCTTGCGCCTGCGCCGGGCCCGTCACCGGGGCGCATCCGTGGCGGAGGCCGCCTCCCCGACCTCGCCGCCGACCTGACCGGAGGTCCCCGCCTGGTAGGAAGGGCGGGGAAACGCCACGAAGGGAGAGGCCTGTGCCCACAGCCCACGTCAACGGGATCGACATCGAGTACACCACGGAGGGCGACCCCTCGGACCCGCCGCTGTTGCTCGTGATGGGACTCGGCGGCCAGCTGACTGCGTGGCCCCAGGGGTTCGTCGACGGACTGACCCGGCGCGGGTTCTTCGTCATCCGCTTCGACAACCGCGACTGCGGCCTCTCGACCAAGTTCGAGGGCACGCCCGACTTCATGGCGCTGTTCGCGGGCGACCCCGCCTCCGCGCCCTACCGGGTCGAGGACATGGCCGATGACGCCGCCGCCCTGCTCACCGAGCTCGGCATCGCCAAGGCGCACGTCGTGGGGGTCTCCATGGGCGGCATGATCACCCAGGGGCTGGTGATCGACCACCCTGACCTCTTCCTCTCCGCCGCCTCCATCATGTCGACCACGGGTGACCGCTCGGTGGGGACGCCCACCGGGGAGGCGGCCACCGCGCTGCTGCGACCGCCGGCGACGAGCCGTGACGAGGCGATCGCGGCGAGCCTCGAGGGCAGCAAGGTGATCGGGTCGCCCGGGTACCCGACGGACGAGCGCATCCTCCTGGAGCGGGCCGGCGCCGCCTACGACCGCTCGTACTGCCCCGACGGCACGGCCCGCCAGCTTGCGGCCATCCTCGGGTCACCCGACCGCACCGAGGGGCTGCACGGCGTGCGCCTGCCGTTCCTCGTCGTCCACGGGGAGGCCGACCCGCTGGTGGTGCTCAGTGGCGGGCAGGCGACGGCGGCCGCGGTGCCCGGGTCGAAGCTGATCACGATCCCCGGCATGGGCCACGACCTGCCCGAGGCGCTGTGGGGCACCGTCACCGACGCCATCGTCGCCAACACGGAGCTCGCCGCGGTCTAGGCCCTCAGGCGTCGAGGGCGTTGGCCGCCGCCACCGAGGCGAGCCAGGACGCGCTCGGCTTGGGCGTCCGGGCGAACGTTGCACGGTCGACGGCGACGATCCCGAAACGGGGCCGGTAGCCGAGCGCCCACTCGAAGTTGTCGAGCAGCGACCAGTAGGTGTAGCCCCCGACGTGCACGCCCTCGTCAATGACGTCGAGCACACCCGAGAGGGCCTGGCGCACGTAGTCGATGCGCTGTTCGTCGTCGGTGGTGCCGATGCCGTTCTCCGTGACGAGCAGCGGCGTCGAGCGGCCGGTGTACTCCCAGGCCCGCCGGAGGCAGTTGGCGAGGGACGCCGGGTAGAACTCGTAGCCCATGTCGAGAACGGGCACCCCGTCCTCGTAACCGGCCCAACCGTCGGGGCCGATGAGCATGCGGGTGTAGACCTGCACGCCGATGAAGTCGTCGCCGCCCGTTGCGTCGAGGAAGACGTCCTCGGCGTGGTGGCGGATGCTCTCGAGCTTCTCCTCTCCGCCCGGGGCCGCCTGGTAGTCGGTCATGGAGAGCGTCAGGCCGACCGGCACCCCGGGTGCGCCGGCGCGGATGGCCTCGACGGCCGCCCGGTGCCCCTCCGCGAGGTGCGCCGCGACCCGGCGGGACAGGTCGACGTCCGTCTTGCCCGGCGGGAACATGCCGGCGTGCCAGCCCATGGTGGCCACGATGTTCGGCTCGTTGACCGTGCAGGCCCGTGTCATCACGTCGCCCAACTCCTCGGCCACCACGGCGCAGAACCGGCCGAAGCGCTCGACGGCGGCGCCGGTCTCCCAGCCCCCCAGCGCGGTCAGCCAGAGCGGCGTCGTGAAGTGGTGGAAGGTGACGACGGGATCGACCCCGCGCCGGCGTAACCCCAGGCACTGGCGGCGGTAGTGGGCCAGGGCGGCTCGGGAGATCTCGCCCTCGGCGGGTTCGATCCGGCTCCACTCCACCGAGAACCGGTAGGTGTCGAGCCCGAGCCCCGCCACGAGGTCGGCGTCCTCCTCCCAGCGCTCCCAGGAGTCGCAGGCGTCGCCCGACGAGTCGGTGCAGCCCGAACCCGGCGTGTGCTCGAAGGCCCACCAGTCGTTGTTGGTGTTGCCACCCTCGATCTGGTGGGCCGCGGTCGCCGTGCCCCACGTGAAGGCCTCGGGGAATCGTCGCCCCTTTGCCGACCCTGCCATGCGCCCCTCCCCGTCTTCGCGTCCCGGGCGGCACGGTATCGTTCCCTGACGATGGCGTCACATTCCTTGCCGACCACCCACGTCCCGGATTCGGAGCGGCCGCAACCCGCCGCGCCGTCCGCCGGGTCGCCCGGCGCATCCGAGGCGCCCATGGTCGAGGCGCACGGGTTGGTCAAGCGGTTCGGTGACTTCGTCGCCGTGGACGGCGTCGACTTCAGCATCGCCCGGGGCGAGTCGTTCGGCTTCCTGGGGCCGAACGGGGCGGGCAAGACGTCGACCATGCGGATGATCTCGTGCATCAGCCCGTTGAGCGGTGGCACGTTGCGGGTCCTCGGCATGGATCCTCTGAAGGACGGCGCGCGCATCCGCGCCCGGATGGGGCTCGTCCCCCAGGAGGACTCGCTCGACCTGGAGCTGACGGTGCTCGACAACCTGATGATCTACGGGCGCTACTTCGACATGCCCAAGAAGGTGATCAGGGAGCGGGCCGAGCAGCTGCTCGACTTCGCCCAGCTGACCGAGCGGGCCAACGACCGCGTCGACCCGCTCTCGGGCGGCATGAAGCGGCGGCTGACCATCGCCCGTGCGCTCATCTCCGATCCCGACCTGCTGATCCTGGACGAGCCGACCACCGGGCTCGACCCCCAGGCCCGCCATCTGCTCTGGGATCGCCTGTACCGCCTCAAGCAGGACGGGGTCACGCTCGTGATCACGACCCACTACATGGACGAGGCCGAGCAGCTCTGCGACCGGCTCGTCGTCATGGACAAGGGGCGCTTCGCCGCCGAGGGCACGCCGCGCCAGCTGATTGAGGCGTACGCCACCAAGGAAGTGGTGGAGCTGCGCTTCGCGCCCGGCGAGCACGAGGACGTCGCGCCCTCACTGGTCGCGCTGGCCGAGCGCCAGGAGGTGCTGCCCGACCGGATCCTCCTCTACACCGACGACGGCGACGCTGCGCTGGCCGAGGTCGCCCGCATGGGGCACGTGGCCCGGAGCACGCTCGTCCGGCGTTCGACGCTCGAGGATGTGTTCCTCCGCCTCACCGGCCGCACGCTGGTCGACTGAACCGATGACGGCGGTGAGCGGCGCGGGGGCGCCCGGGGGGACGACGCTGTTCCGTCACGGTGAGGACGTGACGGCCCGTCGGATGGCGACACCCATGTGGCTGCGCGCCGCACGCTACTGGGGCTACCAGTACAAGCGGACCTGGCGCAGCTCGGTGGTGACCAGCTTCCTCATCCCGGTGCTCTACCTGGCGGCCATGGGGGTCGCACTGGGCTCGCTGATCGACAAGCACTCGCACGGCGTGGACGGCGTCACCTACGTGGCGTACCTGGCGCCGGGATTGCTGGCCGGCACCTGCATGCAGATCGGGACCAACGACGCCACCTACCCGGTCATGGGCGCCATCAAGTGGATGCGGACCTACCTCGCGCAGCTGGCCGCGCCGCTCGGCGTCTACGACGTGCTGCTCGGGCACCTGGCCTGGATCGCGGCCCGCCTGGCCATCGTCGTGTCCATCTACCTGGCGGTGATGGCCGCCTTCGGGATCGTCTACTCGCCCTGGGCCCTGGTGGCCCTGCCGGCCGGCGTCCTGACGGGCGTCGCGTTCGCCGCGCCGGTCGCCGCCTTCGCGGCCACCCAGGACAAGGACTCGGCCTTCTCGACGCTGTACCGGTTCGCCATCATCCCGATGTTCCTCTTCTCCGGCACCTTCTTCCCCGTCTCACAGCTGCCGGAGTGGCTCCAGGTCGTGGCCTACGCCACTCCGCTGTACCACGGGGTCACCCTCTGCCGGGACCTCACGCTCGGGCAGGTCGGGTGGGCCGATGTGGGTCATGCGGCGTACCTGTGCGCGCTGGTGGCGGTGGGCTACGCCGCGGCCCGGCGCACCTTCGCACGGCGGCTGGTCGTATGAGGGGCGAGGTGGGCAGCACGGGGACGGCCACCGTCGACCGTCGCCCGCCCGGGGTGGCGGCGCGCATCACACCGCTGGCCTTCCTCGGCGGCCGGCATGCCTCGCGGGTGCTCGAGCGCAACATCCTGGTGTACCGCCGCTCGTGGATCTTCATCGTCTCGGGCTTCTTCGAGCCGCTCTTCTACCTGCTCTCCATCGGGCTGGGCCTGTCCCATCTCGTCGGGCCGATCCCCGTCGACGGCCGGCTGGTGCCCTACACGGCCTTCGTCGCCCCGGGGCTGCTCGCCTCCTCGGCCATGAACGGCGCCATGCTCGACTCGACCTTCCTGGTCTTCTTCAAGCTCAAGATCGCCAAGACCTACGACGCCATGCTGTCGACGCCGCTCGGCGTGGGCGACGTGGCGCTGGGTGAGCTCAGCTGGTGCGTGCTCCGCGGCGCGTTGTACTCCGCCGCCTTCCTCGCCATCATGGCCATGCTGGGCTACATCGTCTCGCCCTGGGCGGTGCTGTGCTGGCCGGCGGCGGTGCTGATCAGCCTGGCCTTCGCCGCCGCCGGCATGGCCGGCACCACCTACATGCGGACCTGGCAGGACTTCGACATGGTGTCGCTGGCCTTCATCCCCCTGTTCCTCTTCTCGGCCACCTTCTACCCGATCACCGTGTACCCGGGCTGGCTGCAGGCCGTCGTGCGCTGCACGCCGCTCTATCAGGGGGTGGTGCTCGTCCGCGCCGCCGACCTGGGTGTCTTCAGCTGGACCCTCCTGGGCCACATCGCCTACCTGGTGGTCATGGCCACGGCCGGGGTGATCATCACCAGGCGCCGGCTGGGGCTGCTGCTGCTGCCGTGACGGGGCGACCCGGGGGGCCGGTACTCTACGGCCGATCTCCCAAGAGCCAGAGGACCCGACCCAATGAACATCGTGGTGAGCAACGTCAAGGGCGGGGTCGGCAAGACGACCACCGCCGTCTACCTGGCCGCAGTGGCGGCGCACCGGGGCCGCGGCCCGATCCTGCTGGTCGACGCCGACCCGCAGGGGTCGACGGCGGAGTGGTACGAGACCGATCCCTTCGAGGGGGTCGAGCTGATTGAGGGCCCTTCGGTCCGCACGGTCACCAAGGCGATGAACCAGGACGACGGCATCGTCGTCGTCGACACCCCGCCCGGTGAGGGGAACGTCGTGCAGGCGGCCCTGGCCCGGGCCGACGCCGTCGTCATCCCGACCCGCGCCGGCGGGGTCGAGCCCAACCGCGTGGTGACCACCCTCGAGATGACGCCGCGCAACATTCCCGCCGGCGTGGTCATCTGCTCGGCCCGCCTCGGCACCAACGACCTGGAGGCCACCATCGAATGGTGGACCGAGTTGAAGGTGCCGGTCTGGGGCATCGTGCCCGAGCGCGTCTCCATCGCCAGCGGCCCGGCCGCCGGACTGTCGAGTGAGGGCCTCGAGCACTACGGCAAGGTGCTCAAGAGGGCGACCAGCAGGGGTCGCTGACCTACCCCGCCACGCTCAGCGGGCGGTCGCCGTCGGCAGCTCGGCGTGGTAGCGGCTGTCGCTCCAGGCGACGGGGGCCTTCCCGTGCAGCTGCCCGATCAGCTCGGAGAGGAACCAGCGTCGCACCGCCACGCTGGTCGGCGAGGCGGGCAGCGTCAAGAGACGCTGGGACAGCCCGAACTCGTCGGCCTCTTCGAGCATGGCGGCGTAGAACTCGCAGGCCACCACGGCGGACTGCGGCAGCACGAGGGTCCAGTCGTAGAACTCGACGTCGTTGTCGACCGCGCCCTGCCACATCTCGTCCATGCCGGGGCCGAGGCCGTTGAAGCGAGTCCCGATCTCGGAGATCAGCACGGAGAGCCGCTCGGGCAGCGCGGGCGCGCGCGGCGAGCTGTCGGCCCGCTCCTTCATCAGGCGGAGCTCACGGAACAGTGCCTCGTATTCCTCGCTCGACTTCTGCAGCAACGCCACCGGAATCCCGATCAAGCGGACCCCGACGTCGGGTGACTCGTCGGACTCGCCGGGGAGACCGCCCTGGGTGATCCCGGTCAGGTCGAAGCGGAAGCTCCCGTCCGACACGCTGGTCGGCGACACGGGGAATTCGACCGGCAGCTCGAACCACACGATCTTCCCACCCGCGACGGCCTGCACCCCCCAGTTCGACGCGAGCGAATTGAAGAGCGTGAGGCCCCGCCCGGTTGCCGCGTTCCTCCCGTACTCCTTCAGCGCCGGGAACGCGGGGTTCCCGTCGGCCACGTCGACCCGGATGCGGTCCGGGAGGATGTGCAACGTGATGCACAAGGGAGTCGCGGCATGGAGCACCGCGTTGGTGACCAGCTCGGAGGTGAGGAGTGCGGCGTAGTCGGTCACTTCGGAGGGCAGGTCGTGCAGGTGCGCGGCAATCCAGTGGCGCGCCACGGGAGTGCTCTCCACGACGGGGTCCAGGTTCAGCGTCGACATGCCACCAGTTGTCGTACCCACGGGCCCTGCGGCTAAGCCTTCCTCCGTGGCGCCGGTGAAATTGAGGCACAGGACGACGACGTCGTCGATGCGCTCTTCCGTGCCCAGCATGGACGCGAAGGTCACCGCGGGGTGGTCGGGCCAACCCGCTCGGGCAATCTCCATTGCGGTGGTCGCCAGGCGCTCCATGCCGTCGGTGATCAGCTCGCCGCGGCGCTCTATCAGTCCGTCGGAGTACATCACGAGCGAGTCGCCGCGTTCGAGCACCACCTCGTCGCGCGGTCGCGGGTCCCGGGCCAGGCCGGCCGCGATCAGCAATGAGCGCTGCATCGGGCAGAAATCCGCGCTGCCGTCGGCGCGGACGACCAGCGGCGGCGGGTGCCCGGCGTTGCTGAGGACGACGCGCCCGGTCGACGGGGAGATCGTGCCGACAACGGCGGTCGCCACCCGGTCCTCAATCAGGGCGTCGAAGAGCCCGTCGAGCGACGAGAGCACTTCGGCCGGCGACTGTCCGGCCACCGCATAGGCACGGATCGCGCTGCGCAGCTGGCCCATGAGCGCCGCCGCCGCGGCGCCCTTGCCCATGACGTCGCCAACGCTGAAGAAGATGACGTCGTCGCCGAGCGCGAAGACGTCGTACCAGTCGCCGCCGGCATAGGTGCCGGCCACGCCGGCCCTGTACTCGGCGTCGAGCGCGAGACCCTCGACCTCCGGAAGCGAGTCGGGGAGCACGGCGCGCTGCAAGACCTCGGCGACGATGTGCTCGCGCTGGAACCGCGTCGCGTTGGACAGCGCGACGCCGGCTCGGCTCGCCACCTCGGTGGCCAGGGAGACGTCGTCGGCCTCGAACAGCCGGCCCGGCCCGTCGATGAAGGTCATGACGCCGATGACGTCCCCGTCAGCCGTGAGTGGCACGGCGAGGGCCGTCGAGGCGGTGCGCGGTGCGGTCTCGTCCAGGCCGAGGTCGAGGGGGGCGAGCTGCGTGCGCCCGGTGCGGTAGGCGACGGCGGCCGGCGAGTCGGAGTCGAAGGGCACGTGTTCGCTGCCGGTGCCCAGGGCAGCACCCGGGCGCGCTGGCGCGCTCGGTTCGTGGACGTCGAGCCGCACGAGCCCGCTGTCACCCGGGACCTGTACGACGCACGAGTCGGCGAGCCTGCCCTCCACCAGGCTCATCGTCCGCCGGATCACCGTCGTGGGCTCCAGGCTCGAGCTCAACAGGCGCGTCACCTCGGAGAGCAGCGACAGGCGCTCACGGCCCGCCTCCGCCGCGCGCAGCGCCTCGCGCTCGTGCTCGAAGACCTGGGCCCGCTCCAGGGCCTGGGCCGTCAGCCCGGCCAGGGTGGACACGAAGCGAAGGTCGGGCTCGAGCGGTTCGGCCCCGGCCACGAAGGCCAGGGACAGGACCCCGAGTGGCCCGATGCTCCCGACGAGCGGTTCGGTCACGACCGTCACCGGCTGGCCCAGGTCGCGCAGCGCCCGCGGCACGAGCTCGGCCGCCATGTCCCCGTCCCCGTCGCCGTCGCCGTGCGCGTCCACCGTGACCACGTCGGTGCGCCCTTGGGCGAAGCAGGCGCCCGCACGGCTGCCGTCGACGGGCACCATCCCGCGGGAGAGGAGCGCCGGGTGCCCGCTGCTGGCGAGACACGAGAGGGCGCGCTCACCAGCGGCCGGGACGCGCACGACGGCGGACTGCGCACCGAGAGCACGACGGCCACCGGCGATTGCCGCGTGGGCCACGTCGCCAGGTGTGGTGGCGGCAGCCAGGGCAGAGCTGAGCTGGTGGAGGTGCTGGCTGCGCTCCAGGTTGACGAGCTCTGTGAGCGTGAGCCGGGCCCGCTCCACGGCCTGGGCCGCCGCGCCGGTGATGGTGAAGAGGAAGCTGTGGTCGGGATCCGAGATCTCGCGGTCGTGGGTCCAGTGCACGATCACGGCGCCGATGGTGTGGTCGGACACGACCAGCGGGACGATGGCCAGGGAATGGAAACGGGTGGAGCCGAGCGCCGCGGCGACGTCGGGTCTTTGCCGTCGGAGCTCCTCGGACGACTCCACGAAGAGCGCGACGTTGTCGCCCAGCACGGGACCGTCCGGCTGCAGCGCGTTGAGCACCCCGTCAATGGGCTCGTCGGGCTGATAGCCGAAACGGCGCAGCGTCCGGAGCCGGCCTCGCTCGGCGCTGATGGCAAAGGTGGCGGCGTCGACGCGCAGCTCGTCGCGCAGGGCGGCGAACACGGCGTCGGCCACCTGGGCCGGATCGGCGGCCGTCGTCAGGGCCCGGGCCATCGCCTGCATGCGCTGCGCCGTCTCGGCCGCCACGCGCCGCCGCCGCTCGGTCCTGGTCTCCGACCGGGCGGTCCACAGCTGGACGTTGCGCTGGCCACGCAGGTACGAGATCCACATCGCCACGGCCGTCGCGGCCAGCTGGGTCACGACGCGGAGCGTGTGGTTGAGTTCGCCGTAGCTGTGGGGAGGGGTGCTGATGACCAGCGCGAAGAACGCGGCCAGGAGCCCGACGATCAGGACGCGCGACGGCCGGGCGAACGCGGCGGCGATGAAGGGCGCAATGGCCAGGAAGCCGACCAGGGACACGTTCCCCCCGTAGACGGCGAAGACGATCGCCACGGTCGACACCCACAGGAGCGCCATGAGCGTCGCCACCGCCTCGGCGCGATCGGCGCGGTGAGCCTGTGGCGTGGCCTGAAGCTCCTCTTCGCCTGGTTCAGGCACGGTCTCTCCCGTTCACCGCCGCGGGCTCGTCGCCGAAACGCTATTCCGCCCCCCGGCCGCCGGGGGCATGTTCCGCGCTGCACCGGGGTTGTGCCCGGTTTTCTACCCGTGTGTGATGCCGGGGAAACCCCCGAGGTTTAGGTTGGGCGCACCGGGGCTATAGACCGCAATGGCCAATCGGCATTGCACAACGCCCGGGACCGACCCGGGTCATCTTGCGGGACGCAGGAGGGTGGAGTGGACCAGGAGTTCCAGATAGAGGAGCGGGCGGGCACGGCGCCGCCGGTCATCGCCGTCAGCGGTGAGATCGACGTGGCCACGGCCCCGCAGCTTCGCGAGTGCCTGCACCGCGTCATCGCCGAGGGGGAGTCGACCATCGTCCTCGATCTCCTCGGGGTGACCTTCCTCGACTCCACCGCGCTCGGCGTGCTGGTCGGCGCGCTCAAGCGCTGCCGGGAGGTGGGCGGCGACCTGCACCTCGTCGTGGCGGATCCCAGGATCGTCAAGATCTTCGAGATCACCGGGCTCACCAGTGTGTTCACCATCGCCGACTCGGCCCAGGCCGCAGGCGCATCGTGACCGACCCGACCGACACGCTCGCGACAGGTGACCGCATTGAGCTGCGGTTCCCGGCGCGCGGCGACCTGATCGTGCTGGCGCGGCTCGTGACGAGCGCCATCTCGGCCCGCGCCGGCTTCGACATCGAGGAGCTCGAGGATCTGCGGCTCGCCGTGGGCGAGCTCTGTCTGCTCACCCTGCACGGCAGCGACGGGCGGTCCGGGGTCCTGTGCCTGGAGCTCACGGTGCTGGGCGACGCCATCGGTGTGGTCTGCACCCTCGAGCGGGCGACCGCGGCCGACGTGGCCGGGCCCGAAGGCGAGGAGATCGTCTTCCTCAGCGAGCAGATCCTCGACGCGCTGGTGGACGAGCACGGGAGGGAGAGCCACGACGGCTTCGTGCGTACGTGGTTACGCAAGCGCCGAGGAGGGCATGCGGAGTGACGGTGGGCCGGGAACACGATCCCGGGCCACAGTCCGACGCCTCGGGAACTGAGAGCCCATCCCTCACTCCGGCCGCACGTGAGGAGCTGATCACCTCGAACCTGGGGCTGGCCCACCAGCTCGCTCGGAGGTTTCTCCATCGCGGCGAGCCACTGGACGACCTGGTGCAGGTGGCGTCGGTGGCCCTCGTGAAGTCGGTCGACCGCTTCGATCCCTCGCGCGGTGTGGACTTCGCCGCGTTCGCGACCCGGACGATCATCGGTGAGCTGAAGCGGCACTTCCGGGACAAGGGATGGGCCGTGCGCGCCAGCCGTCGGGTGCAGGAGCTCTACCTCGAGCTCGGACACGCCACGGGCACCCTCGTGCAGCAGCTCGGCCGCAACCCCACCGTCGCAGAGCTGGCCGAGGCGACCGGCGCGTCCGAGGAGGCCGTGATTGAGGCCATCGAGGCCGGCCAGGGTTACCGCGCCGCGTCCATCGATGCCTCCGAGAGCGAGGACGATCCACTCTCGGCGCGCCTCGGCGAGCACGACGGCAACTACGACTCGGTGGAGGACCGGGCCCTCCTCGGCCCGGCGCTCGCCACCCTCCCGCCACGCGAGCAGTCGATCCTGCGGATGCGCTTCGTCGACGGGCTGACGCAGTCCGAGATCGCCGTGGCGGTCGGCGTCAGCCAGATGCACGTGTCGCGGCTGCTCTCCTCCAGCCTCCAGAAGCTCCGGGAGGGCATCGAACAGGCCGGCTCCGAGCGCACCTGAGCGACGAAATCAGGCACGCAAGGCCAGGTTGGCGTATGAAAAGAGGATGAAGATTCCTGATCACGGACTCGATCAGTAATCTTCTGTCGAAATTCCGGCGCCGGTTGAGTATGGTGCAGAACCATTCCCAGGAGAGAACAGGGGGTGGCCGTGGTACATCTCGATGCTTCGCTGGCTGAAAAGGGCGATTCGGGGGAATCAGGGGAAAAAGGCCTGAAGGAGGGAGCCCTCGGCTTCGTCTCCTCGGTGGTGGTGGGTGTCGCCTCTACCGCTCCGGCCTACAGCCTCGCCGCCACGTTGGGCTTCGTGGTCATCGCCATCAACGGGTTGCAGGCGCCGATCATCACGATCATCGCCTTCGTCCCGATGCTCTTCGTCTCCTACGGGTACAAGGCGCTGAACAGCGCCGACCCCGACTGCGGCACCACGTTCACCTGGGGCGCCCGGGCCTTCGGGCCGAAGACCGGCTGGTGGGGCGGCTGGGGGATCGTCGCCGCCGACATCTTCGTGATGGCCAGCCTGGCCCAGATCGCCGGGCAGTACGTGTTCCTCCTCTTCGGCGCCAACGGCATCGGCCAGAACCCCAACAGTGGGTGGGTGCTCCTCGTCGGCGTGATGTGGATCGTGTTGATGACCGCCATCTGCTACGTGGGGATCGAGATCTCGGCCAACTTCCAGAAGGCGCTGCTCGGAATCGAGATCACCATGTTGCTGGTGTTGTCGGTGGTCGCGCTGTACAAGGTCGGAGCGGGCACGGCCCCGGTGGGTCACCTCACTCCCACCTGGTCCTGGTTCAACCCCTTCGCCGTACCCAACCCGGAGAGCTTCCTGGTCGGCTTCACCCTCATGCTCTTCATCTATTGGGGGTGGGACACCGCGGTGTCGGTCAACGAGGAGACCAAGGAGCGCGACAAGATCCCGGGCCGGGCCGCCGTCACCTCCACGCTCATCCTCCTCGCCACCTACGCCGTCGTCATCATCGCCACGCAGTCCTACGCCGGCATCGGTACGCACGGGGTCGGCCTGGAGAACCCCAACCACGCCGGCGACGTGCTGTCGGTCCTCGGAACCTCCATCTTCGGCACGTCGGGTTTCGGGAGCTTCCTCTCCAAATTGCTCCTCCTCATGGTCCTGAGCTCGGCCGCGGCCTCGACCCAGACCACCATTCTGCCGACGGCCCGGACCACGCTGTCGATGGCGGTGTTCAAGGCCATACCGAACTCGTTCTCCAAGATCCACAAGCGGTTCCTCACGCCGACCGTGTCGACGGTCACCATGGGCGTCGTCTCGATCGTGCTGTACGTCGTGCTGAACTCCGTGTCCAATGGCAACGCCGTGATCGAGGACTCGGTCTCGGCCATCGGCGTCTGGATCGCCTTCTACTACGGGCTCACCGGCCTGTCGTCCTTCTGGTACTACCGCAGCACCCTGGGCGAGAGCGCCAAAACGCTCTGGCTGCGCGGCATCCTGCCCCTGATCGGGTGGGCGATGCTGTGGTTCGCGATGTTCTGGGCGTTCTGGTACTACTGGCACCCCACCAACTGCTACACGTTCTGGACGATCCCGGGCATCCACTGGGAGGTCGGGGGCGTGTTCCTGCTCGACGCCGGCAGTGTCCTCCTCGGGATCATCCTCATGGTCGTCTACGCCCGGATGCGCCCGGCGTACTTCCGCGGCGAGGTCCTCAACCGCGACACCCCCACCCGGGTGCCCCAGGACATCGGCACGCCGGTCGGCCTGTTCGGGATCGAGCCCAACGAAGAGGCAGAGCAGCAGACCGAGCCGAAGCCGGGGTAGCGGCCGCCCGCCTCGGTGCCCGAGCGGACCGGCGACGCGTTCCATTAGACCGTGTGACGGCCGGGACGCGGCCCGACAGACCGAGGTGGAGGTTCCATGACGAAGAGGCTGGAAGGGACGGTCGCGCTGGTGACCGGCGCGAGCAGCGGCATCGGCGAGGCCACGGCCGCCGTGCTCGCCGAGGAGGGTGCGACCGTCGCCCTGGTGGCCCGGCGCCGCGACCGGCTCGAGGCCCTGGCCGAGCGGGTCGGGGGAGCGGGCAAGGCGCTCGTGATCGAGGCGGACATCTCCGACCTGGAGCAGGCCCAGCGCGCCGTGGCCACGGCGGTTGCCGAACTGGGCCGCCTCGACACGCTCGTCAACAACGCGGGCGTGATGTTGCTCGGGCCGATCGTCGACGCTCCGATCGAGGAGTGGCAGCGCATGGTCAACCTCAACGTGCTGGGACTCCTGTACTGCACGCACGCCGCGCTGCCGCACCTCCTGTCGGCTGCCGACTCCGAGCCGCGCTCGGTGGCCGACGTCGTGAACGTGAGCTCCGTCGCCGGCCGGGTGGCCCGCCTGAACAGCGGCGTCTACAACGCGACCAAGCACGGCGTCGGTGCCTTCAGCGAGTCCCTGCGCCAGGAGGTGACGACCCGGCACGTCCGGGTCACGCTCATTGAGCCGGGGGCGACGGCCACCGAGCTGGCCTTCCACAACCGGCCGGAGATCCTGGAGGGCATGGCACAACAGTTCGCCGGCACCGAGATCATGCAGGCCGAGGACATCGCGGAGAGCATCCGGTACGCGGTCACACAGCCGCGGCGCGTGGCGGTGAACGAGATCCTGATCCGACCGACCGAACAGGAGCGCTGACCGGCGGGCGTGGCGTTCGCCGCGACGAAGGAGGAGTGACCCATGGATCTCGAGCTGGCCGGCAAGGTCGTGCTCATCACGGGCGGCACGGACGGGCTCGGTCTCGCCCTCGCCGGCCAGCTGGCCTCCGAGGGCGCGTCGGTCGCCGTCTGCGGTCGCGACGAGGCGCGGCTGCGCTCGGCTGAAGCCACGGTGCGGGATGCCGGCGGGGACGTGCTGGCGCAGCGCGCCGACGTGTCGTCGCCGGCTGACCTGGCGGCGCTGGTCGAGGCCGCCGTGGCCCGGTGGGGCCGCATCGACGGCGTGGTGCACAATGCCGGCCGCGCGTCGGGGGGCACTCTCGAGTCGATCGACGACGCCACGTGGGAGTCCGACGTCCAGCTCAAGCTGATGGCGGCGGTGCGGCTGACGCGCCTCGCGCTGCCCCACCTGCGAGCCAACCGGGGGGCGGTCCTGTTCACCCTGGCCATGGCGGCCAAGGCACCCGGTGCCCGGAGCGAGCCCAGCTCGGTCACGCGTGCCGCCGGCATGGCGCTCATGAAGGCGCTCTCCAAGGAGCTTGCGCCCGACGGCATCCGGGTCAACGCCGTACTGATCGGGCTGATAGAGAGCGGGCAGTGGGTCCGAGGCGCGGCCGCCTCCGGACAGAGCGAGGGGGAGTTCTACGAGCGCCTCGCCAAGGACTCCGGGATCCCGCTGGGCCGCATCGGGCGCGCCGAGGAGTTCGCCGACCTGGGTTGCTTCCTCCTCTCGGCCCGTGCCTCGTACCTGACCGGCGCCGCCGTCAACCTGGACGGTGGCCTCTCACCCGTCGTCTGAGCTGCCTACTCGTTGTAGCCGACGGTGTCCGTGGCGTCGCCCTCGCCGCCCGGGGTGAGGCCAATGGCGTAGCCGTCGATTTTGTCGACGCGGGTGAGCGCGTCGACGTGGGGCCGGCCCTGCCCGCCCCACTTGGCCTTGGCGGCCCGGCGCGCCGACAGCTCGTCGTCGGCGACCACGAACACCACCTCGTGGTCCTCGCCGACCCGGCCGGGGCCGAGGTCGCCCCCGAGGTAGGCCGCGTAGAGGTGCACGCGGGGCAGCGTAGCGAGTACGAAGGGGGCCATGAGCCCAGACACGCTGCAAGGCAGCACCATCGTCGTCACCGGCGTCACCGGCCAGGTGGCGCGCCCCCTCGCCCTCGCCCTCGCCCGTGACAACCGGGTGATCGGAGCCGCCCGCTTCTCTGACGAAGCGGCGCGCGCCGAGCTGGAGGCCGCCGGAGTCGAGTGCGTGCCGGTGGACCTGGTGAGCGGTGACGTGGGCGCCCTCCCCGCGGACGCGGACTACGTGCTCAACTTCGCGGTGGCCAAGACCAACGACTGGGACAGGGACCTGGCCGCCAACAGCGGCGGCCTGGCGCACCTCATGGAGCACCACCGCGGCGCCCGCGCCTTCCTGCACTGCTCGTCGACCGCGGTCTACAAGCCCGACGGCCACCGGGTCTTCGACGAGGGCGGCCCGCTCGGCGACAACCACGGGGTCTGGCCGTTCCTACGGACCTACAGCATCTGCAAGATCGCGGCGGAGGGCACGGCGCGCTGGGGGGCGGAGCGGTTCGACCTGCCCACCACGATCGCCCGCCTCTCGGTGCCCTACGGCGACAACGGCGGGTGGCCCGCCATCCACCTCCACATGATGCTCTCGGGCCACGCCATACCGGTCCACGTCAACGCGCCGAGCGTGTACCACCCGCTGCACGCCGACGACATCCTCGCCATGGTGCCTCGGCTCCTCGCCGCCGCCTCGGTCCCGGCCGTGACGGTCAACTGGGGCGGGAGCGAGCCGGTCAGCATCGAGGAGTGGTGCACCTACCTGGCCGAGGTGGCGGGCACAGAGGCCCACTTCGAGCCGACGGAGCAGACGATCGACAGTGTGGAGATCGACACGACGCGCATGCACGAGCTCGCCGGGCGGACCACGGTCCCCTGGCGCGACGGGATGCGTCGCATGGCCAAGGCGCTGCACCCCGACCGGGTGCCGTGAGCGCGACGGTCCGCTTCGAGTCGAGCGACCCGGAAGAGCCGCCCGCCTCCGAGCTCCTGGCCGCCATGCGGGCCGAGCTGAACGACGCCTACGAGACGGCCAGCCGGCTGGACAACCCGCCGCTGCTGCCGGCCGAGCTGCGGCCGCCGAGCGGCGCCTACCTCGTCGGGTACGAGGGTCACGACGCCGTGGCCGGGGGAGGGCTCCGGCGCCTGGGCGACGGCGTGGCGGAGATCAAGCGGATGTACGTGCGGCCGGACGCCCGCTCGCGCGGCGTGGCGGCTGCGCTCCTGGCGGCGCTCGAGGCCGAGGCGGTGTCGCTCGGCTACGCCGTGACCCGCCTCGACACCGGGCCCAAGCAGGTGCACGCGCAGCGCCTGTACCGGCGCACGGGCTATGTGGAGGTCGCGCCCTACAACGACAACCCCTTCGCCTGCTTCTGGGGAGAGAAGCGGCTCGGGTGAGCCGTGGCCGCCGCCGGGGCGGCACAGCCTGATCGCCTCCGTGGTCAGCCCGGGTCGCGGCCGGGGCGGGCCTGGAGCGCGGCCCACACCATGGCCAGCTGCAGGGGCAGGCGGCCCCAGGCGACGGCGCGGCTGTCGGCCGGCCCGGGATTGCGACCGGTCCCGGCGTCGAGCGCCATCTGCACGTTGGCGGGGAAGACGGCCGCCAGGGTGGCCACGCTCGCCGCAGCCGCCCAGCGGGTGCGCCGCACGAGACCGGCGGCGCACGCCAGCTCGACCAGGCCGCTGGCGTAAATGAGCGTGGTGTGGTGCTCCTCGGGAATGGCGCGCGGCATGATCGACGCGAAGGCCTGCGGGCGGACGAGGTGCACCACCCCGCTGGTCGTGAATGCCGCGGCGAGCGCCAGGGGCGCACGACTCCGAAGGTTGCCCACGACGCGGACTGTACTGTGGCGGCCGTGGGGACCCAAGTGACGATCGTCGGCGGTGGCAGCTACCAGTGGGGGCCGGAGTTGATGGCCGACCTCTTCGGGACGCCGGCGCTCGCCGGCATGCGCCTCGTGCTGCAGGACATCGACCCGGCGCCGCTGCCCAAGATGGAGGCCCTGGCCCACAAGCTCAACGACGCCATGGAGGCCGAGGCCACCATCGCGGCCACCACCGACCTCCCCACCGCCCTCGACGGCGCCGACTTCGTCATCGTCTGCATCTCGACCGGCGCCTTCCGATCCATGGCGGTCGACCTCGAGGTGCCGGCGGCGCACGGCATCACCCAGACGGTCGGCGACACCGTCGGCCCGGGCGGCATCAACCGCGCCCTGCGCAACATCCCGGTCCTGGTCGGCATCGGCAAGGCCATGGAGGAGCACTGTCCCGACGCCTGGCTCTTCAACATCACCAACCCGATGACCGCCCTGACGCGGTCGGTGTGCCGAGAGACCCGGATCAAGACGGTGGGCCTCTGCCACGAAGTCGGCAACTTCTGCATGGACCTGGCCATCGCGCTCGGGCGGCCGATGGAGGCGGTCACGGCGTCGGTCACGGGCATCAACCACTTCCCGGTGCTGACGTCGCTCGAGGTCGACGGCGCCGACGGCTTCGACGTGCTGCGCGGGCTGGTCGACGAGGTGGGTGGCCTGGCCTCGCTGGCTCCCTACGAGGGGCGCCCGGAGGCCGAGACCTTCTCCAAGCTCGACTTCGCCCAGCGCCATCTGTTCAAGCTGACGCTGCTCGACCGCTGGGGCACCTTCCCGGCCGCCGGCGACCGGCACATCGCCGAGTTCGTCTCGTTCGCCCTGACGCCCGAGTCCGAGTGGGGCGCGGCGTACAACATCGAGCTGAGCCCGATCTCCCGTCGGGAGGAGCACCAGGCCGGGTACATCGCCGACGTCGACGCCTGGCTGGCCGACACCAAGGAGCTGCAGACCTGGCAGTCGGGTGAGCTGCCCTCGCCGATGATCCAGGCCATGCTCACCGGGGAGCCCTTCGAGGCGCCCGTCAACATCCCGAACGCGGGCCAGGCCGTGGGGTTCCCGCCCGACGTGGTCCTCGAGTCGATCTGCGTCATCGACGGGGACGGCATCCGCGGCCGCGACCGGTCCGTGCTGCCGGCGCCCTACGACGAGATCGTCCGGCGTCATGTGGCCACGCAGGAGCTCACCGTCGAGGCCGCCATGCGGGGGGACCGCAGGCTCGCCGCCGAGGCGTTCGCCCTGGACCCGCTGGCCGGTCGGGGCGACCTGCGTGCCATGGAGGCCATGGTCGACGGGCTGCTCGCCGGCACGGCCGAGTGGCTGCCCCAGTTCGCCTAGTACCGGCCGAGACGTCTGGAGGGACTCGCATGCGCATCGGATTCATCGGGCTGGGCGCCATGGGGCTGCCGATGGCCGGGCACCTGGTCACCGCCGGCCACGACGTGACGGTCGCGTCGCGTGGCCGCGGGCCGATCGACGCCGCGGTGGCCGCCGGGGCCGCCGACGGGGGATCGGCGCGGGGCGTGGCCGAGGCCTCGGAGGTGATCTTCCTGTGCGTGCCCAACTCGCCTGAGGTGGTCGAGGTGGTGGACGCCATGCTGCCCGCGCTCGGGCCCGGCCGGACGGTCGTCGACTGCTCCACCATCGACCCCGAGGTGGAGCGGGCGCAGCACGCCCGGGTCGCCGAGACCGGCGCGCGCTATCTCGACGCCCCGCTGTCGGGCGGCACCGCCGGCGCGCAGAAGGGCACGCTCACGCTGATGGTCGGCGGGGAGGCCGCGGTCCTGGCGGAGACCGAGCCGGCCATGGAGCCCTTCGCCGGACTGATCGTGCACGTCGGTGGGGCGGGCATGGGCCAGGTCGTCAAGCTGTGCAACCAGGTGATCTACGCCGCGCAGATGACCGCCACGGCGGAGGCCACCGCGATGGCGGTGACGTCCGGGGTCGACATGGACAAGCTGCTGCTGGTCCTCACCCACGCCACCGGTGACTGCGTCGCGGTGCGCACGCGCCTCCCGGTGCCCGGTGTCATCCCCGAGAGCCCGGCGTCGAACGGCTGGGCACCGGGGTTCATGACCGACCTCATGGCCAAGGACGTCGACCTGGCCATGGCCTACGCGGCGCGACAGGGCGTGTCGGTGCCCACCACGGCGGCGGCGCGCCAGCTGCTGACGGCGGCGAGCGCGGCGGGCTACGGCCGGGAGGACTTCTCGGCCCTGGCCAAGGTGGTCCTGGCGCTGGCCGGCGCCCGATGACCGCCACGGGGCCTCTGCCCACCCCCTCGCTCATCCTGGCCGCCGACCATCGCGCCCGGGCGGTGCTGACCACCGAGAACTGGGCCGAGTTCTTCGGGGCACTGGCCCAGGCTCTGCCCTACTGCGACGGGATCCTGGCCACCGCCGAGCCCCTGACGGGCCTGGCGGCGGCGGGTCACCTGACCGCGCTGCACCGGACCTACCTCTCCATCAACCGGACCGGCCTGGCCGGCTCGGCCTTCGAGCTCGACGACCGCCTCGTGGCGAGCGTGCCCCGGGCCGCCGCCGACGGCTGGACGGGCGTCAAGCACATGACGCGGATCGACCTGGAGGACCCGGTGACGGCGTCCGCCCTGGAGCTCCTCGGCCAGGTGCTCGAGCAGGCACGGGAGGCTCGGCTGGAGGCCCTCATTGAGCCGCTGGTGTGGCACGACGGGCGGGTGCGGCGCGACACCGACTCCGTGGTGCTGGCGGCGGTGATCGCCCACGACATCGGTGCGCCCGTGATCAAGGTCCCGGTGCCCGCGGCGGGCCCGGGCGCCGAGCGCCAGCGCGCCGTGGCCCGGGTGGTGGCCAGCGTGGGCGTGCCCGTCCTCTTCCTCGGCGGACCGCGCACCGAGGCGGGTCGCGACCACGTGCTGGACGAGGTGCGCGACGTCATGGAGGGTGGGGGCGCCGGCATGGCCATGGGCCGGACGCTGTACCAGGACCCCGACCCGGCGGAAATGGCCGGCCTGGTCGACGCGCTGGTGCACGGCCGGTGATCCTGACCATCGACTTCGGGACGACCGTCACCAAGGTGGGGTTGTGGGGTGACGGCGGGCTGGCTGCGCTGGCCCGCTCGGAGCTGACCACGGCGCACCCCGAGGTGGGCTGGGCCGAGCAGGACCCGCTGCGCTGGTGGACCACGCTCGTCATCGCGTGCGCCGAGGCCCGGGCCCAGGCCCCGCGGGCGTTCGCGGAGGTCGATGTCGTCGCGTGCTCGGGCGCCCGGCAGACCTTCGTCCCGGTCACCGCGAAGGGCGACCCGGTCGGCAAGGGGATCCTCTGGTCCGACCATCGCGCCGCAGCCGAGGCGCGCGTGCTCGCCGAGCGCATGGGCGGCGACGACATCAACCGGGCCCGCACCGGGATCCCGCTCGACGCCGGGGCGGTGGCGGCGAAGCTGGCCTGGCTGGCCGACCACGAGCCCGGGCGCCTCGACGCGGCCGACCTGATCCTCTCGCCGCGCGACCTGGTGGTGTACCGGATGACGGACCAGGCCGTCACCGACGCCACGTTCGCGTCGCGCAGCGGCCTGTACGACTTCGACGGCAACGCGGTGCGGGAGCTGGCGGGCCCCGCGCTGGGCAAGCTCCCGAGCGTCGTGGCGTCCGACACCGTGGTCGGCCAGCTGAAGTCGGTGCCGGGCGCTGAGCTGGGCCTGCGTCCGGGGATCCCCGTGGTGATCGGCGCCGGCGACCGCCAGTGCGAGGTGCTCGGGTCGGGTGCGTCCGAGGACCACCCGATGGTCAGCTGGGGCACCACCGGCAACGTGTCGGTGCCCGTCCACGAGCGCCCCGTCCCCTCCCCGGCCGGCGCGGTGGTGACGCGGGCGGCGGACGGGGGCTGGCTGCTCGAGGGCGGCCTGTCGGCGGCCGGTTCCTTCCTGGCCTGGCTCGGCCGTCTGCTCGGCAGCACGCCCGACGAGCTGTCCCGTCTGGCGGGCGAGAGCCTGCCCGGCGCGCGCGGGGTGGTGGCGGTGCCCTGGCTCGACGGGGCGCGTGCCCCGTGGTGGCGCGACGACGCCCGGGCGGGGTTCGTGGGCCTCGGCGCCGCCCACGGGGCCAGCGACCTGGCGCGGGCCGTGATGGAGGCGGTGGCCTGGGACGTGCTGCGGGTGATGGAGGTGGTGACGGTGGGCCGCCTCGGGGGCTCGACGGCCGCGGGCGTCACCCTGGGCGGCGCCGGGTCGGGGCTGCCCGTCTGGGTCGAGGTCCTGACCTCCGTGCTCGGCGTGCCCGCGACGCGCCACCGCTCCGGTGAGGCGGCCTCGGCCGGCGCCGCGCTGCTGGCGGGCCGTGCCCTCGGCATGGGGCTCTCGCTCGACGCGCTCGACCCGGTGGAGGCCCTCATCGAACCGGACCCCGCGGCGGTCGAGGTGTACCGCGGTCTGCGGCCGCGCGCCGACCACGTCGCCGAGGCCGTGCTGGCCGCGACCGAGTCGCTTCCGGGCCCCGGCCGCAGCCCCATCTACTGAGCCGGTGCGCGTCGAGCTCGCCTACGGCCGCCGGGGAACGTCGGTCGAGGTGCCCGACACCGCCGAGGTCGTGACGCCGGTCGACCTGCCGGCCCTCGACGACGAGGCCGCCGCCATCACCGACGCCCTCCGGCACCCGCGCTCCGGGCCGCCGCTGGCCGAGCTCGTCGGGCGCGGCGGGCGGGTGGCGGTCGTCTTCCCGGACCTGACGCGTCCCATGCCCAACCGCACCGTCCTGCCCCCGTTGCTGGCCGAGCTGGCGGACGCCGGGGTGCCCGACGGGCGGATCACGCTCCTGTGCGCCACCGGGACGCACCGTCAGGCCACGGCTGCCGAGATGGAGGAGCTCGTGGGGCCGGACATCGTGGCGCGCTACGCCATCGTCGACCACGATGCCACGAGCGACGCGCACGTGCGGGTCGGCGAGGTCGACGGGACGGCGGTGCTCCTGCAGCGCGAGTACGTGGAGGCGGACGTGCGCATCGTCACCGGGTTCGTCGAGCCCCACTTCTTCGCCGGCTTCAGCGGGGGCCCCAAGGCGGTCTGCCCGGGCCTGGCCGCCACCGAGACCATCCTGGAGGCGCACCATCCCCGCCGGATCGCCGACGAGCGGGCCACGTTCGTCACCCGGGTCGGGAACCCGGTCCACGACTTCGTCCGCGCCGCCACGGCGCTGGCGCCACCGCACCTGTCGCTCGACGTCGCCATCAACCGGGCACGCCGGGTGGCGGCGGTCTTCGCGGGCCCGCTGCCCGACGCCCACGACGCCGCCTGCGCCCACGTACGGTCCTCCGCGGTGCGGGAGGTGGCGGCGCCCTTCGACCTCGTCGTGTCGACCAACGGTGGGTATCCCCTGGACCGCAACCTCTACCAGGCCGTCAAGGGCATGGCCGCCGCCGAGCGCATCGTCCGCGCCGGCGGGATCATCGTCATGGCCGCCGCCTGCGAGGACGGCGTGCCCGACGGCGGAGCGTTCGCCCGCCTGCTGGAGGTCGCGACCACGGCAGACGACCTGGCCGGCGGGACCGGCGACCCCGAGCTCGACCGCTGGCAGGCCCAGGTCCTCGGACGGGTGCTCGCCCGGGCCGAGGTGCACCTGCATGCCGGAGGGCTCGACGGCCGCGCCATCGCGGGAGCGCTCCTCGTCCCGGCGCCCGACCTCGACCGTGCCGTGGCGGGGGCGCTGGCGCGGCTCGGCCCGGGTGCGCGGGTCGCCGTCATCCCCGACGGCCCGCTCACGGTGGCGACGGTGCGCCCGGCGGCCTGAGGGCGGCCACCCTCTGTGACGCCGGTGTCAGGGATAGAGTCCCCATCCGGTGCCCGACGACCCGCTGTTCGACTTTGCCGTCCCCGAGGACCTGCTGCGGGAGGCGGTGGCTCAGGTCAGGGACCCAGACGTGGTCGCGGACATCGACGTCATGCCGGGCACGGGGGAGGGCAAGCCGCCGCCGCTGATCGGCATCCTGAACAGTTACGGCTACGCCCCGCTGATCCTCCTGACGGCGGCGGCGCTGGTGCCGGGCACGTTCGGCAACGGCATCGCGCTCATCGGGAACAACCTCAAGATCTCGTTCCACATGTCCAACGCCTCGCTGGGTGCGGTGGCGTTCATCGCCCAGGTCTCCCAGCTCCTGTGGGCCGTGCCGTTGGCCCTGTGGGCCGACCGGGGCAGCCGGAAGCTGGTGGCGGGCGTCGCCCTGCTCGTCTTCGCCGGGTTCGGCAGCCTGATGGCGCTCTCGCCCAACGTCTGGTGGTTCGCCTTCCTCTACCTGGCCGCTTCGGTGGGCACCGGGGTGAACAACACGGTGCACAACTCGTACCTGTCGGACGCCTACCCCACCGAGGGGCGGGGACGGATCTTCAGCTGGCACAACCTCTCGGACCCGCTGTCGCAGACCATCGGGATCCTGATCTTCGGCTTCGTCGTCACGATCGCACACGACTGGCGCTACGGGCTGCTCGTCGCGCTGGCCGGCATTCCGCTCGGCTTCGCCCTCTTCACGCTGAAGGAGCCGGAGAAGGGGGCCAACGAGAGCAGTCACATCCTCAAGGCCTCGGGCATGGACCTCCAGAGCCAGCAGGAGAAGGCACCCCGGGTCCTCCTCGGCTCGGCGGTGACCCGGCTGCTGCGGGTGCGCTCCCTGTACTACGAGCTGGTGGCCGTGGCCATCCTCGGCTTCGCCGGGACCGGCGCCGGGCTGTTCGGCAATCTGTTCTTCATCGACAAGTTCCACCTCGACACGGCCTCGCGCAGCGAGGTGTACGCCATCATCGGCCTGGCCGCCTTCCTCGGGCTGCCGCTCGCCTACGTGTTCGGTGACCGCTACTTCCGCAAGGCCCCCCAGCGCCCGCTCGTCATCTCGGGCATCTGCATCACGGCCTACGGCGCGTTCTTCGTGCTCTCCCTCTACGTCCCCCAGCTCTGGATGGTGGTGACCCTGCAGTTCCTGGCCGGCGCCGCCGTGTCACCGCTGGCCATCTGCATCTTCCTGACGCTGGCCGCCACGGCCCCGCCCGAGATGCGCACCATCTGCTTCGCCATGTTCGGCGTCTACTCGCTCGTCTTCGGCGGCTTCGCCGGGTCGGTGCTGGTGGGCGCCATTTCCGACGCCATCGGCGGCCTGCACGGCATCATCGTGTCGCTCACGCTGATCTTCCCGGTCTGCGCGGTGGGCGGGCTCCTGCTCGTCATCGGCTCGCGTTGCGTGCGCCGGGACATCACCCTCGTGATCGAGGACGTGCTCGAACGCTACGCCGAGGGGAAGCGGCGGCAAGCGGGTGGGGGGATCCCCGCCCTCCAGGTCCACAACCTCGACTTCTTCTACGGCACCAACCAGGTCCTCTTCGACGTCAACCTCGAGGTCGAGGAGGGGGACATGGTGGCCCTGCTGGGCACGAACGGCGCCGGCAAGTCGACGCTGCTGCGCGCCGTCTCGGGTTTGTCGCACCCCCACCGCGGCGTGATCCGCGTCTTCGGCATGAACTCCACCTACCTGGAGCCCGAGCAGATCATCGACGAGGGGGTGGCGCTGCTCGTCGGGGGCAAGATGACCTTCTCGGGCCTCACCGTGCGTGACAACCTCCGCATCGGGGGCCACATTCTGCGGCGCGACCGGGCCCGGGCCACTGCCGCACTCGACGAGGCCCTCGAGGTCTTCCCCGAATTGTCGGCGCGCATCGACCAGCCGGCCGGCACCCTCTCGGGCGGGGAGCAGCAGATGCTGGCCCTGGCGCGGGTGATGATGACCAAGCCACGCCTGCTGATGATCGACGAGCTGGCGCTCGGCCTGGCCCCCATGACGGTCGACCGCCTCATGGGCATGGTGCGGCGGATCAACGCGGCCGGCACCACGGTGATCATCGTCGAGCAGAGCGTGAACCGGGCGCTGAGCCTGGCCTCACGCTGCTTCTTCATGGAGCGCGGCACCATCCGCTTCGACGGCCCCACGGCCGAGCTTCTCGAGCGCGACGACCTCCTGCGTCCCGTCTTCCTGGGTGCCGCCGGCGCCGGGCTCGCCTGACGGTGCTCTCACTCCTGGCGCTGTCCGCCCCGAGCGGGATCGTCCTGCAGGGGGCGATCATCGGGCTCGGGTACGGCCTGCTCGCGGTCGGCCTCGTCCTCATCTACCGCACCAACCGGATCATCAACTTCGCCCAGGGCCAGGTCGGGGTCATCGCCGCCGTCTTCCTGGTCAAGCTCACCGCCGACTTCCACTTCGAGTACTGGTTCTCGCTGGTCCTCTCCATCGCGTTGGCGGCCGGTGTCGGCGCGCTCTCCGAGCTGGTGCTGCGCCGGCTCTTCGCCCGCGCCCGCGTGCTGCTCATGGTGGCCACCATCGGGCTGAGCCAGGTGCTGCTGGCCCTCACCGCGCTGCCCTTCATCCGGCCCAAGAACCTGTACGAGCCGGTGCCGGTGCCCTTCGACATCTCGTTCTCCATCGGCTCGGTCATCTTCACGCCGGCCCAGGTGCTGACCATGATCGTGGCGCCCATTGTCGCCATCGCCCTGGCCGTGGCCGTGCGCTCGACCAACTGGGGCCTCTCCATGCGCGCCATGTCGGAGAACGCCGACTCGGCCCGCCTCTCGGGGGTGTGGATCCGGCGCACCTCGACGTTGACCTGGACCGTGGCCGGTGCGCTCTCCGCCTTCAACGCCATCCTCAACGCACCCGGCCAGACGAGCGCGTTGACCCAGGCCCTCAGCCCCGACCTGCTGCTGTTCGCGCTCACGGCCGCGCTCATTGGCGCCATGGTCAACCTCACCGTCGCCTTCGTGGCCGGGATCGGCGTGGGGATCTTCTACGAGCTCCTGCAGTGGAACACGCTGTCGTCGAACAACGCGACGGCGATCGACGTGGCCATCTTCTACGCGCTCATCCTGGTCGTCCTGCTGATCCGGGTCCGCGCCATGCACAAGGGGACGCGTACGGGCGGCAGTTCGACCTGGTCCGAGGGCGGGAGGGCGACGGTGGCGCGCCATGCCGACCGGCTGCGCCGGCGGGTCTCGGTGTCGGGGGCGTGGCTGGCGTTGGGCCTGGCCATCCTGCTCCCGTTCGTCCTGAACGTCGGCCGCACCTACCTGTTCAGCCAGATCTGCATTTATGCCGTCATCGCCCTTTCCCTGACCATCCTGACCGGTTGGGCCGGGCAGCTGTCGCTGGGGCAGTTCGGCCTCGTGGCCGTCGGCTCGCTCATGGCGGCCCACCTCGGGAACTCGGTGCCGTTGCCGCTCCTGCTGCTCTTCGGCGGCGCGGTGACCGCGGCCGTCGCCATCGTCATCGGTCTCCCGGCGCTCCGCATGCCGGGCCTCTTCCTGGCGGTGAGCACGCTGGGCTTCGCCTACTTCATGCAGCAGTCGGTGCTGCCCACGACGTGCTGGACCCTGCCCGTGCTGCACAAGACGCTCTGCACCGGGCTGCCGGCGGGTTCGCAGGTGATCGCCCGTCCGGAGCTGTTCGGGCTGAGCCTGCAGTCCGAGCGCGCCTTCGCGTTGTTCTCCCTCGGCATCCTTGTGCTGTCCGTGCTCGCCGTCCGCATGTGGCGCGACCACGGTGTGGCCCGGCGGCTGGTGGCCGTCCGGGACAACGAGATCACCGCGGCGGCCATGGGCATCCCGGTGCTGCGCACCAAGCTCCTGGCCTTCGGCCTGTCGGGGTTCATGGCCGGCTACGCCGGCGTGTGCTTCGCGTTCGCCACGCAGCGGCTGAGCACCGACACGTTCGACCCGACCGTCTCCTTCCTCATCATCTCCATGGTCGTCATCGGCGGCCTGGGCTCCATCCCCGGGGCGATCCTGGGCGCCCTCTACCTCGAGGGCCTGCCCGCCATCTTCGGGGCCAACCCGACGATCCAGTTCCTCACGAGTGGCATCGGGCTGATCGCGTTCCTCCTCTACCTGCCCGGCGGTCTCGCCGAGGTCCTGAGCCGGGTGGGCGACCTGACCGCGCTCGGCTTGCGGATGCTGCTGCAGCGGGGTTCGGGCGAGCCGCCCACGCCCGGTGGCGTGCCGACGGACGACGAACCGGGCGCCGGCGGGCGTGAGCTCGTGGCGGGGGGCGTCGACTGATGCCCCGGGCGGAATTCCCGACGGGCCCGGCCCGGCTCGAGGTGCGCGACCTGCGGGTCACCTTCGGCGGTGTGCGTGCCGTGGACGACGTGAGCTTCAGCGCCGAGCCCGGTGCCATCGTCGGCCTGATCGGGGCCAACGGGTCGGGCAAGACGACCACGCTCGACATGATCTCGGGCCTGGTCAACCCGGATCACGGCACGGTGGAGCTCGACGGCGTCGACCTGGCCGAGTACATGCCCGAGGAGCGGGCCGGCATCGGGATGATCCGGTCGTTCCAGGACTGCCGGCTCTACCCCGAGCTCACCGTGTACGACGTGCTGATGCTGTGCGAGGACGCGAAGCGTGAGGTGTCGGTGCTCTCCACGACCCTGCAGCTGCCCTGGGCCCGCCGCGCCGAGCGGGCCAAACGTGACGCGGTGGACCAGGTGATCGACGCGTTCGGGCTGGGCCGGTTCCACGACCACCGGACGGCCGAGCTCTCGACGGGCACCCGCCGCGTGGTGGACCTGGCCTCCATCGTGCTGGCCAACCCGAGGCTGTTGCTGCTCGACGAGCCCACGGCCGGCATCGCCCAGCGGGAGGCGGAGGCCTTCATCCCGCTGCTCCAGCGCATCCACCAGGTGGCCGACACGACCATCGTGCTGGTCGAGCACGACGTCCCGCTCGTCTTCTCGTTGTGCTCGTCGGTCGTGGTGATGGAGTTGGGGCGCGTCGCGGTCGCCGGGCCCCCGGGAGAGGTCCGCGCTGACCCGAAGGCACTCATGGCCTACCTTGGTGCGAGCGACGAGGCGATCATGGCGTCGGGGCCGGTCCACCAGGACAGTGCCGCGCCAGGGGATCAGTGAGGGAAAAGGGGAACATGGACACGCCGACGCTGCACGTCAACCCGCTGGCGCCGTTGGGCCGTTCGTGGCGCCGGCTGCGCCGGCGGCCCGTGGCCATGCAGGTCCGCACCATCCTGTTGATCCTCGCCGTGATCGTCGGCCTCGTGCTGTGGATCGACCTGGCCCCGTCGAGCGACGGGGGAGCCGGTGCGGCGGGCGCGGCGGAGGTCGCCTCCCAGCCGACCCCGGTCTCGCAGGCCAGCACCAGCACGCGCGGCGTGACGGCGAATTCCATCAACGTGGTCTTCCCGATCGTCAACCTCAACTCCGAAGCCGGAAAGCTGGGCTTCGCGGAGGACGCCGAATACGGCGAACAGCAGAAGGCGATCAACTTCTACGTGGACCAGATCAACAACGCCGGCGGGATCCACGGCCGCAAGATCAACCCGATCATCGTGCAGTTCGACCCGCAGGACGAGGCGGGCATGCAGGCACTCTGCAAGGACTGGACCGAGGGGAGCCCGGCGGCGTTCGCCGTCGTGGACGGCCTCGGGGCGTGGAGCGGGGACGACGAGCTCTGCATCACCCAGCAGGGGCAGACCCCCATGATCGCGGCGTGGACGACCACGTCGCAGTGGACGCAGCTGGGCTCGCCCTACCTGTGGTGGACCGGGCCGGACGACGCCGCGGTGCTGGCCGCGCTCGTCCAGTGGGGCCACAGCGCCAAGCTCCTCGGCGGCTCGGCCAAGGTGGGTGTGGTCGTCGGTGACCGCACCAGTGACCAGGACGCCCTGAACCAGGACCTGCTGCCCGACCTGAAGAAGATCGGCGTGACGCCGACCGTCGTCACCGTGGCCTCGGGCAGCAACGAGACGGCCACCACGAACTCGGACGTCCAGCTCGCGGTCGAGCGCTTCAAGGCGGCCGGCATCACGTCGGTGATCCCGCTCGTGGAGGAGCCGGCGTTCTTCCCCTACATCGGGGCCGAGACCTCCCAGCAGTACTTCCCCAAGCTCCTGCTCAGCGACTACGAGCAGTCCGTGGAGTTGGCGCTCGGGCTCATCCCGGTCCCCTACGAGAAGGCCCTCGACGGCCAGGAGGGCGTGACGACCGAGACGCTCGGCGGCTTCGACGACGCCCGGCCCGAGAGCCAGGGGGGCTACGACCCCGGCGTGCGGGCCTGCTACACGTCGTGGCACAAGGCGTACCCCAAGCCGGTGGCCGGCGCCTCGAGCTACTACATCGAGGAGCAGGGCCCGATCGCGGCATGGTGCAGCGCCATCAAGCTCTTCGCCACGGCGGCGACCAACGCGGGATCGGACCTCGACCGGCGCACCTTCGTGACCGCCATGTCCAAGATCACCGACTTCCCGGGCAGCCTGTCGCCCGTCTGGACCTTCGGGCCCGACAAGTTCTACGGGCCGACCGAGTACCAGGTGGTGAAGATCCACAACAACGTCCCGCCGTCGTCGCAGTGCAAGCTGAAGACCAATCACAAGCCGCAGGGCACGTGCTGGGTATCGGTGCAGCCCTTCAAGCCGCTGCCGTCGACCTCCGGCTCCTGAGCGGCAGGCCTCCGGCGGGAGTCGCCGGGCCGGCACTCGTGCTAGCACGAGGTCGGCCAATGTGCTGACCTCATTGGCGTGCCGGCGCACGTCGGGCAGGCTGGAGCCATGCAGCGCGCGGCTCCCGCCCCGTTCGCCGGCCTGACCGCGCCCGCTCCGCCGACGGAGGGCCCGGCGCGCTCGACGGCCCTTCAGGCGGCCTGGTACCGCACGGTCACCGGCTGGCGGCGGCAGCGGAGGAGCTATGCGGTGCTCGTCCTCCTGATCGGGCTCGTGGGGGGCGTGGCGCTGGGGTCCCTGGCGGCGGCCCGCCGGACCGCGTCGTCGTTCTCCACGTTCTTGGCCTGGTCGAACCCTTCGGACCTCATGATCGAACCCGCGGGCGGCGGCCCCGGGGTGGGCCAGCCGGCCCACGACCAACAGCTCGTCGACGCCGTGCGCCGTTACCCGGAGGTCACACACGTCGAGAGCTACGTCGGGCTGAGCGCGTCTCTGGTGAAGGGGGGAAAGGTGCAGCCACGGAGCCTCGACAACAACGTCGTGCTCGTCGGCAGCGTCGACGGGCTCCTCTTCGACCAGGATCGCTTCGCCGTGACGAGTGGCCGGATGGCCAACCCCGCCCGCGCCGACGAGGTCGTGGTCACGCAGAGCGCGGCGTCGGCTCTGGGGCTGCACGTCGGGACGGTGATCCCCGTCGCGATCTCGCCGGGCACCAGTAGGGGATCCGTGCGGCGATTCGCGCTCAAGGTCGTGGGCATCGGCCTGCTGAACCGGGAGGTCGTCCAGGATCAGATCGCCAAGTTCCCCACCTACATCGTGGCGACGCCGGCCCTGACCCGCCTGGTGGCCGGTGACGGCAGCATCTTCTACCTCGGTGTGCAGCTGCGCCACGGCGCGGCCGACGTGGGGGCCGTGGAGCGACGATGGAACTCGACCGAGCGGTACTTCACGGACTTCCAGGTCTCCTCGCAGCTCCAGGCCGCAGCCGATCAGTCGATACGGCCCGAGGCCCTGGCCCTGGGGGTGTTCGGCGCCGTCGCCGGACTCGCCGCGTTGCTCCTCGGCCTCCAGCTCGTGGCCCGCCAGCTGAGCCGGCGCGAGCACGACCTCGCCGTCATGCGCGCCGTCGGCGCCGACCCCGCCACGACCACGCTCGACGGTCTCGCCGGCATCCTCGGGTCGGTGCTGGCCGGCGCCGCCGTCGCGGTGGGGGTGGCGCTGGGCCTGTCGAGCCTCTTCCCGATCGGGCCCGTCCGCCCGGTGTATCCGGATCGCGGCGTGAACGCCGACTGGACCGTGCTCGGGGTGGGCTTCGCCGTCCTCTTCCTCGTCATTGGGGCGGGAGCGGTGGCACTGGCCTTCCTGGCCGCGCCGCACCGCGCCCAGCGGCGCGCGCGCTCGTTCGCCCGCCGTTCGTCCACCGTGGAGCTCGTGGCCCGCAGCGGGCTGCCGCCGTCGGCGATCGCGGGGGCGTCGTTCGCGCTCGACGCGCGGTACGGCAGGACGGCCGGCCCCTACCGATGGGCGCTGGTGGCGGCGATCGTCGCCATGGTCGTCGTGACCACGACGCTGACCTTCGGCGCCAGCCTGCACGCGCTGGTGTCCCAGCCCGCTCTCTACG
>Ga0224557_1000891_pt1 | contig 30980 bp, 26 predicted proteins | sample 714S31014metaG_FD_180677 | JGI IMG/M metagenome (GOLD analysis project Ga0224557, IMG submission 180677) | Peat soil microbial communities from Stordalen Mire, Sweden - 717 S3 10-14 | ecosystem: Environmental > Terrestrial > Soil > Wetlands > Peat | place: Sweden: Norrbotten County, Stordalen... | reverse complement strand
ATTCGCCTGATATCGAAAGCCCGTACCCTTCATTTCTCGCCCAAATTTCAAATGCAATTGCCCTGGCGTCCGCCGCAAGCCCGCGCATTGGGGCCGCATTCTCCCTTTATACTGGGATGTTTGACCACAATAAGCGCGCGGGCCGGGAAACGGTCCGCCGAAGAGGAGCGGGCATTGGCTCAGGCGGAAATCGGCATCATCGGCGGCAGCGGGCTCTACTCCATGCCCGGATTCACCAACGTCCAGGAAGAGCGCGTCCAGACCCCCTTTGGCGACCCTTCCGACGCCTTTGTCCTGGGCGAACTGGAGGGCCGCAAAGTCGCCTTTCTGGCACGCCATGGGCGCGGCCACCGCATCTTGCCCTCGGAGCTGAACTTCCGGGCCAATATCTACGCCTTCAAAAAACTCGGCGTCGAGCGCATTCTCTCGGTTTCTGCCGTCGGCTCCCTCAAGGAAGAACACAAGCCTACCGACTTCGTTATGCCCGACCAGTTCATCGACCGCACCTTCCATCGCATTTCCACATTCTTCGGCGAGGGAATCGTGGGCCACGTTGCCTTTGGCGATCCGGTGTGCGCCACCGTGGCCAAGGCTGCGGCCCAGGGCTGCGCAACGGTGGGCGTGGTAGGCAAGCTGGGTGGAACCTACGTGTGCATGGAAGGCCCGCAGTTCTCCACCAAGGCGGAGTCGCATCTCTATCGTAGTTGGGGCGCGGACGTCATCGGCATGACCAATCTCCAGGAGGCCAAGCTAGCCCGCGAGGCTGAAATCTGTTATGCCACCGTGGCCATGGTCACCGATTACGACTGCTGGCGTGAGGGCCATGACTCGGTAACCATCGAGGAGATTGTCGCCGTGCTGCACAAAAATGCCGACAACGCGGCCTTGGTCGTCAAGGCGGCAGTAGCAGCCATGCCCGCCGAACGAAACTGCGCCTGCGCCTCGGCTGCCCGCTATGCCGTCCTCACCCAGCCGGACGCGATTCCCGCCGCGACCAAGGAGAAGCTGAGGCTGCTGTTTGGCAAGTACCTCGGCTGGTAGCTCATGGCATTCCATGCTGCGGAACAACTCGTTTCAGCGTCGGATACGCGACGCAGTGTCAGGGCACGACTTTAGTCGTGCCGCAAACGCAACAGAATAAAGGTCGGGCTTTAGCCCCTGCGGAACAGTTTCGGGGAGTCACCAGGATTCAAACGAATCGTAGGTAGCAAACTCTGAGCACCTACCACATGTTCTTGACCAAGCAAGAGAGGCAAAACAATGGCGATTACCGTAGTAGGCAGCGTAGCTTTCGATTCAATTGAGACGCCGTCGGGAAGGCGTGAGCGTTGCCTGGGCGGCGCAGCCACGCATTTTTCGCTGGCCGCCAGCTTCTTTACCGATGTGCGTGTGATCGCCGTCGTCGGCGAGGATTTTGGCCCAGAGCAGGAAGCAGTCTTCCAAGCGCGCGGCATTGACACGCGCGGCATCGAGCGCATCGCGGGCAAGAGCTTCTTCTGGGAGGGTTCCTATCTCGAAAACCTCAATGAGGCCAAAACCCACGCCACCGAACTCAACGTCTTCGCCGCCTTCGAGCCGAAGATCCCCGACGCCTATCGCGACTCGGAGTTTCTGTTTCTGGCCAACATCGACCCCGTGCTGCAACGCCGCGTTCGCGAGGCCATGCCGGACGCGCGCCTGGTGGCTGGCGACACCATGAACTACTGGATCAAGGATCATCGCGCGGCGCTGCTGGAAGTACTGAAGGGGCTCGATATCCTGCTCATCAACGACACCGAAACCAAAATGCTGGCCGGCAACAACAACCTGGTGCATGCCGCGCGCGCGGTCATGGCGCTCGGGCCGCACACACTGGTGGTCAAGCACGGCGAATATGGGGCCACGGCATTCTTCAGCAGTCACAGCTTTTCCAAAAAGGATGCGTATGAGGAGCACATATTCAGGGCGCCGGCCCTCCCTCTGGAAGAGGTAGTAGACCCCACAGGCGCGGGCGACAGCTTTGCCGGCGGGTTCTTCGGCTACCTGGCATCGCAGACCGAGATCACACCGGCCACCTTTCGCCGGGCCATGTTCTACGGCAGCGTCATGGGCTCGTTCGCAGTCGAGCGCTTTGGCACAGAGCGGTTGCAGCAGCTCACCCGCCAGGAGATCGACGACCGCTTCATTCTCTTCCGCGAGTTGACACACCTTGACTGAAGCGTCCATCCCGGACAGGCCCACCTCGCGCGTAGTTAGCACGCAAGGGCCTATCTCGCGCCGGGAATCCCTTGCAGTGCTGGCCTTCTGCGCCGCGGGCTCGGTAGCAGCCATAGTCGTGAGCTGGCAACACGGCGCCATGCTCAACTACGGCGACGCGGTTGCCCACCTGCACATCGCACGCCGCGTCTTCGATTCGCACCAGCCGCGCCTCACGCAGTTGGGCTCAGTGTGGCTGCCGCTGCCTCACGTTCTGCTGATTCCATTCGTCCAGTTCTACAGTTGGTGGGCCAGTGGAATTGCCGGCATCATCCCGTCAGCGCTGGCTTATCTGGCCGCCTGTGCGGGGCTTTACAGGCTTTCTCGCCGCTGGCTGCCCTGGCCCTGCGCCGTCCTGGCTCTGGCCTTCTTCGCCACGAATCCCAATCTTCTCTATCTCCAGACCACGGCCATGACCGAGCCACTGTTTCTTTGCGAGATGATCTGGATCGCACTCTGGCTGGTCGAGTGGCGCGCCGCCCTCGACGACGATTTAGAACATCTTTCAAATGCCGGCTTTGTGTCAGGGCACGACTTTAGTCGTGCCGAAAAGGCGGAAAAACAGCGAGCTTCAAAGGCCGCGGAAACACTCGATTCCTACTCCGGCAAGCGTCAGGGCACGACTTCAGTCGTGCCGCAAATGCAACAAAATAAACGTCGGGCTTTAGCCCCTGGGGCATGCCCTTTGCCCATTCTGCCCGAGAACAGGCCTTTTTCCGCAGCCTGTTCAGCCCCTGAGGGGTCGCAACGAACCAATGCCGAGTCATCTCTGAAATACGATCGACTGAAATCCGGCCGCCTGCTCTGGCTCATCGCCGCTACCCTCGTCGCCGCCATCTTCACCCGCTATGACGGATGGGTCATCGCGTTTTTCGCCTGGGCCTCCGTCGGCATCATCCTCGCCCGTCGCGGTGCCTTGCGCTCCTGCACCTTCTGGCTCGCATCCCTTCTAGTCGTCGCCGCGCCGGCCGCATGGTTCATCTACAACGCCGCGGCATTCGGCGATTGGCTCTACTTTCTGCGCGGCCCCTACTCCGCCAAGGCCATCGAGATGCGCACCTCCGTTCCCGGATTCCCGCCGCATCCCGGCTGGCACAATCCATGGGTCGCTCTGATCTTCTTCATGAAAGCCGTGGAGTTGGACGCAGCCGCCGCTGCCTGGGGCAACGTCCTTCTGGCTTTAAGCGTTCTTGGCACAGTATGGGCCTGGCTCACGGAACGCCGGCGCGCCTTCGCGTGGGCTTTGCTGTTATGGCTTCCGGTCCCCTTCTACGCATATTCGGTGGCATACGGATCGGTGCCTATCTTTCTCCCCGTCTGGTGGCCCCACTCCTGGTACAACCTGCGCTATGGAATGGAACTCCTGCCCGCCCTTGCGCTCGGACTTGGCTTTGCAGCCCAGTTTATCCGCGCGATCATGCTCGAGTTCAAGCCCCGCCATTTAACCGGCGAGCGCGAGTCCCTCTGGCTAAACTGCGCTGTAGCCTTTCTCCTCTCTCTGAACTGCCTGAATCTCTTGCAGATGTTGCGCGAGCGCCCCCTGGTCTATGTCGAAAGCACAAAAAATATCGAGTCCCGCCGCCCCTACGAAAATCAGATTCCCCCAGCTCTGCGCACGCTCCTCGCCCAGCGCCCCGGAGCCGTGATTCTCATGGAAACGTCAGTCGATCCCCAGCTCGTCGCCCTCACCGGGATTCCGCTGCGCCAGACCATCAACGAGAGCGACCTGGAAATCTATAAGGCAGCATTGGCCGCCCCCGCCGCCCATGCGGGCCTCGTGCTGGCCTTCGACGGCGACGAGATCGACCGCGCCGTCCAGGCCCATCCCGCCGGCCTCACCGCTCTTCGCCGCTTTACCGCCGCAGGCCAGCCCTCCGCCACAATTTACATCTCCGATTCGGATTTCGCCCAGTAGGCTGCAACAAGTCTCAACAACCCACTGCGGACGGTGGTAGCATCGGGCATGGAAATCTCATGAGCATAGCCCTCGCACAACTCGCAGCACCCCTGAGCTTCGACTGGCTGGAACAGGTCGTGGTCCTGAACGGCGCCATTGGCCGCCTGGTCCTGGCCTGCGTGTTGGGCGGCGCAGTCGGCCTTGATCGCGAGCTCCACCGCAAAGCCGCCGGCGTCCGCACCAACCTGCTCATCTGCATGGGCAGCGCGTTCTTTACCCTCCTCTCCGCGGTCCTGGCCGGCGACAATGGCGCCAACAAGGGGCAGGTGGCCTCCAACATCGTGCAGGGCATCGGCTTCCTGGGCGCTGGACTCATCATCCACAATCGCAGCCGCATCAACGGGCTCACCAGCGCGGCGAGCATCTGGGTCGTCGCCTCCATCGGCATGGCCTGCGGCGCGGGCCTCTATGCGGCGGCATCGGTCGCAGCCGTCATTGTCATCTTCGCGCTGGAGGTGGTCGGCTTCCTCGAGCGGCGCGCCAACCTCAAGACGTACACCGTTATGTATGAAGTACGCGGTCAGGATCAGACCCGCATGCTCCAGTCGATCCTTGACGCCATGGACAAGGCGGGCCAGCGCCTCACCGGCGTTGAAACCGACGCCATGGGCGACCTCCATCGAGCCTGGTTTCCTCTCACCGCCACGAAGCGCCTGCATGGGCGTTTCCACGCAGAGCTGATCGCCGGGCCCGCCATCGACAAGCTCTTGACCTTTCGCGATCTGGAGGAAGATTGATTCCCTTTACCAAGGCCCACGCGTGCGGCAACGACTTCTTGATCGTCACTGAAGACGCCGCCGCAAACCATGATTGGGCCACTCTCACGCGCCGCCTCTGCGCGCGCAACACCGGCATCGGCGCCGACGGCATTGAGTTCTTTTCCTGGATCGGCGAAAACTCCGGCCGCATCCGCCTCCACAATGCCGACGGTTCCATCGCCGAAATCAGCGGCAACGGCACCCGCTGCGTGGCCGCCTGGATGGCCCATGCTCTCGGCTCGCAGCCGGGAGACGCGCTGGAGATTGATACCGATGCTGGACTGCGCGTTTGCCATGTGAACGCGGTGAACTCGGTCAGCGGTTTCACCGTGGACGTAACCACCGGCATGGGCATTCCCACCTTCGCGCCCCGAACAGTCACTCTGGCTACCGGACGCCGCATTGCCGGCGTCGAGATCTCCACCGGAAATCCGCACTTCGTCATCGTCGTCGACAACGCGAATTTCACCGTCGATGGCCAATCGTGGGCTGCCATCGGCGCGGAGATCTGCGTCCACCCCGATTTCCCCCACCAAACGAACGTCGAGTTCCTCCGCGTCGTGAGCCCCAGCGAAATCGAGATTCGCATCTTCGAGCGTGGCGTCGGCCCCACCACCTCTTCCGGTACCGGTAGCTCCGCGTCGGCCACGGCGGCGCTCGCATTCAACAATTGTCTTTCACCACTCACCGTGATTGCCCCAGGCGGCGCGCAGACTGTGACCTGGGACGGCCCCGGCACGGAGTTGAAGCTCACCGGCCCAGCCGCTCTGCTTGCCCAAGGCGAGGCTTGGTGAAAGCCTGTCCCATGACTTAGTTTTGAGTGAAGGGTTCTTAACGATGGCGGGCTTGTTGAAATCTCCAGCGGTCGCAAAGGGCGCCGGCGTCAGCGTGGTGGCGCCTGCGGCCTCCGCCAAGCTCGAACGCGCCGAGCTAGGCATGAAGCGTTTGCGCGCACTCGGCTTTTTGCCCAGCCTCGGTCACCACGCCTTCCAGAAGGGGCCGCTCTATTTTGCCGGAACCAGGGCACAGCGGTTGGAAGACCTCCATGAGGCCTTCGCCGACCCTGACACGAGCCTGGTCTCGTGTCTGCGGGGCGGCTACGGCTCCAACTACCTGCTCGACGGACTGGACATCGAGCTCATCCGAAAGCATCCCAAGCCCTTCTTCGGCTACAGCGACCTGACCGGCATTCAATTGCACCTGCTCGACCAGCTTGGCCTGCCCGCATTTCATGGACCCATGGTCGCAGCAGATTTCTCCAACGAGAATGGTGTCCACCTCCCCAGCTTTCAATCGGCGCTCGCCGGCCAGCCCTACAGCTTGGGTCCCGCGGAAGGCCTGCGCATCTTGAAGCCCGGCAAAACGCAAAGCAAAGTTCGCGGCGTCTTGTATGGCGGCTGCCTCAGCATCCTGGTTTCGCTCCTCGGCACGCCCTATGAACCGCAAACCGAAGGCAAGCTGCTCTTCCTTGAAGACACCGGCGCCAAACCCTACCAGATCGACCGCATGGTTTGGCAACTTCGCCAGGCCGGCAAACTGGCAGGTGTGCGCGGCATCGTCTTCGGCGAAATGCTCGATTGCGCCTCGCCCGGAGCGTCCCCCAAACTGCTCGAAGAAGTGATCCTGCGCGTGTTTGAAGACTTCGACGGCCCCATTGCCATCGGCCTCCGCAGCGGCCATGTTTCGCGCTCCAACGTGACCCTGACCTTTGGCGTCGAAGCCGAGTTAAGCCTCGCCAATGAGGCCGCGCTCCATCTGCTCGAACCGGCGGTCGCTCGATGACTCCACTTGCCCGCCACATTCATCTGAGCGCCATCTGCGGCACCGCAATGGCCTCTCTGGCCGGGCTCCTGCAGCTCCATGGTCACCGCATCACCGGCTCCGACAAGGCGGCCTATCCGCCCATGAGCGATCTGCTCCGCTCGCTCGGCATCCCCATCCTCGAGCCCTACGCCGAATCCAATCTCGATCCCGCTCCCGATCTCGTTGTAATCGGCAACGCCCTCTCCCGCGGCAACCCTGAAGTCGAGCGCGTCCTCGACCAGCGCATTCCCTTCACCTCCATGGCCGCCCTCTTGCGCGAGGAGTTCCTCTCCGGCCGCGAATCTCTGGTCGTCGCCGGCACCCACGGCAAAACCACCACCACCAGCATGTTGGCCTGGATTTACCAGTTCGCCTCCCATGCGAATCCCGCATGCGAACCTTCGTTCCTCATTGGAGGCGTGGCGGAGAACTTCTCCACCAGCTTCCAGCTCCGTCCCACCCGCACCTTCATTGTCGAGGGCGATGAATACGATACCGCCTTCTTCGACAAAGGCCCAAAATTCCTCCACTATTTTCCCGACGCACTCATCCTGACTTCCGTCGAATTCGACCACGCCGACATTTACGTCGACCTTGAAGCGGTCAAGACTGCCTTCAAGCGGCTGGTGAACCTGGTCCCGCGCCGAGGCGTGATTGTGGCCTATGACGGCAACCCCAACGTAACCGATTGCGTAGCCAACGCCCTCTGCCCCGTCGAGCGCTACGGCTTCTCGGCCGGCGCCGACTGGCAAATCCAAAACCTGCGCCACCAAGACGGCCTCACCCGATGGGAGGTCTGGCACAACGGCAGTCTGTGGGCCGAACTGGAGATGCGCCTCGCCGGCGAGCACAACGCGCTCAACGCCACCGCTGCCGCCGCGCTCGCCTCAGGCCAGGGCATACCCAAAGAAGCAATTCAATCCGCGCTGGCCAGCTTCAAGAGCGTCAAGCGCCGCCTCGAAGTGCGCGCGGTAGTCGGCGGCATCACCATCATCGACGACTTTGCCCATCACCCCACTGCCATTCGCGAAACCCTTCGTGCACTCCGTTCCGTCTACCCGCAATCGCGCCTGTGGGCCGTGCTCGAGCCGCGCTCCAACACCCTCCGCCGCAAGGTGCTCCAATCCGACCTCGTGGCCGCACTGCGCTTCGCCGACCGTGTTGTCCTGGCAGGCGTCTATCAACAGCAGCGGATTCCCGATGCCGAGCGCCTGCACCCGGAAGATGTCGTCCGCGCCCTCAACGACTCCGGCACTCAAGCCGAACTATGCCCCGGCGCGGACTCGATCGTCAACGCCATCGCACCGCAACTCGAGCCCGGCGACGTGGTCGCTATCCTCTCCAACGGCGGCTTTGAAGGCATCTATGACAAACTGCCCGCGCACCTCAGAGAGCGCTATCCCGATTCCTCCAATCCTCCCATTGAAAGACCAGCATGATCTCCTCTCTTGTTTTGATCACGACAATCATCGCTCTCGGAATCCCGGCGGCGGTGCTTTTCCTTCCCTGGACCGTGATCACGGGCAACGTAATGCCGCTCTACAACGCCACGCAGATGATCGTGCGGGTGGGCTACTGGCTGGCCGGAATCCGCGTCGAAACCGAGGGCCGGAATCTCGTGCCGGCGAATACGGCCTGCATCTTCATGGCCAACCACGTCTCCAATCTCGATCCACCCGCGCTCATTCCCCGCATTCCCGGCCGCACCTCCGCCTTTATGAAGCGCTCCCTGATGAAGATTCCGGTCCTGGGTATCGGTTTCAGGCAGGGGGAGTTCATCCCCGTGGACCGAACCGGCAGTGCGGTGAGCGCACAGGAGAGCGTTGCCGCCGCCCGGCGCCTCCTGGATAAAGGTGTCCACATTACAACATTCGTTGAGGGAACCCGCTCTAAAGATGGCCGCCTGCTCCCCTTCAAAAAGGGCCCATTCTATCTGGCGATGCAGACCGGCGCGCCCTGCATTCCAGTTTCCATCTATGGCACTGAGACCATGATGGCCAAAGGCAGCCTCCGCATCCGCCCCGGCGCCGCGCACATCGTCTTCCATGCGCCGCTGTACCCACGCGACTTTGCCAACCGCGAAGATCTACTCGAAGCGGTACGCGCGGCCATTGCCTCCGGCCTGCCGGAGTGGATGCGGGGCTAGAGCATTTTCAACTCAAGTGTCAACACGTCGGCTGTGCACGTCGGCTGTGCACGTCGGCTGTGCCCCATCCATTGTGCGTCCTTTGCACAATGGGTGGGCGGCCTATGATGTCCATCTCGACGGTAAAGAGTTAACCCCAATGCGCCCCTAGTTCTTTGGCCGTATGAAAATGTTCCTTTTGGAAATGTAGCGGCGGGTGGCCCACTCATCACGGCATTGGGGGCTGTGCCCCGTTCATCGCGGCCCTATCGCGATGAGCGGGTCTTCGCCATTGGGGGCTGTGCCCCGTTCATCGCGGCCCTATCGCGATGAGCGGGTCTTCGCCATTGGGGGCTGTGCCCCGTTCATCGCGGCCCTATCGCGATGAGCGGGTCTTCGCCATTGGGGGCTGTGCCCCGTTCATCGCGGCCCTATCGCGATGAGCGGGTCTTCGCACGTGACCGCGGGAGGGATTACGATGGCAGCATGCCCTATGGCCTGCAGCGGTTCCAGAGAGCCGGGTGCCCCAGGTCTCGCTTCTGAGACCTGGGATCGCGCCTGGGTTAGGAATTCAAGCTGCCTACGGCTGCACGATCGCGTTATACCCGTCGTCCTGCAGCTCCATGCGCCACCGGTTGGCTTCATCGCGGCTGCTGAACGGCCCAATCCACACATGGATCAAGCCATCTTCCGGCTTGCGCTGGGCAGTCACCGTATAACCCTTCTTGTGCAAGGCATCCACCAGCACCTGCGCGTCTTCCACATGAGAAACGGCGGCAATCTGGACCATGAGAGCCAATGCTGGAGTCAGTGCCGGCCGCACTTTGGGACCCACGCCAACTCCAGAGGCGGCCTGCGGAGGCTGGGGAGGGTTTACCGGCAGCGGTGTTACAGGCTTGGCCTGAGCAAGCCCGGCCTGAGCAGGCCGGACCGGAGCTAGCGGGGCCTGAGCCGGCCGCGCTTGAGACTGTCCCGCCGATGCGCCGCCCGCCGCAGCAGGCTCAGAACTCCGTGAACTCGCAGCCGCATCCGTGTCTGAAGCCGCTGACTCCGCTGCATCGCTCGCTTGCCCTGCCCCTGAATCGGCTGCGGTACTCTGCGCCGCGGCCGCCGCCCCGGTTTGCCCGGTCGCTGAGGGCTTAGGCGGCGCTCCGGTCGCCTGGGAAGCCGTCTGTGGGCTATCCGCGGGCTGCGTGGCTGCCACGGGCTCCTGTGAGCTGGAATGGCCCACCGTGTACCCCAAACCGAAGCACAGCACACAGAGCAGCACCAGGCCGAAAATGATCGCCAGCAGCGTCCCGGTGCCCAGCGTGAGCTCGGCGTCGCGCCGGGATTTCGCCGGCTCAGGCTCCTTGTCGTCAAACGCTCCGTGCATGCACGCCCTCAGGTCTCCGGCATGTTCAGAAAAGCTGGCCCTTTGCTTTCGTTCGGGGCTTTGAAAGGGCAACGCTGAAGCCGCGCCCTTTCAAAACAGTCCTACGGCTTCTCTGCGGAGTCCTTTTTCAAGGACCCAATTTTATTGAACAGCGTAAACATCTCGATCGGCAACGGGAACACGATCGTCGTGTTCTTTTCCACGCCGATGTCGGCCAAGGTCTGCAGATACCGCAACTGCAGGGTCATCGGCTGCGTGGCCATGAGCTCCGCCGCGTCCACCAGCTTTTGCGCCGCGCTGAATTCGCCCTCGGAGTGAATGATCTTCGACCGTTTTTCGCGCTCCGCCTCGGCCTGCTTGGCCATGGCGCGCTGCATCTGCTCGGGCAGGTCCACCTGCTTCACTTCCACTGAGATGACCTTGACCCCAAACGGTTCGGTGCGCTGGTCCATGATGGCCTGGATGCGCAGGTTCAGCTTGTCGCGATGGCTGAGCAACTCGTCCAGTTCCACCTCGCCCAGCACCGTGCGCAGCGTGGTTTGCGCCAGTTGCGAGGTCTGGTAGACGTAGTTGACCACCTTGATGGCGGCATCGTTGGGGTTCACCACATAGAGCGTGACCACCGCGTTCACCTTGATGGTCACGTTGTCGCGGGTAATCACATCCTGCGGCGGAACCTCCAGCACGTCCTGCCGCAAGGAGATGCGCACCATCTGATCGAAGGGCCGGAAGACCAGAATGATGCCCGGCCCCTTCGGCGCGGGCAGCGCGCGGCCCAATCGGAAGATCACTCCGCGCTCATACTCGCGCAGAATCTTGATGGAATTGATCAGATACAGGAAAACGATAGCGACCACAACCAGAATCACAGTTCCCATTTGACTCCCCTCACTCAGCACGGATTGTACTCCAGCAAACCCTATGCAGGGCTCTGCGACGACCGCGTCCCCTCAGCCGGCGCCACCCGCAGCAAATAGTGCTCATTCCCTGTCACGCGAAGCTGCGCGCCCGCGGCAACGGGCTCACTCGCCACCGCTAGCCAGATTTCACCCTCCACCAGCACATGGCCCTCGGGTGTCAGCGCTTCCATGGCCGAAGCCCAGCTGCCCACCAGGGCCTCCGCGCCTAACCTTGTCTTCATCTTGCGGGCGCGCACCGCCAGCCGCACCAGAAAGACGGTAATCAACCCAAATCCCGCACTCACCCCAATCGCGATTGCCGGGCTGATGCCCATCTCCGGAACCGGCGCTGCAACCAGCGTAAGCGTCCCAAAAGTCAGGCAGACGATCCCCGCAATGGCCAGCGCCCCATGGCCGCCAAACTTGGCCTCAAGCAGCAGCAGCGCCAGCGCCGCCACCAGCAGCAGCACAGCTGTAAATCGGATCGGCAACAGGTCAAGCCCAAAAACCGCCAGCAGCACCATCAACGTGCCCAGCGCTCCAGGAACGATCGTGCCCGGCGTGTTGAATTCCAGATAGATCAGCAGCGCCCCGCCCACCAGCATCAGCAGGGCGATATTCGGATTCACCAGCCAACCCAGCAGGCCATCGCGTAGCGTGGGCCGCAGCACTTCAATCCGCGCCCCGGCAAGATGAAGCGCCTGCTTTGAGCTGTCGTTGCGGGTGATCGTTCGCCCATCCAGCGCCGCCAGCAGTTGTGTGTCGCTATTGGCGATCAGGTCGATCAAGTGTTGGTCCAGCGCCTCCTGGGCGGTGTAGGAGTGCGACGATGCGGCGGCTGCGGCGGCGGCCTCGGCGTTGCGGCCGCGCCCGGTCACGGAGGAGCGCAAAAGCGCCTCCGCGTCGTTCTCTATCTTCTGCATCTGGGTCTCGTCCATCTTGCCCAGCTCTGAGACCACGTGGGCCGCCCCGGCGTTGGTGCCAGGAGCCATGGCTGCCACGTCCGCCGACTCCAGCAGATAGAAACCGGCCGACCCGGCCCGCGCCCCGGCCGGAGCCACATAAACGATCACCGGAACCCGCGAGCCAAGAATCGCTTTAACCATGCCGCGCATCGAGTCGAGCAGCCCGCCCGGTGTGTCCAACTCCACCAGCAGCGCCTGTGCGCCATCCGAGTTGGCCTTCGCAATGGCCCGATCCAATTGCCCCGCGCTCACCGGCTGGATGGTGTCCGACAGAACCAGCTTGTCCACCAGCGGCTGTTCAGCGAAAGCCGTAGAACCCAGTCCCGCCGCCGCAATCAAACCAACTGCGATTGTGGCCGCAATCCCCCGTGCATTCTGACGCATCGCATGCTCCTTTGCTGTCGTCCTACTGCTTCAGCCCTTCCCTGGCTTCGATCTGACGCCGAAGTTCCTGGGCCGCCCGATTCGCCGGTTCCAGCTTGAGTGCTTCCGCGGCCTCTTTGCCTGCCTCGTCCAGTTTTCCACCCGCAAGATCCAGCCGCCCCAGCACAAGGTACGCGTCCGTCGTGGGCTCCAACTCCAGCGCTGCCCGTGCCTCTTTGCGGGCGCCCTCGCCATCGCCGGTCCGCTCGCGCACCTGGGCCAGCCCGGCGTGCGCCACGGCCAGCTTGCCGTCGGCAGCCACGGCGGAATGATACAACCGCTCGGCTTCCAGCAGCAGCCCGCGGTCAAGGTAGTCCTTCGCCTGCCCGGCCAATTCCCTTGCCCGCTCGGCCGGCGTCAGCGCTGCCTGGCGCGCGGCATCCACCTGATCGAGCATCAGCGCCGCCTGGCGAAAAGCAACCGCGTCGAAGCTGCGCGCAATCCGCTCCAGCGGATCGGCCTTCACCTCCGCGGGCAGACTCGGATTCGGGCCCCCTGCCAACTGCTTCACCGGCTCTGTCCACGCCTTCTGCAATTCCAGAGCCTCCGTGTCGTTGGGCCGCAACCGCAGACACTGCGTCAGCTCCGCCAACGCCTCGGCGACATCTCCGTGACGCTTCAGGCTCACCGCCAGGTTGAAGTGATAATCGGCCGCATTCGGGTCCGCGGTCTCCGCATCCCTGAACAGCGAAATCCCATCGTGGCCCTGCCGGCTCACCGCAACCCCCTCGTTATTCACCACCTGGGCCAACGGCAAAATGCGCGCCACACCGCCAAACGCCCGCTCCGCCTTGGGGTAGTCCCCTGAAAACAGCAGCGATAACCCCCGGTAGAACCCCGCCTCCAGCGAGTCAGGATCGTTCCCCCCAACCTTGGCGAACGCCGCCGCGGCTTCTTCATACTGCTTGCCGCTGTAATCCTCGCGCCCCAGTGCCATGAACGCCTCCCCGTACTCCGGGTTCAGCGCCACGGCCTGCTTCAGGTGCCGAAGCCGCTCCGCCTGGTCGGGCTCCGTGATTCCGCGAATGTACTCCTCGAACGCGTCCAGGTGCAGCCCTGCCCCCGCGGCCACAAACGTCTCCTCAGACCCCTTGAAGCCGGGGTCCATCTGCCGCGTCAGCTTCCAGGCCAGCGAATCGAAAACAACAACCAAATCGCGCATCTCGCCCCGAGCCGTCACCGCCTCGCTCATCCGCAGGTTCGCCACATCCACCACTTGCGCCTGCACCGCAATGCCGGTTCCGTCGGTCGCAAAACTGCCCACCACGATCGAGTCCGCATCCAGCGTCTGCGCCAGCTTCAGCGCCGTCGCTCGCGATGGGTGAAATCCCTGCGGCAGCCCCAGATGATCCAGTGCATACAGCCGGTCTGCCCGGCTCATGGGCGCAAACCCCGCCGATGCAAACCGGCTGCTCAGAATCTCCGGCGCAGCCTCCCGAACCCACTCCAGGCTAGGCTGCCCACTGCGGTTGTCAAACGGCAGCACCAGCAGGATCCGCCCGCGTCCCGCTGCCGGAACCCCGCTCTCCGCATCCGACTGGGCGCGCGCCTGGACCAACCCTCCCGGAACCACCACCACCAGGGCCAACACAAACCCCAGCCCCGCACGGGCAGCGACTTGCCCAACCCTGCGTAATCGAGATGAAAAAAGGATATGCACGACAGGCTGATTATAGGTCGTAGACCGCGCAGGTGTCGGCTATCGCGGCCGATCCGGTATCTGCATAGCGGCTCAAAGGGCTTGTTGGTAGAATGGTAGACTGTAGTGGTAGAAAGGTAGAACCCTATGGCACTAAGCATCAAAAATGAGCAGACGGAGCGGCTGGCGCGGGAAGTGGCCCACCGAAACCGCGAAACAGTGACAACAGCGGTAACCGTTGCGCTGAAGGAACGGCTCGCGCGGCAGCACGAAACTCCAGAACGAAAGAGCCGTTCGGAGGTGTTGAGGGAATTCTCCGAGTTGTGCGCGCCACTTTTCAAGGACGGTCGCAGCGGGAACGATCTGATCAATGATCTCTACGATGATGAGACGGGACTGCCCAAATGATCGTCGACTCATCGGGGCTCGCGACAGGACACGCGAATACAACAAGGAGCGGTAGAAAGGCGGAAAAATGAACTTGAACATCAAGAATCCCGAGACCTACGAACTCGTCAAAGAGCTGGCGGTCCTAAAAGGCTTGAGCCTGACCTCTGCCGTAACGCTTGCCGTGCGGAAACAGATCGAGCTAGAGAAGGCCGAGCGGGATAAGATCGCGCAACGAACCCACGCCAAACGGTCCGACCACCTGCAAGCCTTCGCTCGTGAGTTCTCCAAACGGGTGAAGAATCCAATCCATTCCTGGGATGTTGACGCACTGCTTTACGGAGAGGACGGTCTGCCAAAATGATTGTGGACTCCTCGGCGCTGATCGCCATCCTCACAGACGAGCCCGACGGTCTGGCGTTGTCGCACGCATTGGACGAACCGGAGATTGTGCGCATGTCGGCGGCTTCGTATCTGGAGACTTCGATTGTCTTGGACAAACATCGCGATGCAGTGATGAGCGCGCAACTGGATGACCTGATCGAACGCTCAAGAATCGTTGTCGAGCCGGTCACCGCCGAGCAAGCGATAATCGCCCGGCAGGCCTATCGCGACTACGGCAAAGGCAGCGGACACCCGGCCAACCTGAACTTCGGCGACTGCTTCAGCTACGCGCTGGCGCGGGACAAGCGCGAACCGCTGCTCTACAAGGGCGACGACTTTGTGCATACGGATTTGCGGCCGGCATTGGAGCGCCAGATCAAATCCCCTCTCAGTTCCAAACCCGCGCCATCCTGAGCCGGAATCCGGGAATAGGGCCTGAACCTTCGACCACATCCGGGCGGTCCAGCATCACGGGAGCCGCTTCTGGCTCGTAGACCGCAACAGTTCCCCCAAACGGATCGATGCGCCACGCAAGACGAACGCCGTTTGCAATCCACTGCTCCATCTTGGCGTCCAGTTCCGGCAGAGAGTCCGAGGGCGAGAGAATCTCGATGAGAAAATCCGGCGCAAAGGGCAGAAATCGCTCCCGCTCGTCCTCGCTCAACGCCGCAACACGGCTGGACTCAACCCAACCGGCATCGGGACTCAGCGTCGAGCCATCGGGCAGATTGAATCCGGCATTGGAACTGAAGACCTCCCCTCGGCCATCCGTCTCAGCCCATGCAAACAGCTCATGGACCACATAGGCTTCGCGAAGGTTGTTCTTATACCCGCTTGGAGTCATCACCAGAATCTCTCCCGTCGCCAGCCGTTCCACCTTGCACGGCTTGTTGGCCTCGGAAAAGGCGATCAGCTCCTCATCCGACAAAGGCACAGGAGGACGCAGGCGCGCCGGCAACGCTACATTTTGAAGGGCCACCTGCATGATTTCGTCCTCCTTTCCAGGTTGGGCATCCACTTCGACGGCAAGCCGCCACTAAAGACAGTGTAGCCCGGCTCTCGCAAACTAGCCACCGCACAAACCTCGCCCGCGTCCATTACCCTAGAGAGTTGAGAGGAGCCTCCATGACCGTCATTCGCCAGGAAGATTTCATCGCCAGTGTTGCGGGCGCGTTGCAGTACATCAGCTACTACCACCCGGTGGATTACATCGCCAGCCTGGCCAAGGCCTACGAACGCGAGGAGTCCCACGCCGCCAAGGATGCGATTGCGCAGATTCTTATCAACAGCCGCATGTGCGCCGAGGGACACAGGCCGATCTGCCAGGACACGGGCATTGTGAACGCCTTTGTAAAGGTGGGGATGGACGTGCGCTTTGAAGCCGAGGCAGGCACGGAGCCAATGGACCTGCAACAGATGGTCGATGCAGGCGTCAGGCGGGCTTATCTTGACCCCGACAACAAGCTGAGGGCGTCTATACAGGCCGACCCGGCGGGCAAGCGAATCAACACCAAGGACAACACGCCGGCCGTGGTGAACGTGGAGCTGGTGCGCGGCTCAACGGTCGAGGTCACGGTGGCGGCCAAGGGTGGCGGATCTGAAGCCAAAAGTAAATTCGCCATGCTGAACCCCTCTGACTCAGTCGTGGAGTGGGTGCTGAAGACCGTGCCTACCATGGGCGCGGGCTGGTGTCCGCCGGGAATGCTGGGCATCGGCATTGGCGGCACGGCGGAGAAGGCGATGCTGCTGGCCAAGCAGTCACTGATGGACCCGATCGACATTCAGGACCTGATCGCCCGCGGCCCGAAAAATCGCTCGGAAGAATTGCGCATTGAACTCTACGACAAGGTGAACCGCCTGGGCATCGGCGCGCAGGGCCTGGGCGGGTTGACCACTGTGCTGGACGTGAAGGTGCTGGACACGCCGGCTCATGCGGCAAACCTGCCTGTCGCCATGATTCCCAACTGCGCCGCCACCCGCCACGCGCACATTGTGCTGGACGGTTCGGGCCCGGTTTATCTTGACCCGCCGAATCTGGAGAACTGGCCGAAGCTGACCTATGACGTTTCGACAGCCACGCGCGTAAATCTGGACACGGTGACCCGCGCCGAAGCCGCCACCTGGAAACCGGGCGAGGTGCTGCTGTTGACCGGCAAGCTGCTGACCGGCCGCGACGCCGCGCACAAGCGCATGACCGACATGCTGAGCCGCGGCGAAAAACTGCCCGTGGACTTCCACGACCGCTTCATTTATTACGTGGGGCCGGTGGACCCGGTGCGCGATGAGGTGGTGGGCCCTGCGGGACCGACGACGGCGACGCGCATGGACAAGTTCACCCGCCAGATGCTGGCCGAGACGGGCCTGCTGGGCATGGTGGGCAAGGCCGAGCGAGGCCCGGTGGCGATCGACGCCATCCGCGAGTTTGGCGCCGTGTACCTGATGGCCGTCGGCGGTGCGGCCTACCTGGTTTCAAAGGCTATTTTCGGCTCGCGCCTGATGGCATTTGGAGATTTGGGCATGGAGGCCATCTACGAATTCGACGTGCGCGATATGCCGGTGACCGTTGCGGTCGATGCGAAGGGAACCAGCGTTCACCAGACCGGCCCGGCAGAGTGGCAGCGGCGCATCGCGGGCATTCCGATACTTCAGTGACGCAGTGGCCAGTGGTCAGTGGTCAGTGGTCAGACGAGAGGATCGCAAGCTACGCGGCCAATCACGGACGAACGCAAGACAGCCTCAGCGCTTCGCGGACGCTGAGGCTGTCTTGGTGAGAACTGACCACTGACCACTGACCACTAACCACTGTCTCTCACTGCTTCCCGAACCGGTAGACGATGCCGCCCGTGAATCCCAGGCCGTTCTGGAGAGTGGAGCCAAAGGCGGTCGAGTAGTACTCCGGTGCAACGCGCAGACCGATGTTCGGGGCCAGGTTGTACTCGGCAAACACAGAGGCGCTGACAGCGATGGTCGATCCATCCGGATAGAGGCCCAGCGCAGTGCTGCCGAACCCGTTTGTATCGCCGGAGAAGTTGCCCTTCGCATACCCGCCCATGACCCGGGCTGAGATGGAATATTTGGGTTGCAGGTAGAAGCGGTAGGTGGGTCCAAAGAGGACAGCGTACTGGCTGATGGCCGGCTTGGTGATGCCGCTGAAGTTGAGTCCCACAAACGGAGTGCCGTAGTAGCCGCGGCCATCGAGGGTCAGGCCCAGGCGCTCGTTGAAGTAGCGGGTCATGCCGCCGTTCCAGTTGTACTCGTTCACTTTTTGGGGGGTGCCTGCGTGGGTCCGCAGGTAGCCCGCGCCGACATAGCCCTCATAGCGATGATCGTAAACGTCGTGGATCGCTGCCACGCGGCGCTGCTCGCGGCGCGCCCGGATGCGGGCCTGCACGCTGACTTGAGGCTGGGACTGAGCGGCTGACGGCTGCGCCTGATCCTGAGCTTGGCCTTGAGTTGGCGCTGCGGCAGTTGGCGCGGCGGGGTTGCTGCTCGAACTCGAGCTTTCAGCCTGAACGGCGTACATGGCTGGCAGAACCAGCACCAGCAGAAGGGCAAGACGGCGAAAAGAATACATCGGTTTCGGGTTTCCTCCACGGGATTACGGAAGCACGCCACCGCTGCAGGCAGCGCTCCCCCCATTAGGTATTAAACCACCTGGAGCCTGTCATTCACTACAGGGTGGGCGGCGTTGCGGGCGAACCGGCACTGGCTTGGACGCAAGCCGCAACGATTCGCCCCCTGATTCAACCGCATCCCCGCTCAAACAATGGCTTTCAGGTCGGCCTGCAACTGAGCTTCGTCAAATCCGCTCGGCGCGCCTTTGGCAGCGTTGGCCCCTTCAGCAGTTACCTCTTGCCTTCAACCATGAGAAGGTCGCAGAACGCGTTCTTATGTAGACGTTCCTGGTCGGTCATGGTAGCCAGCGCTCCGTCCAAGAATGCAACGAAATGGATACTGACGGCAACAGCGCACCGCACGAATGGAGAATTTTGAACCGAAACTGACGCGCGACCCTGCCCTGCCGTCTAGCGAAACTCTCCGTTTTCCCCTTTATTGCGAAGCCAACAAATGCTTCTCGCCGAATACCCAGTAAATGCTCTACTCTTGCCTGTGACGCGCATGAAGACGTTTCTTAATAAGCTCCGCAATGCTGTAGGCCAAGCCTGGGCCAACGACGTGCTCAACACGGCCAAGGCCGCTGCCTATTCCGGCATGCTCATGATGTTCCCAGCGCTCCTGGTGGTCACCACCCTGCTGGCCCAGGTGCCCGAGGGAACCACGCTCGTCGGCGAAATCCGCGGCGCTTTCGAGCAGTTTATGCCCGCCGACACCATGGACATCCTCCAGTCCTACGTTCTGGTCCGCCGCGTCCACTCCGGCCAGGTGATCCTGTCCGCCATCATCCTCAGCGCCTTTGCCGGCCTGGGCATGATGCTGTCGCTCATGGAGGGATTCCGCCGCGCCTACCGCCTCCCGCGCGAGGATTGGACTTACTCGGGGCGTGTGCTAAGGGCCCTGTTGCTGGTGCCCATTGCCCTGGTTCCCCTGTCGCTGGCTACCCTGGTCGTGGTCTTCGGCCATCAAATTGAGGCCTGGATGATCGATAATGCCGACCACGAATTGCGCTCCATGGTGCTCATCTTCTGGCGGTTGGTGCGTTGGTCCGTCGCATTGCTCACCAGCGTAACCGTTCTTACCGCCGTCTACCACTTCGGCACGCGCCGCAAGGAGCATTGGCTGTGGGTTGGTCCCGGCGCCGTCACAGGCACGCTCCTCTGGTTCCCGGCTACTCTGGCTTTCGGCTGGTATGTCACCCGCATTGCCGACTACTCCATGTTCTACGGCTCCTTTGGCGCCGCCATCGCCACCCTCGTCTGGCTCTATATCACCGCCTTCAGCGTCCTGATCGGGGCGGAACTGAACGGCGCCCTTTTCCGGGAACGCCAGGCCCGGCTGTCCTCTTCCGGCCAATCCGAATGGGCCTCCTCAAGTCAGTGATAATTCTCACCGCGCATTGTGCCTCAAGCCATGCATACTGAATAAAGCGGGGGACCTGTCAATCGGGGTCCCCACGGACAGGTCTTCGTCCGTGGGGTGATTCAATCGGGGTCCCCACGGACAGGTCTTCGTTCGTGGGGTGATTCAATCGGGGTCCCCACGGACAGGTCTTCGTCCGTGGGGTGATTCCATCGGGGTCCCCACGGGCAGGTCTTCGTCCGTGGGGTGATTCAATCGGGGTCCCCACGGACAGGTCTTCGTCCGTGGGGTGATTCAATCGGGGTCCCCACGGACAGGTCTTCGTCCGTGGGGTGATTCAATCGGGGTCCCCACGGACAGGTCTTCGTCCGTGGGGTGATTCCAAACCTCCATGTACAATAAAGCGGGTCGCCAACCGTTTAGCCCTCATGCCAAGCTCAGCGCTTTTTGGAGTCATCTCATGTCGTTCGCAGATATAAACCTGACCGAATCCCCTTCTCAACGCCGTGCAAAGATCGTCGCCACCCTTGGACCTGCCTCGAACACCGAACCCGTCTTCCGGGATCTGGTCCGCGCAGGCGTCGATGTGGTTCGCCTGAACTTTTCCCATGGCTCGCACGAAGAGAAGCTGGCGCTGATCAAGATGATCCGCAAAGTGAGCCGCGAGGAGCGCAAGCCGCTCTGTATCCTGGGCGATCTCCAGGGTCCAAAGATCCGCACCTCCAAGCTCAAGGATCACGTGTCCGTGCTGCTCAAGGCCGGCCAGCGGCTCACCATTACGCCGCGCGATGTACCCGGTACCGCATCCCTGGTGGGCACCACCTTCAAGACCCTGGCGGAGAACGTCGAGCAGGGTTCGCGCATTCTCCTCTCCGACGGCCTCATCGAACTGCGTGTTCACGAGGTGCTCGGGGACGACGTCGTCTGCGAAATCGTCAACGGCGGCATGCTCGGTGAAAACAAGGGCATCAACCTGCCCGGCATTCCGGTTCGGGTTCCATCGCTCACCGAAAAAGACTCGGAGGATCTTGAGTTTGCCCTCAAGAACGGCGTCGACGCCATTGCCGTCTCCTTCGTCCGCACGGCGGAGGATGTCCGTCTGGTGCGCAACCGCGTTTCCGCCTATGGCGGCGAAACCTGGATCATCGCCAAGCTCGAAAAGCCCCAGGCCATCGAGCAGCTCGACGGCATTCTCCAGGCCGCCGACGGCATCATGGTCGCGCGCGGCGATTTGGGCGTCGAGGTGCCACCGGAAAAAGTTCCAGCCATCCAGAAGCACATCATCCGCCGCGCCGCCGAGTACCGCAAGCCGGTCATCACCGCCACGCAGATGCTGGAGTCGATGATTGAGAATCCACGCCCCACCCGCGCCGAGGTCTCTGACGTCGCCAATGCCATTTACGACGGCACCGACGCCGTGATGCTCTCGGGCGAGTCGGCCGTGGGAAAGTATCCGGTCCAGACGGTCGGCATGATGGCCCGCATCATCATGGAATCCGAACTCAACATCAAGCTCGAATCCCACGCCGTGTCAAGAGAGCGGCTCAGCCATCTCTCCATCGCTGAGACCATCTGCGAGGCCACCGCCCACGCCGCCGACGACCTGGACCTGCGTGGCATCGCGCTTTTCACTGAGTCTGGAAGCACAGCCCGCCAGCTCTCCAAGTACCACCCCTCCGCTCCCATCTTCGCGCTCAGCCCGGTCGAGGTCACCATCAATCGCCTCAACCTGCTCTGGGGCACCACCCCCATCCGTTGCCCCAAGGTCAACAGCACTGAAGCACTGGTCGATTGCGCTGAAAGCCTGCTTGAACAAAGCGGATATGTGCGCGCCCGTGAGGTGATCGCCATCGTGGCCGGCACCCGCACCAAGTCCGGTTCCACCAACTTCCTCCGCCTTCACGTCCTCGGCGAGCACCAGGAGGGAGTGCGCTTCTTTGCTTCCCGCGAAGAGGAAACCATCCCCGATCCCGCTCCAGAATCCGTCGTCTCCAAGCTGAAGCGCCCTGCACTGAAACCAGCCAAGACCCCCGCGCGGCATAAGTAACCAGCCCCAACGCCTCACAAAAAACGCCGCCCCCAACACGGGAGTGGCGTTTTTTGCTGCGCCTGGTTTCTCGGTCTTTCGCGCTCGGAAAGATTGGAGAAATGGTCTTCAGTAGTTTCTACAGGTTCGCCACGAGCTTATATTCCTGCGCTACAGACTCCACCATCTTCAGCCGTCCGTGCCCAGGGTTGGACTCGTATCTGGTACGCAGCAACCCGGCCTGCTCCAACAGCGACACATCCCGGCTGACCGCTCGCACATCGCGCTTCAATCCTGTCGCCAATGCGGAAATCCGCAACGATCCACCTTTGACCTTGCGCAACAAACGCACCCTCTCTGAGGTGAGAACGTCCAGCAAGTCCTCGGGGTCTTCAAACGTGATGGTGATGCCAGCGGGCAGAGTCTCGCCCCTGTCCAGTTTCTCTGCACGCTCCCGGAGTCGGTCGAAAAAGTCTTCAGTGCTACCCACTCTTAGGGTGATCTTCGTCTTCCTCATCTTCAATCCTCCAGAGTTCGTGGACTTCCCTGATGAACCGTTTCAACTGAGCCGGGTACGACGTGTACTCGACGGCTTCAACCTTGCCCATGAAATGCCTGTGGTGAAAGCCGTGGCTGTTGTCGTATCCCAGAACCCGGCCATGATCTACCCGGCAAACCCTCAGGTTGATGTACGCCAGGTTGTAGGCGACAACCTCCCCATCCTCATACCAGACCTCATCTTTGAGGATCGCGCCCTCACGCTTCCCTCCGAGGCGATTCACCTCTACCGATACAGTCTTGATCGGGCGCGCGTTCTTGCTCACAGAACCATCCTACCACAGACAGGAGCTTAGATGTCCCATCTGTCGGGCGCCCTTTTATAATGCGTGGCCCAGATCTGACGAGTAGAAAATGTGGGGTGGAGAGCCGGGGTCCCCGCGGACAGGTCTTCGTCCGTGGGGTGGAGAGCCGGGGTCCCCGCGGACAGGTCTTCGTCCGTGGGGTGGTGGGCCGGGGTCCCCGCGGACAGGTCTTCGTCCGTGGGGTGGTGGGCCGGCCCTGAGCTTGCGGAGCTCTCTCGCTTTGAGACCTGTGAAACCACAACCATCCTCATCAGCCGTTTGCCGAAAATTAGACCCCGCTGGCGCATACTGACTGCATGTCAAGCCTGCGCCAGATCGATCTGTCAGGGATGCCCCCGGTCCGTACCCCGGTGCCCCCCACCCCCCTCCCCCCAAAAAATGCCCATTCCAGTGCGTGTTTCTTGCCCAGAGGATTCAATAAGCTGCATAGAATCAAAACCTTACCGGACGCAGTCGATGGACAACCTGTTATCTTTGTGGTAAACAACAACCCCTGAAAACCGCCGCTTTAGGGCTCAAATCTCGCCCTTTTGGGCCATATTGAGCATAAAACGGCCTCGATAGGACGTAGGTGCCCCATCCATCGAGCGCTCTCTGCTCGATGGGTGGGAGACCAACAAAGTTCGCACCACGAGCCGAAGGCGCCCGCCCCACCGCAGGTGGTTACTTCGCCGCCAACTGCCGCAGCACATACTGCAGAATGCCGCCGTGCTCAAAGTACTCGATCTCCTGCGGCGTATCGATGCGGATCTTTGCAGTGAACTCCTTCGCAGTCCCATCGGCGGCTGTGGTTTTCACTGTGAGCGTGCGAGCTCCGGCAAGCCTGTCTCCCAGCAGAGCCGTGAATCCAGGGAAGTCGAAAACCTCCTCGCCCGTCAGGCCGAGCGACTCAGTATTCTGCCCGGCTTCAAATTGAAGGGGCAGAATCCCCATCCCCACCAGGTTCGACCGGTGAATGCGCTCGAAGCTTTCCGCAATCACCGCCCGCACGCCCAGCAGCTTCGGCCCCTTGGCCGCCCAGTCGCGCGACGATCCGGAGCCGTACTCCTTGCCCGCCAGGATCACCAGCGGCACGCCTCGCTCCGCGTACTTCACGCTCGCGTCGAAGATCGACAGCGGCTCGCCCTCGGGCAACAGCCGCGTCACGCCGCCTTCAGTCCCCGGCGCCAGCTTGTTCCGCAGCCGCACGTTGGCAAATGTGCCGCGCACCATCACCTCATGATTCCCACGCCGCGACCCATACGAGTTGAAATCCGCCGGCTTCACTCCGTGCTCCGACAAATATTTCCCCGCCGGCCCGTTCGCCTTGATCGACCCCGCCGGCGAAATGTGGTCCGTCGTTACCGAGTCGCCCAGCACCGCCAGCACTCGCGCGCCCAGAATATCCGTCACCGCCGCCGGTGTCTTGGTCATGCCGTCGAAATACGGCGCCTGGCGAATGTAGGTCGAGTCCGGCTCCCACTGGTACACATCGCCGGTGGGGAACTTCAATCCCTGCCAATTCGCGTCCCCGTCTGAAACCGTCGCGTACTCCTTGCGGAAGCTCTCGCTGGACAATCCTTTCTCAATAGCCTCGGCCACCTCCTGCTGCGTCGGCCAAATGTCCTTGAGATAAACCGGCTGCCCGGCTTCGTCCATCCCCAGCGAATCCGTCTCGAAGTTGTGTCCGATCCGTCCCGCCAGGGCATAGGCCACCACCAGCGGCGGGCTCATTAAATAATTGGCCCGCACATCCACATTCACGCGTCCCTCGAAGTTGCGGTTGCCGCTCAGCACGCTCACCGCAACCAGCCCATGCTCGTCGATGCTCTTTGAAACATCGGCCGGCAGCGGACCCGAGTTGCCGATGCAAGTGGTGCAGCCATAGCCCACCACGTTGAACCGCAGCTTTTCAAGGTACGGCAGCAGCCCCGCCTTGGTGTAGTAATCGGTCACCACCCGTGAACCCGGCGCCAAGGAAGTCTTCACCCACGGCGGGACAGTGAGACCTTTTTCGACCGCCTTTTTCGCCAGAATCCCCGCAGCCACCATCACCGAAGGATTCGAGGTATTCGTGCAGCTGGTAATAGCCGCAATCACCACCGAGCCGTGATCGAGATACTTGTCCGGATCGACTCCAAACCTCTCCTTGACCGTCGTGGTCAGGTGGACCGGAACCTTCTCCGCAACGCCTGTGTCGGTCACTGCCCCGCGTTCCCACCGAACAGCCGTCCGCGACCCCAGCGGCTTGGCTGTCGGCGCCAGCAGCGTGGGCAGTTGCTGCTGAAAGCTGACCGCCGCGTCCTTCAGCAGCACGCGATCCTGCGGACGTTTCGGTCCGGCCACGCTCGGCTCCACTGCGCCCAGATCCAGTTCCAGCGTCTGTGTATACTCCGCTTCCGGCGACCCGTCTGTATGGAAGAGTCCCTGCTCCTTGTAATAGGCCTCCACAAGGCTGATTTGTTCTTCGCTGCGCCCGGTCAGCCGCAGGTAACGCAACGTCTCCGCATCCACCGGAAAGATGCCGCAGGTCGCGCCGTATTCGGGAGCCATATTGCTGATCGTGGCCCGATCGGCCAACGCCAGCCCGGCAATGCCGCTGCCATAAAACTCCACAAACTTGCCCACCACGCCCAGCTTGCGCAACGCCTGGGTCACGGTCAACACAAGGTCAGTTGCGGTCGCACCCTCGCGCAGTTTGCCCGTCAGTTTGAAGCCCACCACCTGCGGCACCAGCATGGAGACAGCCTGTCCCAGCATCGCCGCCTCGGCCTCGATGCCGCCCACGCCCCAGCCCAGCACACCCAGCCCGTTAATCATGGTGGTGTGCGAGTCGGTGCCCACCAAGGTGTCTGGATACGCGACTACCTCGCCGTCGATCTCCGTCGTGAAGACCACGCGCGCAAGATACTCGAGATTCACCTGGTGGCAGATCCCCATCCCCGGCGGAACAGCCGAGAAGTTGCGGAACGCCGTCTGCCCCCACTTCAAGAACGCATACCGCTCGCGGTTGCGCTGGAATTCCAGCAGCGTATTCGCCTCGAATGCTCCAGCGGTGCCAAACTCGTCCACCTGGACTGAATGGTCTATGACGAGCTCAGCCGGCACCAGCGGATTCACCCGCTCCGGATCGCCGCCCAGCGTCTTGATGGCGTCGCGCATCGCGGCCAGATCGACCACCGCGGGCACGCCGGTAAAGTCCTGCATCAACACCCGCGCCGGCATGAAAGCGATCTCCCGGCTCGGTTCGGCCTTGGCGTCCCAGTTGGCCAGGAATTCAATGTCCCCGGCCGTCACGTTCACGCCGTCCTCGCGCCGCAACAGGTTCTCCAGCAGAATCTTCAGGCTGAAGGGCAGCCGGCTCAGGTTGAATCCGCGCGCCGTGAGCGCCGGAAGACGATAAATCGTATAAGAGGAACTGCCGGAGGTCAGTGTCGTCCGGCTCGAAAAGCTGTTCATTTGGGAAAGACCTTTCTACCCGCGCACCCGCGGATGGATCTGAAGAAATCTCATTGGCAGTCTCCCAGTGACGGAGACTCCACCGGACACCACTGCGCGGGTGCCCCAGGTCTCGATTCTGAGACCTGGGAGACCACGAATCAACCGGCTAGATTACTCAGAGGGAAGAACGCCGTCCACGGTCGGGCCGGCCGCGGTGGAACCGCTTGAGCACCGGCGTCGATGAAATTCGCACTGCGGAACGGCTAAACATAGCAAATACTAAAATTCTAGCGCGGCGCGGTGATTCAGGGAAGCCGTCCGCCACCTGCCCTGCCAATCGCTGCGCGAATCAAAGCAGCAAGAGCGGTGGTCTTACCAAGGTTGTGACTCAGAGAAGACGCTTCATACATCTGCTTTTGCGTAACCAGGCTCCAGTTCAGCCTGTACCCGGCTTCCAGCGCCAACTCGCGAAAAAACTCCCGCTGTGCCCGGCCATTTCCGTCGCGGAAGGAATGCAGCGTATTCAATTCACCCAGATAGAACCCTGCCCGGCTGACGAACATATCTGTCCCAAAGCCCTTCAGATGCCCCTCCGAAGCAAGCGTTTCGAATGTCCGGTCGAGTTCGCGTTGCAGGAATGGAATCAGGGTGAACGGGTAGGACGCAGGACGCGCAATGTTCACCGTGCGCAACTCTCCGGCCCAAGGGTACACCTTTTCAAATATTCGCTCGTGGATCGCTTGCAGATGAGCCTGATCGAAATTCCCGCAAACTGGATTCAGTTCCAATTCGTACAGCGCTACCGCGGAACACCGGCGCTCGTACTTGTCCAATTTGCTTTGTTCGGTGAACCCTTTCAGGTTGCGAAAGACCCCGCTGGTATTGTCAAAACACGGATCGCCTTCGTTCGGCTTGTCCTTCATCGCTGCGAGGAATGCGCTTCGCTATAGGCATCCATTTCGGCATTCAGAGTTGCAAGGTCGATCTCTCCTCGAACGTGGCGATCCAAAATTTCCCGCTCACCCGGTTCCAGTTCCATTCCCTCGATCCGCAATGAGCCGATTGCACTCTCAAGCGCAAGCCTGCGTCTTGCTCCCTCCGCAGGAGTCATCGCTGGAACGCTTTGCGTTGCGCTGGCCACGGTCCCCGGCCCCTCCGTCCAACAGCATTACCCGCGATTCTACACCTCATTTCCATCGCGCAACAACTCGTCCGGGGAAGACGCAGTTCCGATGAGATGACGTCGGACGGCGGTGCGCTTCTCACTGTAAGCATGAAGCAACGGAGACTCCGCGAATCGAAAAGATCGTCAATCTGTATGCCACTACTTTAGCCTATGCCCGCAGCCTAGTTGGCCGTATGAAAATGTTCCTTTTGGGAATGTAGCGCCGGCCTCCTGGCCGGCTGTAGCGTGGGCCTCCCGGCCCACGTTCGTTCATTGGATAGAACATCTTCCTCCGGTCACGGACCTAAGGCCCCTCCCGACGAGTTCCGGCCGGGCGATCGGCAATCCGGAAACTGCACCGTTTCTCAATCTTTCATCCCTTTGCGAATTGCCCTCAAGACGCTATCCTCGAATCCATCAGCTCAGGAGGGCCTAATGCACCCACGCATTTTCCATTTCACAATTGCCGCCACATTCTTGCTCGGTGTGGCTGCTCATAGCCAGACCATGTCCCTTGCCCCAGCAACCCCGCCCGCCGCGCCGCCAGCCCCGGCCGTCACCTGGCCCACCGTCGACGGCTTCATCACCCTCCCCAACTTCCGCTTCGGCTCCGGCGAAACGTTGCCCGAACTCAAGCTGCATTACCTCACCCTCGGCACACCCCACCGCAACGCGGCCGGTCACGTCGATAACGCCGTACTCCTGCTCCATGGCACGGGCGGCAATGCCCACTCGCTCATGAACCCTGTCTTCTCGAATGTTCTGTTCGGCCCCGGCCAACCGCTCGACATCACCAAGTACTTCCTCATCCTGCCCGACGACATCGGTCATGGCCAAAGCTCGAAGCCCTCCGACGGCCTGCACGCGCACTTCCCCGCCTACGACTACGACGACATGGTGCGCAGCCAGCGGATGATGCTCGACGACATGAAGATCGACCATCTTCGCCTCATCCTGGGAACTTCGATGGGCTGCATGCAGACCTTTGTGTGGGGAGAAACCTACCCCGGATTTGCCGATGCACTGGCGCCCTTCGCCTGCCTGCCGGTTCAGATCGCCGGACGCAATCGAATGATGCGCTATATGGCGATACAGGCCATCAAGCAGGACCCAGCCTGGATGGATGGCGAGTACAAGACCGAGCCGGCTCAGGGCCTGCGCAATGCAAACGAAATGCTGCTGGTCATGGGGTCAAGCCCTTTGCAGATGCGGAAGCTTGAACCCACGCGCGAGCTTGCTGAAAAGTACGTAGATCAATACCTGGCGCGCACCGCATCCTCCACGGATGCCAATGACATGATCTTCTACGTCAACGCCAGCCGCAACTACGACCCCAGCCCGCACCTCGACCAAATTACCGCGCCGGTGCTGTGGATCAACTCCGCCGACGATTACATCAATCCGCCCGAGTTGGCCATTGCTGAAAAGATGGTCAAGCGAATGCCCAACGCGCGCTTCATTCTTCTCCCCATCTCCGATGCCACTCGAGGCCACGGAACCCATACCGTCGCCGCAGTATGGAAGGACTACCTGATCGAATTCCTGAAAGCCACAGAGCCCAAGCCGTAGGTCGACAGAAAGTGCCCGGATATTTTCGATTGCGGCCAGCACGGGAGCCCTGCATCGTGGCCGGTAATTCCGCGACGCGGGACCTCGTCCCGCTTTGCCTCTATACTGGAATGGTGACGCCTTCCATCAGCGAGGAAACGCCAAAACCCAGCTATTGGGTAGGATTCCCCGGTCTGTACACGCGCTTTCTCGCCTGGCTCATGCGCCGCATGCCCTCCGAGCGGCAGCGGCTTCTGGCCGTCACCATTCTTGCCGGTGGACTCTGCGGCCTGGCCGCGGTGGCCTTCCACCTCAGCATCGCGTGGCTGGAAGCGCTCTTCATCGGCCGCGCCAATGCCGCTCACGGTTACAGTTGGATCTGGTGGACCATCCTCACCCCAGGTCTGGGCGGACTGTTCGCTGGCCTTGGCCTCACATATTTCGCCCCTGCCGCGGCAGGCAGCGGTATTCCCCAGGTCAAGGTTGCTTATTCGCTGCGCAACGGCTACGTCACCGTTCGGGAAACGATCGGCAAATTCGTCCTGTGCGCGGTGCAGATCGGCGCCGGCGCTTCGCTTGGCCTCGAGGGGCCGACCGTGCAAATCTGTGCCGGCGTCAGCAGCGCGCTGGCCCGCATCGCCCGGCTCAGCCCCAAAAACTGCCGCCGCTTGGCCTCGGTGGGAATGGCGGCCGGCATCGCGGCAGCATTCAACGCGCCCATCGCCGCCATCACCTTCACCCTTGAGGAATTGATCGGAGACCTTGATCAGACCATGCTCTCCGGCGTCATCGTGGCCGCGGCGCTCGCCGCCGTTGTCGAGCACTCTATCCTCGGCTCCAACCCGGTCTTTCACGTGCAGCGGGCTTACACGCTCGGCAACGCATCGTCGCTTGTGTGGTACGCTCTTCTCGGCCTGCTGGCGGCTCTCGTCTCCGTGGCGTTCACTGACTCGCTGCTTTGGCTGCGCACCCAATTCAAACGGCTGACGGCGGTTCCGCGATGGGTCCATCCCGCCATCGGCGGTTTGGCCGTGGGCTCCATGGCCGTGCTCGCGCTCCAGCTCTTTCACCTCAACGGCATCGCCGGCGATCCCTACAAGACCCTCACGCTGGCTCTTACCGGGACGCTGTCGGTGTCCTGCATGGCGGCATTCTGTCTGCTCAAGCTGGCCGCCACTGTCTGCTCCTACTCGAGCGGCGGCTCGGGCGGCATCTTTGCCCCGGCGCTCTTCATAGGCGCCATGCTGGGCGGCTCCGTCGGATACCTCGACGTGACCATCTTCCACCACTCCTCTGACGCCATCGGCGCCTTCGCCGTGGTCGGCATGGGCGCTGTCTTTGCCGGCATCGTCCGTGCCCCCATGACTTCGATCCTCATCGTCTTTGAGATGACCGGCGGCTACGGCCTTGTGCTGCCCCTCATGATCGCCAACATGAGCGCATTTGCCCTGGCCCGTCACTGGCGCCACACACCGATCTACGAAGCGCTGCTAGCCCAGGACGGCATCGAACTGCCTCACGGAACCAGACCACTCGATCCACCCGACGACCTGGAAGTGCAAGCACCAGAGTTGAAGGACGGCGCCAGTATATGAGGCCGGCCCGCAGCGGTTGCTGAAGGTCCAACCCGGCTACGGTTCTGTCTTGCTCGCTCCGCAAAGACCTTATGTTAAAGCCCAATCCGGCGCAGCGCATTCGAGTATGAATTCTTCATACTTGTGCTAAACTTCACTTCAGGAGTGATGCGTTATGCCTGCCTCTGTTTGCGAAAAGCGGACGGTAAGTCTGCCCAGCGAGCAAAGCCGCTACATTGACCAACTGGTGGACTCCGGAACCTATGCCTCGGCCAGTGAGGTGGTTCGGGCCGGCTTGCGCGCGTTGGAAGAACGAGATGCCGCCGTGGAGCGCTGGCTGCGGACGGAGGTCGTGCAGGCGTACGACGAGCTTGATGCGGACCCCGGCAGCGCAGTTCCGGCCGAAAGGGTCTTCACGGAGCTTCGGGCGCACATTGCCAACAAAATAGCCAGCCGG
>Ga0224557_1000889_pt1 | contig 30997 bp, 29 predicted proteins | sample 714S31014metaG_FD_180677 | JGI IMG/M metagenome (GOLD analysis project Ga0224557, IMG submission 180677) | Peat soil microbial communities from Stordalen Mire, Sweden - 717 S3 10-14 | ecosystem: Environmental > Terrestrial > Soil > Wetlands > Peat | place: Sweden: Norrbotten County, Stordalen... | reverse complement strand
CAACGCGAAAGCTGCGTAGCAAGACCAAGATCGTCACGGTGGGACAGAAGCCCCCCGTGTGGGGCTTCGACGGCTCGAGCACGAACCAGGCGACCGGCCATTTCTCGGACTGCGTGTTGCTGCCGGCCTTCACGGTGCCCGACCCACTGCGCGGTCCCAATGACGTCCTCGTGATGTGCGAAGTCCTGAACGCCGACTTTACGCCCCACGTCACGAACGAGCGCGCCGCTACGGCCGCCGTGGCCAAGAAGTACGCCAGCTTCGAGCCCAAGTTCGGCATCGAGCAGGAGTACACGTTCTTCCAGGACGGTCGACCGTACGGGTGGCCCGAGGACGGATTCCCCGCGCCGCAGGGTCCGTACTACTGCGGTGTCGGTGGTGCGAAGATGCCCGGTCGAGACATCGTCGAAGCCCACACGCTGGCCTGCATCCGCGCCGGCATCGGCATTGAGGGGACGAACGCCGAAGTCATGATGGGCCAATGGGAGTTCCAGGTCGGGGTGCTCGGACCGGTGGAAGTCGGCGACCAACTGTGGCTCGCGCGCTGGTTGCTCGAGCGCATCGCCGAAGAGTTTGGCGTCGACGTCAGCTTCGACGCCAAGCCGGTCAAGGGTGATTGGAATGGCGCCGGTGCTCACACGAACTTCTCGACGAAGCAGATGCGCGCCGCGGGCGGCTACGGCGCCGTAATCGCCGGGGCCGAAGCGATCGGGACCCGCGTCAAAGAGCACATCGCCAACTATGGAGTCGGCATCGAGGAGCGTCTCACCGGAGCTCACGAGACTGCGCACTGGTCGAAGTTCTCCTACGGCGTGTCGGACCGGGGCGCGTCAATCCGTATTCCCGGACAGGTCGCGCGCGAGAAGAAGGGCTACCTCGAAGACCGTCGTCCCAACGCCAACGTCGACCCCTACGTCGTCGCCCGACTGATCACCGAGACGGTGTGCGCCGCCGCGAGCGCCAAGAAGACGCCGGCAAAGAAAGTGGCCGCCAAGAAGACGCCGGCGAAGCAGGCCGCCGCCAAGAAGGCTCCCGCGAAGAAGGCGGCTGCTCGACGCTAAGGACGTGAACGAAACCCGCCGCGTGAATGCGGCGGGTTTCGCTGTTTGTGGACCAAAAGTGCGACGGACGGGAAGGTGCGAGAATGGTGCATATGCAAAGCCAAGCTCAGTACGTACTGCGAACCGTCGAGGAGCGCGGCGTTCGCTTCGTCCAACTGTGGTTCACCGACGTGCTGGGACGCCACAAGGCGTTCCACGTCACCCCCGCGGAACTCGAGGATGCGCTCGACCAGGGCATGACCTTCGACGGCAGCTCGATCGACGGCTTCTCGCGCACCCAGGAGTCCGACGTCCTCGCCCGACCGGACCTCACGACTTTTCAGCTCCTCCCTTGGTACGACGAGGGCGCCGGGGTGGCGCGGGTCTTCTGCGACATCGTCAACATCGACGGCACGCCCTTCGACGGGTGTCCTCGCCAGCAACTGCGCCGAGTCCTCGGTGAGGCCCGCGCCCAGGGCTACACCTTCTTCGTCGCGCCCGAGATCGAGTACTTCTACTTCGAGGGCCTCGAGACGGCGACGGCACCGGTGCCGATCGACCGCGGCAGTTACTTCGACCTACTGCCCGACGACACCGCGAGCCAACTGCGACGACGAACCGTCCTGACGCTCGAAGAGATGGGTATCGGCGTCGAGCACGCCCAGCACGAAGACGCGCCCGGACAACACGAGATCGACCTGCGCTACACCGACGCCCTCACCATGGCCGACACCGTGATGTCGGTGCGCCACGTGGTAAAGGAACTGGCGCGCCAGGCCGACGTCTCGGCGAGTTTCATGCCCAAGCCCCTCGCCAACGTTCAGGGTTCGGGCATGCACACGCACCTCTCGCTCTGGCGCGACGAGCAGAACGCGTTCATCGGTGATGGTCCCTACGGTCTCAGTGACGTCGCCGCCAAGTTCATCGCCGGACTCGTTCGTCACGCGCCGGAGATCACCGCGGTGACCAACCAGTGGGTCAACTCCTACAAGCGACTCGTGCCCGGGGTCGAGGCGCCGGTCGAGGCCAAGTGGGCGCGCTACGACGCCGCCGCGCTCGTGCGCATCCCGTCAGTGAAGCCCGGACGCGTCGATTCGACCCGCGTCGAATACCGTTCGCCGGACCCGGCCGCCAATCCCTACCTCGCCTTCGCCGTGATCCTCGCCGCGGGACTACGCGGCGTACGCGGCGGCTACGAGCTGCCGGCTGAGGGAGAGCGCACGGCGCCCCTGCCCCAGTCCCTCGCCGAGGCCTTGGATCTCATGGAATGCTCCGCGTTATTGCACGAGACGTTGGGCGAACACCAGGTGGAGTGGTTTCTACGCAACAAGCGTTCCGAATGGGACGCCTACCGCGGGCAAGTCACGCCCTTCGAACTCGAGCGCTACCTCCCGTTGCTGTGAACATCGACGTCGTGCTCTGCGTGCCCTCGTGCGAGGGGCCGGTTCGAAAGGCATTCGACGTCACGGGCGTGACCCCGGCGGTCGCCGTGACCGGGCGGCTCAACGAGGTCACCGCGCTGGAGCCGACTGACGGCTTTGCCGGCGCGGTCATCAACGCAGCCGCCTTCCCCTTCACCGAGGCCATGAACCTCTGTCGCCAGTTGCGCTCGCGAAGCCGCGGTGTCGGCCCGATCATCTTGTTACTCGACCACTACCAACTCGACGAGCTCACGTTCCGCGAGGACCTGTTCGACGACTTCGTGGTCGGGCCCTTCGACGTGAGCGAGTTGGCGACCAGACTGCGTCATCGTCTTCGTCGCGCCGGCAACGAGAGTGTCGCCCCGCGCGTCGAACACGGCGGGCTGTCGATGAACTTAGAGACCTACCAGGCCTCGATCGCCGGACGCGTCATGGACCTCACGTACATGGAGTACGAGTTGCTGCGCTTCCTCGCGACGAACCCGAATCGCGTCTTCACCCGCGAGACGTTGCTCAGTCGAGTCTGGGGCTACGAGTACTACGGCGGGGCGCGAACGGTAGACGTGCACGTTCGACGACTGCGCGCGAAGTTAGGCGAGGAGTACGCCCATCTGATCCAGACGGTGCGTTCGGTGGGCTACAAGTTCGGCACGTCGCCGAACGAATACTCGGTCTAGTCGAGGGGCGCGTACGCCCAGAGCTCAACTTCCGCGAGTGCGCCGAGCGGGAGTTGGTGGACGGCGACGGCCGAACGCGTGGGACGCGGCGGTTCGAACGCCTCGATCCACACGTCGTTGCACGCGGCGAACACGCCCATGTCGGTGAGGAAGAGCGTCGCCTTCACGACCTGATCGAACGTGGCACCGGCCTCGGCGAGCACGGAGCGCGCGTTCACGAGCGCCTGGCGAAGTTGTTCGGGCGCGCCCCCTTCAATCATGACCGGCTTATCGGGTCCCGCGACGACACCAAGTTGACCGGAGATCACGACGAGGTCACCCGCGCGACGCCAGGGGGAGTAGGGGCCGAACGTCACCGCCATGATGATCTCTTAACTGAAAGAGTTGCCGCAACCGCAGGTGCGAGTCGCGTTGGGGTTCGTGATGTGAAATCCGGCCCCTTGGAGCGAGTCGGAGTACTCGAGGGTCGAGCCGTTAAGGAGTTCCGCGCTCGAAGCGTCCACCACGACTTTGACGCCACCGAATTCGCGCACGATGTCGTCGTCGGCGAACTCGGAGTCGAAGTACATGTCGTAGTTGAAGCCCGAGCAGCCGCCCGGCTTCACCGACACGCGAAGCGCCAAGAGCTCCTCGACGCCCTCGGCGGCGATGAGCTCGGCGACCTTCTCGGCGGCGCCATCGGTCAAGTTGATCGGGTTGGGATCCTTCTTGGTCAAGTTCACGGTGGTGGTGGTCATGTTCGACATGGCGCTCCTTCGAGAGTTCTTCGTTCCATGATAGTGAGGGTTTTGCGCAATGAACACCCCCCTTCATTCACCGGTAGCGTTTCAACGTGCAAGCGTCCGATCGACTCAGAGAGCGCCTCAGCCAGGTGCTGGACCCCGAACTCGGGGCCTCCATCGTCGAACTCGGCATGGTCGGTGAAATCACCGTTTTTGAACGTCACGCTGTCGTGCACGCCTCGTTGACAACCGTCGGCTGTCCCCTACGGAGCCAGATCGAACGCGACGTCAAAGAGGCCGCGCTGACCCTCGAGGACGTTGACACGATCGATCTCGTCATGGGCGTCTTGGACGCACCGGCGAAGGCCGCACTGATGAAGCGCGCGAGGACCATCGCCCAGGCGAGTGCACCCTCGACCTCGATCCCCACCCATACGCCGGTCCTCATGATCGCCTCGGGAAAGGGCGGCGTTGGAAAATCGTCGATCACCGCGAACTTGGCGGTCGCCCTCGCCGCCACGGGTCGTTGCGTCGGCGTGTTGGACGCCGACATCTGGGGATTCTCGCTCAGTCGACTACTGGGCATTCATGGCGATATCGAGGCGAGCGGGGGCAAGATGCAACCACTCGAGCGCAGCGTCGGGGCCGGATCGATCAAGTTGCTGTCCATGGGTCTGCTCGCCGACGAGGATCAGGCACTCATGTGGCGTGGACTCATGGTGCAAAAGGCCGTCGCCCAGTTCATTGAGGACGCTGATTGGTCGGGCATCGACTATTTCTTGATCGACACTCCTCCGGGGACCGGCGACATCGCGATGACCCTCGCGCGGCTCTTGCCCCAAATGGGTCAACTGGTCGTGACGACGCCGACGATCGCGGCCCAACGCGTCGCCGCGCGAGCCGCCGATTTCGCGCGCAAGTCCAACATCCGCGTCCTGGGTGTCATCGAGAACATGAGCGGATTCATCTGCACTTGTGGTGAGCGACACGATGTCTTTGGCCAAGGCGGCGGTCGCTCGCTCAGTGAAGAGCTGCACGTGCCGCTCCTCGCCGAGATCGAACTCAACGCGGCCATTGGCGAAGGCGGTGATCACGGTGAACCGGTCGTCATGGCCGAATCCGACGAAGGCGTCTTTCATCGACTGGCTCGGCGAATCCTCGATGACGTCGCCCCGCCCTTTGGCGCCGTCGGCTGCTCGGCCCGAATGCTCGACTCCCTTTCGAAAGCCGTTGCGAACGTTCGTCAGTCGTCGTAGCCGACGTCACCCGGAAGCAGAATCTGAATCTCGCCGTTTCGATTCACGATCCGCGGCTCCACGCGAACGATGTCCTCCAGTGACCTCGCGTAGTCGAGGACTTCTCGCGAAGAGCGAAAATGGGCGATCGCCTCGAGGTTGCGGATCGTCGGAAAGATCATCTCGAGTTCGCCGCGGGCGTGCGCGTCGAGCGCGTCGACGGGCCGTATCCACTGATCGGCGACGGTTTCGCCGGCGTCGTGCGTGGCCAACTGATCCGGCGGCGTACGTACCACGAAAAAGCGCGTGTCGTAGCGACGAGGTGGTCCCACCGGCGTCACCCAATGCGCGACGTACTCGAGACCCCGTAGGTCCAGTAGCAATTCCTCTCGCTCCAGCATTTCAATGAAGTCGTGCGTGCCGGCATTCACCGCGCGGCGACTGGCCGCCAGTCGTCGAATCGATTCGGAGTCGCTGAGTTGCACGGGCTGACCCAGGCGGTCGCACACGATCAACAGTCCGGCCTCTTCGAAGAGCTCGCGCAGACACGCGACGTAGTAGGCGAGGCCCCCGCTCTCCAGTCCGAGACGTCGCGAAGCCTCGACGTCATTCAGACCGAAGGAACGACCTTGGGCGGCCGGTCCCGCGTCCGTTTCGTCGACGCCGCCGCCGGGAAAAACGTACGCGCCACCGACGAAATCGCTGTTGAGGTTTCGACGGAGCATAAGAATTTCATAACCATTGGCGCCGTCACGTACCGTGATGACGGTCGCGGCCGGACGGGGACTCAAGGTTTCGGCCATAGTGAAAACTACTCAGCACCGGCCCTGCAGTCGACCTCGATGTCCCTTCCACTAAGTTTGTTGTCCTAAGCGCAACAAGGAGCATTGTGGCCAAGTCCCCCGCATCGAAGAAGAACGTCGCGTCAAGCCGTCCCGCGACTCGAGCAGCTAAGCGAACACCGGGCCGAGCTCCCGTCAAGTCCTCGAGTGGTCGACCGGCTGGACTCTTTACGTGGCTCGCCGTGGGACTCGTCGTGGTCATTGTGGCCACCCTGGTCATCATCAAAGTCGCGAGTGGTGGTCCTGGTTCGACCAGTGGCACAGGAGCATTCACGCCGGTTGATCCCACGACGTTCTCCCAAATAACGAAGGTGCCGGCGTCAGTCTTTAACGCGGTCGGTGCCACGTCCCAGGTCGTGCAGGTGTCGCCGCCCATCACGTTGAAGGATCAGCCAGCGTTAACGGCACAGAACAGCTCGGGAAAGACAGTGCCCGAGATCTTGTACGTCGGCGCCGACTATTGCCCCTACTGCGCCGCGCAGCGCTGGCCGACGATTATCGCTCTCAGTCGCTTCGGCACCTGGTCGGGCCTGGGCAATATGACCAGCTACGCGCATGACGTCTACCCGAGTACGCCGACCTTCACCTTCTCGAGGGCTTCGTACAAATCCCAGTACCTCGTCTTCAAGAGCGTCGAGGAGTACACCAACTACCTGAACTCGGCGGGCACGAACTACCAACTCCTGCAATCGCCGACCAAGGCCGAGGTGGCGTTGGTGGAGAAATACGACACGCCGAAGTACGTCACGGGCCTCTCTTCGTCTGACGGCAATCCGATTCCATTCATCACCATGGACAACAAGTTCATCATCTCGGGTGCGAGTTACTCCCCAGACACGTTGACGTCACTCACTCGTTCCGACATCGCCACGGGCCTCAGCGATCCGACGAGTCCGGTCACCGACGCGATCATCGCGTCGGCGAACTATCAGACCGCGGCGATCTGTTCGATGACGAACAACGAACCGTCCAACGTGTGCACGAGCTCCGGAGTGATGGCCGCAAAGACAGCCATGAACATTAAATGAACCGAACGCTAGGGCGCGTTCCCACCTGGGCGGTCATAACGACTTTCGCCTTGAGTTTGATCGGTCTGGCGCTCTCCACGTATCTCACGATTACGCACTTCAACCCTCAAGCCCTCATCTGCTCCAACAAGGGCTTCGTTGACTGCGGGGTGGTCACCACGTCCGCGCAGAGTCGATTGCTCGGTATTCCCGTCGCGTTTCTCGGACTCGGAACGTACGTTGTGATGACGGCGCTGAATTCACCGTGGGGATGGCGGGCGAAAAACTATTGGATTCACGTCGCGCGCTTTGCGATCGCCATAGTTTCGATGTGCTTCGTGCTCTGGTTGCTCTACGCCGAGCTCATCATTATTGACAATCTCTGCTTGTACTGCACCGGCGTTCACTTCGTGACGTTCGCACTCCTCATCGTCCTCACCCAAGTGAGCCCGGCCCAACTCGGCTGGGTGAAGTCACGCGCGGAGTAAACCTCGCCGTTCGATTTCATTCAGTCCGCCCCAGATTCCGTAGGACTCGTGGCGGGCGAGCGCCGCTTCCAGGCACTCTTCACGAACCCCGCAACTCGCACAGATGCGCTTGGCCACCAACTCACGCTCCAGCCGATCCTCTTTGCGCTCCGCGCTATCGGCGGGATAGAAAAGCGCGCCCTCACTGTTGCGACACGCGGCGGCATCAGTCCAATCCAAAGGCGTAATCGCCATAAGTCGCTCCCCCTCGGTTTGACCCAGAACCGCAGGTTAACCACTCACCAGCGAACGGGCAAGAGTAATTTTCGCTCCGCACTTCGAGCCAACAACGGGCCATTTTGCTGCTCCGCTACGCTGAACCAATGGCCATTGTTCTTCTGGCGAGCGACCTCGCCTCCTTGCGCAAGGAGCTGCGCACCACGCTCGAAGGGCCGGACCTCCTCATTGAGGAAGTCGCCAACGGCCCCGAAGTCATCGCCCGCGTCGAAGAAGGCGGCGTCGACCTGGTGGTCCTTGACCTGCAGATCGGCACGATGGGCGGAATGGCCATTTGCATGGAACTGCGACACGAGGAGTCCTACGGCGCGGCCGAACCGGTCGCCGTGTTGATGTTGCTCGATCGTCGTCCGGACGTCTTCTTGGCTCGCCGCAGCGGCGCCGAGGGTTTCCTCGTCAAGCCGCTCGATCCCCAACGGCTGCGAAGCGCGGTGCGAGCACTGCTGCGCGGCGAAGAGTACGAAGACGAATCGCTGCGCCCCTCGACCGTCCGCGTCGGGAGCACCGACATTCAATGAGCGCCCCACAGCCCCCTTCGTCGGGACTGTCTCGGCTTCGAAAACGCATCGTCGGACGAGAAGAGACACGACCGAAATCGCCCGAGGCCATCGCCATCCACGAACGGGTCGACCAACTGAGCGAGCTCGAACTTCGCGACGTGATGACACCGCGCACCGACGTCGTTTTTCTCACCACGCCGGTGACGCCCGAAATGATCGCCGAAGCGATTCGCGACACCGGTCACACCTGTTTTCCAGTCGTCAACGGCGACCTCGATGAGGTCGAGGGCGTCCTCTTCGTGAACGACCTATTTCGCAGCACCACCGCCAAGCGCGCGATCGGGGTCTCACTGCCGACGGCGACCGAGATCGCGCGCAAGATTCGACGTCCGTTCATGTTGCCCGAGACGATGGACCTCTTGGAGAGTCTCGGTGAGATGCGAGAGAAGCGTCGGACGTTCGCGCTCGTCCTCGACGAGCACGGCGGCGTCGCGGGCGTCGTGTCGATCCGCGACATCCTCGAACAGCTGGTCGGCGATCTGAATGACGAGTTCGACGAAGACGAAGAGCCGACAATCGTTCGCATTCGTCAAGACCGCTGGCTCGTCGACGGACAGACCCACGTCGACGAGGTGGAAGAGGCGCTCGGCATTTCGATTCCCGAGGGCGAGTACGTCACCTTCGCCGGTTTCATCCTCGATCTGGCGGGTGTGATACCCCAAGCCGGAACGATCTACACCTACAAGGACTGGACGTTTCGAGTGCAGTCGGTCGAACGTCGACGAATCAGCGAGGTCGTGGTCGAGTACCACAAGCCCGCCGCACCGGAAGTCCCACCGGTCATCTGAGCATTGTTTGAATCACCAGCCACCGACTAGGATTAGCGGGCTGCGAGGCAACTCGCTGCGGGCTGTAGCGCAGCTTGGTAGCGCGCTGCGTTCGGGACGCAGAGGTCCCGGGTTCAAATCCCGGCAGCCCGACCACCAACGAAGTACCAGGTGACATGCAGTGCAGGCCCCCATCGTCTAGCGGCCTAGGACACCACCCTTTCAAGGTGGCGGCACGGGTTCGAATCCCGTTGGGGGTGCTCTGGAAAATCACCCCAAAACCCTTTATTTACAAGGGTTTTGGAGTGACCGCGAGTGACCAGTAGTGACCGCGAATGTCCGCCATTTACCCCTGCTACATGCCCGTTATATGCCCGCAGTATGCCCGAGAACGGTGAGGTCAGTCGCGATTGGCGCCCGCTCCAGATCTCAGAGACGACGCTCGAATGCACGCCCTGGGCAGAAAATTGCCCGTCGCAGCGAGCGACCGGATTAACTGAGGTCGGAGTCGGAGTCTCCCACCCGAGGCAGCCGAATCACTGGGGCTGGCCATTCGAAAGACTTTCGAAACACTCAATTATCTCAGCGCGAAAGGGTCAATCTGACTGGACACGAAAGCGCTTGCGAACTCTAGGGTCCGTGTTTATCGGCACCCGTTGGCTAAATAGCCAGCTGAAAAGTTCCTGCATTGCGGAAACGTATACGACTACGTCATCTCGAAGAGCTGGGCCATCACTGTCGCCGAATGAGACAAGGTACTCTCGCGATTGCCTATTCCACTCACGCCATTCCAACAGGCGTGAAGCCTTCAGTTTGATGTTGTGATTCCACTCGGTCACTTCTTCGGTCTGGCGAAACGATATTGACTGAATGATCGGTGCGACACCGTAGTGGAGCAGGTAGTTGCGCAAATCTCTGAGAAATCGAGTCTCGTTGAGAGCCATAACGCCCGCGTTTCGCTCGCGATAACTGGCGACCACGTCAGGAACATCGGATTCAAAATGCGTGAGAAGACGTCTTGTGTGATCGACAAGACTGACGGCGGATGCCAGCTCGTTGTGCAGACGCTGATCCACTTCATCCCAGAACTCAGCTGTTTCCGTACTGTGGTCAGAGGACAATTTCAAGGAAAATCCAATGTCGGCTCTTGGCCGATCAAGAATGCGCGTCAATTCTTGCGAGTTACGCCTGAATACAACGAATGAACGACTGACCATGTTCCAGTAGTCCGCTCCGGTTCGCACCCATTCGCCCCAGCGAGCCGCGTCTACCGGAATCCGCTCGTCGCTCATTCAGTTCTCGCAGTAACAGCAGCGATCCCAGTTCCAAGTCAGTTCCGATGACCGCTTTAAGTAGGACTTAGCCGCAACTCCAAAATCACCTTCTTGGGTGGCAGTGAAGTGACGACCGATGCACATCACACCAACCGTTGCGGCACCTGCTGACTTCAGCGCGGATGAGGCGCTCTGCACCCTCGAACCCTTCGTAAAGGTATCGTCAATCACAAGCACTGACGTTCCCGCCTGAATATTCTCCGGCACACGAAACCTCTCAGTTGAGAATTCGCGGTCGTCTGGATAGTCAGGATTCGGATTTAGAAGGGAGCGATATCGGTCAATCGTTACACCGATCTTCTCACTGACCATTGTTTCGAGGGGATGCCCTTCGCGATTTCGCGTACTCGGAATTGAAGTGACGACAGAGAAGGACGGGACACCGGCTGAACGTGCCAGACATTCTTCGTGAACTTTAAGCCACCTCCAAAGAATGGCCGTAAGACCGGCGATCTTCCTCAACCTCTTTTCAAAGGCGTAGCGCTCGTCCTTGTAAAACGCCAATTCGTGTGCAAGTTGATGCTGTTTCACCGCAAGCGATACAAATCCAATCGAGTCAGCAACGCTCGGAAGTGCACTCCTCGCCGATCTACACGGTATGCACATTGTGAAAGTGCCGATGACCGAGGTGTGGCATGAAGAGCACACGCCTGGGCCGTCCGGCAAGACGGGACGAAGAAAATTCGCATATGGCTCACTGAGTTCATCAATGGTGGGCACAGTCCGAGGTCAGGTATCTACTAGATGATCTGTCCAAAGATTTGATCGGTCTAGCTGCGACAAGATCTCATCAACTGAGGACACGAAGTGAGCGCCGGGTCGTTCACCATAATCGCGAGCCCAGTCGTGCTGTCGAAGTTGTTCCATCAGAAAAACTTGTCGTCCGTGCTCAAGCGCAAGGCGGGCCTGCATTCTTGCACCACTCTTCCAGTCGGCCTCAATTACGACGGTCGCAGAAGCGAAACCACTCATCACCGCATTTCGCATCGGAAAGGAGATTTTCGTGGGAGCTGCTTCGGGCAGGAATTGAGAAAGCACCATTCCCGTATTGGCGATTCGTTCTTGGAGGGCAGCGTTTTCTTTCGGATAAGTTCGCATCAGCCCTGTCCCTATGACAGCAACGGTTCGCCCGTTCGCATCCAGGGCACCCAGATGCGCAGCGGTATCAATTCCGGAAGCGAGACCGCTGACAACTGTGACTCCGCGGCCAGCAATTTCGGAGGCAAGCCGGCGAGCGCGCTGCACCCCATCAGGGCTTGCCGACCGCGTGCCGACAATCGCGACACCATCTGCGTCCTGACTCGCCTGTGACCCTCTCCATGTAATGAACGGCGGGCGCTGATGAATTCCAAGTAGTTGCGACGGAAAATCAGGCTCTAGGAAGGTGGCGAAATGAATACCTTCAAGTGACCACCTCGCTAGAAGATTTTCGGCCGTCGAGACTGCCGTGTGGAGTTCGTTTCCTTCTTCGAACAACCTCTCACCCTGGAGTTGGGAGAGAAGTGCCTCTGCGCTACCCAGATCGTCAACCAGGACCCCTACCTGAGTCCAACTCAACTTTGTCCCTAGAAGGATGGCCAGAAGTGCAGCTCGTTCTTCCATGCCCCACCTCCTTTACTAGACCGTAGCGAACATACGTTCGCATATGGGTGTTACACGATACGAGGCTCAAGTTACCTGGTATTCAAGCGAAATATTCCATAGTCGGTTCAGTCGAAGTCTGCTTTAACAGGCCTATGCCTCTCACCAGTCTGGTCCAAACTCAGCCATGGTGCTGACCTTCAAAACCAGTAATCATGCCCTCCAACGCGTCTGAAAGGCGTCGGTCGCGATCTCTGGTCGCATGCTGATACCGGAGTGCAGCGGGTGAAGAAGCGTGGCCCGCTCGATGCATCAACTCTGCCGTCGTAGCTCCGGTGGCCGCGGCGAATGTCAAGCCCGTGTGGCGCATGTCGTGGAGCCGTAGGTCAGGTCGCCCGACAATCAGCCTCGCCCTCTCCCATGAACCTTGAAGAGCGTCCCTCGAGAGAATCGAGCCTCCCCTCCCGCTGACTACCAATGACTCAGGATCGCTCGACGTAAATGTCTCAAGATGTTGCATCAGTGACTTCATGACAGATCGAGGTACGGAGATTGACCGTCGCCCAGCTGCCGTTTTCGGCAACTTCACAATCTGCCGACCATCCATGCCGAAGGTGCGGCTCTGAAGAATGCTGATTACACCCTGCCTTAAGTCAACATCCATTCTTCGCAATCCGAGAATCTCGCTTCGTCGCATCTGGCACCAGGTGGCAAGGGGCACAACGATTCGGAGATGTTCTGGCATCGCTTCAGACAGAAGTTCGATCTCCTCAGCCGAAGCGATCGGCCTTTCTGCAGCATGCTCTGTTCCGGCGCCCTCGATCTTGCAAGGCGAGCTTGAAATGATGCCGTCAGTGACAGCGGTTCTCATGATTGACGACAGCAGGCGGTACGCCTTCGATGCCGTGGCAGGGTGGTCCTTCGCAATTTCTGCGTGCCAAGAACGGATCTTGGTCGGAGTAAGTCCGGACAACGTTGAAGCTCCGAGCGGCGCGAGCACGTGCATGTCAAGGACATGGCGGTACAACTCCACTGTTCGCTCCGCCAGGTGAGTTCTCTGACTCAACCAATCATTGGCGTAATCACATACCGTAACCTCACCCCCGCGAGGATCAATCCATTTGCCTCTCCGAAGATCCGTTTCCATCGCGGAGAGACAGGCCTGGGCGTCAGCCTTTGTAGCGAACGTTCCCGCCGACTGAACACGTTCGTCTTTCCAGAAGAGGGCTTGCCAACGACCCGAGGGTCGTTTTCTGACAGATCCAAAGTGACGCCGAGTCATCAAGTTCTCGTTCCTTTGTCGTTCCTTGTCCCAAATAGCCAATGACAACGGTCGCCAATGTCGCGCAATCGTTCAAGGAACTTGAATCGATGTTTCTGAGGGTCGTGTTCAGTCACCGAGTCTCTTCTCCGATGCAGAAGGCGAGTCTCACGTTGCTCCTTATAGAGCCGAGATAATTTCGCCCCCTACTTAAGTAGCCACTCATTTTCCGAGTTTCGGGACACAACTTTTGGCGATGAGACCACAGAAACTTTTGAATTGTAGGTAGGACAACGATTTTGATGATCACTCAGTGAGCCCGTACGGACGGCTTGGCGCTTCGCGCACGCCGTCCTCGGGCTTTTGGACCTGGGACGACCAAAGGCCAAGGAAAGAAAGCGTGATGAACTCACATATACGTCAATCAAGGAGCGCCACCTTTGCCTTGACGGGTCGTTCAGCCCAAGCGCGGAGATAGCGTGAAGTCGAAGAGCGAAGGGACCTGAAATCACACGGACTGTGTCTCGCCGACGACTGCTCTGGTGGCTGGGATCTGGGCTCGCTGCCGTGGCTGTGGGAGGTGCCACCGCCTACGAACTCGTGGATCACGGGATCCTTCCCGGGAAACAACGGCTAGACGAGCTTGACGGAGCGTGCTCAGTTCCCGCGCCAACTCTGTCGTTTGCTCCCCTCGGGCCGTCCTTCTCCGATCAATTCTTTTCTTCCGCGCGCGGTCGCTCTGTTGGCTACACGATTGCCTATCCTCCTGGCCATCAACGTGGCGACCAACTTTCACTTATCGTCGTCCTCCACGGCTACGGCGACAACCATGTCACGGCCCTCAAGGGCATGACTCCCGCCCAGGCGGTCGCACTGCGACCCCAGCATGAGCCGATGGCCATGGTGACGGTGGACGGCGGAAACGGCTACTGGACCCCGCGTCCCCACGACGACCCGATGGCCATGGTGGTGGAGGAACTGATTCCCATGTGCCAGGGGCTGGGTCTCGGCCGCCAACCCCAGCAGATCAAGCTGATGGGCATCTCGATGGGTGGATTCGGTGCGCTGGCGATAGCCGAGAGCGTGCCGCACCTCATCCACGGAGTGGCGGCGATCAGTCCGGCGATCTGGACGACGTACGACCAGGCCCAAGAAGCAAATCCGAACGCGTTCGCCTCTCGACGGTCGTTTGAGCACTACGACGTGATTTCCCACGCAGAAAAGCTCGCGGGACTCCCGTTGAGAGTGGCGGTCGGCACCGACGACCCTTTCTTCCCGGGAGTGAAGACATTCGTTGAAGCGGTACCGCATCCCGAAAGAGTCGTGTTCGATTCGGGATGTCACACCAATTCGTTCTTCCTTGCTCAGGAGCCTCCATCGATCCAGTTTCTATCGAGGTATGTGGTACACGGCTAAAAGTGGCGGCACAAAGATTAGGTGCGGGTTCGTGTCGCACCGCTGGCGCAAATGGATCATGGCACGTCAATTCAATCATTAGAATCGAAGATTGGTGACTTCGGATGATGTCGAGATTCCTCAAACTCTCAAGGCCGCCGTGGCCGAGCGTGAATCGCTTCGCCATGAAATTCTCACGGCAGTCCATGCCATGTCTATCCGTCGCGAGGATCTCAGGCAACGAATAGTTCCAACGACAAAGCTTTGGGAGCAATCGCGACCACATGCCGACGACAAAGAGGCTGAATTCTTGCGTCTCCACAAATCCTTCCTCGACCTAGCGAAGGCGCTGGGCGAATCTCAGCGTGAGTCGACCGCGTCAATGAAGGAAGTACCATCTTCGGGCTCGACTCTCAAATTCATTCGTAATCGCGCAACTCCAACTAAGGCACTTCTGCACGAACAGAAGGTGATTAAGGCACTTCGAAGCGAGTTGAGCGAAGGCTTGATTGAGCGATCCAGGATCTTCGACCAAATTGAGGTTGTCGCCAATCAAATGGAAGCGCTCGTCAAGGCAGAAACTGCCAACTAGCGACCGTTACTTCGGAATCACACCGAGACGGTGGCCACCTTCCCAAGGTCGTATCCTCCAGTCGGAGATTGTGTGGGTCGGACCTCCGACTAGAACCCGGACTTGATCTTGAACTTCGTATGGGACACGATTCTGAACGTTGTCTAACATCCCAGCGAGAGAGACGAGAGTGGGACCGTCCTCACATTCGGTCCTGTGGCACTACCAACAGTGAAAGTACCAATGATCGTTACGCCATCGTTTTCGTAAACGGGGATGGTGATGTTTCGATTCTTGCTGGTCTCATTCCATGTGGCTGCTTCTGAGAGAGATTTCACGTCACCGCCCGAGGCGCAGTTAAGTTCGCGTTGCTCTACATATCCCTGCGTCTTGCCTTGATCGACGACGACAGCGATGAGATCCGGTGTGCCTTGCTGGTTCGAGACACCGTACGTCTGTCCATTCGCGTTGACCCCCCATGAGGTCTTGACCTGGTTCACGTACGTGACTTGCAATGTCCATGTTGCGTCCGGGCTCGTCTGGATGGTCACTGAATCTACGCCAGCCGTGAGCGGTACGACCTCGCTCGCAGTTCGATAAATGGACGGACGGGTCAAATCCGTCGCGTCGCAAGTCATGCTGGACCCGTCGGGAAAGTCGAAGGAACCGGCAGTGAGGCACGTCAAAGCGAGTGACACATCCGTAGCCGTCGCGGGCGGTGCGCCGATATCAACCGACGCAGTTCCGGTTCGTGTTGCACTTATAACACTGCCGAGGAGAGTGTCGACTGGCGCGCCCGGAGGAGAAAACAACCCAGAAGCAACGGCGACGCCGCCGGCCACGAGGGTTACACCGAGGAGTACGCCTGTTCCAGTGCGCCAGCGCCAGCGACGTCGCACCCGAGGACTGTCCATGACGGTTGCCTTTAGCGCTTCACGCAATGCTCCCGTGAAAACCGGATCCATCTCCATCGTGCTCATCGGCTCGTCTCCTTTGTCACGTTCGTGTCGACCTCAAGGTTTCCGAGCGCCGCGGCGATGCGAACCCGCGCACGATGGAGGCGCGTCCGTGCGGCGCCTTCGGTAATGCCCAGGGCAGCCGCAGCTTGGGCGGGTGAGTAGCGCTCGAACGCGGTGAGCGCGATGAGAGCGGCGTCTGCAGGTGGCAGGGTGCCCATCGCTTCCCGCACCTTTGCGGCGAGTCGGATCTCTTCAATCGTTTCCAAAGCGAGATCCTCCGAACTTCGCATTTCTGTGGCGCGCGGCAGTGATGCAATAAGTGCTCGATAACGGCGGATTCCACGAGTCAGATTTCGAGAGATATTTGTGGTGGTGACAAGTAGCCAGGGCAATACCGATCCATCGACCACCCGCACCGACTTCCGACGTCGCCACAGCTCGAAAAAAGTTGCCGCTACGACGTCCTCCGCGACATGGACGTCGATGGTCATTCGTAGGGCGTGGTGATAAACGCGGTCGCGATGCAGATCGAAGATGACGGCGAAGGCGTTCCCGTCGTTCTCAAGCGACGCGGCCCAGGCAGCTGACTCTTCTGTTAGTGATCCCACTGCAGAAAATGTCCGCATCGGAGTCAGCGTTACACGAACGATCCGGTCGGTCAGTGTCGCATCTCGCGAAAGGCAGATTCCACTTATGCCCGCAGTATGCCCAAGACCCTTTTAGACTGCAATCTCCATCGATGGATTCTGCCGTTGATCAGTAGTTTCGCAACTTCCTAAATCTGATTTCACCCACCCTTTCAAGGTGGCGGCACGGGTTCGAATCCCGTTGGGGGTGCTTCGTAATTCCTGGTCATGGACAATTTCCCCTTGACTCGTGCGCGTCAAAAAGTGCCGTTTTCCTCGCGGACATGGTGTCGTTAATGCCCATTTAATGCCCAAATCCACGTCGAAGCGGAAATTTGGTGGCGCCGGACGCTCGCGGACTCCAGACGTGGACACGAAGTGACCGTAAGACTCGGCACCACCGATCTCAGGTGGTGTTCACTATGTCGCGACAGATCTGTTTGGTGAGATTGCTGGCCAGCCCATCCCGACTCCGAAATCTCGCCGAAAACGTCGGGGAACAGCTACCTGTAGACGCAAGTCAGTTCTCTTCACTAGCGCTCAGTCCATCGCGTCCCTATGCCTGTCTGGGAATCGTTGCCGCCGAGACGCTGTACTACGCCCTGGACCCCATCGCCGCACGCCTCCCACTCAACGACTCTGAGCACGGCTAATGCGACCGACGCGATCATTCTTTGTGACCGTAGGCTCTGAGGAATGGCGACGGCGCGATTGGGTTTAACGGCGCTGGACTGCTCTGACCCTTCGGTCCTCGCTTACTTCTGGGCGGCGCTACTCGGCGGCGAAGTCACACATCGCAACGACGAGTTCTGCGCTGTCAAGGCGGACGGAGGAATGTTGGTCGCTGTCAAGGTGCAGGACTACAAGCCGCCCACGTGGCCGGACCCGGCCGTACCGAAACAGATGCATCTGCACTTGAAAGTCGACGACCTTGACGCAGCACAAACGGACGCGGTGCGTTTGGGTGCTCGGGTCGCGACAGAGCAGACAAATCCGGAGCTGTGGCGAATCCTTCTCGACCCGGCGGGTCACCCGTTCTGCTTGGCAACAGAGATCCTCGACTGACACGGGCCAAGTTTGCCGAGACCTGAAAGCAGTTGCGAGAGGTGGCCACCTATGTCGTCGAGACGGGTGAGGTTCCCTCCAACTGGATTCCGTGACTGGACCATCACAATCGAAAGGCCCTCTGCGCGCAGACTGTCTTCGTCGGGTACGTATGACCCGGCGCCTTGAAGGCACTTGTTTAAGTTATCAAGGGAATGTGTTAATGCCCATTCGATGCCCAAGATCTAATTCGCAATGAATGTAGAGCGGAGAACTTGCATCTCATCAGGAACTACTGACACTTTTGGTCGTTTTCTTTGCCACCCTTTCAAGGTGGCGGCACGGGTTCGAATCCCGTTGGGGGTGCGACGGAAATTCGCCAAAAAGCCAACAATCACAAGGCTTTTGGAGTGTCCGCTGTTGACCGTGAGTGTCCGTGAGTGTCCGCCATTTGGTGCCCAATTGGTGCTCGCTAGTGCCCGTGGAACTCTCCACAGTCTTCGGTCACGCAAAGCCCGACTCAACGATGCGAGCCCTGGTTGTGTCACGGGCCTGCGCAAGAGACCAGAATGTCTCGGCAATCGCAGTCGGCTCAATCGCTGTTTGGGTCGATGTCGCCGTTCCCTTTACGGATCCGGCGATCATGACCTCGCCAACGTAGATGTCGAATTCGCGCAGACGCTCGGCGAGGATGCCCACGAGTTTTGACTTCGCGGCGTTCTCAAGCGCAACCCCGTCAGCTTCAAGAAGCTTCGAAAACTTATCTGCTTGAGAATTGTGCTCACCGAACGCTCCGTTGGCGACCAGGATCGCCGCACCCGGGTTGGATTTCAGATCCTCAAGTACTTCCTGCACGCAGGTGAGCAAACCCCTAATCCCGATGTCGAACGCTCGCTCGATATCTTCGGGCGCTGTCAACAGCACATTCGTGACGCTTCCACTTCGAAAGGCGGTCCAGAGAACAGCGGATACGCTCCCGAGATCGCTTCGAATTGCCTCGACGGTCGATCGAACCTTCGACGGTTCGCTGGCATCAGACACGTACGCGGACGCCTCGATGCCACGGGCCTTCAAGTGGGCGACTCCGTCGGCGAGCCGATCAGCGCTTCGTCCGACCAGGGCCAAAGAGTAGCCCTCGCGCCCGAATCGCTCTGCGGTCGCCTGCGATATTCCTGGACCATAACCAAAGATAATCAGTACACCCGTAATCGCTCCTACCTCCAACTTGCACTAAATAGACAGACGACGAGTCTCCGCTTTTCAGCACCGTGTTGTGACCACGAACTCGACGGACCAACTTAATCGGAGGCTCCTCCGATTAAGTACAGTCTACCTTAGGAGGCAGGACCCGCGACAATGTCACCCACTGATTCAGAGCCACCACGCGCCCGAGTTGCCGAAGCTCGACGAAACCGCCAAAACCTAATTGCGGTCGCCACGAAAGCCTTCAGTTTAAGTTCGAAACGAGTCTCGTTAGAGGAGATTGCCAAGCAGGCAGGGGTGGGGATTGGCACGCTCTATCGCCATTTCCCAACGCGGGAAGCGCTGGTGGAAGCGGTCTATCACGATCAGGAGGACCACCTGCGGACGGGCGCTCTCGAGCTTCTGGCCACGCACCCTCCGACAGAAGCGTTGCGCTTATGGATGGACCTATTCGTCGATTGGGCAGTCACGAAGCACGGCATGATCGACACGCTTCGTGTCATCATTTCTTCCGGACGGCTCGAGTTCGCTCAGATGCGAGCAGAGTTGGTTGTGGTGGTACGTATGTTCCTCGACGCCGGGATAATGGAAGGAGAGATCCGGCCGGACGCAGACGCGGAGACGATTGCTGCAACTCTCGCTGGCATCTTGACTGTCGCGGGAGAAACCGAGCAACGTGACCAGGCTGCTCGCATGCTGAGTTTGCTGGTGGATGGTTTACGGCCAATAGTGTGACCAACGGTGCGAGCATCGCCATGTCGACCGCTCTCGAACAGACATTCGTTGATGTTGGCGCTCAAAACGGATAGTGCGCATAGACCAACTTCTATTTGGGCCTAGCGGACCCCCACCAGACGCCGGTGAGTCGAGAAGACCCACGCGAAGACTGCCAACACTGTCGCCTCGTCCAACAGCACACGGATATCTTCGGTTCGAGCTCCGGCCTGATAAACGCCTGGCGCGATGAGGCCCAACAAGGCCCACACGAAAGCGAGCGAGGCGATGACGACGACGATCACGCTGATAAAACTGACGACCGCAGCGTAACTACGAACAACGCGCATCGATGGACTCGCCTCTGCCTCTTCGCTACCCGCCAACTCGATCGCCTTCGAACGGTGTGTAAGCGCCGTGTAGCCACCCACAATCGATAGGAGAAGCCCGATGGTGATCCCCCGGATGGTCGAATCCGCGAGTGGGTGAACTTCGGACGAAACGTAGGTTGTGCTTCCGGCGCCGATGAGGTTGAACAGCGTGACGAAGATCGTGATGACCCCCGCGATCTCCAACCACAGAGCAATGAACGCGGTTCCCACGTGGTAGACGGCGCTGGTGCGATTACCCGTCGGATCGGGCTCGGCCCGATTTGCCACCACGATGATGATGTACGTGACAATGCTTCCAACACTGGCCAGCACGCTCAACAGCACGAGCACTGAGACGTAGGTGCCCACGATCGCTCCCATTGATGACGTTGACACCACTTCCCACCCCACTTCTCGGTTCTAGAAGCAACCTACTAAGCAATCCTTCAGTTGGTGGGTTCTTGACGAACATTGCCACCGCAATGACTTGCATAACTTTCCCAACCGGACCAGCCCCGGAGCGTCTCGAGACTTAAGCGAAAATGAGGACGACGACGAGCAATCGCTAGCACATCACTATTCTCAAATTTCGTTGAGTCCCTTCACGGCGGTTCGATCGACCCACTGCCATACGTCGCCATGACCTGCACCCTCGAACTGGGGAGTTCTGTCGCTCAGAAGTTTCAAATCCCGACTGGGAAGTAAGTAGTCGGTCCATTGTCCCTGGACAGTCCCGTCTATTCATTCCGCTTGACGTACTTGGCGAGACGTTCAATCCACTTCAGCCAGACCCAAACCGGTGTTTGAACTACCACACCGGTGGGGTGCGAATATTGTTCGCCTGAAGACCACTCAATTTCGGGGGTTTTGGGATGTCCGCGAGTGACCAAAAGTGACCGCGTGTGGCCACTATTTGACTCTGCTACATACACGAGGACTACCTCTACGGAGTCACAACCGCTGGTCAACGGCGTGACAACAAAATGCAAATCCCGCTTAGATTGAGGGTGCAGGGGCGGATTGGATTCACAATCATGACAAAGAATGTGCGCATCATTTGCAGGGACGGTCAAGCAGTCACTTTACGCGAGTTTGTCGGAACGTGGCGTACGAGAATTACCCCGCTGTTCAGGGGATTCCGATCCGCAGTGGCAGTTGTGGCCGTGGTGACACTCAGTCTCGTTGCGCTTCCGGCATTTACGTCGAGTGCTTCAACAAACCACGAGGGAAGCAACTCGGTTTCCGCGCACTGCCAGACGACGACGACGTGGAGGACAACGACAACAACGACGTGGAGGACAACGACAACGGTGCCGTCTACAACAACGACGGTGCCGTCTACAACGACAACGGTGCCGTCTACAACAACGACGAGTACGTCAACGACGTCCACCACAGTGCCGTCGTCCACGACGAGTACGTCGACAACGTCCACGACGAGTACGTCAACGACGTCTACGACCGTGCCGTCTACATCAACGACGAAGCCTGAAGGCTCCACGACCACGACGCCGCCGCCTCCGCGGTCATCGACGACCACCTCGACGGTGCCGTCTACGTCTACTACAACAAGCACTACGGCGAGCACGACGACATCGTTGATCTCGCCAACCGACACAACCGTTATTGTTTCTCCTCCAACGGCTCCTTCGATTTCGACAGCCACCGTACCGTCGGGTGCTCCGGGAGCTGGTGCCGGTGGTTCGGCAGTGTCAACCGACAGTGGAGTAATCCTGACGGCAGCGGCCTTGGTGCTGTTCGCCGGACTGGCTGGTTTAGTTCTTGCATTTCGCCGTCGCCGCGGCGTCTAGCGAATTTGAGCAATCCGCTCATCATGAGCGAATAGTTAGACGTGAATGGACAAGATGGTCCTCACTTCCAAAGCGAGGACCATCTTGCATCCAATTCGTTCAAATAGTGAGCTTCACAACGACGTCCTAAGGATTTAAAGGAAGTGGTGCGTCCGCTGGTTCTAATCCCCTTTGGGAGTTAGCAATAACGAAGATTCCCTGTGTCTTTCGGTGCGAATCGCTCCCTCTCGTGGACTTTGCCAGAGATTCGAACGAACGCAGCCACTCCATTACAGGAGTTTGAACTGCAACCGCTGTGGGGTGCTAGCCATAGAAAGCATGACTACCCCCATCGCGAAAGCATATTTAGCGCCGGAGAATATCGATGAGCCAATTCGCTATTCGGGCCACGTCGAGCAGCCCGACGGAAGTTTCGAGTTCTCCCCAGTTTACGAATCGCTAGCGGAAGCAGTGGCCTGGGCTCGCGAAAGAACAGACTTCGTCATCGGAAGAGAGGTCGCAGGTGAATACCTCTGGTACGGGATTGGACCCTCACCCCACGGTCTCACGGTACCGCCCGAGTAACTCAGATACCGCCAATAACCATTTCAAGTTCGAGTTCTGACTTTCTGACGCGAGGGGTGCCCGCGAAGGACGCTATGGACGGCTTGGATCCGAACCGTCGAATGGAGCGACTCTCCCAAGAAGGCTCCGAGCTGCGGCCAATACCGTCTCGTGATCGTGCGTCACGATGAACGAAAAGCGTCGCTCTCGTTCTGTAGTTGAGTCGTCATCCCCGAGATCCTTCGCAATCAAAGCTCCGAGGTAGTGAGTTCCTATCACGGCGACTACCCACTCTCCACTGACCGGATCGTCTGGGGAGAGTTCCACTCCTCGAATGCCTGGCGCTGGTTCTTGACTTAGACCGACGCCCAATGCCGCCACCAGTGGACACCGTTCTGCGAGACGTGAGTATCGCTTGGCGGTATCCGGAGTAAAACGCTCAGCGCTCTGAAAGGCACTCACCACGACGGGAGGAGTTTCCAAGTACAAGCCCTGGCTCTCCAGGTGTCGTGAAATGGCGAGAAGAAGGCCCTTTCGGCCAATGCGTGTCGCCGAAGAATCCACGCCCGCGAATGGAGAACGCGGAACTGGACGCACCGGTCGAGGTTTGAAGAGAGATTCTGTGGGTGGCGCGAAGTCTTCGAGGGGACCCGGCCGCGCAAAGTACCAACCCTGGCCCAGCGTCGCCCCGAGGGCTAACGCCTGTTCCAGGTGTCGTTCGGTCTCCACACCCTCGGCGAGTATCAATGCGCCCGTTCGTTCGGCGTGGGCCGAGACCGCCGTGAGAATTGCTCCCTGCTCCACTTCGGGCCAGCGTTGAATGAGCGAGATATCGAGCTTCACTACCGAGGGCGAGATAAATGGAAGAAGTGCCAAGGACTCGGGAACTGCACCAACGTCGTCAAGGGCGACTGCACAGTTCGCCCCACGGAGCGCGCGCACCGCTTCGAGAAGTTCGGCCGGTCGCGTTGTGAGCGCACGCTCAGTTATCTCGGCAACGATCGTTATCTGTCCCTTCGTGCGGGCAACGAGTTGACGAGCCGATTCAGCGGAGATTGTTGAAGGCTCCAGGTTTACGAACAGCGCGAATCCGTCGGGTAGGCCATGTTCAAGCGCATCGTCGACCGCAGCATTGCGGCAGGCAGAATCGAGTTCGTCCAACCGACCGAGTTCTTTCGCCTGTTGGAACGCGACATCCGGGGCCACGTCAAGGTGGGGCCATCGAGCCAGCGCTTCGACGGCAACGGTCGCCATAGTCGCGAGATCGATGATGGGTTGAAAGGCCGGTAGGAGATGTTGGCGCTGAAGGAGTTCGTCGAACACTCCGGGAATGTGATCGCTCATTGGCCAGAATTGGCGACCCCGCACAGGTACGCACACATTGACCTCAGGGTAGTCCAGAACGATTCGGCATTCGTGACCTCACTCCCTAGCATTTCGAAACTCTTTTGCGAGTGAGTTTTTGCGAAGCCTCGAGGTGAGAATGAGGACCCTCGCAGCACAGAGAAGCGCAACGCACTCCGAATGTTCTATCGACCGCGCCCGTGCCAGAAGCCGCTACGCGTCCACGCGGAGCGCAACGAAGGTTAAGGAGATGGGTGGTCCTGATTAATCGAGCCACGCCTCGATCTGAATTGATTCCATGGCTGAAGCTCGCTCGGGCCGAGTTGACGAGCGCGGTGGATGATCGCCACCAGAACGAACCAGCGGCCCCGCAAGATGTCCGTCGGCCGGGGCCCCGAATCTCGTCCATGGTGGAGACAGAGATCGCGATGCGCTCGACAATCTGGAAGAAGTCGACCGTGAAGTTATCGACGCGGTCTTGGAAGATTGGGGCTCGGGCCGAGCCGGGAGACGGTTTCGGCGCCGTCACGGAACGGGCGTCAGCGTTCGCTGAAGAGCGGAACCTCTGCACCCCCGCGTCTCGAAGTTCCTTGTTATGCTCACGCTCGGACAGAGGTCCAAGGCGTCAACGGCTTCGCAAGAACCGTCCACAAAATCCAAAGGGGAGTGCAATGATTTCAATCGGAAGAGGCCGCGTGGGGCGCATCGCTCTCTCGGCCAGTGCCGCCTGTCTGCTGTTGACGGGACTTTCAATCGGCGCAGCTGGCTCAGCTAGCGCGACGACGTACAAAAAGACGTTGGCCTGCGAGGTCACTGACACCGGCGGCATCAACGACCGGTCATTCAACGCCTCGGCCTACCTGGGGCTCAAAGAGGCAGTAGCGGTCGCACCGAAGCAGATCAAGAAAGAGGATCAGTCGACGCCATCGGACGGCACTGAGTCCACCTACGAGACCGAGATCGCGTCATTCGTCTCGCAGCACTGCAGCATCATCATCACGGTCGGCTTCTTGATGTCCGACGCCACGTGGAACTCGGCGCAGGCGAACCCGAAGGATCACTTCGCCCAGGTCGACAACGGCAACTCAAGCCCTGGTAAGGACGGCGTTGCGGTGAAGCCCTACACGGGAACAGCCAAGAACATTCTGGGCCTGACCTACGAGACCCAGCAGGACGCGTTCCTCGGTGGGTACGAAGCGGCGGCGTACGCCGTGGCGCACAACGCTGCAGCACCGAAGGTCGCGACCTACGGTGGTGAGCAGTTCAGCTCCGTGACCTACTACATGGACGGCTTCTACGACGGCGTCCAGTACTACAACACGAAGATGAAGCCAAAGGTGCCCGTGGCGGTGCTCGGTTGGAACGAGAAGACCCAGAAGGGTACCTTCATCAACTCCTTCACCGACGAGACCACGTCGGCAACTGACACGACTGCCTTCCTGGGCCAGGGCGCGACCACCATCTTCCCGGTCGCCGGCTCCGACGGCCTCGGCACGACGGCTGCAGTGACTACGTGGAACAAGGCTCACACGTTGAAGGCGAACGTCGAATGGGTTGATACGGACGGCTGCACCAACGACCCGTCCAACTGCAACTTGTTCCTCAACTCGGTCACCAAGGGCGTGACGGCGTCGGTGAAAGCCGCAGTCTTAGAGCAGGCTGAGGGCAAGTTCGCCGGTGGCGACTACATCGGTACCTTGAAGAACGGCGGCGCCGCCTTCATCCAGGACCACGGCACGATGGGCAAGGCGAACAGCGCGGCCACCATCGCCGAGGTCGCGACGCTCACCAAGGGCATCGAGAATGGCAGCATCAAGATCCCAGTTGGCGGCAAATAGTCAACAGCTACTGACACCCACAGCGGGGGGCGAGTCTTCGGACTCGGCCCCCCGCTGTGTTTTCTATCCCGATTAGGTTTGAGATTCATGAAGCTGGAACTTCGAGCGGTCACCAAGCACTTCGGTTCGCTCGCGGCCAACGAGAATGTCGATCTGATCGTCGAGCCGGGACAGATACACGGACTGCTCGGGGAGAACGGTGCAGGCAAGACCACGCTAATGAACGTGCTGTACGGGATGATCACGCCGGACAGCGGCCAGCTACTCATCAACGACGAGGTCGTTGACATTCGCGATCCTAAAGACGCCGTGACGCACAAGATCGGCATGGTGCATCAACACTTCATGCTCATCCCAGTTTTCACGGTCGCCGACAACATCATCCTCGGCAGTGAGCCCGTCAAGCCGTGGCCATTCATCGATCACCGCAGCGCCACGGAACGCATCATCGCTCTTGCTAAGGAGTACAACTTCCACATCGACCCCTCGGCCACGATCGAGAATCTCCCGATCGGTCAACAGCAACGTGTCGAGATCCTCAAGGCCCTGAGCCACGACGCCGAGATCCTCATTCTCGATGAGCCGACGGCCGTGCTCACCCCGCAAGAGGCCGACGCGCTGATGGTGATCATGCGCACCTTGAAGTCACAAGGCAAGTCCATCATCTTCATCACGCACAAGTTGAAAGAAGTCCTCGAGATCGCTGACGTCATCACCGTGATGCGCCTCGGTCAGGTCGTGGGCACGACGACGCCCGCCGAGACCAACGAAGCAGCCCTCGCGACCATGATGGTGGGTCGCGACGTCAACCTCGTCGTCGAAAAGCCGCCCGCCAACCCCGGCGAGGTGGTCCTTGACGTCACGAACCTCTTCGTCCAGGACGATCGGGGCTTGACCGCGGTGAAGGGAGTCTCCTTCGAGGTGCGTGCTGGCGAGATCCTCGCGTTCGCCGGGGTCCAAGGAAACGGGCAGACCGAACTCGTCGAGGCGCTCACCGGGCTGCGACGCGCGACTGCGGGTTCGGTGTTATTGAACGGAACTGAGCTCGTGGGCCGGAGTGTTCGCGACGTACTCAACGCAGGCGTCGGCCACGTTCCCGAGGACCGACAACGTCATGGTCTTGTGCTGACTTTGTCGATCGCGGACAACCTCGTCCTCGACCAGTTGGATAGTCCCCAGTACAAGTCGTGGTCGGGTCGCAAGCTGAAGGCGATCCAAGAAAACGGCAAGAAGCGCATCGCCGAATACGACATTCGTGCCCAAGGTGAGGACGAGCCACTCAGCGCCCTCTCGGGCGGGAACCAACAAAAGGTCGTGATGGCACGCGAACTCTCGCGCGAACTCAAGGTTCTGATCTGCGCCCAACCCACTCGCGGACTCGACGTGGGTTCAATCGAGTTTATGCACCGCCAGATCGTCGCGATCCGTGACGAAGGTGTCGCGGTGGTGATCGTCTCGAGCGAACTCGACGAAGTGATCGCACTCGGGGACCGCGTCGCGGTCCTCTACGACGGCATGATCCAGGACGTCGTAGCACCGACCACGAGCCGCGAGGACTTCGGACTCTTGATGGCCGGATCTCGTCCGGCCGTGACCGGAGCGACTCTATGACGACCGACGTCGTCCAGACACCACGTTCCAGCCGGCTGCTCGAGATCGCTCTGCGAGTTCGGCGCGCGAACATGGCGTTGGTACTGGTACTCGCGCTCCTCGTCGGACTCACGATCGGGGCGTTCTTGATCATCGTGACGACCCCATCGCTGGTGCACTCCTGGGCCACGTTCTTCTCACATCCGGGTGCCACGATCTCGCAGAACTTCAACACCGTGTGGTTCGCCTACGAGCAACTCTTCGAAGGTTCACTATTCAACTTCCACGCCATGCGGCTCCTCCTTGACCATCCCAACAAGGCCAATCTGGCGAACGCCCTGGGACCGATTTCGTTGACGCTCCAGGACGCCACGCCGCTCATCGTCGCGGGCCTCGGCCTCGCCATCGGCTTTCGCAGCAATTTGTTCGACATCGGCGGACAAGGCCAAGTGATTGCGGGGGGACTCATCGCTGGCCTCATCGGCTTCAGCTTGAACCTGACGCCGATCCTCCAGGTCTCCTTCGAGTTGGTGGCGGCGATGATTGCTGGCGCCCTGCTCGCCTCCCTCGCCGGTGTCCTCAAGGCCTACACCGGCGCCCACGAGGTAATCGTCACCATGATGAGCAACTACATCATGGTCCTCTTAATGGGTTACCTATTGATCACGAATCTGTTCGCCCGGCCCGGCGTGAAGGACGGCGCCTCCAAGGCGGTGACGCCGACAGGACAACTGCCCTACTTCTTCTCGCATCTCAGTTCTGGACTGCTCGTGAACGTCGGTTTCCTCATCGCGCTCGCAGCAGTCTTCGTCGTCCAGTGGTTCTTCAACCGCTCCAAGACCGGTTTTGAACTACTGATGGTGGGTCAGAACGGCGAGGCCGCGCGCACCGCCGGCATCAACGCCAAGCGCACGACGATCATCACGTTGTGTCTCGCTGGAGCGCTCTGCGGCCTCGCGGGCATGCTGGAGTTGACGGGCGTCGACCACTTCCTCTCGCCGAACTTCGGCGGTTCCTACGGCTTCGACGCGATCACCGTTGCCTTGCTCGGCCGTAACCGTCCGTGGGGGGTCTTCTTCGGCGCAATCTTCTTCGGCGCGATGTACGCCGGTGGCGAGGCCATGCAGGCCTTCACCCCGACCAATATTCAGTACTCCCTCGCCCAGGTGATCCAGGCGGTCGTCGTCTTTTGCGTCGCGACGCCCGCGTTGATCGTTGAGATTTTCCGTCTCACCGACAACGGCCGATTCCGATCCACTGGCTCCTCGGGAGGTTGGACGAAATGAGCCTCGCCCCAGAGATTGCCGCTCCCGAGATCGTCACGCTGGAGAACTTGCGTCGGGTAACACGCGAGCGCGCGTTGGGCTACGGCATCACCCTCATCGCGATCGGCCTGCTCGAGGTCCTCTGGTTCGGTGCCGCGAACTCCGCGCTCCAGACGACGATCGAGTTGGGCTACAACAGCTCGTCGGCAATGCCGCCAATCACAAGTGCCGTGAGGGTCATCCCTCTTCTCATCGGACTCCTCTTGCTCGCTCCCGTGGTCTCGAAGCGCGCCCGTGCCTTCGTCCCGGCGCGCATCAAGTTCACGAAAGGCGTGCGCAACTTCCTCGTCATCGTTGGCGGTTATCTCATCGCGTGGCCGGTCGTCTTGTGGCTCGGCGTCAACAGCGACGGGGCACTGCGCACGATGACCATCCCGGATTCGGCGACCGGGTACGTCGTCGGTATCATCACCACGGTCGCGGGAGGGATTCTCGCGTGGCGACGACTCGACCGCAGCGCCTCACCCCTCCTCTACACCGGCCTCATGCTCTTCATGCTCGGATTTCTCATCTGGGTTGCGCGCGGGTCCAACGTGTCGGGCCTGCATCTGCAGCTCACCGGGATTCTCGCTGCGTCCGTGGCGGCCGCCACGTTCCTCATCTTCGGGTCGCTGTCGGGAACCTTGTGCGAGAGGTCCGGCGTCGTCAACATCGCCATCGAGGGCCAGTTCATGACTGGGGCGATGTCATCGGTCATGGTCGCGAGCGCGATGAACGGCACAGGAATCTCGCTGTTCCTCGGGGTCCTCGTCGCGGGCGTCCTCGGAGCGTTGCTCGGCTGGGTCCTCGCGGTCATGTCGCTGCGCTACCAGGCGAACCAGATAATCGTCGGCATTGTGATCGTGGCCTTCTGCACGGCTGTCACGCAGTTCATCACGTCCCAAGTGTTGGACGTGCACCAGAACCTCAACGGCGCCTTTCCACTTCCGGTGTGGGCGATCCCGTTCTTTTCCCACATCCCGATAGTCGGTCCGATCCTCTTCGATCAGAACATCCTGGTGTACGTGGCGATCCTCGGGGTCATCATCGTCAACATCGCGCTCTTTCGCACCCGGTGGGGTCTGCGGGTGCGCTCGGTCGGGGAAAAGCCCCTCGCCGCAGAGACCGTGGGCGTGAGCGTCACGCGGATGCGCTACGGCGCCGTCATCCTCGGTGGATTCGTCGCGGGACTCGGTGGCGCCGCGTTCACGATTGGTGCCGGGACGAACTTCACCTTCGGCATGACGAACGGCTACGGCTACATCGCGCTCGCCATCATGATCTTCGGTCGCTGGCGCCCCTACGGCGCCCTCATGGCGTCGCTCCTTTTCGGCTTCACCATCGCGCTCAGCGCGAACCTCAACATCTACCTGAGCCAGCTGGTCATCCCCCAACAGTTCATCAGCATGCTGCCCTACATCATCACGATCGCCGCGGTGGCGGGACTCGTCGGTCGCATACGCCCTCCCGCCGCGGACGGCGTGCCCTTCAGTCGCGAGTAGTCGCGCCGAGGTCCGACGGGCCCGCATCGCCACGCCGAACTCACTTTGACCTCAATCGATCGCGGCGGCTGTCGACGTCGTTGACGGTATGAGCGGGTTCTTGCGTAGGGCGCCGTGACTGGATCTTCGCCGAGTTCTCGTTCCGTCGCTCCACACCCACAATGAATGACACACCGTGGAAGACGATTTCGAAGAGCAAAGTACCCGATCAAAAGTTCAGTTACTTTATTCATCAGAATCGATGCGGGGAATGACGTTCGTCGCCGTCGATGGGGTACGCCAACCATTCGTGCCCTGGCCGTATCTACTCGAGAGGACACCGGATGAATCGTTCGCGCCGTCGCTGGCGATAAGGATGGTGATTCGTCGCGCGCGGGAAGACCGTCACCGCACCAACGCCCGCCTTCCTTTCCGGCCACCAAACTTTCGGCAATCCTTCAGTGCGCTCTCGGTGCGTCCATTCCGACTGTGGTTCTTCAGCCAAGTGCTCTCGGCCTCGGGCACCATGACCCAAGGGGTGGCCCTGGCGTGGCTGATGCTGCGCCTCACCGGCAGTGGGGTTGATCTCGGTCTGTTGACGACGTGCTCCTTCTTGCCGATGTTGGTTGGAGGACCCTGGTCCGGCAACCTCATCGACCGGTCGAATCGACGACGGCTCCTCATCGTGACCCAGAGCTTGTTCATCACTTTGTCGACGCTCTTGGCGGTCGTGATCGCACTCGGCGCCGTGAAGGTGTGGATGTTGTTTCTCTTCGCGTTCGCATCGGGCGTCGTCGGCACCCCCGACTCCGCCGCGCGTCAGGTCTATGCCTTAGACCTCGTAGGAACCGATCACCTCACGAGCGCGATCAGTTTGAACGAGGTCGTATTGAACGTGTCGCGCGTGGTCGGACCGGCGCTCGGCGGAGCTCTTTTGGCCCTCGAGGGAGCCTCGGCCTGCTGCTTCGTCAACGCGGCCTCGTTCGTTCCCC
>Ga0224557_1000888_pt1 | contig 31018 bp, 29 predicted proteins | sample 714S31014metaG_FD_180677 | JGI IMG/M metagenome (GOLD analysis project Ga0224557, IMG submission 180677) | Peat soil microbial communities from Stordalen Mire, Sweden - 717 S3 10-14 | ecosystem: Environmental > Terrestrial > Soil > Wetlands > Peat | place: Sweden: Norrbotten County, Stordalen... | reverse complement strand
AATGGCAATTGTCTCATCAGGGCAATCCGCACGTGGTCGCCCGCGCCAATTTTAGTTTTGTCAGCTCACCGTGCCAAAGCGCGCCGGCTCGCGGCCTTCGACGCCGGCGCAGATGACTACATTCTGAAACCCTTCAGCGCGCCGGAGCTGCTGGCCCGCGTGCGTGCCGCGCTTCGATTTCACGCGCGCGGCGGCCTGCCCACCGGTGTTCTCGAGTTAGACAATCTTTCGATCGACCTGGGCCGGCGCATCGTGCGCCAGCGCGACGGGCACGGGCTGGAGTTGACGCGGCTCGAATATCGCATCCTCGAGACGCTGGCACGGGGACGCAATCGGGCAGTCACGCAAGCCACAATCATGACGGAGGTCTGGGGCCCCAACTCAGTTAAATCGCTAGAACTCCGTGTATGCGTCTCCAGCCTGCGAAAAAAGCTCGAGGTCAACCCTTCCCGTCCATCGCGCATCATCACCGAGTTTGGCGTCGGCTACCGCTTGGTAATGTAGGCGCCGCCGTTCTTCGGCGCCGAAAGCGGAATCCGAACCAGGCGCAATTGCCGAGCGCTCAAGCGTACTGAAAAAGGGCCATGAACCCGAAATCCATGTGCAGTTGTTGATGACAGTGAAATAACGTCAGCCCTGGATTGTCTGCGATAAATTCCAATTCAGCTTCTTGAAATCCACCGAGCATCACCACGTCCTTCATCACGCCCGAAGTCGGCTTGCCGGCGATACGGGTCAGCTCGAAGCTGTGCCGATGCAGATGCAGGGGGTGAATATCATCGCTTGCGTTGCGGAATTTCAGGCGGTAGCGACGACCGTGACGCACGGTGTACAGCGGCTTCATCGAGTCCATGGAGAAGGCCTCGCCATTGAGTGTCCATTGATTAAATCCGCCAAGCGCTGCATTGTTCTTGACGATGAGCATCTCGATAGTCTCATCGACGGGGGCCGGCGCGGTGGCGGGGTGACCAAAGGCCGAGTAATCCCATAGGAAGGGTTTGGGCTTTTCCCATTTCGGTTCGCCGCTCTGGCCCGCGTACTCCACGACGATGCCCATACCGTGTCGACGATCGTCGTCGTCAAGATCGCCCAGCACCCAAACGCCCGGATGTTGCATCTCGACGAGGGCCGAAACCCGCTCCGCAGTGCCCAGCCATAATACGGGTACCTCGGTCGGTGTGGGAATGGGATTGCCGTCGAGCGCGAGCACACGAAATACATGTCCGGGCAAGGCGAGGCTGCGGATCTCGCCGGCGCTCGCATTCAAGACATGGAACAGGACCCGTTCGCCGGACTTCACCCGGATAGGCTCGCTGGCGCCGAGCATCTTGCCGTTGATGGCAAACGATTTATAGCTGACCTCAAAGCCCTTTTCTTTGTGCTGTTTGTTTTTTTCATCGGCCGCTTTACCGATGGCTTTCAATTCCTTGCTCGGGGCGCCGGCAAGAAATTTCATATCCATATCCCCGCCGCGGCTGAATGACGGTTCGAATTCCTTGAGTACCAGGAAGACTTCCCGATCAAAGGCACCCGCATTCGTCTTCGGCTCGATATACACGGGCGCCGCCTGGCCGGAATACGCCCCTCGATTGAGATCGGCGCCGGCACTGACATGGGTGTGCAAAAACCGGAACCCTGACGGTTTGGGGACGAAGCTGATGCGGCGCATGCCGCGCGCAGGAATCGCCGGGGTGCCTTCCTCAATCGAGCCGTCGACGTCACTCGGGATCATCTGACCGTGCCAATGCGCGACCTCAGGGGTCTCCGTGTCATTGTAGATATCGACAACTGCCCGCTTGCCCTCCGTTAAACGCAACAGGGGGCCGGGGAATTGACCGTTATAGAGCGTGGTCGACACGAGATGGCCCGGTGCGAGTTCGACCGTGCCCGGCGCGATACGCAGCGTGTAATCGGCCTTTCTATCGGCGACCGTATTCGTGCCTAGCGCCAGGGGTGCTACCGCGTTCGCGAATGGGGCAAGGGCGGCATATTTGAGCAGTGAGCGTCGGTCGATAGCCATAACATTGGTCCTTCGGATGTTGGAAGCGATGTGGCTTATCGATTGACGTTAAGCCTACCAAGCCGGAGATGACCTGAGGATGATATCAAGATGACCGATTGGTCATACTAGGCACCCAGGCGGCGGCTGGGGGAGCGGCACGGTAGAATCTGTGCAAACATCTCTTGAAACCGCCTACAGTCATACCGACAAACATTGCACGAAGGCATGAGTTCGAATGCGTATCCTGATCATCGAGGACGAACCCAAGGCCGCGGCATTCGTCAAGAAAGGCTTGAGCGAATCCGGATTTATTGTGGATGTAGCCGAGAATGGGGAAGACGGACTTGCTAGGGTCCTCAATCTGGACTACGACCTCGTGATTCTGGATGCCATGCTGCCCTACAAGGATGGCTGGACAGTACTCGCCGAAATGCGCCAGCGCCAAAGGTCGACTCGAGTCCTGTTCCTCACTGCGCGCGGTGCCGTGCAGGATCGTGTCAAGGGGCTCGAGCTCGGCGCCGACGACTACCTGGTGAAACCCTACGAATTTACCGAATTGTTGGCGCGGGTGCGTGCGCTGCTGCGACGGCGCGACGAGCGGCGTCCTGAGGTCTTGCAGATCGCCGACCTGAGGATAGATCTCTTGGGTCACAAGGCATACCGGGGCGACGTACGACTCGATCTAGCCCCCAAGGAATTTGCGCTCCTGTCGCTGTTGGCGCGAAGGCAGGGTGAAGTGCTATCGCGCCTGGTGATCTCCGAACAGGTCTGGGATATGAATTTCGACAGCGACAGCAACGTGGTCGACGTTGCGATAAGGCGGCTGCGTCGCAAGGTGGACGATCCAGCTCCCGTCAAACTGATCCACACGGTGCGCGGTATGGGTTACGTGATCGAAGCACGTGAACGCTGAAACAACAGGCGTAGCCAAACGATGGGCGATGGCAACGTGGCTTACGCTGTATTACACGATTTCTGTCTTTATCGTGCTGAGCTCCGCCTCCGCCTTTCTATATTGGGAGCTCAAGGCCAACGTTGAGCGGGCGAATCGCGATTTCCTCAATCAGAAAGTGCAGGTGCTCAAAGAAATCCTCAAAATTACCCCTCTCAACCGGGCGGGCGTCGAGCAAGAAGTGCGGGAGGAGGCTGAGATTTCGGCCGAATCGCAGTCGCCTTTCTTTTTGCGGGTGTTGGATTCCGACAATCGATTGCTGGTCGAAACGCCTGAGATGGCTCGTAGTCTACCGGTCTCCGTTTTCCCGGACCCGCATGCGAGCGAGATGAATCAGCGGACCTGGCGTGCGACGGACAGGGTCTATTTTCTGCTCGCATCGGCTGAGGCGTCGGGTGGATCGCCGGGATCGGCGCACTGGCGCGTCCAAGCCGCCATCAATATCAGCGCCGCGCAAGCGCTTCTCGGTCGTTACCGCCGCGATATCGTCATCGTGCTGACCGCAGGCTTGTTGTTTGCAACGCTCTTGGGCGTGCTCATCACCCGACGCGGTTTGCGGCCAATCGCCGACATCACACGGGCGACCGAGCGCATCGGTGCGCAACAACTGCGCGAGAGAATCAATGCGGGGGCATGGCCCAACGAATTGGTGGTCCTCGCGACAGCCTTTGACCGAATGCTTGATCGCTTACAGGAAGCGTTCGAACGGCTCACGCAGTTCTCGGCTGATTTAGCGCATGAGCTTCGTACGCCCATCAACAATCTCATGGGGGAAGCGCAAGTGGCGCTATCCCGCGAGCGCACGGCGACCGAATACACTCGGCTGTTTCAATCGGCACTCGAAGAGTATGGACGTCTGGCACGTATGATCGATAGCATGTTGTTCCTGGCTCAAGCCGATCAGGCGAGGGCGATGCTGGTATGCATGCCACTCGATGCCCGCGCCGAACTGCAGGCGGTGTCGGAGTTCTACCAAGCACTGGCCGATGAACGCGGCATCTCGTTGAGCTGTGAGGGCGGCGGCACGATTGTCGCGGACCAACCGCTGCTGCGTCGCGCGCTGAGCAATCTTCTGTCAAATGCGCTGAAATATACGCCGAGTGGCGGGCGCGTGACTTTACGGGCATTGTCGGAACCGGGCACGCCAGCGCGTTTGAGTGTGATTGATTCGGGGATCGGAATCGCGCGCGAGCACCTTCCCAAACTGGGAGACCGCTTTTTTCGCATCGATCCGGCACGCACCGACAGTGCCAGCGGATCAGGGCTTGGCCTCGCTATTGTCAGGTCGATCATGGCGCTGCACGGCGGGAGGGTATCGATCGACAGTTCTCCGCGCCACGGCACGACGGTTTCCTTGGAATTCCCGGCGGACGGATCGCCCCTCACGGGCTCCGCGTAACCACTCGCGGGAGTCAAGATGACCATTCGGTCATCTTGATATCATCCTGGGGTCATGTGCGGTCTGCTACGCTGACTCCGACTCCATTTCCGACAAATACTATCGGGGCGAGGCGAGGGCCTGGATAGCGGGTCGGGTGGGCCGGCGAGATGTACTTCTGGCCCCGTGATGTGGATACAGGGTCCATTCTTACCCACCCCTAAATCAAAAGAACCAGAATGAATTTAGTGCAATTTGCCTTGCGTCGGCCGTGGACGATTGTCGTGATGATCGTTGCGATCGTTGGCGGCGCCACCCTTGGCCTTCGACAGATGCCACGCGACGTGTTTCCGAGCCTGGGCGTGCCGACAATCTACGTGGCGCAGCCCTTCGGCGGCATGGACGCGGGTCAGATGGAAGGATTTCTGACCTACTATTACGAATATCATTTTCTCTACATTACGGGTATCGAGCACGTTGAATCCAAATCCATCCAGGGTGCGGCGCTCGTCAAATTGCAATTTTATCCAGGCACCGACATGTCGCAGGCCATGTCGGAGACCGTTGCCTACGTCAATCGGGCGCGTGCCTTCATGCCGCCGGGCACCGTGCCGCCGTTCGTCATGCGTTTCGATGCCGGGAGCGTGCCGGTAGGCGATCTCGTCTTCTCGAGCGACTCTAAAACGGTCGGGGAAATTCAAGATCTGGCCTTGAATTCCGTGCGGCCGCTGTTCGCCACGCTGCCGGGAGTGTCCGCGCCGCCGCCATTCGGCGGTAGCGCACGCACCATCGTCGTCAATGTTCAGCCGGAGCGGATGCGTGCCTACAACATGGCGCCCGATGAAATCGTTTCGGCGATTGCAAAGACCAACGTCATTACCCCCTCGGGGAATATGTATTTGGGCGATGAGTATCCGATCGTGCCTACCAACTCGATCGTGCGGGATGTGAAGGATCTCGAGGCGGTGCCCGTCCGATTGGGCACTTTTCCCGCGGTCTACGTACGCGACGTCGCGCAGGTGAAGGACGCATCGGACATCGTCACGAGCTACGCCTTGGTCAATGGCCGCCGCACTGTCTACGTACCCGTCACCAAGCGTGCCGACGCCTCGACACTGACGGTCGTCAACTTGGTCAAGGCCAGTCTGCCGAAATTTCGCAGCGTTTTGCCGGCCGACGTCACCGTTAGCTACGAATTCGACCAGTCGTCCTTCGTGACCGATGCCATCGGTGGCCTTACAGCCGAGGGGGCGCTGGGGGCGGTCCTTGCTGGTGCGATGGTACTTTTGTTCCTGCGCGATTGGCGCTCGGCGCTCATCGTCGTCGTCAACATTCCGATCTCCTTGTTCGCGGCGGTCCTCGCCCTATGGCTGGGAGGACAGACGATCAATCTCATGACGTTGGGCGGCCTTGCGCTCGCGGTGGGTATTTTGGTCGACATGTCGACGGTGACGATCGAGAATATTCACACGCATCTGGCGGCCGGCGAACCGATTGGGCAGGCGGTCATCGAGTCCGGTCGCGAAGTCGCGGTGCCTTTGCTGGTCGCCATGCTGTGCATCCTGGCGGTATTCCTGCCGTCCTTTTCGATGCAAGGCGCGGCGCGGGCATTGTTCTTGCCGCTGACGCTGGCCGTGGGCTTTTCCATGGTCGCATCGTATGCTCTCGCCAACACACTGGTGCCTATTCTGGCGGTGTGGACTGCTCGATCGCATCGAGGCGAGGCAGCTGCGGAACGCGAGGGTTTTTTCGGGCGTGTTCACATATCCTACGCGCAGATGCTCGATGGGGTGCTCCGTCGGCCGTGGTTCGTGCTAGGTGCGTATCTTGTTGCCACGGCAATCGTGATCCTGCTGGTGGTGCCGCGTCTGGGTACGGAAATTTTCCCCAAAGTCGATGCCGGACAACTGCAATTGCGGTTGCGTGCCAGCACGGGAACGCGCCTTGAAATCACGGAGGCCGATGTATTGCGCACACTCGACATCATCAAACAGGAAGTCGGCGCCGATAACGTCGCGCTGACTCTGGGCTTCGTGGGTGTGCATGCGTCGGCCTATCCCATTAATTTCATCTATCTGTGGAGTAGCGGGCCGCAGGAAGCCGTTCTTCAAGTGCAATTCAAGCAGGGTGCCGCTATCGATGTACCCAAGCTTCGCGAAAAGCTCCGTGCGGATTTTGTGAAGGATCTTCCGAAGGTGCAATTTTCATTCGAACCGAGCGACATCGTCAGTCGCGTGATGAGCTTCGGTGCCTCGACACCGATCGAAGTAGCGGTGAGTGGGGTCAATCTCGCGGCGGATCGCGCCTTTGCCGACAAGATTCGCGAGAGACTGAAAACGATTCCTGCCTTGCGGGACGTGCAATTTGGTCAGCCGCTTGACTATCCCACCGTCGATATTACCTTGAATCGCGAGCTCGCCGGCATCCTGGGCGTGACCACCGATAATCTTGGGCGCTCGCTCGGCCCGGTCACCTCGTCGAGTCGCTTTACGCAGCCGATCTACTGGGCCGCCCCGAATACGGGGGTGGCGTATCAAGTCCAGGTCGAGATTCCGCAGTTGGAGGTAAAGTCCCTCGAGGACGTGAGAAATATTCCGATCGCCACTAATAAGGGTAAGTCGGTGCTGCTGCGTAATATCGCATCCGTTCAGGCCGCGACGGCGGTGGGCGAATATGACCGCTACAATTCCCAGCGCTTGGTGAGCGTGACTGCCAATATCGAAGGAGCGGACCTGGGGAGTGCCGCGGCCGAGGTGCAAGACGCACTGCGTGACCTAGGCGACCCCCCCAAGGGCGTCAACGTCAGCGTGCGCGGGCAGGTGCAGCCGCTGAATGAGCTATTGACGACGCTGCGTTCCGGGCTGTTGCTGGCGGTAGTCGCGATTTTCCTGTTGTTGGTCGCAAACTTTCAGTCGGTGCCCCTGGCGCTGGTGACGATTTCGACCGCGCCGGCGGTGGTGGCCGGCGTAGCGCTGACGCTGTGGATTTCGAGGACGACGCTGAACTTGGAATCCTTCATGGGTGCCATCACCGCCACCGGCGTGGCAGTCGCCAACGCCATTTTATTGGTGACGTTTGCCGAACGGAGCCGGCTCAATGGTAATTCCGCGAGCGCGGCGGCGAGCGACGGGGCTTTGAGCCGCCTTCGACCTATCCTGATGACGAGCGTGGCCATGATTGCCGGCATGGTGCCGCTCGCGGTGGGCTTGGGGAAAAGTGGCGAACAAAGCGCGCCTCTGGGGCGTGCAGTCATCGGCGGATTGTTCTTTGCAACGCTCGCGACCTTGTTGGTGCTGCCAGCGATCTTTGCTTTGGTGAGGGAAGGGGCCCACACACGATCGCCCTCGCTTGACCCGAACGACCCATCGCATGCACGCGCAGGAGCTTGAAGACCGATGTCAGCCACGATGACTAGAAGAGTGTTGATTGCGGTGCTGGCGGCCGCTGCCGTGATCGGTACCGGCCTGTATGTCCGCGGCACGCATCGGCAGCCTCTCGCGCAGAGCGTTGCCGCGCCGACGGTCGACACGGTGCATCCCCGCCGCGTCGATCTGGTGCACAAGATCGACAGCAACGCGACCATCGAAGCGTATGAAACCGCGGACCTCTACCCGAAGGTCTCCGGCTATCTCTCGACGGTATCGGTTGATATTGGCGATCACGTCAAATCCGGTCAGCTGCTGGCGGTCATCGTGATACCAGAACTCGAGAAGGAGTTTGCGGAGGATCAGGCGCAACTCGAAGCCAAACGGGCGAATCTCGCCCTACAAAAGACAACGCTCAAGCGCCAGGAGGAACTGTTCAACGGTCATGGCATCACCGAACAGGCGTTCGATGACATTCGCGCCAAGACGGCAATAGCCGCTGCGGATGCGGATGTGGCTATCGCGACGGTCGAGCGAGTGAAGACCATGCTGGGTTATACCCGAATCGTCGCGCCGTTCGACGGCGTCGTCGCACGGCGTCTGGTCAATCGCGGCGATTTCGTGCAGGCCGCCACTGCCGCGCGAACGAGTCCTTTGTTCACCGTGCAACAAATCAGCACCATCCGCGTGTTCTGTGAGGTTCCGGAAGGCGACGTATCGCAATTGAAGATCGGCGATGCGGCGGCGGTGAACCCGTATGGCATGGTTGGCCAAGAGTTTATGGGAAAAATCGCTCGATTTGCCTATAAGCTCGACGTCGAGACGCGCACGATGCGTACCGAGGTCGACCTCCCCAATCCGAAGGAAGCCCTCTACCCGGGCATGTATGCACGGGTGTCGCTCGAAACGGATCGACACCCGAACGCGTTGGCGCTGCCCGCTTCATCGATTGTCACCGATGGCGGTGGATCGTTCGTGAATCTCGTCCGAGACCATCATATCGAGCACCAGAGGGTCAAAACGGGAATGACCGACGCAGGCCTGGTCGAGATCACGGAGGGCCTTCCCGATGATGCGCAGGTCGTGGCGACGGGTAGATCCGCGCCACCCGCGGGCACTGAAGTACAGCCGGTGATCCACAATGTCCCGTGAGCCGGCAGCCCCTCGTCCCGGTTCGATGGAACAGGAACACACCAGTCCATCGCGTCACTCGATGGGCTGCGCGCTGGCGATTGTTCTCCTCTCGGCGGCCGGCTGCGCAGCGGAACGACCGGAAGCGTCACCGGGTCAGCCCAACGTCGCAGAAAGTCAACCGGAGTTGGCACAAAAACTGTCGCTCGATAGCGCGCATATCGAACCGATGTACCGGGAATTGCTGCCCATCGACCTAGCCACAGTCGTCGAGGTTGCGATGGCGCAGAACGTCGATATCCGACAGGCTCGGGAGCGCGTCGTGGCGGCGCAGGGACAGTATGAGAGCAGCATCGAGGGCATCGTTCCGAGCGTCTCACCGAGCATCGGTGTCACTCGTCTGAAAGGCGTCAATACCTCGGTGGTGGGCGTACTGACACCGGCGAACTTCACCGTCTTGGGCGCAGCGGCGTTGGTCAAATTCGCGTTGAACCCAGGCCAAGCCTATTACGAGGTGATCGCCTCGAAGAAACGGTTGCTCGGAACCGAGCAGCAAGAGCGCCAAGTGGCAATGAATATCCTGCAAAGCTCGACGATACAGTATTACGATTTGGTACTGGCGCAGGTTCGCGTCGCGGTGGCGCACGATGCGGTTACCGAATCTGAAGAATTGCTGCGACTCACCAGCCTGCGCTTAAAAACGGGAACCGGCATTCTGGCGGACGACGACCGGGCGCGTGCGGCGCTCGCGGCCCGTCAGCAGGAGCTCACTCTCGCCATTGATGCATTCTATGGGGGGGGTCTTGCGCTTGCTGTGACGTTGAATCTCGATCCGACCGTCACCTTGATCCCCAAGCCTAACGAGGTCGAGACCACCCAGCTCGTCCGAGACGATCTGGGTATCGATGACAGGCTCGATCTGGCGGTCACATGGCGGCCGGATCTGCAGAGCGTTCGACATTTCGCCGAAGCGGCGGGGGCCACGGCGAGCAGCGTCGTGTGGGGCGGAGTCGGCCCGCAACTGCAGGCGGGATATCAAAACGGCGCGTTACGCAGCCAGACGCCGGACAATACCTCTAGCTGGCCGGAGCAACAAATTGCCACCGCCAGCGTGGGCTTCTCGCTGAGCCTGTCGACGCTCGGGCGTATCAAAACCGCCGACGCGGTGAAGAGACAAGCGGTGCTCGACGCAGAGCGAACGCTGATCGCGGTGCGCGCGGAGGTCGTCCGTACCTCCCAGCGAAGCACTACACAAGCTCGGCTGATTCCTCTGGCGAAGCAGGAAGTGGAGGCCGCGAATGAAGCGCTGCGCTTGGCGCGCGAGAACCTGAAGGCCGGTAATGCACTGGTTGACGATGTACTGCTGGCCGAGGATGCACTGAATAATGCCCGCCAGCATTACACCGCTGCTGTGGTGAGCTATGACCAGTCGCAAGTCAATTTGCTGGCGGCGCTCGGGATTTTGGATAGAACCCGCTTGGCAGCCAGCGAGGCAGGGCGTTGAGGTTTGGGCTTGGTGAGGTCACGCTGCAGCAATGATTTTTTGGTCGGCGCGCTCGGACGGCTTGCCGGATCGAGCGCCAAGCGGTGATCGACCCAATACACGAATTGGGTCTGACGCGCCAGGCACAGTTGCTACAGCTTTCGCGCGAATCACTGTATTACGAACCCGTGGCCGCCTCTGCGGCGGATCTGCCACTCATGCGCCGTCTCGATGAGCTGCACCCTGCAGTGGTGCCGCTCTGCGCGGACGAGTCGTGTTTGCATCTGGGCGAGTTCAATCAGGCTGCGAGACGATATCGGTTCATCAACATCAAGCTCGATAAAACGGGCGGCCTCACGCATGCGCTGGAACTCGCTCGCGCGGCGCGGGCCCGGGGCCTCGGACTGATGGTGGGGTGTATGGCCGGCGGATCGCTCGCGATGGCACCCGCCTTTGTCGTCGGCTGCCTTGCCGATCTCGTCGACATTGATGGTCCGCTCCTGCAGAGGTCAGACCGGCTCCCGGGACTCACCTACGACGGCGGACAGGTTTCCGTCTTCGGTCCGACTCTATGGGGCTAATCAACGGTTTGCCGTCCCGCTGGCGCACGTCGCAGCGGAGTTTGGAAGGCTGCACGCACGCCGCGGGGTGAGTCGAAAGATTACCGCTACGACTTCCCTCGCTTTTTTTCAATCGCGTAGTCGACCAGCTCCTCGCGAATCGCGTCACGCATTATTTGAACGAAATATTCCCCTTCGACGTAGTCTCGTTTCCCGCTCCAGAACTTCTCGGGTCATCGCCGCCATCCGGGCCTCGTCGGCCGGCGGCCGCTGCCATGATTTTCATTTGGCCGCGGGTTGCGGCGCTCCGGCATCGTGGGCGAAGGCTATGTTGAGCGCCGCACAGGTATGCTCGCGTACCACGGACTTGATGAGCGCCAGCCGCTTGTCATCGAATTCCGGCCAATTCATGGCCGCCAGCGTGTTTTCGCGATTGGCATAAAATGTATTCACTTGGCCAAGGATGGCGCAGGCTCGAAGCCGGATCACATCATCGCTGCAAGCTCCGGCCTCAGCGCCGCCCGCGATGGCGATCAGTTGCGTGACCGCTTCCATCAGTGGCACGCCGATGCGTTCACGAAGCATGCCCATGGCGGGACCGGCGCCATCCGCCTTGCCGCGGGCGATGAACCGGCTCCAGCTCTCCGAGCCCGCCGCGATCAGGCTGTCGGCCAGCGCATCGAGTAATCCGCACAGCGACTCCAGCGCCTTTTCTCGGCTCTTCGCACGGATTGCTTCGTGGGCATCAGTCAGAGCCGGCGATAGGATCAGCTGTACCCGGTCGATGATGTACTGCGCGCAGGCCCGGTGCAGTCCCTCCTTGCTGTCGAAGTAGTACTGCAGAGCCGGCGGATTGACGCCCGCGCTCGCCGCAATTTGCCGCGTCGAGGCCTGCACGTAACCTTGCTCGCCGAAAACCCGCAGTGCCGCAGTGATAATCCGTGCGCGAGTCTCATCGCCCCGCGTATAGCCGCCTTCCTGGGGATGCCTGCGGGGTGACCGCCCCTCATTTCTCATAAATGCCTCCTCCGGTGTCAATGTATTCCACTTGACACTTAGTTTCCAGTTGGACAACATATCTCAAGTGGAATACATTTGGAGTTACGTGACCCACTATGGCTGACGCGCCCCCCAACGAAAACAATCCACCCCCGGCGCAGCCGCCCTCAGGACTCAAGAATCCCCGGATTCGCATAGGGCTCGGCATCACCGCCGTGGTGATCGCCGTGTTCGGCTGCATCGCGGGAATCCGCTGGCTGGTGCATGGGCGCTTCGTGGAGTCGACCGACGATGCGTACCTGCGGGCGGATCAAGTGGCCATTGCGCCGCGGGTTTCCGGCTATATCGATGAAATTTATGTCGTCGATAACCAGAAAGTAACGGCCGGCCAGCCTTTGCTGCGCATCGATGTGCGCAACTATAAGGCGGCCCTGTCACAACAGACGGCAACGGTGGACGCACGCCTCGCGGACATCGATGCGGCGGAAAGCCAGATCGGGCAGCAGGAAGCGCTGGTGGCGCAGAACAGGGCTCAGCTCGCGGGCGCCGAGGCGAATGCGAAATTTGCGCGGCAAGAGGCCGATCGATACTTGCGCCTGCGAGACCAGGGGGGTGAAACCGACGAGCGCTACGCGGAGGCCGCGAACCAGCGCGACCAGACCGCCGCGACGGCGGCGGCCGCGGCGGCCAGCGTGCGCGTGGCGGAGCGCCAAGTGGCAACCCTGCAAAGCCAGCTGAAGCAGGCACGAGCGCAGATCGAGGCAGCGCAGGCGGCGGCGCACACCGCCAAGCTCAATTTGGACGACACGCTGCTCCGGGCCAGCATCGACGGCCGGGTAGGCGACAACACGGCAAGGCTAGGCCAGTACGTGCAGCCGGGAACCCGCCTCATGTCCATCGTTCCCGTCGAGAAGGTGTATCTCGTCGCCAATTTCAAGGAGACGCAGATCGGCCGTATGCGCATCGGCCAGCCGGCCGAGATCAAGGTCGACGCACTCGGCGGACGGACCATCCGAGGACGGATCGACAGCTTCTCGCCCGGTACCGGCGCGCAGTTCGCCCTGCTGCCGCCCGAGAATGCCACGGGAAACTTTACCAAGATCGTGCAGCGCGTGCCGGTGCGGCTGCAATTGATGCCGCCGAAGGACCTGGCTCTGCGTCTGCTGCCCGGTTTATCCGTCACGGTGGATGTGGATACCAGCCAGAATGGACGGCCGATGTGAGCCCGCCGGCTGCCGGCTCGCTGCACCCGGAACCGCATGCCACGGCGCAGGATTGGCTTGCCGTCTTTGCCGGCGCGCTCGGCGCGTTGATCGCGTCGCTCGACATTTCCATCGTCAATTCGGCGCTGCCGCAGATCCAAGGCGAAATCGGCGCGAGCGGTACGGAGGGTACGTGGATCTCGACCGGCTACCTGGTGAGCGAAGTGGTCATGATTCCCTTGAGCGCATGGCTCAGCCGCACGTTGGGGCTGCGCACCTTGCTGTTGACCTGCGCCACGCTGTTCACGTTTTTCTCCATCATGTGCGGATTGAGCCATACCCTGGCGGTCATGATCATCGGACGCGTGGGCCAGGGCTTTTTCGGCGGAGCCCTCATTCCGACCGCGCAGACCATCGTGCGTACCCGGCTGCCCCACCATCAGATCCCCATCGGCATGACCATTTTCGGATTGATCGTTCTGCTGGGGCCTCTCCTGGGCCCGGTCCTGGGAGGCTGGCTCACCGAGAACATCAGCTGGCAGTGGTGCTTCTTCATCAATTTGCCGGTTGCCATCGCGCTCATCAGCCTGCTGCTGCTCGGCATGCCGCATGAAAAATCCAATCTCCACGAGCTGCCGCACGCCGACTGGCTCGGCATCATCGGCATGTCCGTGGGTTTGAGCTCGCTCACCATCGTCCTGGAGGAAGGTCAACGCGACCAATGGTTCGAGTCCACCCTCATCACCACCCTGACGGTCGCTGCCGTCCTCGGGTTGATCGCAACCGTCGTGGCCCAATTCACCAGTCCTCGGCCCGTCATCAAGCTGCGCCTGTTGCTGAATAGGTCCTACGCCAGCGTCATCGTCATCATCGTCATGGTGGGCATGGTCCTGTACGACATTCTCTACGTGCTGCCGCAGTTCCTGAACGGCGTCGCCGGCTACAACGCCGAGCAGTCCGGTTGGGTTCTCGCCCTCTCCGGGTTACCCGCGTTCATGCTGATGCCGCTGCTGCCGCGAATCCTGGCCAGCGGCAATATCCGGCTGATCGTGGCCTGCGGATTGTTGTGTTTCGCGGCGAGCTGCTTCATCGACATTCACCTCACCGCGCAATCCTCCGGCGGCGATTTCATCGCCTCGCAAATTCTGCGGGGAGTGGGCCAGATTCTCTCGTTCATGCCGTTGAATCAGGCGTCGGTGGGCGCGGTGAGCCGCGCGGACGCCGCCGATGCGGCCGGACTTTTCAACATGGCGCGCAATCTCGGCGGCTCGATCGGACTGGCGTTGCTCGGTGTCTTCATCGACAGGCGGGTGGAAGGACATGCCGATATGATCCGCGAGTCGGTAAACGCGAACTCCCCGCTGCTGCAGGAGCGGATGGCGTCCCAGGCGGCTTTCTTCGCCGAGCGCGGCGGCGACATCGCGTACGGCCAGCAACAGGCGCTGGGGCAGCTGGCGCTGCAGATTCATCAGCAGGCGATGGTCATCACGTACTCGGAGTGTTTCTGGGTTCTGGGCATGGGCTTGATCCTCATGCTGCCGTTGATCGTGCTGCTGCGCCCGCCCCCCGCCCGAACGCCGATCATGGAAGCGCACTGAACCCTTTGAGAAATGCAATGCCAGCGATACGAACCGTCGTTTTGATCGGATGTGCGGCCCTCGGTATGTTGGGTTGCCTGGCGGGTTGCCTGGTGGGACCCAATTACAAGGGACCGCCGGCGGCGACGGCCGATTCGCCCGCGGCCTTCCGGCGTGTGGGTGCCGGCGTCGATGCCACGGAGCCCGTCGCACGTTGGTGGACCTCGCTCAACGACGCGGAGCTCGACCGCCTCATCGAAACGAGCTTGGTCGAGAGTCCCAGCGTCGCGGCCGCGCAGGCACGGCTGCGTCAGGCACGGGCCAGTCTGAAAGAGCAGCGGGCGAATGAGCTTCCCACGACCGGGGCATCGGCTGCCTATGTGGGTACGCGCAATATCACCTCGCTGCTGAGCAACTCCGGCAGCGGCTCGTCCGGCGGCGGCAGCGTGCTGAGTTTGTATGCGCTGGGCTTCGATGCCAGCTGGGAGATCGACTTCTTCGGCGCCCGTGCGCGCGCCGTTGAGGGCGCCGCCGCGGCCGCCCAGGCCTCGCAGGCCAGTCTCGCCGATGTCCGCGTGACCCTCAGCGCCGAAGTCGCCGATGCCTACATCCAACTGCGCGATGCTCAGCAGCGCTTGGCGCTCACGCAGAGGAATATCGACATCGAAGCCAGGATCCTCGAGCTGCTCGAGATCCGGCGCACCGGCGGAACCGCGTCCACCCTCGATGTCGAGCGGCTGACGAACCAATTGGACACCACCCGGGCGACCCTGTCCGCGCTCAGGGCTTCGGTGGCGCAGCAGCTCAACCGGCTCGCCATACTCACCGCGCGCGCGCCGGGCGCCCTGGATGACGAACTCGCGGCGGTGGTCGCCGCTCCCGCCCCGCCGGCCAGCGTCGCGATCGGCGACCCTTCGGCCCTGCTGCGCCGGCGCCCCGACGTGGTGGTTGCCGAACGCCGGTTGGCCCAGCAAACCGCGTCGGTCGGTCAGAACGTCGCCGCCCTGTTCCCCAAGGTGAGCCTGCTGGGCGATGTGGGTTTTGCCTCCTTGAGCGCACGAACCCTGTTCAACGGCAGCCACTTCACCTATGTGGTCGCGCCCATCCTGCAATGGAATCCATTGGACTTCGGACGCAACCGGGCGCGCATCGCACAGGCCGAGGCCGGCCGGGACGAGGCGGAGGCCGATTATCGGCGCACCGTGCTCGAAGCTCTGGAGGACGCCGAGACCTCCCTGGCTCGATATGGGCAGCAACGCAACGCCGTCACCGATCTGGGCCGCGCCAAGGAATCCGCGGAAAGAGTCTACGCGCTCACGGAGATCCGGCTGCACGGCGGCACGGCCGCCACCACCGACGTACTGGACGCGGATACCCGGCGCGTACAGGCGGAACTCAGTTACGAACAGGCGCTCGCGCAACTGAGCCAGTACTACGTGGCGCTGCAAAAGAGCCTGGGGCTTGGGTGGGTCGAGCCGGGAGCGAGCTAACCGAAGTTTTTTGGCCGGAGTACCGCTGCGACCTGCCACGTGGCCGCGCCGATCTGCGGCTCGGGGCTCAAGCGGCCAACGATCCGCTCGAGCGCGGCGTCGTTGCGTCGAGCCGCCAGCACTTACGATGGTGATGCGCGCGGTATCGACCCCTGACAGCCCGCAGGGCCAGCACCCGGATCAAATGGATTCAAGGTACGCCGCAACTGCCTCCATCTGCTCCCGGGTCAAATCCTTGATGACACCATGCATGACGGGTGCCGAACGGAGGACACTTTGAATCACCAGTAGTTGCTTGAGCAGATAGGGAGCGTGTTGCCCGGCCAGACGCGGGAAGACGGCCAGGCCCTCCGCATGGGGACCATGACAGGACGCGCAAGCTTGAACTTGCCGAGATGGAACACCTTCAGTGAATATACGGCTTCCTAGAGCGATGAGCGCAGCGTCCCCCCCTTTGTTCCGCGCGGCCGGTTGCTTCGAAAAATAGGCGGCCAGATCGCTGATCAGTACGTCGCTCAACTGCGATGCCATCCCCCACATGTACGCCTGCGCGTCCGGATCGGCGCGCGTTTGATCTTTGAACGCGTGCAATTGCAATTCGATATAAGGAGCCGACTGTGCCGCCAGATTGGGAAACGTGGGCGAGATACTGCGGCCGTCGACGCCGTGACACGTGCCGCATGTCGCTACGGTCTTTTGCAGATTTTCACGCTGCGTCTCCTTCATCAAGTCCGCGGCCGTGTCGGCGCCGATTGCGATACCCGTGCCCGATAACGCCGTACCGACGATCAAGGCTGCGAAACGTAAGTTCATATTCTATTGCTCCGAGGGCGCTTCAAGGCATGGCAGGCATGGGCAGCGGATTGCTCGACGATCACAGAGAACATCAGTAGTTGAGCCACACCAGCGCATAAAGCGTGTTGTTGTCCGACGCGTTTCGCCCCGTTCCGTCATAGTTGACTTTGAGGCCGTTGAACTTTTCGTAGCCGATATACTGCAATTGCAGTTTTACGTTCAGCCACGGCAGGTAGTTGACCTCGGCGATGTAGCCATTGCTATTGGGGCTATTGTTGGCGCTGCCGACGACGGGAGCCGCGGCATATAGAAGCGCATCGGAGGTCCCAGTCGTGCTGAAGTAGCCCAAAGACCCGCCTATTTTCCGCTGGTAATAGTACTCGGCCGTCAGCTTGAGTGTCTTGAGGTTATTCGAGGGATTCGCGGCAAATTGATCGATGATGCTGGCGTTGAGCGTCTGGCTCTCATGGATGTACGTAGCCAGAAAGGTCGCCAGATGATTCTCGCCGATGAACTGATACTGTGCATCGACGGCCGCGTCCTTGTACTCGTCCGCGACCCCTTGCAAGGCGGTACCGTTGCCCGGGTGAACCTTGGTCTGCATTCCATAGGTACCGAGTGACAGAGAATTGCGGTCCCAGCGCTGCTCGTAGAGCAGCCGCCAATAGGGCGAGAGTCCATGCACGACATTGCTCTGAGTACTGTCCAGGGGATGTGCACCGCCGACCACGGCCGCCGTATAAGCGGTAATCTCCGCATACAAGTGGTCGTCGATCCACGTGTAGACACCCAGTCCCGCCACGCTTTGACCCAGCCTTCCGTCGATTTGCGCCGACGCGATCGGCCCCGGGGCGACGCTGCTGCCCGAGTAAGGGAAACCCCAGGCGGGAGTCGTGTTCCACGCATCTTGAACCGCCGGATTGTTGTTGAGGGTGACGCCGACGATCAGCTGATGAGCGTTCGCATCCGGGCCGCCAAACGCTAGGTGATGTGCATAGCGAATATCGGTGTTGTCGAGTCCGAAGTGGTCGGCCGCGCCATCGTAGGTCATTTGCAGGAATGCGCCGAGTTCATTGGCAATCTTACCCGCGTAGAAGAGACTCACCTGATCCGGAAACAGCACTTCACCGTCCTTGGCAAGGGCCCCCGGCAACGCGCTGTCCGGGAGCGCCTTGCCGGTGTGCGTATACGACACTTGCGCCATCAGACTGAGTGGTGGAATCGAATTCAGGGCAAGCGTCTGCGCGTCGTGAATATCGGTTCCGGTAATCTGCTTGATGTTGTCGAGCACGTAGCCGTTCAATTTGAATTCACGGCCGAAGGGAGTCAGTTCCGGGAATACGGTATGACATGCGGCGCATGCCATCCCGGTCTGTCGGGCGAAGCTCGGCACCGCCATGGCCGGTGCGGAAAGGCCCAACCATAAACCCAGGGTCACGGTCCAATATACGTGAACGAAGCTGCGATATTCCTTCATGAGCACCATCCACAGTGTTACTTTGGGAGGCAAATTACGAAACAACGATCAAAGAAGCAAGCGGAACTTGTATTTGCCGTCATATTGATGAAATGAGGGCGGGTCGTTCGGGGTTTCCTTCGCAGCTGGGCGCCTCGATCATAAGAATGCAGTGGGCTTTGCGGTGCAGGTGGCTTCGTCTCCATCGCGCATGCCGGCGATGCGCCTTCGGTCACCGGGGCAGGGCGCAGCTGCGATGCCATAAGCCCACTCGGCGACACCGTTGAGTGAGTGCTCCGGGACGATGCCGCCCGGAAAGGCAGCGGCCGTGTTGCCGCTCGGCGTAAAATTATTGTGCAGCGTTAAATTGAATGCACCGGGCGGGACGATCCCGGCGTCATACACTTGGATCTCGTCCGTTTGAGCGGGCGTCGGCGAGGCGTATCCAAGGCATAACAACGTAGTCGCCACAGGGCCGGCGAGCGGAACAATTCTCATTTACTTTCTCTCGATGTGCTTGACCCAAGAGCATGACTTCATCGCATAACACCTGACAACCCCGACCGCAAAAGAAAGTGCCGGTCGCGCTCATTCAGATCACGTTTGCGAAGCGATTCTCATTTGAATGCGTGAATTTCGCGCCAAATCGACGCGTCTCGTGCTCACGCGAATCTAACTTTGCATTGCAAAGTGAATGACTCTATAGTCGCAACCTACTTCGGAGAAATCGTATGCGCGTGGCGGACCCGAGAGCGGCTCAATGTCGAGGCCCGATCGCTTGGGTGATTTTTGGCTTGTGGGCGGTGCCGCTCCTCGGTCCCATTGCACGAGCCGCAGATCTGGATTTAAGCGCGTACTGGGGCAAGGTCATGTATGTGGATTTCTGGGCATCGTGGTGCGTCCGATAGGGTGGCGTCAGGCGGCATCTTCATCAGCCACCGGCCCCGCGCGATCTACGGTGGTAGATCCTGCGATTAGGCACGTGAGTGACACGGCCTGGTGGGTTGCGAGTTTTAGAGCGGAAGAGGGGCAACGAGCGGACGCCGCGTTTACCGATCCATTGGCCTCCTTATTGTCGGGCGACCGTGGCCGAGCGATTGCACGCTCCATTCCGCGTGCGGCCATGGTCGAGTGGGGCATGATTATTCGCACCTCTGCCATCGACCGGCTGATCAACGAGGCGCTCATAGCCGGCGTTGACACGGTCTTGAACCTTGGCGCCGGGTTGGATACTCGGCCGTATCGCATGAAGCTGCCAGCGTCCCTGCGCTGGGTTGAACTGGATTTTCCCAACATCGTCGAATTGAAAGACTCCACGCTCGCCGAATATAGGCCTGTTTGCAAGCTCGAGCGCGTCGGAATCGATCTCTTGGATCGCCCGTCTCGCAATAAGATTCTCGCTCGATATGGGACGACTTCCAAGAACACGCTGGTGATCACCGAAGGCGTCCTATCGTATTTTTCCATTCACGACGCCGCAACTCTCGCGAGTGAGCTGCATGCCACTCCGTCGATCCGTTTCTGGATTCAGGATTTTGACAACGCGGGCAAGCGCCGGCTGCCGAGAGGATGGGGGGCAAAGCTCAAAGCGGCGCCGTTTCTATTTCAGGTAAAGGACTGGTTCGAATTCTTTGAAAAATATGGATGGCGGTCCTCTCAAGTGATAACGAGCTTCGAGGAGTCGCAACGAATCAACCGACCCTACCCGCTCGATTTCCCATTCGGTCTCATTCTGCGCGCAATTCCCAAGACGATGAGCCAAAAGATACTGAGCTTGAGCGGCGCGGTATTGATGCAAAGGGCTGCAACCCCTTCGGGTAAGCCATTGAACCGGTCCGAGAATCTCAGTGCGACATCGCCCTCGTTTACTCACAGCCGCGCCAACGCGGCCAGGGCACCGATATCCATTACCTAGAGTTAATTCATTGCGGATCGGTGCTCGCGGCCTTGGCCATGGTTTACAGCGTCATCGCGTGGCAGACAACGTAGTGGAAAAGCACGACCTCGAGCCGGACGTCTGGTCCGAATGGCTCCTGCATCGTCGTCACGCGGACGATCCTGCGTACGCCCAAGTCGTCCAGGCCGTCGTTGAGGGTTACGCGGATCGGGTGCTGGAGGGTGCGCAGCTTGCCGACGGCATGACTCTGGTCGATGTCGGTGCCGGCGAAGGTCTGGTGGCGTTCCGTGCCATCGATCGTATCGGTCCGTCGCTGCGCGTCATTCTCACCGACGTATCCGCTCCCATGCTGGGGTATGCAGAATCCGTCGCCGTGCAGCGTAACGTGCGGGCGCAGTGCACGTTCCTTCGATGCACGGCCGACAACCTCAAGGGGATCGCCGATGCGTCGGTCGATGTCGTGGCAACCCGCGCGGTCCTCGCCTACGTTGCCGACAAGAGGGCGGCGTTGGTTGAATGTTTTCGCATCCTTAAACCCGGCGGCCGCCTCTCTATCGCCGAGCCCATCCTTCAAGACGAGGCTCTCTATGCCAGGGCCTTGCGAAGACGCGTCGAAGATCAATCCCAGCCGGTCGATCGCCTTTTGACGCTGCTACATCGCTGGAAGGCGGCTCAGTTCCCGGACACGGAAGAGGCCTGCGCCAAGAGCCCGATCGCCAATTATTCTGAGCGAGATTTGCTGAATATGGTTCGCGGGGCTGGCTTCGCTCAGATTCATCTGCAGCTGCATATTGACGTGGTGCCATCGCTCATTACGTCCTGGGAGGTTTTTCTCGGGAGTTCACCGCATCCATGGGCACCGTCGCTGAAGCAAATCCTTGCGGAACGGTTTACCCCCGACGAGCGTCAGTTCTTCGAGCAGATGGTCCGGCCGACCGTCGAGTCCGGCAAGAACGTCACCACCGACCGCGCGATGTATCTGCAAGCGCAAAGGCCTTTTTCGTGAACCGCCTATCCACAATGTGCCCGCTGCTATTGGCGCTGGCCTCGAGTCAAGCGTACGCCGGGTTCGATCATGAATTGCCGCTCGATCAAAACGGCATCTGGGCTCGCAAGTATCAGACCGGACTCGAGAACGGGGTGATCGCCCTCGAAGTGGCGGGCAGTTTGTGGTTTGGAAACGATAACGAGTTGGGTCATACTTTCTGGCAGACGATCGATGCATCGGCGATCTCGGGAATCGGTGCGACGGTGTTGAAGTACGCGCTCAGCCGCGCCCGTCCCTACCAAGGTAACAATCCCAATGCCTGGTTCAAGGGCAGCGGCTATCAGAGTTTCCCCAGCGGCGAGGTCACCCTGCAGGCGAGCTTCGTCACGCCTTTCATCGCGAATTATGGCCGGCAGGATCCGTGGATTTGGGCCCTCGAAGCCCTCCCGGTGTATGACGGCTTCGCGCGGCTGAAAAGTCAGGCGCATTGGCAGACGGACGTCATCGCCGGCTGGGCATTGGGGACGGGGGTGGGGTACTGGAGTACCACCCGCGCCATACCCCTGTCGGTTCAGCTCTTGCCGGGAGGCTTGTCGGTCGGGTTTTCCAAGCGTTTTTAGTGCAGCTGAAATAAAGTGCCGGATTTTTTGTAAAGCACAGGAGGCCGTAAGATAATGACCACGGATCCCTTGGAGTCGTCTCATCCGCTGCAACCCGCGGTGCGCTACCGTGGCGGGGCCATCGCATTCCATTGGGCCATGTTCGTGCTCGTCGTCATCGTCGGTGTATTGGGGCTCCTGCACGATTCCTGGCCCAAGCAAACTCAGGCGTTTTGGATCAACGTCCACGCGCTGATCGGAATCGTGTTGTGGCTGGTGCTCCTCGCGCGCTTTGGCTATCGTCTTCGCCATTCCCCTCCCACGCTGCCGCCGGATACCGGTGCGTTCTCTCGCCGCTTTTCAAGCCCGGTTCATCTGGCGCTCTATGCGTTGATGTTCGTCGTCCCGATCATCGGTTTCGTGACCTTCATTTATCATGGCCGCATTTTCCATTTCGGCTTCTTTGATCTCAGTTTCGGGATCAAGAAAAACCCCGCAATATTTGAGCCCACCGAGGATATTCACGGATATTTGGCGTATGCGCTCTTCGCACTCGCAGGTCTGCACGCGCTCGCCGCCCTGTGGCACCATTTGGTGTTGCATGATGGTGTGCTGGAGAGAATATGGCCCACTCGACGCCAGTCCTAGCTCTTGAGGGTTTCCGATCTTCGATTAGGGACACCCGCCGGACCAGTAATTCAGATCCGTGATCTCATGTTCGACGTGCCGCCAAGTGCGCGCGCGCAGATCGCCCATCGCGTCGCCTGGGCCGCGGTCAAGCGTCGGTACCGTATGGCCGGCTCCGACGGGTGCCGCTTGACGACATCGGCTCCGGAGGGTGATCTTCCGCGGCAGATTAATCGGCAGGCAGCGAAGGCGGATGAAAAACCAACGTCATCCCCTTGCATTGCGGGCAGAGGTTCCCGGCTGCGTCGGCCTCCAATGAAAACTCCCGTGGTACCGGATATTTGTGGGAGTGAACTACCGATACCGGTGGCTGGCCGTACTGAGCAATGTCGGCGGTTCCGCAATTCGGGCACACCGGCGTCGTGAGCGCGGTATTGACCTCGACCAAACCACAATGCTTGCAATAAAAGGGGAACCGAGAGTCCTGTAGCTGGGTGGACATGTCGCCCCCGACGGTGATCTCTGTAAGGTAACCACATTGGCAAGTCGCCTTACGCTTGCTACCCATAGTGCTATCCTCTAAAAATTGGTGTTTCTACATGTTCCAAGTCTACCCACCGCCGCCGAATCTATCACGTCAGTCATGTAACAGGTTGGTACGTCGTAGCCAACATGATTTGCGAATCGCCGCCTCGACTGCGCTCGCGGCTCGCCCGTGCGAAGCCGACGCGCTGGAGGTAGGGTAGGGTGGTGGCGACTAATTTCGTTTTCGTAGGCCGTCGGAACGCGTGGTAAATGCGCCAGTCACCAGGAACCTGTACTCGGCGTCATCCATGATCTTGACGGTGTTCCGGCCTTTCATCTTGGCCTCGTAAAGCGCCTGGTCGGCGAGCTGCAGCACACCGCGTGAATTTCGCTCATCGCTCGGCTCGATCACGGCGACGCCCACGCTGATCGTCACCGCAGCGGAGGTCCCGGACCCAAGGTGCTCGATGGCCAACGCCTCCACGGCGCTGCGTACTTGGTCGGCGATAAGCTGCGCCTGGCTCTCATCGACATCGTAAAGGATGGCCGCGAACTCCTCACCCCCGTAGCGTGCGAAAACGTCGAGGGGACGGCGAATGCACGCCTGTGCTGTCTGGGCGACTCGGCGCAGGGCCCGATCGCCGGCCTGGTGTCCGTAGCGGTCGTTGTACGCTTTGAAATGATCGACATCGAGCAAGAGGACCGCAATGGTGCGGCGATCCCCAACGGCTTGCTGCCAGAGATTGCCGAGATGTTCGTCAAATACGCGCCGGTTCTTCGCGCCGGTCAACGCATCGATTTGCGCCAGTTCTGCCGTGAGGCCGTTCTTGAGATAGCAGGTACGTGACCACGTTTCCATTTGTCGGGCGGCAATGGCGCACGCGGCGAGCGCACCGAACAGGAATGTGCAGGAGCGCAGCAGAACCGGGAGCGTCAACCCGAAGAAAAACGCGGACGCGCCATAGGACGCAACGGTGAGCGCGCCGGAGATCAGCGCCGCACGGAATTTCAGCCCCAGAAAGAAGAACGGCCCGATCAACATGATCGGCAAGACCATGAGCAATTCCAGCTGGCCGCGCGCCGCAACTTCGGCGATATGAACCGCAACGATCGAGTTTCTGATCGGCACGGCGATTTGCGCCCACGGTAGATAAAGCCGCTCGAAGAACGCACTCCAGGCGATCCAGGTCAGCACGGCTGAAATCGCCACGACCAACCCGAGCGGACCGAGGAGAGACTCGTTCCAAGGGACTGTTACGGCCTGCTCCACCCCGCGCAAGACCATGAGCAGAAGGGCGAATGCACACGCCGTACGGATGAGCTTTTGGCTGTATACCAGATGGCTACGAAGGTATTCAGCCTCCAGTTGGGGGGCGAAGGGCATGGTCGGGCTGGCTCGTCGCAGCTCGGCCGCATAGCGCGAATCCGGAAAATCAGTGAGGTTTAGTCGGGACACGATTGCCATATCGTGACCATATGCCTGTTAAACGTCGCGCGATGTGATCCGTTCTGAGAATTCGCCGCCTGGGTGGACTGCAAGGTCGGCACGGTCCAGATACCTGGACAATTCACCCACGCACTTGCGCGATGCATCGGTGTCTATGCTCACGGCCGCCAGCTCGAGGGCGGCGCCGATGTCCGTGATGGCTTGGAATCCAAACATGCCGCCGGCGCCTCGCATGCCGTGCCCCAGAAACTCGACGGTCTCAAAGTCGCTCCGATCCAAGGCGTCCAGAATCGCGACGATATCCTGCCGGCGTTTCTGCAGAAACGCGGGTATCCGGTCTGCGAATTTATGGAGAAGCATCGTCTCGTCCCGATTGCTTTCCTCTTTTGATGAAGCAATCGAGAACAGGCAATGCTCCTTGATCGCCTGCAGTAGCACCTGTTGTTTGATGGGTTTCGTCAAATACGCCGTGCACCCCGCCGCCACGCATTTTTCTCGATCCCCCTTTAAGGCAGCGGCCGTCAGGGCGATGATCGGCGTGGGTGGCCGCTGGTTCGCCTGTTCCCACTCTCTAATCGCCCGCGTGGCGGTCAAGCCATCCATGACGGGCATCTGCCGGTCCATCAGGATGAGGTCGAAGTGTCCAGCGATGAACTTTTCATAGGCAATGACCCCGTTTTCGGCGATTTCGACCCGGTACGGCGTGTCCTGCAGGTAGGCCAGCGTGATGATACGGTTGTCGGGGTAGTCCTCCACCAACAGAATATGCAGCGCCGGCAGCGGCAGATCGGGACCCGTGCCGACCTGCACGGCGGTCGGCCGCATGATCCCGCCCCAGACCTCGAGCGGGACGGTGAAAGAAAACACGCTGCCGTTACCGACCTTGCTTTCGACCCAGATGCGTCCACCCATCAGTTCCACCAGGCGCTTCGAAATCGTGAGCCCCAGCCCTGAGCCCCCGTATCTGCGGGTGGTGGAAGAGTCGGCTTGCGTGAATCGCTCGAACACCGTGCTCAATTTTTCGCCCGAAATGCCGATGCCGGTATCCGAGATCGTGAACCGTAATGTGCCCGGAACGGAGGAGTCCGCATCCGGCGCGACTCGCAGGGACACTTCGCCGGATTCAGTGAACTTGATCGCGTTGCCAAGCAAATTGAGCAACACCTGCCGCAGACGTGTCGGATCGCCGACCAGCTCGGTGGGCACTTTCGGCGTGATCTCGCACACCAGGGCCAAACCTTTTTGATGGGCCCGGACCGCCAGCATCTCCATCACCTTCTCGATCAGGTCGTTCAGCGAGAACTCGGTCCGTTCCAGCTCGAGCTGCGAGGCTTCGACCTTGGAGAGATCGAGGATGTCGTTGATGAGATCCAGCAGGTTGTCGCCGGCCCGGCTGAAGATATCCACGTACCTGCTTTGCTCCGGGGTGAGCGTGGTCTTCGTGAGCAGGGCCGCGATGCCGATGATCGCATTGACCGGCGTCCGGATCTCATGACTCATGCTCGCCAGAAAATCCGACTTGGTCTGACTCGCGCTTTCGGCCGCGGCCTTGGCCAGCTGCAATTCCGCTTCGACTTGCTTGCGCTCCGTGACGTCGCGCGCTGCGGCGAAGACGCCCTGCAGGGTGCGGTCCCGGTCGTAAAAGGTGGTCGCATTGCAGGACACCACCGTTTTCCTGCCGTCGCGGGCGCACGTCGTCAGTTCGAAGTCGGTCACCTTCTTTTCGTTCAGCACGAGCTTGATCCCCGCTCCGGCCCGCTCCGGTTCGGTGAAGTGGCTCTTGAACGGCGAGCCGATCAGCTCGTCGCGCGTGCAGCCCGTGAGCGCTTCCATCTGCTTGTTGACGTCCGTGATGATGCCGGAGGGGTTGGTGGTCATCAGCGCATCGATGTTCGATTCGATCAGTGAGCGGGTGTAGAACTGCTGATCGCGCAGGCGCTGATCGAGCTTTTCTTGCTCGGCTTCGACCAGCTTGCGCGCGGTGTTATCGGTGCCGATCAACAGATAGCCGATGATGGCGTCCTGCGTGTCGCGCAGCGCCGTGACGGATACCACCGCCGGGAATCGGCTTCCATCCTTGCGAATGTAGGTCAGCTCGTAAATATCCTCGATACCGCGCGAGGCTTTGAAGACCAGGGCCTCGAAGCCCGGCGTGATCTTGGTGCCGAGCTCGACGCTCAGCGCTTTGGCGCGCGCGATGACTTCCCGCGGATCGGATATATCGGCGGGGGTGATCTTGTTCATCACTTCGGCGGCGGCGTAGCCCAGCATGCGTTCAGCGCCGACATTGAAGATTTGAATGACGCCGTTCGCGTCGGTGGCAATGCTCGAGAAATTGGCGCTGTTGAAGATCGCACGCTGCAGCGCGCCTGCCTTGAGCAACGCCTCTTCTGCCTGCTTGCGCTCCCTCACGTCGTCCTTCACGTAGTCACCTCTTTATCCATCCACCGGGTGTTTTGCCAAACGTATGGGATAACGACGCATACCCATGCATCGACCTTGACGTCGAACGTCGATGTGTCGTGTCGATCGGCGCTGAAGCTCACTGTTGACTTTCAGTCGAGCCCCGGCAGCCTAACACGTACCGCGTCGGACGCTGCAGAACCGCGGTGGCGCTTGTCGGCCGCGACCGCGTGGCGAGGGGATGACAGCGGCCCTGGGTTGGCCTCCACGCGGGGGGCGGCATGCATCCATGCGCAATCTTGTGTTATACTATTTGTTGGTACGGCGTACGAGGGTCTGTGCGACCCCGCGCCCGGCTCCCAACGAGTTGGTTCTCTGCTGCGTCAAGTCGAGCGACACCGAGAATTTGGGCGCAACGATGGCTCCGTACGTGGGTTCCGACGCTGCGCTCGTCGAGGATCTCCATTGTGCGGGGCGTGCCGCTAAGCTCATCATGGTTCAGCTATCCATGCAGATGAAAATCCTGCTTCGCGTGGCCTTGTGGGCCGGACTCGCGGCGACCGCGTCGGTCCATGCTGAACGCCTGCCCGTTCTGGGGCAAATCGACTTGCCACATCCCTACTACTACCGGGAAATGTACCTGCCGCAGTACGTCTTGCAACAGCTTGCCCAAGCCAAGGCCGTGTTCGTGGGCTTGGAATAGCGAGAGGAATCGGACACCATGGATTCGCATCGCTGACGCGCACGCGGAGATGAAGGTAGGTTCATGAAGAAAGTCGAAAGCAACTCTTGGGCGGCGGCAGTTCTCGGCAAGTGCGGGGGAATGCCTAGAGTGGCGCGCGGAGAGGGCATTTACATCTATGATTCAACCGGCAAACGCTACATCGATGCCTCGGGTGGTCCGGCGGTCTACTGTTTGGGGCACAATCATCCCGAGGTCAACGAAGCGGTCAACAGGCAGCTCGGCAAGATTGCACATGCCTATCGGTATTCCTTCACGAGCGATGCGCAAGATGAGCTGAGCGAGTTGATCGAAGGGTTCTGCGGCAACGGACTTTCCGGCATCGTCTATGTGTCGGGCGGCTCCGAAGCCGTGGAGTCGGCCCTCAAAATCGCATTGCAGTATCATTCAGCTCGCGGCGAACAGACGCGCCGCCGTTTCATCTCACGACGCCGTTCCTAGCACGGGAATACTTTGGGCGCCTTGTCGGTTTCGGACTTTGCGAGTCGGCGAGATCCCTTCGAAGGGGCGCTCATCGATGCATCGTTCGTATCTGCGGCCAATGCATATCGGCCGCCGGTGGGCGCACTCAACCTGGGTGCATCTCAGACGATCGGCGATTATGTGGCCGGATACCCGAAGTTCGCCGGAAACAGGTAATCGAGTTACCAGGAAAGACGGATATCGCCAGTCATGCCATTCAAGTAAACTCGCAAAGAAGCCGATGAGCGCAGTGTGCGGGATAGGTCCTTATGGTCGGCACTATTTTACAGCTCGCGGCTATCCTGGGATTCCCGTTCGTTGTCTCCGGTACCGTGGCGTACCTTGCTTGGGACGACCTGCCGCGGCCCTGGCTGTATTTCGTGGTTGCGACTGGCGTGCTCTACGTCGTCGATTGGCTGATATTTATATTTCTCGGCGAGACCATCACCGGACTGTTTGCGGTTGCGCAAGGCGATACAGCGCGGACGGTGGACAGCGGATTTACGGGTCTCGTGCTGTTCAAGCTTTACGCGAAGCCGCTGCTCGGTTTCAGCGTGTTGGCTTTGCCGATTCTTGCCGCCATATACTCAGTCTTCAAACGATCGGAATAAAAGGCGTGGGCACAGACGGTTATGGGCTCGGCTCGTGATCGTGATCGTGATCGTGGGTACCGCGGCTGCGGCGCCGGTCGGCGAACTCTGCCCGCTGTTGAGTGGATAGGATCAAATAGATCTCGTGTTCGGCGCGAATGTGCAGTAGCTCGAGCTGGCTCTCCGCCTTTCCGGCGGCATCCGTCAACGCCTTTGCCCGCGCATCGTCGAACTGCGCCGAGGTGCCGAGTTCGCGAAGCCCTTCATTCGCCTTGGCGGCAGCCTTCGCCTGCTCACGCAGCCCCGGCGCGGCCGCATGGAGGATCGCAAATACCTTGTCCTCTTGCTCTTCGGTCAGCTTCAGTCCCTCGAGGAACGCCGGATGCGGGCCCCAGCCCCAGCCATGTTCGTGCGAACTGAAGTCGTGGAACCCGGCACCGGGTCGAAAATCTCCTCTCTCATGGGAGCCGTCGCTGTCCGATGCTGCGCCTGTCGGTGGCCCTGCGAAGGTGAGAAGCGGAACGCTCACCAGCAGGCCTGCTGCCAGAAACCGATATCGATGGATCGCAAGCCGAGCATTCATCGCAGACTCCTTGAATATGGCAATATCGATTCAATGCGGAACCGGCTTCGATACCGGTCGCCGGGCCGTAAGGATCTATTGACGGGGATCTAGCTTGCGCAGTTGCGCACCGGCGGGCAATGCGTACATGCCGCAATCGGCAGTGGATCGGCGCAATCGGTACGCACGCTGATTGGATTCCACAGGCACTGTACGGCAACGCACAGACTCGCGCGCCGCGCTGCGCGCAGTGTCCATGGCGCGCTGCACCAGGATCTCACGCAGCAGTCTCTCAAAAGGCACACAATGCCCGCGGGCGTGCAGGTTCTGACGGGCGAGCCGAAGCATGGCGCTCAGGAGTGTCAAAGATGAATAGTGTTACCGCATTGCTTGTTGTCGTCTTTATCGCGGCGGGTCTCGCGGCCGGTCATTGGGTGAATCCGTATCTCGGCGTCGTGTTCATGGTCGCAGCAGTCATCATCGCGCTGTCACTGAAGATGGCCAACGTCTGGCAGAAATTCGTGATCTTGAGAATGGGAAAGCTGCAAAGTGTCCGGGGAGCAGGGATGTTTGCCATCATTCCGTTCTTCGATACGGTGGTAGCGATCATTGACGAGCGTATCCAGACCACAGGTTTTAACGCCGAGCAGGCGCTCACCAAGGATACCGTGCCGGTCAACGTCGATGCGATCATTTTCTGGCACGTGCACGATGCGGAAAAAGCGGCGCTCGCCATCACCAATTACCGCGAAGCGATCGATCGAGTGGCGCAGACGTCACTGCGTGAGATGATCGGCTCCTCGATGTTGGCGGCCCTGTTATCCGACCGTAAAGACGCCGACGAACAGTTGAAAGTCGAGATCGGTCAAAAAACCGCTCCTTGGGGAATATCGGTGAGTTCCGTTGAAATCCGCGACGTGGCCATTCCGGTGGCGCTACAGGATGCGATGTCCCGTCAGGCTCAGGCGGAGCGAGAGAAGCAGGCGCGAGTGATTCTCGGATCGGCAGAGGCGGCGATTGCCGGAAAATTTGTCGAAGCCGCGGAAGTTTACGCCGGACATCCGGTAGCTCTGCAACTTCGAGCGATGAACATCATTTATGAGACCACGAAGGAACGAGGGGCGACTATCCTCATGCCCAGTTCCATGGTCGATAGCCTGAATCCATCGACGGCGGCCGTGGCGTTCGCGCTTGCGGGAAAATCGGTGCCCGAGTCGGAGATCGCCCGGCCTCCGGTTGCAACCTGATCCGCAACCCTGAGGTAAGTGACCGACCGTAGTCGCGGCTGCAAGCCAAAGCGTCGGTTGATGTAGATTCGAACGGCGGCAGCGTTGCGTAGATTGACGGCCGATTCGTCTGCGACAGCTACCATTCGATCGACGGAGTCGGCGAGCTTCGGGTCTGTGAGAAGTTTACCGACCGTCTCGCGGCCCTGCGCGGACGGTGCGTCATCGCCGCGCACGGCTCGCCCCTATCTTGAGCACTCTCAGGTTGCCTTGACGGACGCCGATATCGCGCTCACTATATTCGCATGTCGAAATAGCTTTCGCTATTCGAAAATCATACTACAGGATAAATTTCGCGTGAAGATAGGATCCCAGGCGCATCGCAGCACCGCCATTTCGACCTCGAACGAAAGTGTCATCGTGGTGCGCGGACGGACGGTTTTTGGCCGAGATCGCCCAGCGAGCCGCGGGCAGCGATATCGAGAGCGCCGCCGCGGCCGTGATCCGCGAGTACAAGGCGGCGCGCCGCGCGATTCCGGGCTACGGCCATCCGTTGCACA
>Ga0224557_1000886_pt1 | contig 31064 bp, 11 predicted proteins | sample 714S31014metaG_FD_180677 | JGI IMG/M metagenome (GOLD analysis project Ga0224557, IMG submission 180677) | Peat soil microbial communities from Stordalen Mire, Sweden - 717 S3 10-14 | ecosystem: Environmental > Terrestrial > Soil > Wetlands > Peat | place: Sweden: Norrbotten County, Stordalen... | reverse complement strand
TCATAGGGCCAGCCAACATAACGACACGATTTGCCCATCTTGGGCAAATTTTATGCGTTTTGACTCTAGCCGCCTTCAACGCTACGCCCGGTGTCCTGTCAGTGGGGACAGAATCTAGAATAAGCATTTTCAATTTCATAGGCTTTTTGGTTTGTACGTTTGCATGAAACCTCTCTTCCAATGCTTCTGCTGTTACGCTATTACCCAAACATTTACCAAGGACTATTTTGTGAAGGATTCGATTTTTTTGCTTCCGTGTAGTTTACAGGTTTTCGAGCAGAAATGTGCCGCTCTGGTTGAAGTTGGTGAAATACCCGGCGGCGTTGGTCTGGTTCTGCATCAACACCCCGTTGATCGTGATGCTCTGCTTCGCGTTGGTCGGATACACAAAACTCCCACTGATCTTCCCGTGCGTCTTGTCAATCGTCAAAGTCAACTGGTTGGTGTTCCCTCCCCCGTTCGTCACCACAATGGTGTTGTTGGTGGAAAGGATAATCTTGTCGCTCAACTCCACCGACAATCCGCCCCCTTCCAACATTACCACTCCGTTGGTCAATCCCAGCAACGGCTTGTTGGTCGAATTGTAGGGTGAACCGATGATCTGCGCTTCCTGATTCGTAAACCCCGAACGATACAGCGATCCCTTCGTCGGGTTGGTCGTGTTGATCCAACTGGCCTCCATCGGCAGCGAGTCCACCGTGCCGTTGGTCAACAGGTTCCACGCCCAGAACGAGCCGCTTCCGCCATATAGCGGCAGGTAAAACGCCCACAACCCCTCCTGCGACACCACGCCGTGCTGGCTCAAACCGGTCGTCCCATCGGCCAGATTGCCAGAAAACGTGATGTTCCCCATCGCATCCACTGTCACCGTTCCACACCCCGTCCCCAACGGCCCCACCGCCGTATCGTTGGTCCCGGGGATGATTACGGTGTAACTGCCCTGGTAGTTGGTCGCCGGATTCCGCGACGTCCACACATCCCGATAGCCGCCCAACGCCGCCACAAAACTCCCGTCCGTTACCTGCCCGCTGACGGTTCCATCGGCAAAATCCAGTTGCAGCGTCGTGATCAGGTTGCTCTCCCCTCGACGCGGCGACACCATCCGCACCCGTCCCGATACATCAAAATTACTGCTCAAGTTCACCGTGTCCGGCCCCAGCCAAATCGTCCCGCTCACCGTCCCGGAAGAACCGTAGGTAAAGGTAAAGGCTCCCGAATTAGTGTTCTGGCGGACGACTGTGGCCGGCGTGAACAGGCCGTAATACGCGCTGCCCGCTCCCGCCAGAAACGGATTGGTCACAAAATTGGCCTGCAAAAACAGGTTGGATTTCATCGCAAATTGCAACACCGGACCGTTGGTCAGCACGGCATACGGAGCGGTGACGCCGCCCACCCAATTGGAGAACAGCCAGTTGTTGCCTGCCGTCGCCATCAGCGTGTAATTGGTCCCAATGGCCAGCAGCTTGCCATTGTCAACGGGCGTGATGCCGCCGTTCCCATTGGTCTTCACCACCAAAGTGGCGCTGGGAACAAAGACAAACTGGACGCTGTTGGTGAGCGAATTGTTCCCGCTGGTGTCCGTGGCATAGACCTGTAAAGTGTTGGGGCCGGGAGAGAGTGTCAAGTTGTTCGTCCAGTTGGTGAACGAATTGGTTGAACCAGCCGCATTCCAGCCTGTGCCGTTGAGTGCCATGTGAACGGATGCCACCGCCACGTTGTCGTTGGCCTTCCCGGTTACGGTGAACACGCCATTGCTTACCCGCTGACCTGCTGTGGGCGAGACAATGGTCAAAGTGGGTGGATTGGTGTCAAGATACGTGCCGAGAACCTGGGTGATGAGGTTGCTTGAAATGCTGACGGTCTGGTTAGCTGGCGTCTTGAACCCCGCCACGGGCTTAAAGGTGACAACATGATTGCCCACCAGTAAATTGCTCAGGGTGGCCCCATTGATTTGCCATGCTGCGCCATCCACCTGCCAGCGCGCCCCATCGGCAACGGCGACAGGTGGGGCGAGCCCCACTTGCAAAGAGCCGGTCACCACATAAGTCACCGGCACCCCGTTGGTCGAGCTATTCCCGCTCGTGTCGGTGGCGTAAGCCTGAACATAGTTGCTCCCAGCGGACAAAGTGACATTCTGGCTCCAATTTGTGAACGCATTGCTGGAACCGGCCAGCATCCAGCCGTTGCCGTTGACCTGGACATAGACCGCCGCCACCGCCACGTTGTCATGTGCCGTCCCCGTCACCGTAAACACCCCGTTGCTCACCCGCTGGCCCGCCGTGGGTGCCGTGAAGGTGAGGCTCGGCGGCGCCACGTCCACAAAGTTGGCAACCAGGCTTTGATTGCCGTTCAGCGTGAAAGTGTAGCTGGCCGCCGAACTCACCACGCTGCCATTTTCAGTCCAGTTGGTGAATCTGTAGCCGCTATTAGCCGTGGCCTTCACCGTTTGCGAACTGCCCGGGGCAAACGTTCCGCCGCCGCTGACGGTGCCGCCCCCACTCGGCGATGCGGTTACGGTAAGCGTGCATTTTCCTCCGGGCGTGGCGTTGTAGGCAAATCCATGTGTGTTGCCAAGGCCGTCGAAATACCAGCCGACAACCGTGTTACCGGAGATGCCTTGAGCAAAGGTGGAACCACCGCCAAGGGCATTAGGAACGTCCAGAGTGGTGTACTTGCTTCCGTTGTAGAGGAAGCCGTGATCGCCACTCGTGCTGTTCACATACCAACCAACGATGTTGTCGCCGTCAATGCCTTGAGCGTAGGTGGCGCCAACCCCATTTGGGTCGTCCAAGGTGGTGTATTTGCTGCCATTGTAGAGGAAACCGTGGGTTTTGCCACTGTGATCGGTATAATAGCCGACGATGTTGTCGCCGGAGATGCCTTGGGCGAAGGTAAAACCAACGCCATTGGGATCGTCCAGCGTGGTATAGGTACTTCCGTTGTAAAGAAAGCCGTGGGTGTAGCCGTTGGCATCAACATACCATCCAACGATTTTGTTGCCGTCCACTCCGGAGGCGAAGGTGCCACCCCAGCCATCAAATTGGCTGTCGAAAAGAAGATCACCGTATCCGCCGGGTGGGATGGATGTCGGATTTTCGAAAGCGGCGGCGTTGGGTTCATCCAGTGTGGTGAAGTTGCCGTTGGCGTACAGGAAGCCGTGTGCTTCGGCTCCGTCGGTATACCAGCCAACAATGTTGCCGGCGGAGATGCCGGTGGCGATTGTGTACGCGTAATTTGGAACGTCCAGGTTGGTGTAAATGATGCCGTTGTAGAGGAAGCCACTGTCATAGCCACTTTCGTAACCGCCGACGATGTCATTGCCAGCGACGCCGATGGCGAGGGTGCCATTGCCAGAGCTGGATGTGGCGAACGGGTCGTCCAGTGTTTGGTATTGGGCCTGCGCTGCCGGTGCAGCCAAGATCAGCAAGCCTAAAAGGAACGGCCATGTTATTTTCATAATTTGTTCATTGTGTTTGGAGAATGTAAAACCGTTGCGAGACGCCAGGACTCACGGTGTTGGAGACGGTGATGGTAAAATTCCCACTGGTGCTCAAAACGTTGCTCGCGATCGGCGTCCATTGGCTCAACGGCAGGGTGACATCGGGTGCCAATCCAGCCTGCGGATTGGCCCCATCGTTGCCAGGCCAACCAAGAAAATTATGCCGGTTTGTAAAAGTCTGCGCTGGCGCCCGCCCAGCCAGGGTCAAGCCGAAAGCGGCGATCATCACGGGCAGGAGGAATACATCTTTAGGTTTCATATTCTTATGCTGCCGTATGTTTCACGGTTTTCCGAGCCAAAACACGCCGCTTTGATTGGTTCCCAGGAAATATCCCGCCGCGTTGGTCAGGTTCTGCATTAACACCCCGTTAATGGAAATGGTCTGATTGGCGTTCGTCGGGTTGGTAAAGCTGCCGCTGATGATTCCGTGGGTCTTGTCAATGCTCAGGTTCAGGTGGTTGGTGTTGCGCACGGTATTGGTCACGACGGTGATGGTGTTGTTGGTCGCCAGCAGGATGCTGTTGGTCAGGTTCGCCGACAATCCGCCACCCTCCAACAGCACGACTCCGTTGGTCAATCCCAGCAACGGCTTGTTGGTTGAATTGTAGGGCGAGCCCATGATCTGCACTTCCTGGTTCGTAAACCCCGAACGATACAGCGCTCCCTTCGTCGCGTTGGTCGTGTTGATCCAACTGGCCTCCAGCGGCAGCGAGTCCACCGTGCCGTTGGTAAACAGGTTCCACGCCCAGAACGATCCGCCCCCCCCATACAGCGGCAGGTAAAACGCCCACAGCCCATCCTGCGACACCACGCTGTGCTGGCTCAGCCCGGTCGTCCCGTCGGCCAGACTCCCTGAAAAGGTGATGTTCCCCATCGCGTCCACCGTCACCGTTCCGAAGCCTGTCCCCAACGGTCCAATGCTCGATTCGTTGGTCCCGGGGATGATCACGGTGTAACTGCCCTGGTAGTTGGTCGCCGAATTCCGTGACGTCCACACATCCCGATAGCCGCCCAACTGCGCTACGAAACTGCCATCCGTCACCTGACCGCCGACGGTTCCATCGGCAAAATCCAGTTGCAAACTCGTGATCAGGTTGCTCTCCACATGGCGTGGCGACACCATCCGCACCCGTCCCGACACATCAAAATTGCTGCTCAAGCTCACCGTGTCCGGCCCCAGCCAGATCGTCCCGCTCACCGTCCCGGAAGAACCGTAGGTAAAGGTAAAGGCCCCTGAATTGGTGTTTTGCCGCACGGCATTGGCCGGAGTGAACAGGCCGTAATACGAACTGCCCGCTCCCGCCAGGAACGGATTGGTCACGAAATTGGCCTGCAAGACCAGATTGGATTGCATGGCAAATTGCAGCACCGAACCGTTGGTCAGCACGGCATATGGAGCGGTGACGCCACCCACCCAGTTGGAGAACAGCCAGTTGTTGCCCGCCGTCGCCGTTAGCGTGTAATTGGTCCCAATGGCCAACAGCTTGCCATTGTCAACGGGCGTGATGCCGCCGTTCCCATTGGTCTTCACCACCAAAGTGGCGCTGGGAACAAAGACAAACTGGACGCCGTTGGTGAGCGAATTATTGCCGCTGCTGTCCGTGGCGTGAACCTGCAAGGTGTTGGTGCCGGGAGAGAGAGTGACGTTGTTCGTCCAGTTGGTAAACGAATTGCTGGAACCAGCCAAAACCCAGCCTGTGTTGTTGAGTGCCATGTGAACGGATGCCACCGCCACGTTGTCGTGCGCCGTCCCCGTCACCGTGAACACCCCATTGCTCACCCGCTGACCTGCCGTGGGCGAAACAACGGTCAAGGTGGGTGGATTGGTGTCAAGATACATGCCGACAGCCTGGGTGATGAGGTTGCTCGAAATGCTGACGGTCTGGTTAAGAGGCGTCTTGAAGCCCGCCACGGGCTTAAAGGAGACGGAATGACCGCCCACCAGCAAATTGCTCATGGTGACCCCATTGGTTTCCCAAGCTCCGCCATCCACCTGCCAGCGCGCCCCACCGGCCACCGCCACGGCCGGAGTGAGGATGCCCTGCAACGAGCCGGTCACCACATAAGTCAACGACACCCCGTTGGTCAGGGAATTATTCCCGCTCGTATCGGTGGCGTAAGCCTGAACGTAATTGCTCCCAGCCGACAGGTTGACATTCTTGCTCCAATTGGTGAACAAATTGCTGGACCCGGCCAGCACCCAGCCCGTCCCGTTGACCTGGACGTAAACCGCCGCCACCGCCACGTTGTCCCTGGCCGTGCCCGTCACGGTGAAGGCGCTGTTGCTCCAGTGCTGGTTGGCCGTGGGCGAAGTGACGGCGAGGCTGGGGGGATTCGTGTCCACAAAATTGGCAATGAGTGTCAAATTGGACTCCATGGTGAAGGTCAGCTTGACGTTGTTGGTGAGGACGCCAAACGGCAGATTCGTTCCCCCCGTCCAATTGGTGAATTTAAAGCCCGCAGCGGCTGAGGCCGTCATGGAGTAGTTTGACCCAATCGCCAGAGAATTACTGTTGTAATTGGGGCTGACCGTTCCTTGGCCATTCGTCTGGACCAACAGGGAAGTCGCGACGATATAGTAAAAGGTGATGTTATTCGTGTTGGTGGAAATGCTGCCGCTGGTGTCCACGGCGTAGGCACGGACAGTATTCGATCCAGGCGTCAACGTCACATTCGTTGTCCAATTAGTCCAGTTGTTGGTGGTGTGGGCCAGCGCCCAAGCGCCGCCGTCAAACTGGTAAAACACGTCCCAAACGGCCACGTTGTCGGTGGTTGTGCCGGCCACCGCGAAAGAAGCGTTGCTGACGGTCTGGCCGGATTTGGGGGAGATAATGGTCAATTGGGGATTACCCTTGATCGCAAAATTGGCCACCAAGCTCACGTTCTCATTTAAGACAAAGCTGTAATTGGTTGCGAGGCTGAGGGGCTGCCCATTCTGTGTCCAGCAGGTAAACACGTATCCAGCGTTAGGCGCGGCGACGACCATCCGCGAGCTGCCTGCGGGAAATGCTCCGCTGCCGGAGACCCTTCCTCCAGACGCCGGAGATGCCGTCAACGACACGGAGTACTCGGAAACCACGGGCGCAAAGTTCGCGACCAGACTCACATTGCTCGTAAGTGTAAAGCTGTACGTGGCCGAAGAGCTAACAACGATTCCGTTCTCCGTCCAGTCGGCGAACAGATACCCGCTGTTGGGAGAAGCTGTCACTGATTGTGAGGTGCCCTGTGCGAATGTCCCCGCGCCGCTCACAGTTCCATCCGCCGCTGGAGAGGCCTTCACATCGAGGGAACATCCCGGCGCATAAACCAGCGGGGCAATAAACCCGTGCTCTTCGCCGTTTGTGTCGGTAAAATACCCAACCATCTTGTTGCCACAAATCCCTTCAACATAAGTGCCGCTGCCGCCGGAACTGGGTGCGTCCAACGTCATATAATTGCCGCCACTGTAAAGAAATCCATGGACCTTTTCGTTGAAGTCCTCATACCAACCGACGATGTTGCTGCCAGAGATGCCCGATGGATACGTTCCGTAGTAGGTATCTGCATTTGGCTCGTCCAAAGTCATGTAATTGGTGCCATTAAAAAGAAACCCGTGCAGGGTATCGTCATCGTCATCGTAATAGCCGACGACGTTGGATCCCGAAATACCCGTTAACCATGTTTGCCCTCCATAGTTCCCGTTGTCAGTCGCATTGGGTTCGTTCACAGTGACGTAAATGCCGTTGGAGTAAATGAAGCCGTGATACCCAAAGTTGGTGCCAAGATAATAGCCGACGATTTTGGCTCCGCAAACGCCTTGGGCCCATGTGCCAGCCACACCATTTTGCGATGCAGGGTCGCTGAGAAGAGTATACGCGCCGCCAGTGTAAAGGAAAGCGGCTGTTACAGGAGTGGCTGGGTAAATACTGAAGGCGTCATACAAATAAACATAGCTGCCGACAACATTGGTGTCGTCGATGCCGTTGGCAGAGGTGTAACCATCTTCGTTGGGGGCTTGAGCCACCAGAGAGGTGAACTCGTTATTGGCGTAAAGAAAACCTTGAGTTATGTATTCGTTAATATCGCCGATCACGTAATTGCCGACGATTTGATTGCCAGAGATGCCTTTTGGATAAGTGTAAGCGAGCGGCATGTCCAGCGTCTGATATGAAACGACCATCGTGTTGCCGATGCCTCCGCAAAAGTTAGCAACAAGATTGACATTGCTTGAGAGTGTGAAGTTGAAATCGGGCCATAGACTGACCACAGCGCCATTGATGCTCCAATCCACGAATTGATAACCCGGGCTCGGCGTTGCCAGGATGGTGTGCGAGGTTCCGGACTGGAACACGCCAGTTCCGGCAATAGTACCAGCCGAGGCTGTGGAAGCGGTGGCGGAAAGATCAAAACTGGTCACTCCGCCCACCGTCGCAATAAAACCATTGGTCCCGCAGTAGCCCACGATGGAATTACCCGACATGCCGTTGACATAAGTCCCCCCCGAAGTGCCTGGGTAGTCAACTTCGCAATACTGCCCGTCGAAGAACACGAATCCGTGGGTCGAATAGTTAGTCCAATAATAACCGGAGAAATTGGCGCCGGAAATGCCCTGCACAAATGTCCCGCTGGATCCATTATCGTCGTATTGGGTGGAGTTCGGTTCATTGATCGTGGCAAAAGCGCCATTGCTATAAACAAAACCGTAGTCCAAGGTGCTTGTGCTGATGTAACCCGCGATGGAATTACCTGAAATGCATTCGGCTGCGGTCCAGGTGTCCGAGGCAGGATCATCCAACATCACATAGTTTGTTCCATCATACTGGAATGCGTGCAGGTTGTCGTTCGAGTCTTGGTAATAGCCCACGATATAATTGCCCGAGATGCCGATGGCGTAAGTGCCCGGATCGAGGTTGCCGTATGGGCTGAGCTGGGCATTGGGATCGTTCAGCGTGGTGAAGACACCATTGAAGTAAATAAATCCGTACGCGATGCCGTTTGTGGCGTAATAATATCCGACCACCCTGTTTCCAGAAACGCCGGTGGCGTAGGTACCTTCATCAAAAAATCCGTTGTTATCAAAATTGGTGCTGGCCAGGGGATCGCTGATACTGGTGAAGTTGGTGCCGTCGTAGAGAAAACCACGAGGGACGTCGTTGGAATCGCTGTAATAGCCAACGACCAGATTGCCATCTATGCCTCGAGCGTAGGTCCCTTCACTGGCCTCCGGGTCATGAAACGTCTGGAATGAGAGTTGACGATAAGTTCCGCCAATCCCGCCGTCGAAATTGGCCACCAAGTTCATGTTGCTCGTCAGCGTAAATGTGAAATTGGACGACATGCTGACCAAGTTGCCGTTCTCCGACCAATTCACAAACGTGTAATTGCTCGTGGCAAGGGCCGTCACCGTCTCTTGGAACCCGTTGCCAAACCTTCCGGCGCCCGTCACCGTGCCTCCACCGGCGGGTGAGACACCCACAGTGATGAAAGACGCTCCATCCGGAAACAGTTCCACCGTGGCTAGCCCATCAAAGGTGGCGCTCCAGCCCGTTGTCCCGTAATTGTAGTAGATCGTTGGCCCGGACAGGAAAAATGTGTATTGCCCGAAGCTTGGAGCGTTTCCATCAAAATAGATGCTGGCCAGGCCCGAACCCGAAAAGGCGTAAGCCCCCAGCGAAGTGACGTTGGAACTCACTGTCAGGCTTTCCAAACCGCTGAACTGAAAAGCCGTCTCGCCAATGGCAGTCACCGGCAGCCCATTGATAAAGTCCGGGATGACCGCGCTGCTGTTCGTGCCTGTGTACCCGTTGATGGTGATGCCACCGTTGTTCGTGCTGTAGGAGAATTGTGCCTGCGCAAACGGGGCGACCAAAAGCAGCACGACTAAACGGGCTGATAAACATTTATTATAATGGTTCCGTATGAGTTTGGTGGAGTTCATGGGTTTCCGAGCATAAAAGCTCCGCTTTGGTTGGTTCCTAGGAAATAGCCGGCGGCGTTGGTCTGGTTTTGCAGCACGGCCCCGTGCGCAATGGTGTTCGTTTTCATCCCCGTTGCCTGGAAGGTCACGGTCACGATACCGTTGTTCGTATTGATCGCGATGACCAGATGATTGGTCGGGGAAAGATTCGGATTCCCCGCGTCGAGGTTGGTCAGGGTGTTGTGGCTGCTGAGGTTGGTGCCAATGTTGGTGTAAATCAAGAGGCCGTTGGTCAAGTCGCCGTTGGTCAGGATCAGAGTGGCGCTGGTCAGGTTCAACACCGGCACGCCCGCCTTGGTCAAGTTCGTGAAAGGCGAGCCCATCACTCCGGTCAGGTTGGCGAAACCGGACGGATAAAGCGTATTGGGGACAGCCGGCTTGATCCAACTCACCGAACTGTTTGGAGACACGTTTTGCGGCGGCTCGTTGGTAAAGTAAATCCATCCCAGCAAACTTCCTTTGCCCGAATAAAGGGATTGATAGAGCGGGACGCCTCCGTTCCGGGCAATCGGCACCGACCACAAGAAAGGTGTGCCATCGGCCAGTGCCCCGCCCAGGGTGGAAATTCCGCCCAGGGTGTTGGTGATGGCGGCGTAACCGTAGCCGCCCGGGCTGCCCAGCGGCGCATTGGTGCCGGGCGGCAACAGCAAGGTGAATTGTCCGGCATAGTTGGTCGCCGGGTTGGCAATGGTGCTGAAGACGGCCCGGTCCGCCTGGATCACCGAATTCCATCCCGCCGCCGCATTGCTCACCGACCCGCCCATCAGGGCGTCCGCAGGATTGAGATCCAGGATCAAGGTGACGCTGACCGGGGTCTTGCCGCTGCGGGCGAGATTGGTGCGCGCAGTCCCCGTCAGGTCAAAGGACCCGCTGAAGGAATTGGATCCGCCGTCCAGCAGCAGTTTGGCGGTGTAGGCTCCCGCACTGTTGGTTGCAATGGTGGCCGTGATAAAGCCTGAGCTGGCCTCCGTCACGCCGTTGGTCGGATAAAACAGTCCGTTATAGACTCCCGCCACGGCCAGGAACGGGTTGGTCACGAAGTTGGCCTGCAACACCAGATTGGATTGCATGGGAAAGGTGTAGTTGGACGATAGAGACAGCACCCTGTAAGGGAGGGTCGTGCCGCCGACCCAGTTGGAGAAAAGCCAATTATGGCCCGCCGACGCGGTGAGGGTGTAGTTGGTGCCGATGGCCAGCAGTTTGCCATTGTCACCGGGGCTTATGCCACCGAGGCCGTTTGTTTGGACGGTGAGGGTGGCGCTGGGGATGTAGAGGAAGGTGACCTTGTTGGTGGGCGACTTGTTGCCGCTGGTGTCCACGGAATAGGCTTCAAACAGGTTGGTGTTCTGCAAGGGCGTCAGAGTGGCCGTCCAATTGGACCATGTGCTGTTGCTGGGGGTGGCGAGCATCCAACCGCTGCCGTTGAACTGGTAGAAAACGTTGGACACTTGGACGTTGTCCATTGCTGTGCCGGTGACGGTGATCGTGTTGTTGCTCCAGCGTTGATTGTTGGTGGGGAAGGTGATGGTGTTGGTGGGCGGCGCGATGTCCACAAAGTTGGCAATGAGCGTTAAATTCGACTCCATTGGGAAGGACAGCCTGGCGTTGTTGGTGAGGACGCTGAACGGCAGATTCGTTCCTCCCGTCCAGTTTGTGAATCTAAAGCCCGTAGCGGCTGTGGCTGTCATGGAATAGTTTGACCCATTCGCCAGAGACTGGCCATTGTAATTGGGGCTGACCGTTCCCCGTCCGTTGGTTTGGACCACCAGCGGAGCGGTCACGACATAGAAAAAGCTGACGGTGTTAGTATTGGTGGAGACGTTGCCGCTGGTATCCACGGCGTAGGCGCGGACGGTATTCAATCCCGGCGTCGTCAATGTCACATTGGCCGTCCAATTGCTCCAAGTGGTATTGCCGGGCGTGGCAAGCATCCAACTGCCGCCGTCAAACTGATAAAATACATTCGAGACAGCGACATTGTCGTGGGCCGTGCCGGTCACCGTGAAGGCCGCGTTGCTGACGTTCTGGCCGGGTTTCGGCGAGGTGATGGTCAGGGTGGGCGGCGTTATGTCTCTTTCGGTCAGCCCCCGGACGTCGATCCCGCCTACAGTTCCCCCGGTGAGAGACTCCCAGCCGAGGAATCTTGTCCCGCCCGAGGGGGTTGGTAGATAGAGACCGAGTTCAATCGGACCTACTCCCGGCGCCAGCACCATTGACTGGCTAAAACTTCCGATGACAGCTCCGTGACCAGCAATGGCGACGTTCTTGCAATTGGAGAAGGTCCCAGCAGGTACCGTAACAGTCCCCGCCGACGTGACCGTTACAGACGCCGTGGTATCAACATTTGTAATATCAGGGACACTGGCCACGAATGAGCTATTGATGGTTCCTCCATTCTGAAGTTGGTGATTGTCAAACCAGGTCCATGCGGGATTAAAATCCAGAGTCGCCCCGACTTCTGGTTTTCCAGAATAATCGTAAACGGTCTGGTAGTCAATGTCATAGTTCATTCCGAAAGTCTCGAATGCAGAGTTAGTGTCTCCCAGATAGACTTTCATCCAAAACCCTCCGTTATCAGGATCCGCAGTAAACTGAACCAACGATAATCCTGCCGCTCCGGTGTAGGATTTCACATCTCCGTCATACATGGGCCAGTATTCGGCAGACAACGTTTGTGGCAACGTGAAAACGGTCAAGAATGTCCCGTCGTTCGTCACGGCGCCTGCGTCGTTGCTCACGATAACCGCGTAGCTCCCGCTCTGCAATTGGTTGACGTTGGAGAGGATCAAAGCCGTCGAAGTTTCGCCCGGTAAATTTGTCCCGTTGAACTGCCACTGATAGCTTAAAGGTATGTCGCCGACTGCGAGCACGTCGAATTCGACGGCGCCTCCAACTTCAAGCGTTCTCGTGGAAGGTGGCTCCTGCAAGATCGTGGGATAATCGGAGAATTGAACATCCAACACGGCTGGCGGCGAACTGGTGACCGTCCCGTAGGCATTGCTGACCATAACCGTGTAATTTCCAGCATCGTCGGGCAGCGCGTAGGATATGGTCAGCGTGGCATTGGTTTGGCCGGACAGATTCGTGCCGTTAAACTGCCATTGGAAACTCAGTGGAGAGCTTCCTGAAGCCGTGACGGAAAAGCTGGCAGAACCACCTGCGTTGGCCGACTGGTCCTGGGGAGGAGTCAGGATAGTGGGTGGGGCGTGTTGTGGAGGTACGTTAAGCCTGCCTCGAAGGATTCCTGAGTCAGACGCGGCCATGAAAACGCCATTTAGAAAAGCGACCGAGTTGAACGATGCGCTTGAGGGAAGATCATAACTGGAACTGGACCACGCCGTGCCATTGGTCGATACGACAATCGAATCACCGACGGCGACAAACCAGCCGTCTCCGTATGCTGCGCCCGTAAAATTCCCGGAACCGACATAAGGCACGGTTTTCAGATTTATTGTGCCATTGGCCGACGTCAGTATCCCATTACCCATGATTTCAACAAAAAGCCCGTTGCCGAAGGCGATTCCGTTAAGAGTAGGGCCTACTGCGTCTCCGTGCGAAGCCCAATTAATTCCATCAGAGGAGGTCAGGTCCGCATAACCTTCGTCCGGCATCCCATCGTAGGTGAACCATTCGAGACCTACCGTCACGAAGACGCCGTTGCCGTAGGCGACCGATTCGAGCAGTCCGGAGAGGTTAGGGCCTCTCGGCGTCCAATTCACGCCATCAGACGACGTGAGCATGACTGTGGGACCCTGTCCTTCTTCCTCAGGGCTTCCCCCAACTGCGACAAATAAACCGTGCGCGTACATAACTGCCGACAGCGTTGATTGCCCAGGACTTGCCAGGGAGTAAACGGTCGTCCAGTTAGTTCCGTCATGCGAGGTTGCGATGCCATAACCAACTGCTAAGAACAATCCGTTGGCATACGTCACGGCAGACGGCGTCCCAAAATCCGGCCCGAAACCTGCCCAGTTCCAGGATCCGGGCTCGCCGGTTGGAGAACTGAACGCTCCACTGGCGTTGAGACTGCTCGAATCGCCGAAAGCAATAAATTGACCGTTTCCGTAGGCAACGGGACCTTCTGCAATGTCGGAAACCACATCCCATGCGATAGCGGATTGGGAATAAGCCTGGCTTGTTCCGAGGAATAGCGCGGCGGCCAAAACGGCCCTTCCCAACGTGCTTAGGGTCAAGACTAAGGAAAACAATTTCTTTTGAACGTAATAGGTTTTCATTGGATTTGTTACCGAGAACGGATCTGGCCGCCATCATATTTCACATCCAGAGTTGTAGTTGCCACAGCAGGGTCTCCGGCTGGCATTTTAGTAATGGCCGCGTTGAGGGCCATGGCTCTTGGATGCAACAGGAATAATTGTAATTGTGCGATCATATTTGAGTTTTTGTTAATGATTGAAATTAGAAGATTTGATTAAATGTGGATTTCGGGCTTGGACGACGGAATATTCGTGGGAGTGCTTGCCTGAATTGCTGCAACGCCAGCAAGCCCAATCGCGGCAATCGTAATAATTCTCGATTTCATATTATTTTTGATGTCGGGAAGTTCACTGGTTTTCGAGCATAAAAGCCCCGCTCTGGTTGGTTCCCAGGAAATAGCCGGCGGCGTTGGTCTGGTTTTGCAGCACGGTCCCGTGACCAACGGTGTTCGTCTTCGCTCCCGTCGCCTTGAAGGTCACAGTCACCAGGCCGTTGTTCGTATTGATGGCGAGGACCAAGTAGTTGGTCTCTCCCAATTTCGTTCCCCCGGCCAGGTTGGTCAGGCTGTTTTTGGCACTGTTGATGTTGGTGAAGATTAGGGTGCCGCCCTTCAAGTTGCCGTTGCTCAAAAACAGGGTGGCGCTGGTCAGGTTCAGCACCGGCACACCCGCCTTCGTCGTGTTCGTGAAGGGCGAGCCGAGCACTCCGGTCAGGTTGGTGAAACCGGACGGATACAGCGTATTGGGAACGGACGGCTTGATCCAACTGACCGAACTGTCCGCCGACACGTTTTGCGGCGGCTCGTTGGTAAAGTAGATCCATCCCAGCAAACTTCCCTTGCCCGAATAAAGGGATTGATAGAGCGGGACGCCTCCGTTCCGGGCCACCGGCACCGACCAGAGGAAGGGCGTGCCGTCCGCCAGTGCTCCGCCCAGGGTGGAAATTCCGCCCAGGGTGTTGGTGATGGCGGCGTAACCGTAGCCGCCGGGGCTTCCCACTGGCGCGTTGGTGTCCGGAGGCAACAGCAGGGTAAATTGCCCGGCATAATTGGTCGCCGGGTCGGCAGTGGCGCTGAAGACGGCCCGGTCCGCCTGGATCACCGAATTCCATCCCGCCGCCGCATTGCTCACCGACCCTCCCATCAGGGCGTCCGCGGGATTGAAGTCCAGGCTCAAGGTGACGCTGACCGGCGTCTTGCCGCTGCGGGCGAGATTGGTGCGCACAGTCCCCATCAGGTCAAAGGACCCGCTGAAGGAATTGGATCCGCCGTCCAGCAGCAGTTTGGCGGTGTAAGCGCCCGGGCTGTTGCTGGCGATGGCGACCGAAACAAAGCCCGAACTGGCCTCCGTCACGCCGTTGGTTGGATAGAACAGTCCGTTATAGACTCCCGCCACCGCCAAGAACGGATTGGTGACGAAGTTGGCCCGCAAGAACAGATTGGACTGCATGACGAAGGAGTAGTTGGATGATGTCGAGAGTGCCGAGTAAGGCAATGTCGTTCCCCCGACCCAGTTGGAGAAAAGCCAATTACGGCCGGGTGAAGCGGTGAGGGTGTAGTTGGTGCCGAGGGCCAGCAGTTTGCCGCTGTCCACCGGGTTGATCGCACCCAGACCGTTGGTCTGGACGGTGAGCGTGGCGCTGGGGATGTAGAGGAAGGTGACCTTGTTGGTGGCAGACTTGTTGCCGCTGGTGTCCACGGCATAGGCTGCCAACACGTTGGTGCTCTGCAAGGGGGTCAGCGTAGCGGTCCAATTGCTCCAGGTGGCGTTGCCCGGGGCGGCTGGCATCCAATTGCCCCCGTTGAGCTGGCAGAACACGTTGGAGACCTGGACATTGTCCCGGGCCGTGCCGGTGGCGGTGAAGAGGCTGTTGCTCCAGCGCTGATGGGCGGTGGGGGAGGTGAGGGTGAGGCTGGGGGGAGTCACGTCCACAAAGTTGGCGATGAGCGTCAAGTTCGACTCCATCGTGAAGGTCAGTTTCGGCCTGTTGGTGAGGATGGTGAACGGTTGATTGGTTCCACCAGTCCAATTGGTGAAGGCAAAGCCCGCGGCGGCTGTGGCCGTAGCGGTCATGGAGTAGTTGGAACCAATGGCCAGAGACTGGTTGTTGTAATCGGGACTGAGGGTCCCCTTGCCGGTGTTGGTCACCACCAGTGTAGCCGTCACCACGTAGAAAAAGCTGATGCTGTTGGTGGAGGAGAAATTGCCACTGGTGTCCTCCGCATAGGCGCTGATGGTATTCGGTCCACGGTTGAGGGTGACGTTAGCAGTCCAGTTGCTCCAGGAACTGCCGGGCGTGGCCTGTGACCAACCGCCTCCGTTTAACTGATAATAGACATCGTTTACAGGGACCGTATCCGTTGCCGTACCCGTGACCAGAAGAACCGGGTTGCTCACGCTCTGGCCGGATTTGGGCGAGATGATCGTCAATTTGGTATTCCCTTGTGGCAGAATAGTGACAACTGTTGGAGCGCTAGTAATCGAACCATACTGATTTCTGACAATAACCATATAACTTCCAGTATTGGCAGTAGTGACGTCAGATAGCTTAAGCACGTTGGAGGCTGCGCCGATTATGTGAGCACCATTGGACAGCTCGGCATTGTCAAATTTCCACTGATAGGTCAATGGGGCTGCACCAGAAGCTTGGACTTGAAGCACAACGATTCCACCGAGCCTTGTGGTTTGGGCTGATGGTTGAGAGGTGATGACTGGGGTGCCTAACACGTTGACGGTCACCGCAGAACCGGCTACTGGCACACCGACACTGTTGGTTTCCACCAGAGCGACTGCGTAACTTCCGTAATTTGTGAAAGTGTGGCTGGGATTCTGCTCGACACTGGTCAAGCCATCGTTGAAATTCCAATCCCAGTTGGAGATCGTGTTATTGGACTGATCCAGGTTCGAAGACGTGAAGTCTACTGTTAGCGGAGCCCTTCCATTGGTCGGCGCGGCACTGAGGCTTATGGCGGTCAACTCTGCGGTCGGCGCGCCGCCATAAGATGCACTCCAACCCCTCGCACCCGCCAAATAATAAGCGGTGGCACCACTATCGTCATCGAAGGGACTTCCACCCACAGACCCGTCGTTGAAGAAACCAATTGATTCAAACGCAGGGGCATTGCCTTCAAAATAAACCGCGGCCAGGTTGTTGCAATACGCCATCGCGTTGAATCCAAGATTGGTGACACTGTTTGGGATAACGATGTTAGTGAGGTTCTGGCATGCTTCAAATGCCCTATCCTCGATGCTCGTGACGTCGGCGGAAACCGAGTAAGAACTTGCACCCTCGCTCGGAGGATAGGCGATGAGTGAAGTTTGGTCCTGGCTGTATAAGACTCCAGTGACGCTAACATAAGCGGGATTTCCCGAGTTAACATTGATGGAGGTCAGGGCGTAACAGCCGGCAAACACCGCTGATCCGATGCTGGTAACACTGTTTGGAATTGTGATGCCAGTCAGAGATTCGCACGCGTAAAACGCCCTGTCCTCGATGTTCGTCACACTGTCGGGGATTACTACTCCGTACAAGTTGCAGAATCCAAAAGCGTCCGGCGCAAGGGTCGTCACACTCGATGGGATCACGTAAGGCGTCGAACTGGGTGGCCATCCGCTCTCGCCGCCCGGACACTCGATGAGCGTCGTCCCGCTGTAGTCAAACAAGACGCCACCTTGACTGGAATAATACAAATTGCCCGGCTCCACATAAATTGCAGTCAACTGCTCGGAAATCTCAAAGGGAGCCTCGCCTATACTGGAAACACTGGCGGGGATGGTCACGGTTCCGACCAGTCTTGCGTTGTAAAACGCAGCATCTCCGATGGTGGCAACCCCTTCGGGGATCGTTATACTCGTCAGGGCGGCGTTGCAGAATGCACCGTTTCCGATCCGGACAACGCTGCCTGGAATCGTAACGCTCGTCATGCTAATGCTGTCTAGAAACGCCCCGTCATCGATGTTTGTTACGCTATCTGACATCGCGACGCTGGTCAAACTATCGCAGTTCTCGAACGCAGCGTAGCCGATGGTACCCAGCCCGTGCCCGATGATTACGCTTCCTAGTCTGGAACACTCACCGAATGCGAATTCCCCCAAGTTCGTTACGCTGTCGGAAATCACGAGGCTGGTTATGTTGGTGTTGCCCTGGCAGGCAAAGTCCCCGATGCTGTGGACGAAGTTTGGGATGGTGACTGCGCCGCCGGGGCCAGTGTAACCGGTTACGGTGATGACACCGTCATTGGTTGAGTAGGTGAATTGGGCTTGGGCCATGCGGGCCCCGATGAGAACCAGCCCCAGAATTGCGGTGATTTTGGTTTTCATGCGTTTGAATTGCAACCATCAATCCAGTTGGTAAAGTTATGGAAGTTCCTCCGCAACCTCGACAGACCTCGGGTGAGTCGAATGGCACGATTGAATGTGACGTCCGACATAAGAGTTTTACTGCATCGCTTGCAGTAGGAATGATCCGCTCTGATTGGTGCCGAGGAAATAGCCGGCGGCGTTGGTCAGGTTCTGCATCAGGACCCCGTTGATGGAAATGGTCTGATTGGCGTTCGTCGGGTTGGTAAAGCTTCCGCTGATGATTCCGTGGGTCTTGTCAACCCTCAGGTTCAGGTGGTTGGTGTTGCGTACGGTATTGGTCACGACTGTGATGGTGTTGTTGGTCGCCAGCAGGATGCGGTTGGTCAGGTTCGCCGCCAATCCACCCCCCTCCAACATCACCAACCCATTCGTCAATCCCAGCAAAGGCTTGTTGGTCGAATTGTAAGGCGAGCCAATGATCTGCACTTCCTGGTTCGTAAACCCCGGACGATACAGCGCTCCCTTCGTCGGGTTGGTCGTGTTGATCCAACTGGCCCCCATCGGCAGCGAGTCCACAGAGCCGTTGGTAAACAGGTTCCACGCCCAGAACGAGCCACTCCCACCATACAGCGGCAGGTAAAACGCCCACAACCCCTCCTGCGACACCACGCTGTGCTGGCTCAAACCGGTCGTCCCATCGGCCAGACTGCCGGAAAAGGTGATGTTTCCCATCGCATCCACCGTCACTGTTCCATACCCCGTTCCCAACGGTCCAACGCTCGATTCGTTGGCCCCGGGTATGATCACGGTGTAACTGCCCTGGTAGTTGGTCGCCGGATTCCGTGACGTCCACACATCCCGATAGCCGCCCAACTGCGCTACAAAACTCCCGTCCGTTACCTGCCCGCTGACGGTTCCATCGGCGAAATCCAGTTGCAGCGTCGTGATCAAGTTGCTCTCCCCGTGTCGCGGCGACACCATCCGCACCCGCCCCGACACATCAAAATTACTGCTCAAGTTCACCGTGTCCGGCCCCAGCCAAATCGTCCCGCTCACCGTGCCAGTCGAACCGTAAATAAAGGTAAAGGCCCCTGAATTGGTGTTCTGCCGGACAGCATTGGCCGGAGTGAACAGGCCGTAATACGAACCGCCCGCTCCCGCCAGAAACGGGTTGGTCACGAAATTGGCCTGCACGACCAGATTGGGTTGCATGGCAAATTGCAGCACGGCACCGTTGGTCAGCACGGCATACGGAGTGGTGACGCCGCCCACCCAATTGGAGAACGTCCAGTTGTTGCCCGCTGTCGCTGCCAGCGTGTAATTGGTCCCAATGGCCAGCAGTTTGCCGTTGTCCACGGGCGTGATGCCGCCGTTCCCATTAGTCTTCACCACCAAAGTGGCGCTGGGAACAAAGACAAACTGGACGCCGTTGGTGAGCGAATTGTTCCCGCTGGTGTCCGTGGCATAGACCTGTAAAGTGTTGGTGCCGGAAGAGAGTGTGACGTTGTTCGTCCAGTTGGTGAACAAATTGGTGGACCCAGCCGCATTCCAGCCCGTGCCGTTGACTTGCACCTGAACGGATGCCACCGCCACGTTGTCGTTTGCCTTGCCGGTCACCGTGAACACCCCGTTGCTAACCCGCTGACCCACCGTGGGCGAAACAATGGTCAAGGTGGGCGGATTGGTGTCAAGATACGTGCCGAGAGCCTGGGTGATGAGATTGCTCGAAATGCCGACGGCCTGGTTGGCAGGCGTCTTGAAGCCCGCCACCGGCTTAAAGGAGACGGAATGACTGCCCACCAGCAAATTGCTAACAATGACCCCATTGGTTTGCCAAGCTCCGCCATCCACCTGCCAGCGCGCCCCATCTGCCACCGCCACGGGCGGAGTGAGGACGACTTGCAAGGAGCCGGTCACCACGTAAGTCACCGGCACCCCGTTGGTCGAACTATTCCCGCTCGTGTCGGTGGCGCAAGCCTGAACATAGTTGCTGCCGGGGGAGAGAGTGACGTTGTTGGTCCAGTTGGTGAACGCATTGCTGGACCCGGCCAACACCCAGCCGTTACCGTTGACCTGGACATAGACCGACGCCACCGCCACGTTGTCGTGCGCTGTTCCCGTCACCGTGAACACCCCGTTGCTGACCCGCTGACCCGCCGTGGGCGAGACAATGGTCAAGTTGGGTGGGTTGGTGTCAAAATACGTGCCGACAGCCTGGGTGACGAAGTTGCTCGAAATGGTGACCGTCTGGCCAAGAGGCGTCATGAACCCCGCCACGGTCTTAAACAAAACGGAATGACCGCCCACCAGCAGATTGCTCATGATAGCGCCATTGGTTTCCCAAGCTCCATTGTCCGACTGCCAGCGCGCCCCGTCGGCCACCGCCACGGCCGGAGTGAGGGTGACCTGCAACGAGCCGGTCACCACATAAAAATTGCTGATGGTAATTGTGGCGGAGGTGTTGCCGCTGGTGTCCTGGGCATAGACGCTGATGGTATTGGCTCCGGGGGTCAGATTGACATTTGCAGTCCAATTGGTCCAGGAGTTGGCTGAGCCAGCCAGCATCCAACTGCCGCCGTTCAATTGATAATACACCGACTGCACGGCCACGGCGGCGGCAGCGGAACCTGAGACGGCAAGCATGTCGTTGCTGACCGCAAGCCCGGATTTCGGAGAGGTGATGGAAAGGGTCGGCGAGGTGGTGGCAAGCTGCATACCGGCGTAGGCGCTGACGTCATACCCATTGACCGTGCCGCCCGTCAGTTCGGCCCAATCTCCGGATTTGACCAGCAGCTTGATGATGCCCACTCCCGGCGCCAGATAGGCCGTCAAGGCCGTGGCGTGGGTGCCGTCAAGGGATTCGCTGGCCGTGAAGCTGCGGCAATTGTAAAAAGTTCCGGCGGGCACGGTGATCGTGCCGGCCTTGCCGATGGCCACCGAGTAGGTCGCCGCGTAGCCTTCGGACGTGGTGGACGTGGTCAACGTGCCCCCGTTTTGCAGCGCGGCATTGTCCACCAACAGGGCCGGCGGATTAAACGAAGCGTGGACCCATCCCGTGCCGGCTTCGACGAGGGACACGCTGTTTGCATCCGCGTCCAGATCCAGGGCTTCGTAAACGCCCGGATAGGTCTCCGTCATCAGATAATTCCCCTGGTAAATGATTTGCAGGTTCAGCGAATTGGTTTCATCGAAGGCACACGTGGTATCCACGGCCAGCGGGAAGTAATTCTGCGCAAACGTCGGCTCCAGAGTGAGGATCACGTTGGAACTGATGACCGATTCGGAGCCGTCGGAAACGACCACGTCGTAGGCGCCGACATTATTGGAACTGACATCGCTCAAGGACAACGTGGCCCCTTGGGAATACTCCAGCACCACTTGGCAAACAAAGGCATCTCCGGGGTCGCCGATGTAAAGATGGCCGGCGCCACGAAAGGCTAAGCCGCCCGTGCCAATGAGGTACGCATTGGTCGCGTCGTCGGCAAACTCCGGGGATTGCAAGCCGCCCCCGGCCACAGTGTCGATGAGACCGGTGGGGGTTACTTCGCGGACGACATCATTGCCCGAATCGGCAATATAAAGATTTCCCGAAGAATCCAACGTCACGAAAGCGGGTTGGGACAGACTGGCGTTGGTAGCCGGGCCGCCGTCCCCGCTGTAGGCGCTGGTTCCGTTGCCCGCCACCGTCGTGATGGCGCCGCTGGTGTTCACTTTGCGGACGACCGAATTGAGCGTGTCGGCGATGTAAAGATTTCCACCACTGTCCACGGCGACGCCGGAGGGTTGGTTCAAAGCGGCTTTGGTTGCCAGGCCGCCATCGCCGCTGTAGGCGCTGGTTCCGTTACCCGCCACCGTTGCGATGGTGCCGCTGGCGTTCACCTTGCGAACGACCGAATTGAGCGTGTCGGCGATGTAGAGATTTCCACCACTGTCCACGGCGACGCCGGAGGGCTGGTTCAAAGCGGCTTTGGTTGCCAGGCCGCCGTCGCCGCTGTAGGCGCTGGTTCCGTCACCCGCCACCGTCGCGATCTCGCCGCTGGCGTTGACTTTGCGAATGACCGAGTTGAGAGTGTCGGCGATGTAGAGGTTGCCGGCCGCGTCCACCGCCACGCTTTGCGGCTGGTTGAGCGAGGCCTTCGCCGCCGGGCCACCGTCACCCCTGTAGGCCGGAACTCCGTTGCCCGCGACGGTCGAAATATTCCCGTTGACAGCCACCTTGCGCACGACCGAATTGGCCGTGTCGGCAATGTAGAGATTGCCCGTGGCGTCAAAGGCGATCCCTTCGGGCACGTTTAATTCGGCGTTGGTCGCGGCATCGCCGTCGCCGTAATAGCCGGAATACCCATCGCCCGCCTCGATCGTGATGAAGCTGGCGGGAAGGTTGGTCCCCTGAAACTGCCATTGGTAGGAAAGCGGGCCGGCGCCGCTGGCCGCCACGGAAAACACCGCCGTGGCTCCGGGGAGGACGTTTTGATTGGCCGGTTGTATGGCGATAGTGGGCTGGGAATGCGCGGCTCCGCAGATGCAGAAGGCAGCCGCCAATACGGTAAGAATTCGTTTCATAATGTCATTTGATTTTCTTCTTTTCCCAGACACCGGAAGTCCCTTACGGATGGAGAGGGCTACGAAGCTCGGACGCGCTTTGAAATGCCTCACGAGTTTTAGCGCTTAAATCGTCGAACAATTTTTGCATCAGAATGCCCTGGTGCTTGGTGCCTGAAAATATGTTGCCCTGCTCTTCGGATGCGTTGGCCGTAATGGTCTTGAGCCAGACCGTATTCTGGGTGGCTCGATCCTTGGCGGTCCATTCTATCACCAAAGTAAGATTGACCTTGCTTTTGGCCATCAAACCAGTGCTTTCATCCGCCTTCACGGGCCGCGGAACAAGAACAATATCGGCGGATGGAATGGCGAAGGCGCTTTCCGTAGAGGACGTCTCCTCCACTCGCTGAAATGACGCGCCAGCCAGCCGCCGCGCGTAATCTTGCAAGGGCTCTCCGAACCGATACACCCAAGTATCGCCCATCATGTGGAACTCATATTTATAGTCCAACAGATCCTTATTCATTACCAAAGCCGCAGTGAGAGGCAGCTTGTCGCCGGCAGCTAAGGCAGTTGGTTGGACGGATATAGGCACCATGTGCGCGCAGCCGGAGCACAAGGTCCAGAGTGAGCAACAGAGCAGTGTCATGGAAAACAATTTTTTGTAGTTCATAAGGTTTAAGATATTGCGAGTGGATTTGAGGTTCTCAGGTTATTGAGATAGCGGTATTGTCATGGCTAGGGATTCATGGGTTTTAGTTGCGGTCAAATCGACTTTCACTGCCGCTCCACGAATCCATTCAGCATTCTTTGGTACCGGCGTGAAATATAAAAAACCTTCCATGTCCTGGCCGGGGGCGAGTGTCTGATCCGCCATCTCCTTGCCAACAAAATTGCGTTGCACTTCTGTTGCATGGGAGATGGAGGAACTGGCAATGCCGATCAAGGCCAAGCCGCCCAGGCTCGCCATCGAAGCGCCCAGCCAGGCGGTGGCCTGCGCCCCGCCCGTGCCACGCTCGATTTGATTGCCATTCGCAACCTGGCCGTCCGAGGTTCCCGCAGGAACAAGTTGAAAATTCTTCTTTTCAACCAGCAGCGTCCGGTCCGGGCTTTTGTTGGAAATATGGACGAACACGATACCAATGCCGTCTTCGACCGCATCGATTCCGAAAAACTGCTTGGTACGCTGATTCTCGATAAAAGGATCCAGGGATATTTCCACGCCGGCGCCACGCCCTAGGCGCGCGGTGGAGGACGTGGCGGCGGCATGATAATCCGGCAACGGCGGCCCGGTAGAGCAGCCAAACCCAAGCAACACCAGCGCTAGCAGGCCGGCAGAAAGACTCAAGTAGGAACGCGGGGCCGAATGCGATTCGTTTTTAAATATGGTTTTCATGGTTTTGTTATTCTTTTTGTTATGAACGACTGTTTTCATCGCTCTGTTGCTTTATGATTCGAGAGATCGCTTTTCCAGGTTACGTGCCAAGGCATGTTGCATTCATGCGCCTCAATGGCTTGATTCCGCCCGGAAGAAGACATTGTTCCCGGTATTTGTGACGTTCGTTTGAATGATGCCACCAACCGGCGTAATGGTCCCGACGTTGGTCCAATTAATCAGGTTCGTGCTGGCCTGAAGGGTGTAGTTTGTACCCGTGTCGCCAAAGAGTGTGAGCGACATCGCATTGCTCTGCCGAGTCACAGTCAAGTACGCGCCGTAATTCACGACCAACGGGCTGGGGTTGGCCAGTGTATTTGAAAAGCTTGTCATCCCTGAAAGCCAATAGAGGTTGGTATCCTGAATCGTTTGAGGCCCTGTCTGGCCTGCCGGCACAGAAGCCGTGTAAGTGAAGTTCAACGGGCTGGGCAACGAACCGCTGAAGAAGATCTCATCGTTGTTGACTTCCGGGCTCCCTGCACCACTGGCGCTCAACAGCGTCCAGCCTGGGGGTAGGGATGGTTCCACCACCAGGAATAAGAGGGAGGTGTTTGTCGCATAAGTCACACTGCAAGAAACCACACAGGTTCCGGGCGATTGGTAGGCAACGCTGCTGTGCGAGGCCATCAAGGGGAGAGGTATTACCGTGAGCAACCCCGTGACGTAAGTCATCGAGTAATTGCCCGCCGTGAACGTCCCGCCTGTCGCCGCGCTGGGTGTGATCGTGTAAGGCGAACCTGCCACCGATGCTGTAGAGGCACCGCCATTGCCGCTGACGGCCAAGGTCACCGTGCCAATCGTCTCCCCGTTTTGCAGGCCACTGCTGGTAAAATTGGTGCTGCCACTGCCGAAAACCACCGTCTGCCCGTATGTCTTGCTCTGGTCGTTCGCGGTCACCGTCAGTGGCGCGGGGTTGATGGTCAGACTGCCGGTGGCGTAGGTAATCGCGTAATTTCCCGCCGTGAATGTCCCGCCCGTCGCTGCGCTGGGCGTAATGGTGTAGGGGGAACCAGACACCGCAGCCGTGGCCGCCCCGCCATTGCCGCTAACGGCCAATGTCACCGCGCCAATCGTCTCCCCGTTCTGTAAACCGCTGGAAGTGAACAAGGTGCTTCCGCTGCCGAAAACCACCGTCTGCCCATACGTCTTGCTCTGGTTGTTCGCGGTAATCGTCAGCGGCGCAGGGACGATGGTCAGTAAGCCCGTGAGATAGGTTATCGAATAATTGCAAGCCGTGAACGTCCCGCCTGTCGCCACGCTGGGTGTGATAATGTAGGGCGAACCGGAAACCGGTGCCGTCGCCGCCGCCCCATTACCGCTCACCGCGATGGTCACCGTGCCTACCGTATCTCCATTTTCCAAACCAGTGACGGTGCATACACCAATAGGGTTGCCACTACCGATTGGCAGGGTATGTCCATAGGTCTTGCTCTGAGCACCAGCCGTGATGGTCAACGGCGCTGGATTGACGGTGAACAGGCCGGTGTCATAGGTGATTGCGTAATTGCCCGCCGTGAATGTACCGCCAGTGGCTGCGCTGGGCGTAATAGTATAGGGTGAAGAACAGGCCGATGCTGTGGCCGCCCCGCCATTGCCGCTGACCGCCAGAGTCACCGTGCCAATCGTCTCCCCGTTTTGCAAACCGCTGGGGGTGAACAGAGTGCTCCCACTGCCAAAGGCCACCGTCTGTCCATAGGTCTTGCTCTGGGCGTTCGCGGTAATTGTCAGCGGGGCCTTGCTGACAGTCAGATTTCCGGTGGCATAAGTAATCCCGTAATTGCCCGGGGCGAATGTCCCGCCTGTCGCCGCGCTGGGCGTGATGGTGTAAGGCGAGCCTGCCACCGATGCCGTGGAGGCTCCGCCATTGCCGCTGACGGCCAAGGTCACCGTGCCAATCGTGTCCCCATTCTGCAAACCGCTGGGGGTGAACAGAGTGCTCCCACTGCCGAAGATCACTGTCTGTCCATAGGTCTTGCTCTGGGCGCTCGCAGTGACGGTCAGACTCGCCAGGTTGACGGACAGATTGCCGGTGTTGTAGGTAATCGCGTAATTGCCCGCCGTGAACGTCCCGCCAGTCGCCGCGCTGGGCGTAATGGTGTAAGGCGAGCCTGCCACCGATGCTGTAGCCGCCCCGCCGTTGCCGCTGACGGACAACGTCACCGTTCCAACCGTTTCACCGTTTTGAAGGGCGCTGCTGCTAAACAGCGTACTGCCGCTGCCAAAGGCCAGCGTCTGTCCATAGGTCTTGCTCTGGGCGCTGGCCGTAATGGTCAACGATGCCTGGCCGACGGTCAGATTTCCGGTGGCGTAGGTAATCGCGTAATTTCCCGCCGTGAATGTCCCGCCCGTCGCTGCGCTGGGCGTAATGGTGTAGGGGGAACCAGACACCGCAGCCGTGGCCGCCCCGCCATTGCCGCTGACACCCAATGTCACCATGCCAATCGTGTCCCCGTTTTGCAAACCGTTGGGGGTGAACAGAGTGCTGCCGCTGCCAAAGGCCACCGTCTGTCCATAGGTCTTGCTCTGGTTAATCGCGGCCACTGACAGTGGCGCCTTGGTGACTGTGCCGTTGTAGGCGTTGTAGGTGATCGAGTAGTTGTTCGGGTTGATCGTGCCAGTGGCCGCCGATGGCGTGACGACATAGGCCGCCCCAGCCGCCGTCGTGGCCGAGAGTCCGGCGGAGTTGGGCGTCAGTGTGACGCTGGTGACTGTCTCGCTGTTCTGCATCCCGGTGGCTGTGAAGTTGGCCGTGCTGTTGCCGGTGGTCAACGCCGTGCCGTACGTCTTGCCCGGCCCCGTAGCTGTCACCGACAATGGCGCGGTAGCGACGGTTCCGTTGTAGGCATTGTAGGTGATCGAGTAGTTGTTCGGGTTGATCGTACCAGTGGCCGCCGATGGCGTGACGAGATAGGCCGTCCCCGCCGCCGTCGTGGCCGAGAGGCCGGCCGCATTGGGCGTCAGCATGACGCTGGTGACTGTCTCGCTGTTCTGCATCCCGGTAGCAGTGAAGTTCGCGGTGCTCGTGCCGGTGGTCAGCGCCGTGCCGTACGTCTTGCCCGGCCCCGTCGCTGTGACCGACAGCGCCGCCAGATTCACCGTGAGGAATCCGTTGACATAAGTGATGTTGTAGTTGGTCAAGCCCGAGTCGCCCACCGCGTTGGTGATGGTGATAGTGTAGGGGGAACCGTTGACCGGGGCGGTGGAAGGCGAGCCAGCGCTCGAGATCGCCGCGCTAGTCACCGTGTCCCCGTTGACCAGCCCGAGGGTGGTGAATTCAACTCCGGAGAAGCTTATCGTCTGACCGTAAATCTTGCTCTTGTTCGTCGCTGTAACGGTCAATGGCGCGGGGGAAACGACCAGGATTACTGTGTTGGTCGCTTTAACGTAATTCACCGTGTCAGTTGGGGTGAAGATGTTGGTAAGCTTATTGGCGCCCGAATTCAAGACGCTTCCGTTCGTCGGAAAGTAGGCGAAGCTGCCGGGCACGTTCGCCGTGGCGTTCAATTGCGCGGCACCCAGCGCCGTCCCATACGTAACCCCAGATGGTGCCCAAGTGATCACGGGAATACCCTGCAACCGCACACTGTTGCTAACCGCACCTCCGGGATTATTGACATACACTTCATAAAGGCCAAGCTCATTTGTTTGCACATTGGCAATGGTGAACGTCGCATTGGTTGCGCCTGTGATGAGGTTAGCCCCAAACCACCACTGGTAAAATAGCGGCGTCGGGCCACTCGCCGTGGCGGTAAAGGTTGCGGCGCTGCCGATAGGCACTGCTTGATTAGTGGGCGAGAGGGAGTCAGTGGGAAGTGACGAGCACCCGCCAAAAACGGTCAAGGTGAGCCCGTAAGAACCTGTGCCTGTGTAATTGCCATCATGCACCACCACCGTATAGATTCCCGTATCTGCAAATGTGTAATTAGTGGATGCCGACGGACCGATGCTTACCACATTGCTCCCGGTCGGATCATAAATGTCCACAACCATGCCAGAAAACCCACCGTCACTAAAAAGCACATGTTCACCGGCATTTGCCACCATCTCATAACCGATCATCTCGCTCGGATAGCTGATTTGGCCATTGACGGTTTCGCCGCAGAAAATGGAATCGCCATTGCAGCCGCCGCCGGTAAGCGACTGAAGGCTCATCTGATAGCTCACGGTGCGTCGGTATGCGGATTCGTGGACTAAGATGGTAAAAATACCGCTACTGGTGAGGGTCAGTTTCATTGCGGCGCCGCTGCAGCCTGAAGACAAGCTGGCGACCAATTGACCGCTCGGATTGTAAATGTCGGCAACCGTCGTGTCACCGCCGCTGGTGCAAGTGGCCGGCCCCCAGAGCGCAAGCGATAGCATTTGCCCGGCCGTCCCCAAGTAGGAAAAGGGATCCATCTGGCTGTAAAATGTAGTAGTGTTTGCGAAAGTCTGGCCACATGCAATGGCCGTGCCATTGCAGCCTCCGCCGGTAATCGACTGGATGCTCATCTGATAGCTGACGGTGCGTTGGTATGCCGATTCGTGGACCAAGATGGTAAAAACACCGCTATTGGTGAGGGTCAGGTTCATTGCGGCGCCGTAGCAGCCTGAAGACAAGCTGGCGATCAATTGACCGCTCGGATTGTAAATGTCGGCAACTGTCGTGTCACCGCCGCTGGTGCAAGTGGCCGGCCCCCAGAGCGCAAGCGATAGCATTTGCCCCGCTGTGCCAGCATAAGAATACTGGTCAACCTCACTGACTGATGTGGTTGTATTTGCAACCGTCTGGCCGCAAGAGATAGAGGTCTGGCACAGGGCCAACCGAGGGAAACAAAGCAGTCCGAGCGCAACGGAGGCCAAAAGCAGCCAGGAAGACCGCCGCGACGAACGCGGGGAGATAACCGCTTCTGGACGAGGCGTCAAAAATAACAGGCATTGTGTTTTCATATCAGCTTGTTTGTTAATTGTTTCGATTAGAGCGTATGATTAACTATTCATTTTGGGAGGAAATACGGACAGGATTCAGAAATTGTGAAGGAACTACTGCCGGCCATGCAATGTGGCAGCCGCCGTCGGCAATGGTCCGGAGCAGGCGGCGCTGACCGGCCACGCGGGCGATATTCACTTGCTCTTTCATTTCAACTTCTGATTCGAGAAATTGGCCGCCCAGGTTACGCCCGGCGGTTCTGATTGGACACGCACCTTTGGCAGTGATCATCCCGTCGATGCAGAAATCGCTCCGTCTCTGGGGCGATTGTCGCAACGCGACGCTGGCGCCAATGCCGCCGTCTGGTGTGTTGACCGGGGTCATCGTTGGGAGAGAATTACATGAAGGGATTACACCCGACAAGCGAAAACTGGGGCGAATGGAAAAGTGGGTTGGTCCCGCATGGGAACGGCGGCCCAACGGCCACGAGCACCGTGTCCGACATGCGGGACATGATGAAGGCCCAGACGGGGAGACTTCCATCACGGTTGCCAACGCGGGCGCTTGGCCAGCCACGCTGATGAAGGGGTGAGCCGGCTTCCCGCTCTTGTTCGGCACACTCCATGCTAGCAAGAATTCAGGGTTCCAACCAGGATTCACACAAAGTGTGTTTTTCATCTCAGGCTCGCTTTGGCTGTTAAAATATCCATTGCCGCCCCTGTTCCCATTGCACCGGGACAAGGGCGGCTGTGTTTCAACCCGCGCGGAGGAACCGGGCGCAAGTCGAACCAAGTGTTGCAGGCCGCTGGCGGCCGGGACGTTTAAAAATTAATCGTGTAAGACGCGATGATTGAGTTGTTCCCCACCGTGTTCAAACCACTCGGCGTGAAGGCGAGGTGTTTGTAACCCAAGCCCAGGGCGCTGGATCCGCCGAACTTGTAGCGGATTCCCGCCTCCACCTGCCAGGCGAAATCGGTCTCGCTGGCGATCTGAGAGGCGGCGGCGGTATCAGTGATCGAGAGGTCACAGCCGGCACCCGCGCCCGCGTAGGCAACCCAGTGGGGATTGAAATGCCAGTTCAAAACGACATTGCCCAGCACCGGCACCTGATAGTAGTCTCCACTGGCCGGATGGCTGGGCCCGCCTAATGGCGTGGCTTGGTCCATCGAGTTGTAGAGAATGCCTGTTTCCAATTCCGGCCCCAAGGTGAGCTTGTCTGCTATCTTGAATGCGTAGCCCATGGAGATGTCCCAGCGCAAACCAGGGTCGAGTGAAATCTTGCCCACGCCGGGAACCACCAGGTCGTCCATCAGGTTCACGCCGGCGTCGGTGTTCATATATAAGCCGCCGGAACTGGCGTCACCGGCGTGGAGTAAAGGTGCGCCAACCAGGAGGCAGGCGGAGGCGATCAGGGGAGCGAACCGAGGGGTTTTGAGGGTGAATTTGTTCATATGTATCTAGTTTTTTTAATGTTTGCTTGCGTTGCATTGATTCAAACCTCCGGATCCCACGGAACACCATGGGAACTTCCGAATCCTTGAAGTTTGAAATTCGTATAACTCAATACGAAAGCGAGATCGGTGGGAATGGCACAGATGAGGCATTCCACGCCTTGACGCGGCCAGGCATACCGCAATTGGAGTAGTCTTCGAGCTTTCACAACTGGAAGTGACGGGCCACAGCTTCGCCGCGGGAGCGGACCCCGAGTTTTTCGTAAATGTTGCGGAGGTGCGTCCGAACCGTGTTGTACTCCACGCGCAACCGCTTCGCGATCAACTCATTGGTCAAACCGTGTTTAGCCAGGAGGATGATTTCCCGTTCGCGTCGGCTCAGGTTTCCGGCCGCGGGCGTCTTCGTGTCCGGAAGTTGTTGAAAATGCTGAAAAATCAAACGGGCCAGAGGGGGAGAGGCCCAACCGCCGCCTTGATGCACAGTTTCGATGGCTTCGATCAATTTGGCCGGGATGGCGGGTTTGAGCACGCACGCCAGTACGCCGGCTTTGAGCGCGTCAAACAACTGCTCGGGTTGATGGAAATGAGACAGGGCAATCACCCGAAGCTGGGGCAATTTTTGGCGCAAACGGCAAATACATTCCAGTCCGCCCATGCCCGGAAGGCCCAAACCGACGACGACCACCTGCGGTCCGGAGGCGGGCAACAGCCGCAAGGCGTCCTCCGCGCTGGAAAAGCCGCCGACACAGCGCAAGCTGG
>Ga0224557_1000881_pt1 | contig 31129 bp, 23 predicted proteins | sample 714S31014metaG_FD_180677 | JGI IMG/M metagenome (GOLD analysis project Ga0224557, IMG submission 180677) | Peat soil microbial communities from Stordalen Mire, Sweden - 717 S3 10-14 | ecosystem: Environmental > Terrestrial > Soil > Wetlands > Peat | place: Sweden: Norrbotten County, Stordalen... | reverse complement strand
GCTCAGCTTGACCGGTGAACCCCGCCCGGAGGTCTTGGACGCCCCCCAGCGTTACTCGGGGGTGGGTCGGGGGCGGGCGGTTTGCTTGACGGTGAGGCGGCCGTTCTTCATCACGCCGATCCGCTGGGCGCGGCGGGCGACGGTGCTGTCGTGGGTGACGAACACCATGGTCAGGCCGCGCTCCCGCCACATGGTGTCGAGCAGGTTGATGATTTCGTCCCTGGTGTCCTCGTCGAGGTTTCCGGTCGGCTCGTCGGCCAGCAGCACCTTGGGCTCCTTGACCAGGGCTCGCGCGATCGCGACCCGCTGCTGCTGGCCGCCGGACAGCTCGCCGGGGACGTGCCGCAGCCGGTCGCTGAGGCCGACCGCCTCGAGCGCGACGGCGGCCCGCTGCCGCCGCGCCGCCGCGGACACGTGCAGCGGGACCAGGGCGGTTTCCACGTTTTCCTGCGCGGACAGGGTGGGGATCAGGTTGAAGGTCTGGAATACGAAGCCCATGGACTCCGCCCGCACCCTGGTCACCTCGGCCTCGCGCAGCTGGGCGAGGTCCTGGCCATCGAAATCGACGACGCCGGCCGACGGCCGGTCCAGGCCGCCCAGGATCTGCAGCAGCGTCGACTTGCCGTGCCCGGTCGGCCCCTGGATGGACAGCCATTCGCCGTCCTCCACCACCAGGTCGACCCCGCGCAGGGCGGCGACGTTCTCGCGGCCCTTGGCGTAATTCTTGGTCACTCCGGAGAGCTTGTACATGTCGATCTCCTCCTGGTTTCCTCAGCCGACCTTGGCCAGGGCGGCCGCGGGGCGGAGCCGCGCGGCTCGCCAGCCGCCGAAGGCGCCGGCGATGAGGCCGCCGGCCACCGCCAGCAGGACCGCCAGCAAGATGACGTTGCCGCTCACCGCGGCGGACAGATGCACGGCCACCGTGTGGGTGGCTGCGCTCGCGCGCTGGAAGCCGCCGCCCGTACCGCCACCGCCGGTACCGCCGGTACCGCCACCGAAGCCGCCCCCGCCGGTGCCTGTGCCTGTGCCGCCGGCGCCGAATTGCCTGGCGCCGCCGGGGGTGGCCGAGCCGGTGGTCTGGCCGACCACGGCGGTCAGCGTATGCGACAGCTTAGACACAAGCTCCGCGCCGGCGAAGCCGAGCCCGATGCCGATCACGCCGCCGACGATGCCCATGACGACCGCCTCGCCCATCACCTGGCCGATGATCCGGCGGCTCTTCCAGCCGAGCGCCTTCAGCGTGCCGAACTCACGGACCCGGCGCGACACCGCCGCCATGGTCAGCAGGATGGCCAGGCCGAACGCGGCGATCAGCACCGCGATCGCGAGCCACTTGCCGAGGTTGTTGGCCAGGCTGGAAGCGCTGGACAGCGAACCGGTGACCTCGCTGGCCAGGTCGCTCGAGGTGGTCACGGTTTCTGAAGGCAGCGCCTGCTTAATCTCGCTCGACACGGTGTTGATAGCGGAGGAGTTGCTGGCCGCGACGTAGATCGTGTTCACGTCGTTCGTCAGGGCGGCCAGGCTCTGCGCGACGCCGAGCGGGACGTACACGTCCGACGGGTTGTCGCCCGCGGGCTCGCTGACGATCCCGACGACCTTGAAGTTGGTCGTGGTGCCCTTGCTGTTGCCGATGGCGATGGTGGATCCGACGGTGAGCTTGTTCTGGGTGGCGTAGGAGGCATCCGCCAGCGCGACGTCGGAGCTGGCGTCCGCGGCCGTGAACGTGCGCCCCGAGCTGAGCTTGCCCGAGCTGAGCGGGCCGAGTTCGCCGCCGCTTATGTCGACGCCGTCGACGCCGAAGGAGTTGGTGCTGAAGCTGGCCCGGAAGCTGCCGCCGCCACTGCCAGAACTGCCGCTGCCAGACCCGCCGCCGCCGAAGCCGCCGCCTGAGGTGTTGATGGCCGGGACGGTGCCGCTGAGGGTCCGGTCGTTCAGCGTCAGCCCGCCCGCCGCCGCCGACACGTCATGCAGGCTGGCCACGGTGCTGACCGCCGACGAGCTGATCGAGGCGAGCGTGGCTCCCGCCGCCAGCGTGCTCGTGCTGATCTTGGTGCCGGCCGCGGGCCGCTTGGCGGTCCCGGTGCGGAACCCGAAGCCGAACGAGCCCGGCGTGAACGAGCCGGCCGCCGGGGTCTTGGTCACGGTGACGTCCGTGCCCACGCCGTACAGCGCGTGCAGCACGGTGCCCTGGGCGTTTTTGACCCCGGCGGCGGCCGCCGTCACCGTGATCACCAGGCCGATCCCGAGCGCGAGGCCGAGCGCGATGAACACGGCCTGGCGCATGCGACGGCGTAGCTCACGCCGCAGATAGGTGAAGAACATTCCGCACTCCTAGGCCCCGTGCCTGCCCTGGACAGATGGCGGCGCGGTGGCCCGCCGGATCAACCACCGGATTCGGGCGCCCGCGCCACCTCAGAGCATGGACGGGTTACCTGAACGAGTGCTGAACGTAACCTGCGGGATTGCCCAACCTATGAACGGTTTCTGAAGGCCTAGCCGCGCGCCGCCCTGATCGTCTCGCGCAGCGAGCCCATGGTGGCCAGCACGGCCGACGGCTCGTACCCGCAGTGCGCCATGCAGTTGGCGCACCTGGGGTCCTTGCCCCGCCCGTAGGAGTCCCAGTCGGTGGTCTCGATCAGTTCCTTGTAGGTCTTCACGTACCCGTCGCTCATCAGGTAGCACGGCTTCTGCCAGCCGAGCAGCGAGTAGGACGGGATCCCCCAGGCGGTGCAGCCGAAGTCCGTCTTGCCCTCGAGGAAGTCAAGGAACAGCGGCGTGTGGTTCAGCCGCCACTTCTTGCGCCGCCCGTCCGCGAACGCCTTGCGGAACAGCTCCCTGGTTTCTGTCACGCCGAGGAAGTGCTCCTGGTCCGGTGCCTTCTCGTAGGCGTAGGCCGGCGAGATCTGCATCTCGTCGATGCCCAGGTCGTCGTTCAGGTAGGTCAGCACGTCGATGATCGTCTGCGGGGTGTCGGTGTTGAAGAACGTGGTGTTGGTGTTCACCTTGAACCCGCGCGACTTGGCCAGCTTGATCGCGGCCACCGCGTCGTCGAACACGCCCTCCTTGCAGACCGACTCGTCGTGCCGCTCGCGCAGCCCGTCGATGTGCACCACCCAGGAGAAGTAAGGTGACGGCTTGAACTTGTCCAGCTTCTTGGGCAGCAGCAGCGCGTTCGTGCACAGGAACACGAACTTCTTCCGCTTGATCAGCTCGGCGACGATCACGTCGATCTGCGGGTGCATCAGCGGCTCGCCGCCGGCGATGGACACCATCGGCGCGCCGGATTCCTCGATCGCGCCGAGGGCCTGCTCGACCGGCATCCGCTGCTTGAGGATCTCGTGCGGCTGCTGGATCTTGCCGCAGCCCGCGCACTTCAGGTTGCAGGCGAACAGCGGCTCAAGCTCGACAAGCAGCGGGAACTTCTTATTTCCAGCCAGTTTCTGGCGCATCAGGTAGGACCCGACACGCAGCGACTGGCGAAGTGGCATGGGCATTATTGCCTTACCTCCTTGGGCAGGCCGAACCGGATTGATTCCGTGGTCGTCACTCGTTCGGACACCGACAGGGCGCCCAGCCCGGCCAGCGCCGAAATGATCTCCTCCACCACGGCCGGGGGCGCGGAGGCGCCGGCCGTCAGGCCGATCGCCGAAACCCCCGCCAGCCAGCCGAGCTGGATATCCGCCGCGCTGTCGATCAGGTAGGCCGGAGTGCCTGCCCGCTCGCAGGTCTCCACCAGCCGGACCGAGTTGGACGAGTTCGCCGACCCCGCCACCAGCACCAGCTCGGATTCGGCGGCGACGGCCCGGACCGCGGCCTGCCGGTTGGTGGTCGCGTAGCAGATGTCGTCGCTGCCGGGCGCGCGCATCGCCGGGAACCGTTCCCGCAGCGCGCCTGACACCTCCGCCGCCTCCTCCACCGACAGCGTGGTCTGCATCAGGTAGGCCACCCGCTCGCCGTCGCGCGGCGTCATCGCGGCCACGTCTTGCGGGGTCTGCACCAGCACGGTCGAGTCCGGCGCCTCGCCGAGCGTGCCCTCGACCTCCTCGTGGCCGGCGTGGCCGATCAGCGCGACCGTGTACCCGTCGGCGGCGAACCGCCTGGCCTCGGCGTGCACCTTGGACACCAGCGGGCAGGTGGCGTCGATGACCGCGAGGCCGCGCCGGGACGCCTCGGCGCGCACCATCGGCGACACGCCGTGCGCGGAGAACACGACGGTGGCGCCGTCGGGCACCTGGTCGAGTTCGTCCACGAAGACCGCGCCGCGGCTTTCCAGCTCCCCCACCACCCGGGTGTTGTGCACGATCTGCTTGCGCACGTAGACCGGCTGGCCCTGGCGTTCCAGGGCTCGCTCGACGATCTCGATGGCCCGGTCGACGCCGGCGCAGAACGACCGCGGCCCAGCCAGCAGCACCTGTCGCGTTCCGCACGCGGCGGCCCACCGCTGCACCACCGGCGCGGCCGCGCGCAGCGACCTCAGCGCGGCCAGACCGCCGGAGACGATGCCCGCCAGCGGGTGAGACGGGACGTCGGATACGGCCCGGATCACCGCCACCGGGCGGCCGTCCGCCGCGGCGGCCAGCGGGCCTGACTCCATGTCGGCTAGCAGGTAACCCTCGGCGGCCAGGGCGGAGCGTTCGGAGCGCCGGACGAGATGGTCCACGGTGGTGACCGGGCCGGTGTGCGCCCGCAGCCCGGCGCGCCCGAGCTCGGCCGCAAGCAACGGCGCCGACCCGCAGGTCGCCGCGCCCACCTCGGTCCCCACGACCAGGTCGCCCGGGCGCAGGTCCGCGGTCAGGCCGGCGCCGACCCCCAGCACGGCCACCGGGCCGAACGGACTCCCGCTCACCTGCCCGGCCGCCTGCGCGGCCCGGGTGGTTCCGTACCCGGTGCGCCGCACCTGCGCCGGATGGCCGCTGGCCGCCAGGCCACGGCGGATGGCGCGGGCTTCGATCCGCATCGGAGCGTAGATGACCAGCGGAGCCGGCTCGCTGCGGGGGGTTCTCTGGTTCGTCGAGGTTCTCGGGTTCGCGGGATGCGGGATGGTCTGCGTCATGCGCTACCTCCGGTTGCCTGGCCGGCCAGGGCCCGTACGGCGCGGCCGAGCGCGCTGACCGGGAAGGCCAGCCGGTACAGGTGATAGTTGATGTAGAAGTCGCCGGGGAACCCGGTGCCGGTGTACTGCGGCTCATCCCAGCTCCCGTCGGCCCGCTGGGTCCGCGCCAGCCAGCCGATGCCCCGCCCGACCGCGGCACCGTGTTCCTCACCGGCCGCGAGCAGGGCCAGCAGCGCCCAGGCGGTCTGCGACGCGGTCGAGGTGCCGCGTCCGGCCAGCGCCGGATCGTCGTAGGAACGCAGGTCCTCACCCCAGCCGCCGTCCGGGTTCTGGCGCGCTTCCAGCCAGGCCACGGCGCGCCGGATGACGGGCTTGGACGGCCTGACCCCGGCCGCGATCAGGGCAGGCACCACCGCGCCTGTGCCGTAGATATAGTTGGCGCCCCAGCGGCCGAACCAGGAGCCGTCGCTTTCCTGGTTCTTCAGCAGCCAGATCACGCCCCGGCGGGCCGCGGCGGAATCGGCCTGCCCTTCGACCGCGAACGCCTCGACGACGTGCGCGGTCACGTCCGCCGATGGCGGGTCGATGACCGCGCCGAAGTCGCAGAACGGCAGCTTGTTCACGAGCCGGCGGGTGTTGTCCGCGTCGAAGGCCCCCCAGCCGCCGTCCTTGGACTGCATCCCGGCCAGCCAGCGCAGCCCGCGGTCGATCGCGGCCTGGTCCTTTTCTCCGGCGCGGCGCAGCGCCAGCACCACCTCGGCGGTGTCGTCGGTGTCGGGGTAGACGTCGTTGTCGAACTCGAACGCCCAGCCGCCAGGGGCCAGGTCCGGCCGGCGGACCTGCCAGTCGCCGGGGCCGCGGATTTCCTCCGCCCGCACCCACCGGGCGGCCTGGGCCAGGGCCGGGTGCTCGGGCGGTAGCCCGGCGTCGGCCAGCGCGATCATGGTCAGCACGGTGTCCCAGACCGGCGACTGGCACGCCTCCAGGCGGCGCACCGGGCCTGCTGGAGTGTCCTCGGTGATGGTGAACCGGTCAAGGCCGGCCAGCGCGCGGGCCAGCACCGGGTGGTCCAGGTCGTAGCCGAGCAGGTTCAGCGCCATGATCGAGTAGACCCACGGCGGCTGGATGCCCCCCCAGCAACCGTCTTTTTCCTGCCGGGCGATGATCCACTCGCCGCAGCGGCGCAGCGCCGCCCGTCTTGCCGACTTTACCGGTCGGTAATGGCGAACGGCCTCGTCCAGGGCGGTGAAGACGCGGGCCCAAGGATCCGTGGAGCTGGACGTGCCACCGAGGGGGCGCGCGTCGGCGGTGCGCCGTGGGCGGGGGGCGCGGCCGTGCGGACCGCCGGTCTTCAGCTCGTCGACGGTGAAGGGGAGCGGCCGGGACGGGCGGAACGACTGGACCACGGCGAGCGCGACGATGGTCTGGCGGGCCCAGCAGCCCCAGTCGTAGATGTTGAACGGAAACCAGGACGGCAGGTAGATCAGCTCAGGCGGGATGACAGGCAGCTCGTCCCAGGACCACTGGCCGGACAGCGCCAGCCAGATCCGGGTGAACACGCGCGTCGCCTCGACGCCGCCGCGGGCCAGGATCCAGTCGCGGGCGACGCGCATGTGCGGCGCGTCGGTGGGGTCACCGGCCAGCCGCAGCGCCACGTACGCCTCGACGGTGGTGGACAGGTCACCGGGGCCGTCGAAGAAGTTGGCCCAGCTGCCGTCGGCGCGCTGCTTGGACCTGATCCAGCGCCCCGCCGCCGCGACCTGCTCGTCGTCGTGCCGGCCGAGGAACTCACGCAGTAGCAGGTCCTCGGCGTCCATGGTGACGTTGGTCTCAAGCTCGCCCTGCCACCAGCCGTCGGCGTGCTGCTGTCCGAGCAGGTGATCACGAGCTCGTTCCAGCGTGTCGTGGGCGACCTCCAGGATGGTGCTGGCCGCCAGGGTGGTATCGATTACCACTGGCGGGCCGTGATGAACTCGGCGATCGCGGTCAGCTCGGCCCGGACGTCGGCGGCCAGGTCGATGTCGGCCAGGCTCGCGTTCGCCGCGGCCAGCTGAGCGTCGGCCTCGGTCTCGGCCCAGTCCTTGCCGCCCGCCGCGACCACCAGGTCCGCCGCGCGGATCAGGTCGTCCTCGGTCGGCGGCTGCGGGTCGGTGAGCATGGCGCGCAGCTCGGCCGCCGCGGGGGTGCCGCTGTTCAGGGCGGCCACCACCGGCAGCGACTTCTTCCTGGCGCGCAGGTCGGCCCGGACGGGCTTACCCGTGACCTCGGGCGCGCCCCAGATGCCGAGCAGGTCGTCGGTGAGCTGGAACGCCAGCCCGACGTGCGCGCCGAACCCGGCCAGCCCCATGGCCAGCGTGGGCGGCGCGCCGAGGTGCACCGCGCCGATGCTGCAGGCGCAGGCCATCAGCGCGGCGGTCTTGTCGCCGGCCATGTCCAGGCATTCGGCCAGGGTCACGTCGTCGCGCTTCTCGAAGGCCAGGTCCGAGCCCTGCCCGCCGATCAGCCGCTGGACCGCGGCGGACAGGCACCGGGCCGCCCACGCGCCCTGCGGGTTGCCGTCTTCGAGCAGCAGGTCCTGGGCCAGCGCGAGCAGCGCGTCACCGGCCAGGATGGCGGCCCCGATGCCGAACACGGTCCAGGCCGTGGGCCGGTGCCTGCGCTCGGTGTCGTTATCCATGATGTCGTCGTGCAGCAGGGAAAAGTTATGGACGAGCTCAACCGCCACCGCGGCGGGCACGCCCCGCTCGGGCGACGCCCCCGCGGCGCGGCCCGAGAGCAGGGCGAGCGCGGGCCGCAGCGCCTTGCCGCTGCCGTTCCTGGTCGGGTTACCCGCGGCGTCGGCAAAGCCGAGATGGTAGGCCGCGACCCGGCGCACGTCCGGCGTCAGCCGGGCAATCGCGGACTCCATCGCCGGTCCGACCAGATCACGCGCCAAGGTCACACCCTCAGGCATCACAGCAGTCACTGACGTACCCCTATCGTTGAGGCAGAAGAAGACAGCCGGGCCGTCCTATGGCCCGGGTTGGCAAGGCTATGACGCAGTTCGATCGCCGCGGACAGGCCGCTTCGCACCGCGCCTTCCATCGTGTCCGGCCAGCCGGTATCCGTCCACGCGCCCGCGAGCACCAGGCCGGGTAGCCGGGTCCTGGACTTCGGCCGCAGCGCGCCGCTACCAGGGACCTGGCGGAAGGTCGCCCGCAGCTCGCGGGTGACGAAGAACTCGGTGATGCGGGCCTGGCGCGCGGGGGCAAATAGTTCGGCCAGCGCGGGCACGAACTGCTCCTTCAGCCGGGCCGCGGGGACCTCGGCGTACTCATCCGCGGCCGACAGCGAGATGGCCAGGTACTGCGACCGGCCGCGGTCGGAGGCGGCCAGGCCGGAGATGTGCGTGCGGTCGAAAACCCACTGGACCGGGGAGTCGATGGCGGCGGCGAAGGGCAGGCCGGTGACCGGGCGGTCGTAGATCACGTGCACGTTGACGATCGGCGAGGCGCCCAGGCCGGACCAGGCCGCGACCGTGCCGGGCGGCAGCGCGTCCGGCGGGACCAGCGGCGCGGCCTTGGCGTGCGGGACGGCCAGCACGACCGCGTCGGCGTCGAGCTGGGCCGGCTGGTCCGCGCTGGGGTGAGCCAGCCGGACGCGGTACCTGGCGCCGGGGTCCGCGGTCACGTCGATGCCGGAAACCTTGGTGCCAACTGCGACCCGGGCGCCGAGCTTGGCCAGGGCGGCGGCGGCCGCGTCGCCGTGCAGTTCGCCAAGCGGCCGGGCGGGGACGCCGATATCGGCCGCGCTGTTCTTGCCAAGCAGGCCGGTCTTCACCACCGTGGCGGCCAGCGCCAGCGACGCGTCGTCGCCCGCGACGTTCAGGGCCGAGACCGTGAACAGGTCCCACAGCGCACGGCGGGCCCGCTCGCTCTGCCCCCGTGCGGCCAGCCAGTCACCAAACCGCTGGGCGTCCAGCGCCGGGTCGGCCGGGTCCAGGCGGCGCAGGGCGAGAGCAGGGCGGGAAACCGCGGCTCGTTCGGCCCAGGAAAGAAACGGATACCTCGCCAGCGCCGGCAGCATATGCAGGGGCCCGGGCAGCGCGGTGCGGCGGAGCCTGGCCGCGGGCCGTCCGGGGGCCAGTACCGTGACGTCGAACCGGTCTTGCAGCGGGGCGTGGGCGGTCATGCCGAGCTTGCCGAGCAGCCCGCGGTAGGCCGAACAGCAGCCCAGGTAAATGTGCTGGCCGGTGTCGATGACCAGGCCGTCGCGGGTGAATGAGCTGGTCGCGCCGCCGAGTCTGGGCCTGGCCTCGAGCAGGGTGACCTGAGCGCCGCCCGACGCGAGCGCGATCGCGGCGGTGATCCCGGCCAGTCCGCCGCCGATCACCACGACCCGGGCGCTCATCGGGGCCGCGCTCATCGGGGCCGCGCTCATCGGGGCCGCGCTCATCGGAGCCTCCCGGTCAGCGCCTTGACCGCGACCATGGCCTTCTCCCCGGCCGGCAGCGACACCCGGCCGGTCAGCACGGCCGCGGGCCGCGCCGCGATGCGGTCGAGCAGCCGCCGGTAGATCCCCGCCATCGCGCCGGTGCAGGCCGCGCTGCGCCGGTCGAGCATCGGCAGCAGGCCCATCCCGGTGGCGTACCAGTCCCGAGCCCGGTCCGCCTCGAACTCGACCAGCCGGGCGAACTGCGGCTGCGCGGACTGGTTCTCCATATCGAAGGAAACGTCGAATTTGGCGATATCTTCCGCGGGAAGGTAGATACGCCCGTTCTGGTAGTCCTCGCGCACATCGCGCAGGATGTTCGTCAGCTGCAGCGCGACCCCGAGGGAGTCGGCAAGCCGGGCGGCCTGCTCGGCGTCGGCGCTGGTGCCGAAGATGCCAAGGGACAGGCGGCCGATGGAGCCGGCCACGCAGCGGCAGTAGTACAGCAGGTCCTCGAAGCTCTGGTAGCTGGTGCCGCGCACGTCCGCGACGCATCCGTCGATGAGCTCGCCGAACGCCGGCATGGGGACGGGAAACCTCCGCTCCACGTCAGCCAGCGCGAGCAGGACCGGGTCGTCGTGGTTCTGCTGGGAGAGACCGGCGATCGCCTGGCGGGCGTCTTCCAGCGCGGCGATCTTCTCCTGCGGCGCCATCGTGCCGTCGCCGATGTCGTCGATCCGGCGGGCAAACGCGTAGATCACGGCCAGACCACGCCGCTTGCGCCCGGGCAGCAGCCTGATCCCGTAGGCGAAGTTCCTCGCCTGGGTCCACGTGATCCGCTCGCATTCGCGGTACGCCTCGTCGAGTTCCACTGCTGCGGTGTTCACCTCCCTGTCACGTATGCCTTGACCAGTTCGGTCGCCAGTCGCTGCTTGCGCGGCCGTGCGGTGGCGCTGAGCACGTCGTGGTGCTGCGCGCGGATCGCGGCCAGGGCGGCCCGGCCGCCGGCCACGTAACCCGCGATGGCCAGCCTGGCCGCACCGCGCAGCGTACCGACCAGCGGCGCGCCTCGGTCCAGCCAGGCCTGCGCCCGGTTGACCTGGAACACCATCAGCTCACGTACGGCCGGTCCCGCCGTCGGCTCGGCCAGGTCCGCCTCCGTGCAGCCGTACCGCTCCATGTCCTGGGCCGGCAGGTAGATGCGCCCGTTCCCCAGGTCCTCGGCCACGTCCTGCCAGTGTTCGGCCAGTTGCAGGGCCGTGCAGATGGTATCGGATAGCATGACACGTTCTGGTGTAGCGACGCCGAATATGTACAGCACGACCCGGCCCACGGGATTCGCGGACAGCTCGCAGTAGTGCTCGAGTTCGGCGAATGTGCGGTAGCGGGTGACCGTCTGGTCCTGCCGGTTCGCCTGGATCAGGTCGAGCAGGGGCTGGGCCGGGACGCCGCACTCGGTCACCGTGTCCGCCATCGCGCGCATCACCGGCGAGGCTGGCGTGCCGCCGTCGTAGATGCGGGCGACATCGGCGGCGAGTTCGTCGAGCAGCCGAAGCCGCAGCTCACCTTCGGAAGTTACCTGGCCTGCCTGGCCTGCCCGGTCTGCCTGGCCTGCCCGGTCGGTCTGGTCGCGGGCGTCGGTGCTCGCCTCGTCGCCGAGGTCATCGGTCAGCCGGGCGAAGAAGTACAGGTTGGTCAGGTGCCGCCGGTACCTGGCCGGCAACACGCGCAGCGCGACGGGAAAATTTTCCCCGGACGCGTTGGCCACCACCTCTTCGGCGCGCGTCACCCCCGGACGGACATGCTCGCGCACGCCGGTCCGGTCAGCATCGTCACGACCCCCAGCCACAGACGTATCTTCCAGGTAATGCGTAAACAATTGCAAACAATGACGTACGCGTCACCTGACGGAGGCGTCGGCTAACTCGCGCAGGAACCCGCTGAGCTACGCTTTCACTACCGTTCGCCTAGTTACCACGGGGTAAGCCCAGGTTACATCGCGGAAAAATAGTTTGCATCGGCGAAAGACGTTATGGTATCCATCCAGCGTGACGTGAATGTCAGTTATTGGCCGGCCAAACCGTATTTCAGCTCAGGAAAAGCCGGTCTCAGGTTCGCCAGATGAGCACCAGGGCGCAGTCGTCTGAGCCGCCGATCTCCCGCTGCATGGCTGCGACCAGGGCTGGGGCGCCGGTGGAGAAACCGCTGGACAGCAGGCGCTCGGCCTCGCCGAGCAGCCGGTCGGTACCCGCGTCGATGTCACGCCCGGGCGATTCGACCAGGCCGTCGGTGTAGAGCATCAGCGCGTCGCCGCGTTGCAGCACGCCTCGCTCCGCCTCGGTCGCGGCGCCGTGCAGGTCGGCCACGACACCGAGCACGATGCCGTGGGCGCGGGTCAGCCGCCAGCGGCCCCCCGACGCGTCGTAATGCGCCGCGGGCGGGTGTCCGGCCGAGGAGATCAGGTACTCCCCCGAGGCCAGGTCCAGCGACAGGTGCACGGCGGTGACGAAACCCTCGGTGGCCGACCCGCGGCGCATGTAAGCATTACAGGCGGGCAGGAACTCATCCCTGGGCACCGAACCAAGCAGTCCGCCGAACGCCCCGGACAGCAGCAGCGCCCTGGTGCCGGCGTCGATGCCCTTGCCGGACACGTCGACCAGCGCCACCTCGAGGATCTTGCCGTCGCAGAACGACACCACGAAGTCCCCGCCGAACGAGGAGCCGCCGGCCGGCTTGAGCACCAGCGACGATGCCCAACCCTCGCCGAGTTCGGGCAGCTTACCCTGGGCCCGGATGCGATCCCTGAGCTCGAGCAGCATCCGGTCACCGCGCAAGCCCTGGACGCCGAGCTTCTCCCTGGTCCGGGCGAGGACGTCGGCGAAAATCGCGGTCAGCACGATGGTGGCCACGATCCCGGCCCCGGCTCGGGCGTCCACCACGTCGTAGCTAAGGGCAGCCGCGGCGAAGACGAAGTAGATGCGCAGCGCCCGCGGCCACAGCAGCAGGCCGCCCGCCAGGATCGGCAAGATCATCACACCGGGCGAGAACCACCACTCGGATACATGCACAGCAGCCACGGCGATGGCGATCGTGACCAGCGACAAGGCGAAGGCAAGCCGACGGTTCCTGGTGATGAACTGCCTGGTCACCTGGGCTTGCAGGGAACGCAGGGACTGCCCTGCGCGCCGTCGGCCCGCACCGGGCCGCACCGGCCGGGGGTTCCGGGAACCGGGCGGCTCCTTGGGCACCCTCGGCTGAGGCGCAGTCGGCTGAGGCGGGGAAACCATGATGCGGGCACTGTATTCGATGAAGGCCGAACGGGGGAAAACCAGTCGCGCGCGGAGGCGGGCCGGGGTACGAAGGCATACATGACTGAGCCTGCCCGCGGGGGCGCCGATCACCCGTATCCCATCCGGCCGATCAGCCCGGACGAGTTCGACCGATTTGAGCTAGTCGACCAGCACGCCTTTCACGGCGGCCCGATGTCCGAGGGCGACCGGCGGCGGGTGCTCGAGCGGTTCGAATACGACCGCAGCCTGGCCGCCTTCGACGGTGACGTGCCCCTCGGCGTGACGCTCATCTACAGCTTCCAGCTGAGCGTGCCGGGGCAAGAGATCCTGCCGGCCGCCGGCGTGACCTGGGTCTCGGTGCTGCCAACCCACCGCCGGCGCGGTGTGCTGAGCAACATCATGCGGCGCCAGCTGGACGACATCCGCGATCGGGGCGAACCCCTCGCGGTGCTGTGGGCGTCCGAGGCGGGAATCTACGGACGATACGGCTACGGCCGCGCCAGCTGGCACCTCGCCTTTAGCTTCAGCCGCGGCGAGGGCGCGCTCGCCAAGACGGTGCCTACCGATCCGGCCCTGGTGCTGCGTCTGGTGGAGCCGTCGGCCGCCCTGCCCGAGCTGGCCAAGGTCTTCGACACGGTGCTGCCGTCCCGGCCCGGGCTCTTCGCCCGGAGCGAATCGTGGTGGGAGCGAGCGATCCGCGATCCGGCCGACGAGCGGCACGGCGCGAGCCCGCTGCGCTGCCTGCTCGCCGAGGACGACAGCGGGCCGCGCGGCTACGCGCTGTACTCGGCCCTCGGACAACCGGACTCAGAGGCGTTCCTTCCGGCCGGTGTGCTCACCGTACGCGAGCTGATGTCGGTCGACCCGGTGGCCAGCGCCGCGCTATGGACCGATCTGCTCAGCCGGGACCTGACCACCGAGTTCCATGCTCGGCTGCGCCCGGTCGATGATCCGCTGCTGGCTCAGCTCGCCGATCCCCGGCGAGCCCGGCCGCGGCTCGCCGACGGGCTATGGGTGCGGATCATCGACATCGCAGCCGCGCTGGCCGGGCGCCGGTACTCCGCCCCGGTGGACGTGGTCCTCGAGGTGCGTGACGACCTGCTGCCTGCGAACGCGGGGCGCTGGCGGCTGACGACCACCGCCAGCGGAAGCGACGCGGGGCGAGGGTTGGCGGCATCGTGCGTTCGGGTGACCTCGGCCGCCGACGTGACGCTGGACATCACCCAGCTCGGCGCCGCCTACCTGGGCGGCACCAGGCTCGGCGCGCTCGCCGAGGCCGGTCTCGTAACCGAGCTGCGGCCCGGCGCCTGGCGGCAGCTTTCGGCCGCCATGACCTGGGATCCCGCGCCCTGGTGCCCGACCATCTTCTGAGCTCTCGTACGCCACGTGCGGGCATGGCTCATGAAGCGAGAAGGCGGGAGCGGGAGGGGCGTGAGCCGCGGCGCGGGCGGTACGCGGCGCGGGCGGTACGCGGCGCCTGGGATCGGCCTGCCCGTGGAGGGCACTTAGGGTTTTTTGCGGCGTTTCCCCAGTGGAAAATTTTTTCCTCTGGGGAACTGACCGGGGGCGGTGACGAGGCCGGCTGTCGTGGTGGGGCTGAGCTGGCGGCGGCCGAGCTGGCGGCGGCCGAGCTGGCGGCGGGGATGGTCATGCCGCGGGTAACGCTCCCCGGCGTCAAATGTGACGTTCCCTGGCGTCCCGCTGGCCGCTGTGGTCCCGGCTGCCCCGCCCGCCGCCCGTTCCCGGCGTCCTGGCCGGGGGTTTGCGTGGTGGATCCGGGCTGATGGTGGATCGGGTGCACGGGGATGCACTTGGGATCAACCACGGAACCCGGATCCACCACAATCTTTTTCCCGGCCGCCGCACCACGGGCCCGGCAGGTGCTGCCCCGTCACACGGGGACCTCGGGTCCCGGCGGGGCTGCCGGGGGGACCTGTGTCGCTGCCACCTTGTCATCCCGGCCCGACCGGGGATGGCGGAGGGTGGGGACCGAGGGACGAGAGGGACGAACGGGGCTGGGGTGACGTGGGCGAGGCGGGGTGACGTGGGCGGGGCCGGAACTCGCTCGCGGGCGGGCGGGGACTCAGGGCGCGAGGGCGCGCGGGAAATACTCGGGGGTGCACCGGAGATCATCGCCAGCGTGGGCTGTCCAGATGGATCGCAGCTTCGACGTCAGCTACCGCGCGGGGCGGATGGGTTTACACCTGGCCTTCGGCACCGGGGCACCTAATCCACCGCAAGTCGCGAGTATTCGTGGCGGTTGGGGTGAGGAGAGAGATGTGAGCTGGAAGGTTTGGGCAGACGCCAGGGTATGTCTGTGACTTCCCGGAAGATCGTGGCTACGTCGTGGGCGGCCGGTGCCCGTAGCCGCGGGTAATCCGACACACTGGGAGCGGAGGAAAGGGAGCGCCGTGCCCTCGATGAAGGTGACGATAAGCGCCGCGATGCGCGCTCGGGATGTTTCACGACCGCGGCCCGAACATCTCGCTGAGACCGAGGGAGCCGAGGCGAGCGAGCCGAACGGGGCATGGGCGAACGGGACGGGCGAGCCATCTGGCACGGGAAGGGCCAGCGCCGGAGCGAGCGAGTCGGATGGAGGGCAGGCGGGCGGACGGACGGCGGACAAGGCGGGGGTCGGCGAAGCTGAGGCCGACGAGGCGAAGACGGACGGGAGGGGTGAGGCGTGGGCAGACGCGGAATCTGCGGGGCGGACCAGGCGGAGGATGCCGCGGGGCTCTCCGCGGCGGCGGGCTGGTCGCTGAGGCGTTCGGGCCGAACGGGGCCGGCGGTGAGGACAAGCGGGCGCGTTCAGGAAGGGAGGAGAGGGAGGAGGGAGGAGGGAGGAGGGAGGAGGGAGGAAGGGAAAGGAGGGAGGAGGGGAGGGGAAAGGAGGGAGGAGGGAGGGAGGAAGGAAGAGGGAGGGCTGGGCACCAGTCTTCTCGTAGTCGGCGATCTTGGCTAGGCGGCCGGCGTGGCGGGGCTCGCCGGAAGACGGGGTCGACACGGGGATCGTGGCGAAGCTGATGGCCTCATAGGTAGGGGTACATTCGCGCACCCAGGCTGAGCACAGTGGCGTCGTGGTGCTGCTGGGCCGACTGGGCGGTCTCGTCGGTCCGGGCCACCGCCGCGCGGGTGCCGGGGATCTTGTTCGCGGCGATCTGCTCGCCGTTGCCCGAACCGCCGATGACGATGCCGAGGCGAGCGGCATGCGGCGCCTCGGTCACGGCGGAGTGCCGGGCCATGGCGGGCGGGTCTTGGGTCAGTCGAAGATCGGGTCGCGGGTGCGGGAGCGCTTTAGCTCGAAGAAACCGTCGACGCCGGCGATCAGCAAGACGCCGTCCCACAGCTGGGCCGCGGCTTCACCGCGCGGGATCGGGGACATCACCGGGCCGAAGACGGACATGCCGTTCACCGAGATGACGGGGGTGCCGACGTCGTAGCCGACCCGCTCGATGCCCTCGGCGTGCGAGGCGCGCACGGCCGGGTCATATTCGGTCGAGTTCATCGCGGCCACGAGATCGGCGGGCAGGCCCGCCTCGGCCAGCGCGGCCGAGATCGTCTCGGCGTCCTTCTCCGCCTTCTCGTGGTGGAAACGTGTGCCGAGCGCGGTATACAGCTTCCCGAGCACCTCGGATCCATAGGCCTGCTCCGCGGCGATCAGTACCCGCACCGGACCCCAGGCGGCCCGCATGGCTTCGACGTAACGTTCCGGCAGGTCGTCTTTGCCCTCGTTCAGCACGGCCAGGCTCATCACATGCCACGTAACCTTGACCGGGCGAACCTTCTCCACCTCACCGATCCAGCGCGAAGTGATCCAGGCCCACGGACAGATAGGGTCGAACCAGAAGTCGACAACCGTAGACTCCTGCTGCGTAGGCTCCTGCTGGGTCATGCGCGCTCCTCACGAGTTAATTTGGTCTGGCCCGCTCGGCACGCGGGCCCGGCAGCGACAACCCCACGGCGGGACCGTGAATTCCGCTGAAGAAGGGATCATCCCGGTGACATCGAACCTGACTCGCGACGAAGCCAAGACGCGCGCCGCGCTCATCCAGGTCACCTCGTACGAAGTCGAGCTCGACCTGATGAACGGAGACGCGACGTTCGGCTCGGTCGCCACGATCAGGTTCGGCTGCGGCGCCCCGGGGGCGTCGACCTTCGTCAACCTGACCGCGCCCGCGGTGCGGGAGATCACGCTGAACTCCGAGCCGGTCAGCCTCGACGCGTTCGACGGCAACCGGATCACGCTGGATGACCTGGCGGCCGACAACGTACTCCGGGTCGTGGCCGAGTGCGCCTACTCGCGCAGCGGCGAAGGGCTGCACCGGTTCACCGACCCCGCGGACGGCCGGGTCTACCTGTACTCAGACCTCGAAACCTTCGACGCGCACCGGGTCTACGCCTGCTTCGACCAGCCGGACATGAAGGCCAGCTATGAGCTGACCGTCACCGCCCCCGCGGACTGGCTGGTGGTGTCCAACATGGCCCCGGAGTCGACCAGTCAGGCGGGCGAGGGACTCACCTGGCATTTCCCGCCCACTGCGGTGATGCCGACCTACATCACGGCGATCGCGGCCGGCCCTTACCACGTGGTCAGGGACGAGCACGACGGCATTCCGCTCGGCGTGTACTGCCGCCAGTCGCTGGCCGAATACCTCGACGCCGACGAAATCCTGGAAGTAACACGCCAGGGCTTTGACTTCTTCCACGGCTTGTTCGGCATCAGGTACCCGTTCGGCAAATATGATCAGCTTTTCGTGCCGGAATTCAAAGAAGGCGCGATGGAGAACGCGGGCTGCGTCACGCTCGTGGAGGCTTACATTTTCCGGTCCCGGGTCACTGATTTTGCCCGCGAGGCACGGGGCGAGACAATTTTGCACGAAATGGCGCACATGTGGTTCGGTGACCTGGTCACGATGCGCTGGTGGGACGACCTGTGGCTGAACGAGTCCTTCGCCACCTGGGCCGGCACCCTCGCCGAGGCCGAGGCCACTCGCTGGACGTCGGCGTGGACCACGTTCGCGCAGCTCTACAAGGCCTGGGCCTACCGGCAGGACCAGCTGCCCTCCACCCACCCGATCGCGGCCGACATTGGTGACATCGAAGCGGTTGAGGTGAACTTCGACGGGATCACCTACGCCAAGGGCGCCGCTGTGCTCAAGCAACTGGTGGCGTACGTCGGCCGGGACAATTTCCTGGACGGCGTCCGGAAGTATTTCGCCGGGCACGCGTTCGGCAACGCCACGCTGGCGGACTTGCTGGCCGCGCTGGAGGAAACCTCAGGCCGCGACCTGGCCTCGTGGTCCGCCGAATGGCTGCAAACCGCAGGGGTGAACACGCTGCGGCCGGCCTACTCGGTCGACGTGGACGGGAAGTTCACCGAATTCGCGGTGGAACAGGAAGCCGCCGCCACGCACCCCGTGCTCCGCTCGCACCGCATCGCCATCGGCCTGTACGACCTGACACCCGCCGGCCTGGCCCGGCGGGCCCGGATCGAGACCGATGTGACCGGCCCGCGCACCGTGATATCCGAGTTGGCGGGCCAGCTTCGCCCGGACCTCATCCTGGTCAACGACGACGACCTCAGCTACGCCAAGATCCGGCTGGACGAGTACTCGCTGCATACCCTGGTCGGCTCGCCTGCCGCTGGGCAGCCCGCAGGCATCGGGGCCTTCAGGAACTCGCTGCCCGCCGCACTGTGCTGGTCGGCGGCCTGGGACATGACCCGCGACGGCGAGATGGCGGCGCGCGATTACGTCCTGCTTGTGATGTCAGGCATCTCCTCGGTGGCCGATATCAGCATGGTGCAGACCCTGCTGCGGCAGGCGGGCCAGGCGGTGCGCCGGTTCGCCGACCCAAGCTGGCGCCCCACCGGGCTGGCCCTGATGGCCAGCACGCTGCGGGATCTGCTGCAAAGCGCTCCGGCCGGGTCGGACGCCCAGCTCACCTACGCCCGCGCGTTCGCGGGCGTGGCTACGTCCGGTCCCGACCTGGCCCTGCTCGCCGGGCTGCTTGATGGCTCGGTAGTGCTGCCCGGGCTGAGCATCGACACCGACCTGCGCTGGTCCCTGCTCGGCCGCCTGGTCAGCCGCAGCAACACCGCGGGCGGCCCGGAGGGCGGCGGAACCAGGGTGTTCGGGGAGCAGGACATCGACGCGGAGCTGGCGAGGGACGCCACCGACGCGGGCGAAAGGCACGCCGCGGCGTGCCGCGCCGCGATCCCGTCGGCGCAAGCCAAGCAGCAGGCCTGGGAAACGCTGACCGAAGGCAAACAGGCCCTGGCGACGTTCCGCGCCACGCTGGCCGGCTTCGCCGATCCCGATCAGCCCGAGCTCCTGGAGCCCTACCGGGCGAAGTACTTCGAGGTGGTGGGGCCCGTGTGGCGGGACTGGTCGTCGGCGATGGCGCAGGATTTCGTCGAAGGCGCGTACGCGATAGGCGCGATCTCGCCGGCCACGGTCGAGGCGACCGACGCCTACATCGCCGCCGAGCAGCCGCCGGCCTCGCTGCTCCGGCTGCTCAGCGAAGGCCGTGACGACGTACTCCGCGCGCTGCGCGCGCAGGCACGCGACCGCCAGGCCGCCGGCTAGCGCGGCACGGCACGCGACTCGCCGGGCCGGCGGCTAGCGCGGCGGGTCAGCGGCTGGCCGTGATGGCTTGGGCTACCGCCTCGCGGACGTGCTTGGGCAGGTCGTGGCCCAGCGGGACATTGACGGTGGAGCCGGTGGCGCGGTCGGTCAGCTCCGCGTGGCCCGAGGCCAGGCCGCGTTTGCCCACCGTGACCCGGAACGGGATGCCGACCAGCTCGGCGTCGCTGAACTTGACCCCGGCCCGGACCGGCCGGTCGTCGATGATGACCTCCACCCCCGCGTCGAGCAGGGACTGGTACACCTGCTCCCCCGCCTGCGCCACGGCGGCGTCGTCGGACTGGGCGACCACCACCACGACCTCGAACGGCGCCACCGCGGCGGGCCAGACGATGCCCTTGCCGTCGTGATGGACCTCGATGATCGCGGCCATCGCCCGCTCGACGCCGATGCCGTAGCAGCCCATGATCGGCCGGACCGGCTTGCCGTCCGGGCCGGACACCGAGATCCCGATGGCGTCGCTGAACTTGAAGCCGAGCTTGAAGATGTGGCCGACCTCGATGCCGCGCTTGGCCTCCAGCGGTTGACCGCAGACGGGGCACGACTCACCCGCGACGACCTCGCGCAGGTCCGCCCACGACCCGACGGCGATGTCCCGCTCGACGTCGACGCCGCGCAGGTGGGTGTCGTCGACGTTGGCGCCGGTGAACATGCCGCGGCGGCCGCGCAGCGCCTCATCGGCGATCACCGGGAGATCGCCAGCACGGGCCGACAGAGTGCCGACCGCGCCCAGGCTGCCGGGCAGCGCGCCGAGCGCGGCGCGGATCTCCTCGGGCTCGGCCGGCCTGACCGCGACGGCGCCGGTGGCGTCGACCAGCTTCTGCTCGTGCAGCGCGTGGTCGCCGCGCATCAGCACCAGGGTGAGCGTGCCGTCCAGGAAGTACACCAGGGTCTTGATCTGGCGCATCGCCGGGGCCTCATACTGGGTGGCCAGATCCTCGATGGTGCGCACGCCCGGGGTGGCGAACGGTTCGGGGGCGGCAAGCAGGGTCGTCCGTTCGGCAGAATCATCGATAGGAACCAGCCGCGACGTGGCTTTTTCTATGTTGGCCGCGTAACCGCAGTCGGGGGAGGAAATGATCAGGTCCTCGCCGGTCGGTGCGGGGCAGACGAACTCGATGGAGTCAGAACCGCCCATCGTGCCGTTGGACGCCAGGGCTTGCAGGGCCGGGATGCCGAGCCGTTCGAAGGTGCGCGCGTAGGCGTCGCGGTGGGCGACGAAGGACGCGTCGAGTCCGTCCGGGCCGAGGTCGAAGCTGTAGGAGTCCTTCATGGTGAACTCGCGGGTCCGCATCAGGCCCGCCTTGGGCCGCGGCTCGTCCCGCAACTTGGTCTGGAACTGGTACCACATCTGCGGCAGCTGCCGGTAGGACTCCAGCTCGGTGGCCAGGGTGGAGACGACCTCCTCGTGGGTCATGCCCAGGGCCAGGTCGGCGCCCCTGCGGTCCTTGAGCCGGAACAGCTCATCGCCCATCAGCTCCCAGCGGCCGCTCTTGATCCACAGCTCGGCCGGGTGCATGACCGGCATCAGGATCTCCTGCGCGCCGATCCCGTTCATTTCCTCGCGGATGATCTCGATGACCTTGAGCCGGACCCGCTGGCCCAGCGGCAGCAACGAGTAGTGCCCGGCCATCAGCTGGCGGATGTACCCGGCCCGGAGCAGCAGCCGGTGGCTCGGCGCGCCGGCGTCCGCCGGGTCGTCCCGCAGCGTCGGAATGAACATCTTGGACCAGCGCATGATCTGCGACTCTGCCTTTCAGGCGGGGCTTATCGAACCGGTGCTTATCGGTTATGCGGCCAGCAGCGAGGGCAGGTCAGCCAGCCGCCTGACGTGCAGGTGCCCGTCCGGCGCGGGGCAGAATCCGTACGGATCCATGTGCACCGGCTGCAAGCCCGCCGCCAGGGCACCGGCCACATCGTAGCGCAGGCTGTCCCCGACGTGCAGGACAGCGTGGCTCGGCGGCACGCCCAGCGCGTCGAGCGCGATCGAGAAGATGGCCGGATCGGGCTTGGCCACGCCGACCACGGCGGAATCGATGACGATGCCGACTTTGACGCCGGTTAGTTCGGCGGGAGGGCGATCGGGAGCGCGGGGGCCGGCGGCGTAGCAGACCCCCAGCCGGCGCAGGTCGCCTTCCACCGTGCCGTCGGAGTTGGAGACCACGGCCATGGGCAGGCCGAGGGCGGCCACGGCCCGCAGGCCGACGATCGCCCCGGCGCCGACGTGCGCCCAGCTGTGGCCCCTGACGCCCTGGTGAACCTGGGCGGCGAGCGCCTCGCACCTGGCTTCTGGTACACCGCAGGCGGCGATGTAGGTGAGCAGGTAGTCCCGCCACCAGGTGGCCGCCGCAGGCTCCGCGGCGGCCGCGTCCTGGACCGCCATGGCCCGGTAGTGGGCCCGCTCGAGGGTGGCCAGGTCGGGGGTGAAGCCCGCCGCGCGCATCGGGGGCAGCACACGATCCGGCTCAGGGAAGACTAGGACCCCGCCCGCGTCGAGCAGGATCGCGCTTGCTGCCGCCACTCCCCCACTATAGGCAGGCCCTTTAGTCCATCCGGTCGAGAATCTGCCGGACCAGGTCCATCGGGGTGTGCGGGTGCAGGAACGCGAACCTGGCCACGGTCTCGCCCTCCCAGGCTGACGGCGGGATGAACGCCACCTGGTCGGCCAGCAGCTGATCCGCCCACCGGGTGTACTGCCCGGGCGCCCAGCCGCGGCGGCGGAAGAGCACCACCCCGAGCTCGGGCTCGCGGATCAGCTCCAGGTTGTCCCTGGCCTTGATCTCCACCGCGGTCGCGGCGGCCAGCCCGATCGCCGTCTCGATGGCCTCGGCGTAGGCCTCGACCCCGTACACCGCCAGCGAGAACCACAGCGGCAGGCCCCGGGCCCGCCGGGTGAGATGGTAGGCGTAGTCGGTCGGGTTCCACTCCCCCGGGCGGTCGTGGATGACGTCGAGGTAGGAGGCGTCCTGCTTATGCACCGACCGGGCGATCGACGGGTCCCGGTACAGCAGGGCAGCGCAGTCGAACGGGGCGAACAGCCACTTGTGCGGGTCCAGGATGAACGAGTCGGCGTGCTCGATCCCGCGGTAGCGGTCCCGCACGCTGGGCGCGAACAGGCCCGCCCCGCCGTAGGCGCCGTCCACGTGCAGCCAGAGCTGATGCTCGCGCGCCACCGCGGCCGCCCCGGCCAGGTCGTCGATGATGCCGGCGTTCGTCGTACCCGAGGTGGCCACCACCGCGGCGATCGACTCGGGGTGGCCGTCCGCGCCGATCGCGGCGCGCAGCGCCGCCCCGGTCAGCCGGTGGTCCTCGGCCCGCACGATCAGCGGGTCCATTTCGCAGATCCGCAGCGCGTTGACGATGGAGGAATGCGCGTCTTCGCTGACCGCCACCCGCCAGCGGCGGTTCTTGTGGGCTGGGCCCGCCTTGCGTTTGGCCACCTCGCGGGCCACGACCAGGGCGGACAGATTCCCCGCCGATCCGCCGGAAACGAAACAGCCGCCGGCCGCGGCCGGCATCCCGGCCGCATCCGCGATCAGCCGCAGCACCTGGTTCTCCGCGCTGATCGCGCCGGCCGCCTCCAGCCAGGAGATGCCCTGGATCGACGCGCACGAGATGAGCATGTCGAACAGCAGGGCGGCCTTGGTCGGCGCGGCCGGGATGAAGCCGAGGAAGCGCGGGCTGTCCGCCGAGATCACCGCGGGCGCCAGCACCGACGCGTACACGCCGAGCACCTGGTCGGGGTGGTGCGGGCCGGGGCCGAGCAGGCCGCGCAGCACCGCGTCGAGTTCGGCCGGGTCCTGCGAGCCGGCATCCAGCGGAACCGGGTCAAGCCGCAGCCGGTTTTCCGCGTAGGCGAGCACCGACCTGATCATCGACTCCGTCGTCGGATCCACACTGTGCATGGCCGCAACGTAGAGCCTGCGGGCGCGCCGCCGCAAGAGGGCTTCAACCCGCCCGACCTGGCCGGGCGGGCGATACGCTGCCAAGATCGGCAGGCCGCCGGGAATGGAGGACTCACGTGACCGACGCGCCGGAGCATCCGCTCGACCCGCTGACCGCTGAACAGATCCGGCAGGTCGCGGCCATCGTGCGGCGCGACCGCGAGATCGGCGAGAGCTGGCGGTTCGCCTCGATCGAGCTCAAGGAGCCGGCCAAGGACGTGCTGGCCGCGCTGGAGGGCGGCCTGACCGCGGCCCGCGAGGCGCTCGTGGTGGGCTGGGACCGGGCCGACGGGCAGGCCTGGCGGGCGGTGGTGTCGCTGACCGCGGACGCGGTCACCAGCTGGGAGCACCTGCCCGGCCAGCAGCCGAACATGACCGTGGACGAGTGGCACGAATGCGATCAGCTGCTGCGGGGGCACCCGGCCCTGATCGAGGCGCTGGCACGGCGCGGGATCACCGACATGTCCCTGGTGCTGACCGACATGTGGGCCTACGGCGCCGCCCTGGTGCCAGAACGCTACCGCGGCCTGCGCCTGGGCTGGTCGGACGTCTGGTGCCGGGGCAGCCAGGACGGCAGCCCGTACGCCCATCACGTCACCGGGCTGCACCCGGTCGTCGACCTGAACCGGATGACGCTGATCGAGCTCGAAGACAGCGGCCCCCACGGCAGCGGCCTCTCGGACAGCGGTACGACCGAGGCTGGCCCGCCGGTGCGCGGCGAGTACCTGCCCAAGCTGACCGGCCTGCCGATGCGGTCGGTCGCGCCACTGCAGGTCAGCCAGCCCGATGGGGTCGGCTTCAGCCTGCAGGGCCAGCTGCTGCGCTGGCAGGACTGGCAGCTGCGGCTGGGGTTCAACTACCGGGAGGGGCTGGTGCTGCACCAGGTCGGGTTCCGCGACGCGGGGCGGTTGCGGCCGGTGGCGCACCGGCTGTCGTTCGCCGAGATGGTCGTGCCATACCGCGATGCCAGCCCCGACCACTACCGCCGGACCGCATTCGACATCGGCGAGTGGGGCCTGGGCTTCATGACCACCTCGCTGGAACTCGGCTGCGACTGCCTGGGAGAGATCCGCTACCTGGACGCGGTGGTGCACGACTCCCGGGGGGAGCCGCGGACGATCACCAACGCGATCTGCATCCACGAGGAGGACAGCGGCGTGCTGTGGAAGCACGTCGACGAGCGGACCGGGGCGGAGGTCCGCCGGGCCCGGCGGCTTGTGGTCTCCTTCCACGTCACCGTGGCGAACTACGAGTACCTGGTGTACTGGCGGTTCTACCAGGACGGGAACATCGAATGCGAGGTCCGCGCCACCGGCATCCTTGTCACCTCGGCGGCCGGCTTGGGCGTGACGGGAACGCTGGTCGATGCGGGCACCTACGCGCCGTTTCACCAGCACTTCATCGTGGCGCGGCTCGACCTCGACATCGACGGCAGCGACAACACGGTCTACGCGGTCGACTCGGTGGCGGCCCGGGACGACCCATACGGGCTGGGGCTGAAGGTCACGAGCACCGCGCTGCGCACCGAGGCCGAAGGCAAGCAGGACTACGACTGGGGTACTCAGCGCGCCTGGAAGATCCTCAACGACAATATGCCGAACGGCCTCGGCACCCCGGCCGGGTACAAGCTCGTGCCGTCGGCGACGTTCCCGGCGCTGATCGACGAGTCCTCCCCGGCGTTCCGCCGGGCCCAGGTGATCGGGCACACGCTCTGGGTGACGCCGTACCACCCGGACGAGCGCTGGCCCTGCGGCGACTTCCCCAACCTGTCCGAGCACGACACGGGGCTGCCGGTGTGGACCGCGGCCAACCGGCCGATCGAGAACACCGACGTGGTGCTGTGGTACGTGTTCGGCCTGCACCACATCCCCCGGCCCGAGGACTGGCCGGTGATGCCGTGTGACATCGTGTCGTTCTGGCTGAAGCCGTTCGGCTTCTTCGACCGCAATCCCGCCCTGGACGTGCCGCCCAGCCACCACGGGCAGGCCGGCTAGAGCAGGCTGTCCACCTGGTGCACGTCACCGCACGCTACGTGCAGCGCCGCGTGGTGCTTGCGGATCGCCTCTTCGTCCGGGCCTTCCAGCAGGCAGTAGACCTTGCCGTCGGCGTTGTGGTAGAGCTCGAGCTGCCGCACGCCGAACTCGTCGGTGGCACCTTCCCGCGTTCCCTGGGCGATCTGGTCGATGGCTTCCTGCGGCAGCTGCAGGTCGTCGTGATAGTCCATGAACCTGGGCATGGCCTGATCCTCTCGTCGGGTGCTTGCCGTCAATTGTCTCAGCTGGGGGGTCGGGGTGGCAGGGTAATAAGGGGCCAGATGTGTCATTATCACCACACCGGCGGGCGCCGTCCGGCCCACGGGCGGGCCTGCTCCAGCTGGGCGGACAGGGAGATCAAGGTGCCTTCCTCGCCCATCCGGCCGGCCAGCATGACCCCGATCGGCAGGCCCTCGTCGGTCCAGTGCAGCGGGACGTTGACGGCCGGCTGGCCGGACACGTTGTACAGGGCGGTGAACGGGGTGAACCGCTTCTGCCGTTCGAAGTTCTCCGCCGGATCTACCTCGTCGAAGTACCCGACGGGCACCGGGGGCATGGCCAGTGTCGGGCTCAGGACGGCGTCGTAGGGGGCCAGCGCGGTGAGCGCGACGCGGGTCACGGCCTGCAGATAGGCCTGGGCGAAGATGAGCTCGTTGGCTCCGAGGGCCTGGCCGCGGCCGCGCAGGTAGCGGGTCAGCGGGAGCAGGGTCTCCTCCTTGTCCGGGGTGACCGGGGCCAGCGTGGCGTGGGCGTACCAGAGAACCTCGAAGTACGGCACCACGTCCGGGCCGAACGGCGCCGGGATGTCCTCGACCTGATGCCCCAGGCTGGCCAGCAAGGTGCTCGCCTCTTCGTAGGCGGTCACGCAGTCCGGGTGCACCTCGGCGCCCTCGACCGGGCTCTGCCGGGTCCGGCCGATCCGCAGCTGACCCGGCGGCCGGCGGGCGGCATCGAGAAAGGACGTACCGGGCGGCAGCGACGGCAGGGTGTACATGTCGCCTGGCTGGTTACCCGTCATCACGTCGAGCAGCAGCGCGGCGTCGGCGACGGTGCGGGCGATCGGGCCGTTCACGCCCAGGCCGGACAGGTCGGGCACGAGCGGCCCACCCGAGATCCGGCCGCGGCTCGGCTTGATCCCGAACAGACCGCAGACGCTGGCGGGGATGCGGATCGACCCGCCGCCGTCGCTGCCCTGGGCGGCCGGGGCCAGGCCCGCCGCCACCGCGGCGGCCGCGCCGCCGCTTGACCCGCCCGCGGACCTGGACAGGTCCCACGGGGTCCGGGCCGGCGGCCCGATCCTGGTTTCTGTGTAGCAGGGCAGACCGAACTCCGGCGTCGCCGTCTTACCCGTGATGACCGCGCCGGCCTTCCTGATCGCGGCGACCACGTAGTCGTCGGTGCCTGGCACGTTATCGGCGAGGGCGACCGAGCCGAGGGTCTGCCGGACACCGGCCACCATGTTCAGGTCCTTGATCGGGATCGGGACACCGGTCAGCGGGGGTAGGTTGGCCGGGTCGCCGGTGGCCGCGACGGCCTTCTCAGCGGCCAGGGCTTGCTCGGTGGCCAGTTCGGCGGTGACGGTGAAGAAGGCCCCGACCCGGTCGTTGAGCTCGCCCATGCGGTGCAGGTAATGCTCGGTGACCGCGACGGGAGACAGCTCGCGGGTCCGGATCGCGGTGGCCAGCTCAATCATGGTGAGCTCGTGGATCTGCGTCATGCTGCCTCATGGTAGGCCACGCACGGTCCCGACGTTTCGCCGGTTTTCCGACCCGATGTCTAGCTATAAAACCTACGGCCAGAGGGCACAATCGTGGTTGGTACCGTGCTACGAGCTAGGTCCGAACGCAGTTACGCTGAGGTGGTGGGTGAATACCGGATGGCGTGGCCGAAGCTGAGAAGTAGAAAATCACCAGGACATGTGGTGACATCAGACGATCACAGCGGGGCAGCACCGGACGGAGCGCAGACGCACGGCCCGGCGGCGGGCGGGCCGTCAGACGCTGGGGTGGGGCCAGACGCTGGGGTGGGGCCAGACGCTGGGGTGGGGCCCGCCGGTTTGGATGAGGGCGGCGACACGGGCTCCGCGCCGTCGTTCCTGGAATGGGGGTCGCAGGACGCGGCCGAGCCCGACGACGCGGGTTTTCCCGGCGACGCTGAGCCGGGCCCGGCGGATCCGCCCAAGGCGCCGTGGAAGCTCGTCGTCACGCCGGTCGAGCCGACCAGCGGTGAGCCGCCGCGGCCCGGCATCGGCGAGCAGCGCGGCAACGTGGCGCATCTGGCCGCCAACCCGAGGATGCGGGTCTGGCGGCGGCGGGTCATCATCGCGATCGTGGTCGGGGTGGCGTTCTCGCTCCTGGTGTCCTGGCGGCTCGGGCTGACGCTCGCCGTCATCGCTGCCATCGCCGACACCATCTACTCCTCCAGAAGGGGTCTGCCCGGCCAGCGGGTGAAGATGACAGGGGCCCAGCGTCACACCCGCAGGCAGCTGGCCAAACTCGGGCGGGCGGGCTACCGCGCCATCCACGGCAACCTCATTCCTGAGAGCCAGGAGCAGATCGACCACCTGGTGGTCGGGCCGACCGGCGTGTTCGCCATCGACTCAGAGGCCTGGGACAAGCACCTGGTGGTGCGGACCAAGAATGCCAGGCAGCTGTGGCATGGGCCGTTCAGCATGAAAGAGCGGCTCGAGCACGCCCGGTGGGAGTCCGAGCGGGCGTCCGAGATGCTCTCCGGCGTGATCGGCAGCCCGGTCACGGTCCGGCCGGCGATGGCCGTCTACGGGCCGAAGATCCCCTGGGACGTCGCCACCATCAGGGAAGTCGACGTGTTCAGCGGGCCACGGCTGCGCAAGTACCTCAGGCGCCGGGCCAGGGAAAGCGGCCAGCCCCCGCTGAACGACGCCCAGGTCGACCGGATCTACGAGGCCGCGAACCAGGCCTTCCCGCACCTGGCCGCCCGCACCTGACGAGACCGAGGCGCCGGTAGGCTGGTACTTTTCAGTCTGCTGAGAGGGAGATCGGTATGCCGCCGCTTCGGTCCCGTACGGTCACGCACGGCAGGAACATGGCGGGTGCGCGCGCCCTGCTGCGCGCCACCGGGGTGGCCAGGGAAGACATCGGCAAGCCGATTATCGCGGTAGCGAACAGCTTCACCGAGTTCGTCCCCGGTCACGTGCACCTGCGCGAGGTCGGCCAGGTGGTGGCCGACGCGATCCGCGCCGCCGGCGCGATTCCCCGTGAGTTCAACACGATCGCGGTCGACGACGGCATCGCGATGGGACACGGCGGCATGCTGTACTCGCTGCCGAGCCGGGAGCTGATCGCCGACTCCGTCGAGTACATGGTCAACGCGCACTGCGCCGACGCCATGATCTGCATCTCGAACTGCGACAAGATCACGCCGGGTATGCTGATCGCCACCATGCGGCTGAACATCCCCACCGTGTTCGTCTCCGGCGGCCCGATGGAAGCCGGGGCGCCGGCCGGCCTGGCCGCCGGCTCCCCCGGTTTCGGGCGCAAGCTCGACCTGATCGACTCGATGGTCGCCTCGGCGGATCCGTCGGTGTCCGACGACCAGCTGCTCGAGATGGAAGAGTCGGCCTGCCCGACGTGCGGCTCCTGCTCTGGCATGTTCACCGCCAACTCGATGAACTGCCTGACCGAGGCGATCGGCCTGGCCCTGCCGGGCAACGGAAGCACGCTGGCCACCCACTCGGCCCGGCGCGGCCTGTTCGAACGGGCCGGCCGGGTGATCGCGGAGATCACCCGCCAGTACTACGCCGACGGGGATTCCTCCGTGCTGCCCCGCTCGATCGCGAACCGGGACGCGTTCGAGAACGCGATGACCCTGGACGTGGCCATGGGCGGGTCGACGAACACGATCCTGCACCTGCTGGCCGCGGCGCACGAGGGCGAGGTGGACTTCGGGCTCAAGGAGATCGACGAGCTGTCCCGCCGGGTGCCCTGCCTGTGCAAGGTCGCGCCGAGCAGCGCCTATCACCTGGAGGACGTGCACCGGGCCGGCGGCATCCCGTCGATCCTGGGCGAGCTCGACCGGGCCGGCCTGCTCAACCGCGAGGTGCGCACGGTGCACAGCGCGTCGTTGGATGAGTTCCTTGACCGCTGGGATCTGGGCTCCGCGTCGGTCAGCGACGAAGCTGTCGAGCTCTACCACGGTGCGCCCGGCGGAGTCCGCACCACCCGCCCGTTCTCGCAGTCGGCCCGCTGGGACACGCTGGACACCGACCGGGCCGGCGGCTGCATCAGGGACGCCGGGCACGCCTACACCGCCGATGGCGGCCTGGCCGTGCTCTACGGCAACATCGCGCCGGACGGCGCGATCGTCAAGACCGCCGGGGTGCCGGAAGAACTGTGGCGGTTCTCCGGGCCCGCGGTGGTGTTCGAGAGCCAGGAAGACGCGGTGGCGGGGATCCTCGGCGGCGCGGTGAGCAAGGGCGACGTGGTGATCATCCGCTACGAAGGCCCGCGCGGCGGGCCCGGGATGCAGGAAATGCTGTATCCGACCAGCTTCCTCAAGGGAAAGGGCCTGGGCCGGGACTGCGCCCTGATCACCGACGGGCGGTTCTCCGGCGGGACGTCGGGCCTGTCCATCTGCCACGTCGCGCCGGAGGCGGCAGCGGGCGGCGCGATCGCCGTGGCCGAAACCGGCGACACGGTGGTGATCGACATCCCGCGCCGCGAACTGCGGCTTGACGTGACCGACGACGAGCTCGCGGCGCGCCGGGAGCGGCTGCTGGCCGGGCTCGGCCGGTACCAGCCAGCGATGCGGCAGCGGCCGGTCAGCGCGGCGCTGCAGGTCTACGCCGCGATGGCCACGTCGGCCTCCACCGGGGCGGCCCGCGACATCACGCTCATCGCGCGCCCGGACAAGTGAGCCGGCCTGGACCGGATGGGCCCGGCGTGGTCGCTGGTTTCGTCCGCCCGGCTCGGGCGGCCGACGCCGGGGTCCTGGCCCGAGTGCAGGTGGCGAGCTGGCGCCGCAGCTTCGCCGGTATCGTGCCCGCGGCCCTGCTCGCGGAGCTGACCAGCGACGAGGCCCAGGGCGTGTGGCGCGACCGGTGGTCAGACGCGATCACGAACCCGCCGACGAGCAGGCACCACGTGCTGGCTGCGCTGCAAGACGGCCCGTCCCGCGAGGTGGTCGGGTTCATCTCCGCCGGGCCTGCCAACGACGCTGACCGCTGGCCCGGCACCGACGGCGAGCTCTACGAGCTGCGAGTTCTACCGGAGCAGACCGGGCACGGGCACGGCAGCAGGCTCTTGCACGCGGCCGCGGACACGCTCACCCAGGACGGCTTCCACACCGTGTCGGTGTGGGCGCTGCAAGCGGACACGGCGCTGCGCGGTTTCCTGGAATCGTCCGGCTGGGCCGCCGACGGCGCCCGGGCCGAACTGGACGTGGGCGTGAGCGTCCCCATGCTTCGCCTGCACACGACCATCAGTGAATAGAGCCCGCGTAGGATCTGGGAGTGGCTGATGCTCGGGAATGGCTGGCGGGAACACGTCCGAGGACGCTGCCTGCGGCGATCGTCCCCGTCCTCATCGGCTCCGGAGTCGCCGCCAGTTACGACAAGTTCTCCTGGTGGCGGGCGGCGCTGGCGCTCGTGGTCGCGCTCGCCCTTCAGGTAGGCGTCAACTTCGCTAACGACTACAGCGACGGCGTGCGCGGCTCCGACGAGCGGCGAGTCGGACCGGTCCGGCTCGTCGCGGCCGGGCTGGCACCGCCGCGGCAAGTG
>Ga0224557_1000878_pt1 | contig 31148 bp, 25 predicted proteins | sample 714S31014metaG_FD_180677 | JGI IMG/M metagenome (GOLD analysis project Ga0224557, IMG submission 180677) | Peat soil microbial communities from Stordalen Mire, Sweden - 717 S3 10-14 | ecosystem: Environmental > Terrestrial > Soil > Wetlands > Peat | place: Sweden: Norrbotten County, Stordalen... | reverse complement strand
CAATCAATTGAGATGGGAAATGATATATCAGCTCTGTAAAAGAGAAGTACTTTGTCCCTTTGAAGTACCAGAGATACATTTTCTAAAACCAATTCACAATGAAGTTCTATTCACGTAATGGTTAATCTCTTTAAAAGTCGGACCTATACCCCAAATGCCATCAAATTGTAAATGAATATTTGTCGGATTTCCTTTAACAAGATATACTATTTTGGTTTCGATATTCCTACCCTTAACAATTTCCATATCTTGATAGCCAATAGAACGATTAAAGGTACTGGCATCATGTTCATACTTGATTACATATGCAATCAAATTCCAACCGTGTGGACTCGTTGTTATACTTTGATCACCATCATTTTGAAGATATAAAGTTAGAACTACATATTCATAACCTAATGAGGCAGTCGTATATTCCCCGTAACTTCAGAGTATTTCGATAAACTCCATTAGTTTAGTCGGTTGTTTATAAAACCTATATTAATGATTTGTTGAACTCGGAGTTTTATCGAAATCTTGCTTATTTTCTATTTAGTATGCACAGTTTTTGTGTCTAAATCTATGCATTTTCTCAATTTCAGCCGGAATTATAGAATATTTTTAGTCACATTTATGAAGTAATACATAGGTTTTACAAATATTACTGTATTATTAGCTAACTATCCATATATATTTTTTTGATTCTAGCAATGATTTCTGTTATCGCTTTTTTGCAAATCTCCTTGGTTACTTACACATGTGTCTATGAATAATTTTCAAAAAACGATGACAATGAAAATATTATTCTTTTGAAAATGTCTGCGAAAAGTGTTTTTGAATTAGCAAGCAGTTTCCGAAAAACAATAGCAGAAATAATTGTGAAAATTAGAATGACATCGACGGGAAATCAGTTCATAGCCAGCAACTACTGGTGCTGACAGAAATGCAAAACAGGGTTGTAGACAACGATCGATCTTGAAGATGCTTTTAAAGAAACCGTTGTCAAATTATATCAAGAATTTTAAGATTTAGTTTAATATCCTTAATATTCAAATAGAAAATTATATAAATCGTATAATATACATTCTGTATGTGATATATTTTTGTTATATTCTAATGTGAATCTTGATACCTAATTTACTTATATTTCATGATAATGTAAAGCAAGTGAATAATAAATAGCAAATTGATTTTTCCGTGTCCTTACGTAATTAATTCCTACGTTTGAACTGGTGAAAAATTTTGAGATTTGACTGTAAATAAAAATGATGAAAAGGTTAGGAGATAATGAAAAAATCGGAAAAATCATTTTTAATTTATTCAGTTTTAATAATCCATTTTTTATTTTTAATAATCATTACGTCGATGGTATCTGTAGTCACTGCACAAAGCAACTCGCCTGCACCGCAATCCGCATACATTACCAACTTCAAAAATGAAACCGGCCCTGTGATTGACACAGCAACTAACACAGTTACAAGCAAAGTAAGAGTAGGACAGTACCCTATTACGTATGGCCAGTTTATGGCTACTCACCCACATTCCCCAGATCAAACACTAATTAACATTAACTCGCATGATTCAGAAGCTTTGGATCGTAATGGGGTTGCGCTTGTTGCATTGAACAAACATAATGAAGCACTAAAAGCATTTGACAAAGCACTTGAAATTAACCCACAGGATTCAATAGCTTTGAAAGGCAAAAGTGCTTTATCTAATATAGGATCTAAGTTCGATACAATGACTGAGTTAACTTCACTAACCAATAAATCTACATTTGGCCAGCTAATAACATTTACTGCTAAAATTGGCACGCCGTCGCAAGGAATAAAAAAGCCTTCAGGTATAGTTATTTTCATAGACGGGGACACGCAAATAGGAACTGAAACTGTAAATTCTGCACAGGCAATTTTGACTACTTCATTACTTTCAGTTGGCTCACATTCGATTACAGCCAAATATATCGGTGATAATAACTTCAAACCCAGCACATCATCTATTTTAACACTAATGATTTTAAATCAGTCTGACTTAGAACTACAACCTATTCGAATAGAGAACCCTATGTTAGATACAATGACTGCTGTAACTTCTTCGGCTAATGAATATACATCTGGTCAGCCAATAACATTTACTGCTAAAATTGATACGATGTCACAAAGAGCAGAAAAACCTTTGGGTACCGTTACTTTCATAGACGGGAACACGCAAATAGGAACTGAAACTGTAAATTCTGGGCAGGCAATTTTGACTACTTCATCACTTTCAGTTGGCTCACATTCGATCACAGACCAATATATTGGTATTAGTAACTTCAAACCTAGCGCATCATCTCCTTTTACACTAACTGTTAAAGACGAGTCAATGTTTAAACACCCATTATTCCCAGTAGTGTGTGGTATTGTTGCTACAGTAATTGGTGGCTTCATACGGTCAAGAATACAAAAAAAATATTGAAAAAGCATAGCAAAATTCAAAAAATTTGCTTGCTATCTATTTTCAATTTGAATTAATTTGGGGGAATTATTTTATAAAATTGTGATTTTTTTGGTTATATACAATTGCACAATTTCTATTCTCTCACTCATTTTGAAATAGAATCTCGGGGGATGTCTTAAAGTTATGATAATTCCATAAAATCGATACGCAAATAATTTACTATGTTAAGTATCATGATTATAAAGTAGAGTATCCACACCTAAGCGATGAGCATCCTACATTATAATCGTAAAAATGAGATAACATTTAGTATAAAAAATATCTACTAAAAAGCAAATTGGACTTGAAATAAACGTCTTTGGTTAAAATCAATCAAAGCAATCATGTATGTATTTTAGAACAGCATTGACAAATGTTAAATACTCACTCTTAGACTAGGAAGTATTGCTGCTACATCAGACAACCCGAAGGATTCAAAGACTTGGTACAATAAGAAATTGATTTAGACCTATCAGGCAAATTCTATAAAACAACAACAACATTTGATAAAGCAATCGAAATTAACCCGCAGAATTCGCTATCTTTGAAAAATAAAAACACGCTATTAAGTAGATTAAATAAACCCAATTTGTAGACTGAACAGTTATTTAATTTTCATTATTTTTTATCCTATGCTAAATAAATATAGCAAGGTTTTTGCTTCCCATCACAACACAAATGCACATCGTACACATCCACTGTTATTGTGTCTACAGTCTGGTTTTGCTTATAACATTATTTGTGATAGCCACCCCTATATTTTGTCCATCGTTCATTTAATACCCCCATAATTATATTTTTACTCCATATCAGAAAGGTACTCCTTGGAGAACATTTCTAATGTCAGAATAAAGTAGGACAGGAGAAGGGGGCCTATAATGATTCCGATAAATCCAAAAAGGGATACGCCTAAGATAATCCCAATAAGAGATAGAAAAGGATGTATTTCTCCAACTCTTTTCTGTATCATGGGCCTAAGAAAACTATCCACTATACCTACAAATACCCCTGCAGCAAGAATAGCACTCCCTGCAGTATAGTCCCCCAGAAGAAACTCAATAATGGTTGCAGGAACCCAGACTAAAGTTGATCCGAAAACTGGCAAAAAAGAAAGGAGTGTTGCAATAGAACCCCAGAGAAAAGCTCCCTGAATTTTTACGATCAAAAAAGTGATAGTCAGAATTGCACCCTGGAAAAGGGCTACAGCACCATTGGAAATCATAGTTGTCCTGACAATTCGTCTGAACTCGCCCAGTAGAGTGGATGTATTTTCTTCATTGAATGGGACTGCCGCATAAATTTTGTGTGCAAAAATAGAATCTTCTCCTGTTAAGAGGTAGTAAAACAAAAAATACATAATTAAGAGGCCTATAGACTGCTGGCTCAATATCTGAATTGAACCAAGAATGAACTTACTTGTGTAATTGACAGCTTCAGAACCAATGCTCATAACCCTTTCTTGTACCTGTTTTTGAAGAACATCAGTAGGGATACCCATCCCTGAAAGATAATGAGTAAGAAATTGGTTTTCAGATCGAATAGATGTAATAATAAACGCCTGATTAAGTAAAAGCTGTTGGATTTCATTAATAATTATACCTAGGAGAAAATACAATGGAATGAGTACAACACATATTGAAATAATTATCACCAAAACTGCAGCTAATTGTTTATTGAGCCGGGTTTTCATTACGAAAAAATGATAAAGAGATCTGAATATAATGTAAAGGATAAAGGCCCCTAAAAAATAATTTAAGTAGGGAAATGTGGCATAAACAATAACCGCAGTTAGGAGTATAATAGTTAAAAGGGCCATTACCATTTTTACAATTCTTTCCATTGAATCTAATTGGATCTTCTATTATAAAAATTCTATAAGCTTAAAAGTTAACTTTTTTTGCCTAAAACTTATGTTATTAGTATCTCTGGAATCGCAGAAAATTACCATTAAATTCTAATGGCGATTAACTGCAATCAATCAAAAACTAAGAAAACAACAAGAAGTCGCGTAAACGAGCAGTACTAAACTGTGAAATTTAATTCTCAAAAAATTATTGAAACTTGGTATTTTATAGACAAGTAGGCACACAGCCAATTATAATAATTGGTAAGTATTAAGAATTAACCCAGATAAATTAGAAAACAATCCGGAAGCAATAGGAAGTAACTAGGAAGTATTAGGAAGCATTAGGAAGAAAAAATATAGTGCCATAAAGCAATTAAAGAAATGATAGAAATTAATTCAGAGGAAGTTAGGAAGCAAATAAGACATGATAGGAAGAAATCAGGAAGTAATAAGAAGTATAAAGGAAGCAAAATAGGAAGTGTCAGGAAATAGTAATAAACAGTTAGAAATGTAGGAAGTTTCATATTCAATTAATTCCTAAAACTTCCTCATGACAGCAATAGAAAAGCACAAAATCAATGTTCTGTGTCCTGGAAGCCTTTGGAAGAAAGTAGAAGCATTAGGATATGATAGTCCCACAAAGGCTGTAATTACAGCATTTGAAAAGCTTATTGAACATCAGGAACTGGGAAGTTACCAGGAAGTATTAGGAAGCAAATAAGACATGATAGGAAGAAATCAGGAAGTAATAGGAAGTATAAAGGAAGCAAAATAGGAAGTGTAAGGAAATATTAATAAACAGTTAGAAATGTAGGAAGTTTCATATTCAATTAATTCCTAAAACTTCCTCATGACAGCAATAGAAAAGCACAAAATCAATGTTTGGTGTCCTGGAAGCCTTTGGAAGAAAGTAGAAGCATTAGGATATGATAGTCCCACAAAGGCTGTAATTACAGCATTTGAAAAGCTTATTGAACATCAGGAACTGGGAAGCTACAAGGAAGTATTAGGAAGCAATCAGGAAACACGATTTCCAGAAATGGAAAAAAGGATGGGTGAAGCACTAAATCAGATAGAGGACTTGAAGAAAGATAAAGAAGATCTGATTGAAATGTACAATAAACATGTTCTACAGGTCCAAACTCTCATCAATCAGAAAGCTATAGAAGCGCCTGGAGCTAAAAAACCGTGGTGGAGATTTTGGTAACTCCACATCCTCAAATATTAAATAACCCATTTTCGATTACCCGCTATCATAATTCAAACTCAAAAAATCACCTGTTGCCATTTTCCTAGATAGGATGAGCCCTCTTAAATGATTTATTCTGCAAAACGGTTATTGGCATCGAAAACGGAAAGAGAATTTTATTTTGCTTATTCAAAAATGTTTGCCTAATTTACTAAATATTTTTGATCTATGTGAAAATCTTTTTGGTCTGGAATTTTCCTAATGTAACAGTTAAATTTCCATAATTGGCCAGTAATCTTTCTTTCCTCAATTTGAAAATGGAACAGGCTTGAAATCCCTCAACATCTCTAAATTATAATCCATATATAATACTTCTTCAATTGCACTACCGGAAGGAACTGATAACCTGATATCTTTCCAGCCTCCACCCTTTCCCTTCCTCACGGAAGAAGTTTTTATAAGGCCTATCATCCTGAAATCTCCAAATTTACTAGCTATTGTTGTTCGATGCAATGGCTTCTTATGAATTTCAAAACACATCTGATTGTATAAACTAGTTACAGTTTGAGAGTTCGTACTTGGATTTCCATAATTTGTTAGTTTTAAAATAGCAAGAAGAACAATTTTTTCATGTAGTGGAAGGTACATTGCCATATCTTGAATCCTATCGACATCTAAACTTTTTAAAGTCTCCTCTACATGTTCAGGTAGCACTTGAAAAAAATCATTCTCTTCTGCATACACAGCAGCCATTTTCAGATGCTTTATGGCTTTTCTAGCATCTCCATGATCTTGAGCCGCATAAGCAGCGCATAAATTAATTGTTTCTTGTGGCACAACTCCATCACAAAAAGCGATCTTTACACGCTCATTCAAAATCATAATAATTTGCTCTGCATTGTACGGAGCAAAGACATGATCTTTCGGACTCATTGAAGAAATAACCCGGCTATCTAACTCCTTACCATAATCAAGGTCATTGGAAATTCCAATGATACAGACAAAATGCCTTTCAGGCAGCTTTTGCATTTCTCCAGCTCTACTCAAATTGTAAAGGATTTCATCATCCTTTAAGCGGTCTATCTCATCGAACACAACTACAAGCGACACATTTTTCTCTTTTATTACATTCCAGAGTTCTTCATAATAATAACCAAGAGCAAAGCCCTTTCTAGGCATTTTATTTGCTGGATCTACATGTTTAATGATCTCATTTAGTACCCCATTTATTGTACAATTGGTCTTGCATTGAATATATATACATTGAAGATGATGATCCATGATACTAGGAGTCGCTTCAAGTCGTTCCATCAATTTTTGTAGTAGAAACTTTGTTACGACTGTCTTGCCAGAACCAGTTTTCCCAAAAACTAAGGCATTGAAGGGATACCCCTTATAATCAATTGGCTTAAAGACCTTGGCAAGCTCTAATATTTCTTTTGTTCGCCCAATTAGCTTTTTAGGAATATAATCAGGAGATAACACGCTAGAATCTTTTAAAATCTTTGTTTGACGCGTTTCAAAAATTTCTTCGTAATCAGTTATCTCTGTGTCTTCATAAATCATCGTAGACTATTGTTGACCGTTGTATTTAAATTTTGTTGGAAAAATAACTCCACCACCAACAAATAAACAATTCATGCGGATAAGTTTGAACTCTCCCTCCCTATAGTGTTGATATCCTCCGAGGAAAGAGCTCACTTTGAGTGATTCCGTCATCTGTTCTCAAATTTTAAATCCATCGGATTTTGTATTGTTGAAGATCATCAATAAATAGTTGATAGCCTATCCACAAGGTATTTTGTGATAGGAAACGTGACATAATATTTAGAAAATTATTTTGACCCCCTCAATATTGTTCCTGCAATCACAAATCATAACACGAGTTAAAGAAAGCATATCATGGATTTCAGATTTTAGTAAATTCACTATTTGTTGACCATAAATAACTTTTCTTCTGTATTTTGCGTATTGTACAAAATGAAGTGGAGAGCATATACAAATAGCTCCATTGATTTAGATTATACTTAATAGTTATGTGATAATATATAGAACTATACCTATTTATAAATTTTCCATCGTAAAATTTATAGAAAGTAAACCACACAGACACTATTGCCAACAAAAGAAACTAATCGGATTGAAAATTTAGTGACTACTCTCACGACTGAAGTCACTAGCATCTCGGCTTATTCCACTGACTATAATCCAAGTCATAGTATGTTAACAGAGGCATTATAATCTCGATAAAGAACAAGACCACAGAAAAGACAGCTATATGTTCTGTATGATAATTTCTTTTAACTATTTGACCATATCAAAGCACAGATGTGATGTATTTCTTGGGTCAACAAGCTCTACACGTTTACCAGCTCATTCTGCATTTTAAGTCGTGATAGTTATTAATTTTCTCCAAGCTGCATTAGCTACATTCTTTGCTAAGGTAGCATACCTGATAGGAAAGCAGATCCAGCCAGTTTAAACTCTTTTGGAGTTTAAATAAGTGCTTTTGATCTATATAGATAAGGAAAAACGCATCGTCTGGGTGTACTTTCAATTTACAAAAACCAAGAACTTTCACTAGATACCCCCTCCCCCCTCAAAAGTACTATAGAAAATGGCGATAAAGCTCCGATTTTAAAAATTTCATATATAAGCTTTATAAGCAACCAGCCAAAAATAGGATTCAAGAAGTTGTGATGTTTGTTTGCAGACTAAAAAATATATATCAAATAAATTGGTATATAATGCATAAATATCTTATTGTAGAATTATATAATTAATAGTATAAATAGATATTTAATTATGGGGAAATTATCATAATTATTCATACAAGCTTCAAAAAAATCCTTATCTTTTCCTACAACACTCACTGTATTACTTACGGAGGGGGGGAGGGGGTATAGTGAAAGTATTTCAATCAAAAGTAGTTCTATTATAGTGTCTTATGATTACTAAATAGTACTTTCAATATGCTTTGCTCAAATCGAAAGTTCTATATGTTAGCAGAATATGTAATAAGTAGGTGGTATATTGATCGATAAAATTAGAGTGCCGTACACAAGGTTTTTCGATCCTGCTAGTCCTATTATAGCTTGTGAGCACTTGCTAAATAGTAGATACGTTCCTGACACTATAATTGCTAGAGATGAACAAATGGAGGTTATAGGGCATAATCTTTCTGCAATCTTGAGACAAGGTGAGCCTAGTAACATGTATATTTGGGGAGATACAGGTGTTGGCAAGACAATCACAGTAAAATATCTCCTAAGAATACTGACTGAAGGATTAAAAGCAGAGGATAAAGACATACTAATTGACACGGTTGTAATAGATTGTACAGCATTTTCTTCTGAAATCCCAGCGTGTGTGGAAATATTGACTCAGTTAACTGGCATTTCTATGCAAATTGGGAGACAATTTTATCAGTATCTAAATGATATCTGGTCTATAATAGATAAAAAAGCTCATGAACATACCTTTTACACATTAATTCTATTCTTTGACGAAATAGATGCATTCGTATCACCTGACAATATCCTTTATCAGTTCAGTAGAGCACTAGCACATCAAAAAATACAATCGAGTAATGTGGCAATAGAAATTATAACAGCCTCGAATCAAAAAGACTTCTTGGCTACACTTAATAATAAAGTGCAATCATCGGCAAGATTCAGATACTGTGATTTCCCAGATTATAATGATAAAGAATTGTATGAAATTTTACAGTTAAGAAAAGATGCTTTTGCAGATGGTGTAATTTCTGATGACGTAATTTTGTATTGTGCTAAAAATGTTGCAGATAGATATCATGGAGATGCTAGACGTGCTATTGACATATTAGCCGAAGCTGCTAGAATTGTAATCCAAACTAAAGGCTCAAAAATTACAAATGAACATATAGATATGGCAGAAAAAGTAGTCAATGATAGAGTCACAATAGATATGTTGAAAAGGATGTCATTACATGACAAATACCTGATATTGTCTGTTTATATCGCTAATAATGTTGTCAAACAAACTAATTCAAAAACTCCGGCACATTCTGGTGTTATAGTCGTAACATATCGTAAAATTTGCGAGCTTTTGCAGCAAAAGCCAAACGGTGAAACATACATCTCAACACGATTAACAACCCTATCTTTAAGACAACTTATCAACGCGGAGTATCGTGAAGGCCGGGGTAATATTAGATATATAACTTTGCCAAATGATATCGAGGCTGTAATTGAAACTCTGTTTCAAATTCAAGATATCGAGACAATTAAAAATAATTACACTGATGTTGAATCTATTGTTTTGTCAAAATTAAAAAGGCCATTGGCAAGGTCTACAAAGATAGACTTTTTTTGAAAGACATTATTCTTCACTTCAGATCAGTGAACTATCCCTCTCTATAGAAAGTTGGATGTAGTAGATAGTGGATTATATTTATATTGTGAGGTAGTTATATGATTGAGTATATAGTATTAGGCGTTCTTTTGGTACTTGTGTTAGTCTTTGTTTATTATTTCAACAGACTTAATGTGCTTTCTAACACAATAGATAATTCATGGGCTCAGATTGATGTTCAGCTGAAGAAAAGGGCTGACCTTGTGCCAAACCTTGTCGAAACTGTGAAGGGTTATGCAGCGCATGAAAAATCAATTTTTGAGGCTGTTTCTGATGCAAGAGCAAGGATGATGGGCGCAAAGACGATTGAAGAAAAGGATCAAGCAGGAAATATGCTTTTTGGGACTCTTAAATCACTTTTTGCAATAGCTGAGAATTATCCAGAACTTAAGGCAAATCAGAATTTCCTTATGCTTCAGGAAGAGCTTTCTGGAATTGAGAATAAGGTTGCTTATGCAAGGCAGCACTATAATGACAGTGTGCTTGTTTTAAATAACTTGGTAACTACTCTACCGGGCTCCATTTTTGCTGGAATACTTAGTAAGAAGACAAGGACTTATCTGGAGACTGAGGCTAAGGAAAGAGAGCCTGTAAAGGTTCAGTTCTAATGGCAATGTTTCTGTTCTCTTTATTTTTTAGGATGTGATATCTTTGCGAACTATGGAAGAGCAGATAGCTGCGAATAAGAGAAATTCGTTTATCCTTGTTGGAATTGTAAGCATTGTATTTGTGGGTTTGAGCTATGTATTTGCGCAGATTTATGACCCTTCGCTTGTTTTTCTCTTCTTGATTATCGCTGTGGTTCTTTCTACTCTTTGCACGATTGCTTCTTACTGGTATTCAGATCAGATTGTGCTTGCTGTGACGAAGACTCGTGAGCCGAAGCCACTTGAGAATGAGCATCTGTCGAATGTTGTTGAAGGGCTTGCGATCGCAGCAGGAATTCCTGCACCACGTTTTGTGATTATTGATGATGATGTTAATCTAAATGCTTTCGCGACTGGGAGAGATCCTAAGCATGCTGTTCTTGCCGTGACATCTGCGCTTCTTAAGACCATGAATAGAGAGGAGCTTGAGGGCGTGATTGCACATGAGATGTCACATATAAATAATTATGATATCAGGTTAGCTTCGATGATTGCTGTGCTTGTTGGCATTATTGTGATTGCTTCACAAATTTTCCTTAGAAGCTTGTGGTTTTCTGGTGGAAACAGAGACAGAAGAGATGGAAATGTCATATTTTTGGTGATTGGTATTGTACTTGCTATACTTGCGCCGATTTTCACGCAGTTGATTCAGCTTGCAGTTTCACGGCAGAGAGAGTATCTTGCTGATTCAAGTGGGGCATACCTTACGCGCAATCCTATCGGGCTTGCTTCTGCACTTGAGAAGATTAAGGATAATAATGTCAATACCAAGGTGAATGGGGCGGTTTCACATCTTTATTTTACTAACCCATTACTTTTTAAGAATGCAAATTCTCTATTTGCCACACATCCACCCATTGATGAGAGAATTAAGAGACTAAAAGAGATGTGAGCTTTATGTGTGTGAACTAATCTTCCCTGGCCGGTTGATACCCTCCGAGGAACGGGACTTCCTGCCTTAGAGTTAAAATTGATATATTTAAGGACTCTTGAAAATCATAGGTTTATCGAAAATCCTCTATATTTATTAAATTGTGTTCTCTTTTTCTTTTCTTGACAAAGGTCTGGCTGATTTTTTTCTGGTATCTAGCTATGTCTATTTTTTGGCTTTGACAATGTGGTTCAATGCGTTGAAAAAGTGTATTTTCTTTGTCCAACGTTCCATAACCTAAATAATTTAGGTTACCCAAAATATATATATACGTGGACTGTTTTCAACCTTGGTAGTGATTCGATGCCCTCAGCACAAGTGGAAGAATATCTGAAAACGATCTATGATATAGCGGGCAAAAAAGGCGTTGCACGGACTACTGAGATAGCGAAATGCCTTAAAATATCACCGGCAAGTGTTACAGAAGCGATTCAGCATATGGCGAAAAAAGGCCTTGTAGTTTATGCGCCTTATAAAGGCGCTGCTCTCACAAAGGAAGGGTTGATAATAGCTATTAAAATTAAACGGAAACATAGGCTTCTGGAAGTATTTCTCACTGATACTCTCCACATAGATGAAAAAAAGGCGCATGCTGAGGCATGTAAGATGGAGCACGATATTTCTGACGAGACGGAAAATGCTTTATGTAAGATTCTTAATGCTCCTGCTAGGTGCCCACATGGAAGCCATATCAGTTACTGTACCATGTTTGTAGGCACGTGTGATGAATGCAACGGAGCTACTAGTTCACGGAAACGTAGAGCAAATGATGGGAGTATTGTTCCGATCACTGACCTTGAGCCGTGTGAAAAGGGCCGCATCAAATTTCTCAGGGGAGATAAGAAAATCGTACAGCGGTTATCTGACCTTGGATTAACATTGCATACAGAAGTCAAACTACTGCGAAAAGCGCCAATGAATGGTCCCATAGAAATATGCGTCAGAAGGACAAATCTAGCGATAGCAAGGGAAATAGCAGATAATATTTTTGTAAACATGTCAAGATAAAACGGAGTATTTAATGGCAGGGTGTAAAAATTGCGGGCAGTGTGATCCCGCATCTAAAAAGATGAAAGATTTCAAAAGGGTTGTTGCTCTTGCAGGGAATTCTAACGTGGGGAAGAGTGCCATATTTAACCAATTAACTGGCGTGGATCAGATAATAGGCAACTGGCCGGGGAAGACTGTAGAGCGTGCTGAGGGATTACTGCATCATAAAGGTCTGAGGATCAAGATAATCGACTTGCCAGGAATATACTCGTTTTCTACATACTCAATGGAAGAGATCGTATCTCGAGATTTCATTGCTCTTGAAAAGCCGGACATAGTCGTAAATGTCATAGACGCATCGGCACTGGAACGAAATTTGTTTTTCACACTACAATTAATAGAATTAGGCGTACCGATGGTCATAGCACTCAACCAGGTGGACCTCATGGAAAAGAAGGGATTATCCATCGATGCTAAAAAACTAGAAGAAATCCTGGGAGTGTCTGTAGTCACCACTGTGGCAATTAAAGGAATAGGCATCAATAGACTGACAGAAATAATCATCGATGCAATCGAAAATAAAAAACTTCCAAACAAAATAAAATACGGCCAAGAGATAGAGCAGCGCTTAGAGAAGCTTATAGCAGTCTTAGGCAATGTAAACACTGGATATCCTTCACGGTGGACGGGTATCAAACTCATCGAGAAAGATTCTGAGATTCGCAGCCTCTTCGAGAAAGCTGACCCGAATGTTCCCATTTTCGCTGATTCACTGGCTGACGAGATTGAGAAGATACACGGTGAGCCATCTGGAATAGTGATCACAGGTGAGCGTTATCATGTAGCTGACATGATTGCTCACAAGGTCTTCAGGGATATCATGCCAGGTATGAAAAAAAGAACGTTGACAGAAACTTTGGATAATATCGCCCTGCACCCAGTATTGGGATATGTGACGGCTATCATGGTCATTGGGGGGTTGTTGGTCTGGACGTTCCTCATAGGTGCCCGTGTTTCGGACTTTATACAAAATTTTTTGACTGCGATAGAACAGTATGAACCAGTCATTACCGGCACCATACAAAATATCATATGGAATGGGGCTTTCACCGGATTTGTAGCCGGGGTAACTCTCATAATCCCGTATGTGATACCATTTTACTTAATACTTGCATTTATTGAGGATTCCGGATACTTGACTAGGATATCATTCATGCTCGATCGTGGTATGCACAAGCTCGGACTGCATGGTAAGGCAGTCATTCCCCTAATCCTCGGGTATGGGTGCAATGTGCCAGCAATTTACTCTTGTCGGATAATGGAAACCCAGAAGCAAAAAACACTCTTAGCCTACCTGGTTACACTAATACCTTGCACGGCGAGGACTATCGTTATTTTAGGGTTAGTAGCTACATTTGTAAGTATTTGGTGGGGGATGGCGCTGTATGTATTTGATATATTGCTAATTATCGTGGTAGGGCGCATAGCATTCAAGGTAATGCCTGGAGAATCTGTTGGTCTTATCATAGAGATGGCAGATTATCACGTTCCATCTCTCAACGTTATACTCAAACAGACGTGGGCACGCACCAAGTCATTGATCATTATCGTATTCCCGGCTTACATCATTGGAAGCGCAGTAGTCCAAGCATTATATGCATTTGGAGCACTAACTCCGATTAATAATGCACTAATGCCGCTAACGGTCTGGTGGCTTGGATTGCCAGCCGTATCTGGTATATTGTTGATATTCGGGATCGTAAGGAAAGAAATGACTCTGTTAACGCTGGCTGTAATTTTCCATACTACAAACTTTGGCTCGATAATGACTCCGGTTCAATTAATAGTATTGGCACTGGTCAGCATGATATACATTCCATGCCTAGCTAATATACTGGCTATGGCATCGGAGTTCGGATGGAGAAAAGCAACGGCCGTAACAATAGCGGAGAGTGGTACCGCAATCATGATAGGCGGTATTGCATTCAGGCTACTAAGCCTATTCATGTGAGCATCAAAGTCTTGGTTGGGATTGGTGATCTGAAGAAGCGTAAACCCCATGAATCTTTAGCTTAGAGGCTAGAAGCGTCAACTTAACTTTGGTTATGTATGTAATTTTCTACCGCTTTTTGTTAACATTGCTGATAGAAGATGCGAAATATCCCTCACTCTTTAGTGTATATTCTTTCTAATAGTATTTTTTCAAATACTCTTTTTTGGTTTCCATAGCCTACTCATTGTCTTTTGTTTCAGTTTTCGAATGATCTCAAATGTTTGTGGATACCATAACTCTTAGATAACACTAAAAGATAGGGAATGGAAATGTTCTGATTGCAAGACAAAACATGATAGAGACGTTAATGCTGCAATTAACATCAAAAAATGTTCTCTCATTGATCAAAATCTAATTGGAATCAGACACCTGTGGAATGTAGGTATGGTCTTGGGGACTTGTTCTCAACAAAGAAAGGAATGAACCAAGAAGCTGTTTAGTCTTCAGCTGAGTAGTTATTCACTATAATTTAGCAAGAATGCTAAAATAAACTTAGTATTTGGCTATAAAAGCAGAACTCAAATTTGAGATCCATCTGGAATTCTATGTTGTCGAAGATCATCAACAGATTGTTGATAGCCTGTCCACAAGGCATTCTGTGATAGGAAATGTATCATAATATTGATAACACTATTTTGATCTCTATTGATATTGTTCTCGCAATCCAAACTCCTAACACGCTTCCAAAAGAAGGCATATCATGGATTTCCCACGAGAAAAATATCTCTTATTTGTATGTTTTTCGTCAATTTGATCTAGTTCACACTCAGCATTTAGAACTTCTACATTAAAAATTTTACTTATGTAATGGATTTTAGCTTTTAATAAATACACTATCTGTTGACTATAAAAAGCTTTTCTTCCATATGTTAGGGATTGCAAAAAATGATATTGGAGTGCAGATACTAATTGTTCCATTGATTCAGGTTATATTCTATAATTATTATATTTTAATGAAACTATAATTATTTTATATTTTCTCCATCTTAAATAAATGGTTAATTCATATGTATGAAAAAACTTCAACTGTAATAGATCCAGGGCTTAAGCTTGGGATATATAAGTGAACATTAGTTTCTTAGTTGGAATTCATTATACATTATATAACCAGTGCTATAATACTCTAGCATGTGAATTCAAAAATAGATTTTTCGATTTAAAATAAATATGTAATATTTATATGTATGTTTGGTTTAATAAGTACGCAATTGAGCTATTTGAAAAGTTGGGGTGTATATAAATATGAACGAACTAAAATTTAACAGAATGAAAATAATACTTGGCATTCTTGTGTTAGTCTTTTTAGTAGTGCCATTGATAATTGTGTCAGCGAACGCGCAAAAATCTGTGTCATCGAACGTGCTGGATTATAATAATACTTATGTGAGACCATTTCCATACGGCATGCCGACTATATATCAACAGAATAATAGTAGTTATATAGGACCATTTTATCCACCTGCACCTTACGGCACTGGCAATGGTGCCACCTGCGGACCTTATGGATGCTATTGGAACGGAGGGGACGTCTCGTATCTTGTAGCGGGTACAATAGCAGATAACGGCTGGTGAAAGTAAGCTGTTGTTTAGACAACGACCTCATGTATTAATTGCTGGCTCATACATTATAGTGTTGCAGCATAAGAAAAAATTGAATAAAATATTCCTTGATTTAAAGTAAGGAAAGCTGGTCTTTTCTCTAAGAACTTGATGGATACGAATTCAAGATTTTGAGTCTTTCTTCACAATGTTTAAGAGTTGACCTCAGTTAATCATTTTTCTTTTTTAAAGGCGAACAGATAGTTAGTGTTCTTGCAGTCGTCAGAAAATTGAAACAAGAGACGACAAATAGGGTGTTGGGAACTCAAAACGTATGTTTGGAAAAGTATAATTTGAGCAAAATCAGTTATAGAATAATTGGTACTTTGTATTCACTGTCGGTAATGTTAGTAAAGAAGCAAATGAAAATTGCATATGGAACCAGGTTGAAATTGATGCGTATATTCCCTGAGCTAAAGAATCAGGAGTTTAACGATTCTTCATACAAAGTATTCCTATGGAAAATTCGATAAATATCTCATTTTCAAGAATCATTTACATATTTTTTATAAATATGTAACCTTTTTAGGGGTTTATTGGGATCTTATATAGCTTTTTTTCCTTAGTCTAACTCTTTGCCAGTCCAATAAAAATAGTCTGGGCGTGCGTCTCCAAAAACTCCTTTACTTTTTCTAAGAATACCTCTGTTCACAAGAGCTAAAAGATTATTTTTAGAAACTTTTGGTAGCTCTTCCTGCACAAATCCAAGATCACAATCTGGATTATAAAGTAGTTTGATTTTATCCAGAATATCTTTATATAGTTGCAATTGATCCATAGTACAACTATTACTTAATTATTTGTATGTTATAATGTTACACTGGTTTCTATAAAGATTGTTCTATACTAAAATTAGTTATATATCCAAATAGATACAAAAAATATAAATATCTATAAAAAGGAGATAGGATGTTGTTTACTTGTAAATATCCCTTTATGTGAATCTAAAATCTATTTCATCACATAAATAGAAGGTAACAAAGTAAGGAATAACTATTTATATGGCAGCTTATTCTCCAAAACCACTCTTAGCTTTATAGGACAAAGCGTAAAACTCATAAATCTTTAGCTCAGGGAACATACGCATCAACTTCAACCCTGGTTCTGTATGTAATTTTGGACTGTTTCTTTGCTAACATTACCGATAGAAGACGCGAAATATCCCTCACTCCATAGTATATGCACTTTCCAACAGCATTTTTCAAATACTCTTTTTGAGTTTCCCACACTCTATTTGTTATCTCCTGGTCAGTTTTCGAATGATCACAAGAGTGCTGAATTTTAGCTCGCTCTTAATAAACAAATGCATGTGGTCTTTGTTCGTTTTCATTTCTAGTGTTTTAAAATCTTTCTCCTTTTGAATGTTATGAATTATCTGTTTGAGTTCTTAGTCAATAGGTTCTAGCATCTTTTTTCGAGACTTGAACACAAGGATAATGTGATACATTAAAAAAATTTGGTATGTTTCTTATTTTCATACTCTTCACTTACCAAAAAATATATATTGTGTTAAAGAGTATTGGGCACTATATGAAGAAAGCATTCAAGTTCAGGCTATATCCAACAATTGACCAATCTAACCAACTTAGTCAACATATTGGTAGTTGTAGGTTTGTCTATAATTGGGCGCTTGATCAGAAAGTAAAAACTTATGAGCAAATCGGAAAATCAATTTCTAGGTTTGACTTAAACAAACTAATTCCGAATCTAAAAAAGCAAAATCCGTGGTTAGAAGAAGTTAATTCCCAATCACTTCAGGGTATGACTAAACAGGTAGAATCTGCATTCACTAGATTTTTTCGAGAAAAAAATGTTTTTCCTAAATTCAAATCAAAAAAAAATCCAATTCAGTCATTCCCGATACCACAACACTACAATGTGGATTTTGAAAACAATACTGTTAAGGTTCCTAAGATTGGAGAAATCAAAGCAGTTCTTCACAAAACATTTGAAGGGGAATTAAAATCCGCTTTGATTTCGAAGTCTAGTACAGGAAAGTACTATATCAGCATTTTAGTAGAAGATGGAAAAGAAGTTCCCGTTAAACAAATGTTTTCTGAATCTACGACTATTGGCATAGACGTTGGAATAACAGATTTTGCTGTTATATCAACTGGAGAAAAGGTTGAAAATCCTAATTACTTGAAAAACTCTTTGAAGAGACTTAAAGTACTCCAAAAAAGAGTTCGTCGAAAACAGAACGGTTCTAAAAACAGAGAAAAAGCCAAACAAAAACTTGCTGTACTTCATGAGAAAATAACAACTCAGAGAAATGATTTTCAACATAAACTTTCTTTTAAACTTGTTAGCGAGAACCAAGCAATAGCTGTTGAAACTCTGGATTTTAAAGGCATGATTAAGACTCCCCATTTCTCAAAAGCTAGATTTGATTCTGTGTGGAGTAGTTTTGTAACAAAATTAGAATATAAATCCGAATGGTTAGGAAAAACCATTCTTATGATGGGTAAATTTGAACCATCATCCAAGATCTGTCATGTTTGTGGATATCATAACTCTAAACTAGCACTAAAAGATAGGGAATGGAAATGTCCTGATTGCAAGACAAAACATGATAGAGACGTTAATGCTGCAATTAACATCAAAAAATTTTCTCTCATTGATCAAAATCTAATTGGAATATGACACCTGTGGGATACGGGGGATGGGCTTGGGGACTTGTTCTCAACAAAGAAAGGAATGAACCAAGAAGCTACTTAGTCTTCAGCTGAGTGGTAGTTCACAAAGTCATTACTATTGATAGTAATTCAATGTCATCAGAGCAACTTGAGGAATTCTTGAGAACAGCTGTTGATATTATTGAGAAAAATATTATTTTTGTGAGCTTGTGTAGAGTGAATTTACTTTCTTCACAAATCGGCAGTGTGCCAATTTTGCTTTAAAGTTACAAATCTTAACAAGTTGTGAGAAAGGGAATCACACATTGAAATAATCTAATCACATAATATATACAAAAATTTCACTTTGAATTTACAGCAAATTCGCTATATTGTCCATGAATAAAAATAAAATCTTAATATTACATGAACCAATTGAATGCTTTTGATCTATATTGTGAAATGTAACAAAACTCGTGAGTTTACTGTAATTGAAAAAGAGTACGTCTAAAAGGGGATTATTATGAATTCTCAAGATTGTCCTGTATCATCAATCAAAGCTAAAATAAAATCTAGTTGGCCTTATACTCTGGTAGTTGTAATATGCTGTCTGGTATCTTTTTGGATCAGAACGCTCCCTTCAAAAAGCGTGTTTTTGCCAAATGGATTTGTAAAATTCGCGACTAACGATGCCTGGTACCACATGCGTGTCTTGAATTTTCTTCTTAAAAACTACCCTCATAGAATGTTTTACACCCCATGGACCTTCTATCCTCACGGTAGTTACATACATTTTGGCCCGTTTTTCGAGCAGATGATAGCTATTCCTTCCCTTATTTTGGGCTTTGGCCATCCTAGTTCTGGATTAGTTGACACTATTGGTGCATACCTTCCTGTAGTTCTCGGAGTTCTTACAGTCATTCCAGTTTATTATATAGGAAAAAATCTTAGAGGTCATAAAACAGGTGTAATTGCTGCGATTTTAATTGCCATCGCCCCTGGTCAGTTTTTGGCTGGTTCAATGATTGGCTTTACGCATAGTCATGTGGCTGAATCTTTCTTCAGTACCGTTTTTATGATGTATTTCATGTTGGCGTTGATTTCCGCAAAGAAAAATAACCTGAGTTTTGAGCATGTATTTAATAAAGAATTTAATGTCCTGAAAGAACCTTTGACATACTCTATTATGGCTGGGATCATGTATTCAGTCTATCAGCTTTCATGGACAGGAGCTTCTCTTTTTGCATTAATAGCTCTTGGTTATGCCGTATTCCAATATATTCTTAACAACTTGCGTAAAGAATCAAGCGACTACCTTGCCATTATAGGAATAAGTATATTTTCCTTAAGTACAGTGCTCCTGTTGCCTTCTGTCCATCCTGGAATTGGATTTGACATTTATGACTACTCTTGGTACCCTGTGGTTATTGTTCTGGGGGTGATGCTCGGTTTTGTGATCTTGAGTCTTATTGAAAAAGTGATTATACAGATAAGATTAAATTCTTATTATTATCCTTTGGCAATATTTGGAATTGGCATCCTTGGGTTGGCAGTACTAGGTATCCTTTCCCCTTCACTTTATTCTACCATCACAAACGCCCCGGTAGCGATTTTCTCAGTTCACCAACACGGGGAATCTACAATTGGTGAGGCAGCTTCTATATTCTACTTGCATGGGGATTTCAATCTGTCGGGAGTTTTTCAGAATTTTACTGCCCCAGGATTTTTTGTTTCTCTTCTGGGGATATTTATCTTGATTTCAAATATATTCCGAAAGGTGAAGCCTGAAGAAGTACTAACTCTTGTCTGGAGTGTTTTTATTTTCTTTGCAATCTACGGTCAGAATCGTTTTGCATACTACTATTCTGTGAATGTCTCAATTCTTGGTGCCTATGTTGGAAGCCTGTTGCTTGAAAAAGTAAAGTGGGATGAATTTGATGAGAAGTTCAAAGCTAGTGTAAAATCTACTTCAGGCATCAAGAGCTTCGTTAAATTTTTTAGAGTAGAGCATTTAGCTGCAGTTCTTGCAATAGTAGTCATTCTGATTTATCCTACATTTGGATTAGCAATGCAATATACAAGCGGCTTAGACAACCCTAACTCGGAGTGGTCAGAAGCGTGCACATGGCTTCGCTCCAACACTCCAGATACTGGGATGGACTTCAACGCTATCTATGAGCCCCCAAAAAATGGAGAACTTTTCCAGTATCCAAGTACTGCATATGGTGTAATGTCTTGGTGGGACTATGGTCACTATATCGAAGTCATGGGACACAGGATGCCGAATGCCAATCCTTTCCAACAAGGAATCGGGGGGCGCAGAAGAAGTATTAACGAAAAAAATGAGCCAGGAGCTGCATCATTTTTCACAGCACCATCGGAAGAAGAGGCAAGTGTAGTGCTTAAAGCTATAGATCCAAGACCAGACAAAGTCGGAGCACGTTACATTATGTCTGATGCAATTATGGCTACAGATATATTTATGGCAATGCCTGAGTGGACACTCGACACAAATGGATACTTTATGACTTATGTGATAGGGGGTAGATCTGCAATTCTTCCTGCCGATCGTTACTACAATTCCATGGAAGCGAGGCTACATATCTTTGATGGAAACGGCCTAAAGCAGTATCGTATGGTCCATGAAACATGGGCAGACCAGACTCATGAAGTCTTGTATAAACAAATCTACAATTTAATCTCTCAGAGCAACATTCCCACAGTAGACACAGGTTATGTTAAGGTTTTCGAATACGTTAAAGGTGCAAAATTAAAAGGGACTGCCTTACCTAATGAGACAATAAAAATAAGCACGACGATTTTCACGGGTCAGAACAGGACATTTGAATACTCGCAGTCAACAACTGCGGATTTTAAAGGTAATTATGAATTTATAGTTCCCTATTCAACAGATGGCCCGATTCCAGGAGAGACTCAGTTCGATACAAAGCCTTTAGGTCCATATTTACTGAGCTACGGGAATAGGATAGTGGAAGTGAGAGTAAGTGAAGAAGCTGTGTTGAAAGGAGAAAATGTGACAGTATAAAACAATTACTGAGTATACTGTTCTTTCTAGCTTTATTATGAGAATTTACTGGAAGGATACAGTGCATGTATAGCCCCATCCCCTCAAAGATGTGAAAAACGATTTATATTACAAAGCTTATATCCACTGGGTCATCAGCCCAGTGGATGTAAGCGTCAACTTCAACCCTTGTTCCATATGTAATTTTGAGTTGTTTCTTTGCTAATATTGCTGATAGAAGATGCGAAACATCCATAACTTCAGAGTGTGTGTGTTTTCCCAACAGTATTGCCCCACAATACTCTTTTTGCATTTCCATCGCCTAATCGTTGTCTTTTGTTCCAGTTTTCGAATGATCGCAAACGTGCTTACTTTTGGTTTGCTTTTAACGAGTAGACGGATGTAGTCTTTGTACGTTTTAATCTCTAGTATTTTAAAATCGATTTCATTTTCAAGGTTATGAATTGTCTGTTTGAGTTCTTAGTCAATAGGTTCTAGGATTTTTTTTCGATACTTGCACACAATGATAATAAGATATAGTATCCAAAATTTGGTATGTTTCTGATGTTCAAGTGGCAGGAAGTTCCCTTCTTTGACACGTATCATAGTGGCATCTAGGGGCTTTAATCAGTCAGCTCTCCACTCTTTTTATTATAGAAAATATATAAACAATTGTATAACAAAGTAATCAAAAATTTGCTGAGAAAATGTAGTGGAAACTATAAAATTTTGAATTATATCAAATTTAACGTAGTGATAAAAAATCGTCTATGGAAAAATAGTCTATAGAGGATTTCGATAAACCCCGATTTTTGGATGGTTGCTTATAAGGACAATCTAGCAATTTACTGAAATAAGAAGTTTATCGAAATTTTCTATATATAGGGTCTACGTGGCTGAACAAAGAAATCAATTGTATCTAAATTTCAAATTGTTTAATCAGATAATTTTGAACACAAAATCATTGAACTTGATTATTTGCTACACAGACGCAAGCCCTTATCAATAAATAGTAGAGGAGAGAATAAAATGAAATTTAAAAAGACATCGCAATAATTTTCACAGCCTGTTTAATGGCTTCTCTGGCAGCTACAACTGTAAGCGCTGATGGTCATGGTTCTAGCCGGTTCTCATGGACCTAGTCATGTAAGTAGCTCTTGTAGCTCTAGTATAATAGTTGCGACGGGCGGTACTGGTGGCATTCAAAATGGCGGCGGCGGCAATACATACTAGATTTAATATTCTAGCAACAATGATATAGTAATTAATATACAATGAAGTTCAGGAGTAGGAGATTTTTCAATCTTCTTTCTTGCTCTTCTGACTTCAAATTTTACTGTAGCCTTAATATATCTATGTATTTTGTCACAATCCACTTTTTTATATCTTCTTTGAACGAATAATCTCTAATGTTTTGGTTTCTCAGAAGCATTCCAAAATATACCAGTTTTCCATTCTGTTACAAGAAACAGGGTTCCGTTGCAAAAAATCCTTTCTAATGATACAATAGAATAAAACGAAAACCAAAGATAGTAATATGCTATCTAATTCCTTTAAATGGAAGCATTATGAAGGAGAAATTATCCTATAAAATGTAAGATGGTACTTAAAATATCCATTGAGCTATAGAAATTTAAAGGAAATGATGATAGAAAGAGGAATTAAAGTTGATCACAGTACTATAATGAGATGGGTGCATCAATATTCCCATGAAATAGAAAAAAAGATAAGAAGACATTTAAGACCAACAAATGATTCGTGGAGAGTTGATGAAACCTATATCAAAGTAAAAGGTAAATGGAAATATTTTTACCGAGCGGTTGACTCAAATGGAGATACAATTGATTTCATGCTAAGTTCAAAACGAAATCGAACAGCAGCGAAGAGATTCTTTAAGAAAGCTTTGAGTTCTAATCGTAATCAAATTCCACGAGTAATAACCGTTGATAAAAATCCAGCTTATCCATCTGCTATAGATGAACTGAAAAATGATAAAATACTACCTAAAAGCATTGGCATTCGACAAATCAAGTATTTGAATAACATTATAGAACAAGATCATAGATCTATAAAGCGAATCGTTAATCCAATGTTAGGATTTCAGTCTTTTCGATCTGCTAGTAAAACTTTAAAAGGAATTGAAGCTATGAATATGATCAAAAAAGGACAAGTAAATGATCTAAATTACTCTGTTCTTAATGAAGTCAAATACATTAATCAATTGTTTGGTATAGTTTTATAATGTTAGTACATTTTCCTTGAATATTTTGATTTTTATTAATTACTTATAGATGTACATATTTTTTTTAGATTTTTTGCAACGGAACCCTATTCTTTCCCTTCATTACAAAATAGGATTTATTGGCTTTACAAATACATAGGTTTTATAGCAAAACATCTGCATTTTCCAATTCAGCGACAGCGTGCATACAATTCTATATTTAGTTTTGGTGCCTTATGTTTACTAGGGCCTGCAGCATGAATGGTTAAAATGCATTATCTTGGCGTAGAACTCTAGTATGTATTAATGATTAAATTTCACAGGTTAATCGAGCCTTAATTTTAAATATGGAACCCAAAATATATTACATGACTAATTCCGTGAGGTATAACTAAAATTCATGATCATGAGGCTACATGAAAGTAAATACCGCCATTGAATCAAGCGATAAAAAAACAAAAGATGCAGCATACTTCTCAAAAATCATGCGGCTGCATCTTCAAAAACTCACACAAGAGTATAACATCAACTATCTGGGTATTTTTGGTTCTTACATTCGCGGTGAACAACAAGAGGATAGCGACCTTGATATTCTTGTGGAATTCTCAAAAGAACCTGATCTCTTAGAATTCATTGGGCTCAAGCAGGAGCTTTCAGAAATACTCGGCGTAGAAGTGGATCTTGTCATGAAAAATGCGTTAAAATCGAGAATTGGGGAAAGGATTCTTGAAGAGGTCATGCAGGTATGATCGAGCGTAATGTTGGAGATTATCTGCAGGATATCCTTGAGACGATTAAAAGTTGTGAACGTTTTATTGAAGGAATGGATTTCGATCAATTTGTTTCCGATGAAAAAACAATTTTTGCCGTAAACCATGCACTTGAAATTATTGGGGAAGCAACAAAACATATTCCTGAGAAAATTAGAAAGGAGTATCCACTCGTTCCCTGGAGAAAAATGGCTGGAATTAGGGATGTTATAATTCATGCTTACTTTGGTGTAAATTTGAATGTTGTCTGGAAGACTGCAAATGAAAGATTACCTGGATTAAAAGTGGCTATTGAAAAGATACTGGAAGACAGAAACTTTGAATAGAGCTTTCTTTTAAAGGGAATTGAAGCTATGAATATGGTTAAAAAAAGACAAGTCAATAATCGAAATTACTCTGTTTTTAATGAAGTAAAATATATTAATCAATTGTTTGGTATTATTTTATAATGTTGGTATATTTCCCTCGGATCTTTTGATTTTTTTTATACTCATAGATTTACATGCTTATTCTGAAGTTTTTGCAACGGAACCCATTTATCTATTACCCTGAGGAAACTATCCCTTATTGGGATCCAGAACCTCCCTGAGCTTGGCAACAGGTGCATCCTAAAGGACACGCTGTTATCTTAGAGGTCAGGAACTGTGGAATAAAATGAAGTGTGAAAACATGGCAGCAGCAGCTTTGAGATTAGCCAAGGTGTTCCCGATTACTCTAGCAGGGAATGCACCTGTGATCTTCGCTTCTCCACCTTCTAAAAGCTTGAAAAATATCTTGGCATGCTCTTTTTCATTGTCTGCCGTCCAGGAATTGGCTGCTATCTGCTCATAGCCTTCTTCTTTGGCCTGAGATGCAAAATAGCTGTATCTATTCCTGGCCTGGGATTCTCCGGTGAAGGACAGCAATACATTCTTCTAGGTCTTAGTTCCCTTTAAGCTCTTCATTCTCTCACCATATCTAATTCAAGGCTTATAAATCGAGAGGAGCCTGAATGAGCTGAGCCGCTTCATGATCAGCCAAGTCTATCAGGCTCCACTCAACATCTAAAGGCCCAATCCTCTTGCTACAGATGTTGCCAAAGTCTCATCAGCCTGCCGCAAGTTTTCGATTTCACGTCTCTGAATAGCTGGAATAGTGACATGGCTCAAGTCGGCCACAAGGTTGCCAATCATATGTTCCTACCCTGTCATGTCAAGCGACCGATACATTTCTTCAGCCTGAGCAAAGTCGTTTGTTTTGAAGATCTTCAAGCCCTTGAAGACGTTTGTGCTACGATCAGGCGAGGTCGAAGCGATCAAGGTTCATCACCTTGGTCCAAGCCGCCACGAAGTCCTGGACAAACTTCTTCTGCGCGTCCGCGCTTCCGTAGACCTCGGCCAGAGCCCGGAGCTGGGAGGTCGAACCGAAGATGAGATCGACACGCGTGCCGGTCCACTTGACTTCGCCAGTCTTGCGATCGCGTCCTTCAAACATGTCCTTGGCATCTGATACCGCCTTCCACTCCGTGCCCATGTCTAGCAGGTTCACGAAGAAGTCATTGGTTAGCGCTTCCAGCTTCTGGGTAAAAACGCCGTGCTGGGTCTGTCCGAAGTTGGTGTTCAGCATGCGCATGCCGCCAACGAGCACCGTCATCTCTGGTGCGGTCAGCGTCAGCAATTGCGCCTTGTCAACCAGCAACGCCTCGGCCGATACGGTGTATTGGGCCTTGAGGTAGTTGCGGAAGCCATCCGCGATCTGTTCTAGTACGGAGAAGGAGATCACATCGGTCTGCTCCTTCAAGGCATCCATGCGCCCCGCCGAGAAGGGAACAGTCACATCGTGACCAGCCCTTCGCAGCTTGCTCGACGCCTGCACAACCAGCCAAAACGATCAGGTCAGCAAGCGAGACCGTCTTGCCGCCAAAGGCTGCGCTGTTGAACTCGTTCTGGATACCTTCGAGAGTGTTCAGCACTTTCGCCAGTTTGGCCGGCTGGTTGACTTCCCAATCCTTCTGGGGTGCGAGGCGAATTCGTGCGCCGTTCGCACCGCCACGCTTGTCGGAGCCACAGAAGGTGGATGCTGACGCCCAGGCGGTAGAAACCAGTTGCGAGATAGACAGCCCCGAGGCAAGGATCCTGCTCTTGAGGGAGGCACAATGTCCTTCTCATCGATCAACTTGTGATTGACCGAGGGGATGGGGTCTTGCCAGATGAGCTCTTCGGCAGGAACCTCCGGGCCGAGATAGCGTGTGTGCGGACCCATGTCGCGGTGCGTCAGCTTGAACCACGAGCGTGCGAATGCGTTCGCGAATTGATCCGGGTTCTCGTAGAAGCGCCTTGAAATCTTTTCGTAGGCGGGGTCGAACCTCAAGGAAAGGTCAGTTGTCAGCATGCTTGGCGCATGACGCTTGGACGGGTCGTGGGCATCCGAAATCGTGCCGACGCCTGCGCCACCCTTCGGTTGCCACTGATGTGCACCGGCCGGGCTCCTCGTCAATTCCCATTCGTAGCCGAACAGGTTCCTGAAGAAGTTGTTGCTCCACTTCGTTGGCGTGGTGGTCCAAGTGACCTATAGGCCGCTGGTGTTCGCATCACCGCCTTTGCCGGTGCCGAAGCTGCTCTTCCAACCGAGGCCTTGCTCCTCGATACTGGCCGCTTCTGGCTCAGGCCCGACATGGGACGCAGGGCCTGCGCCATGGGTTTTGCCGAAGGCGTGACCGCCAGGGATGAGCGCAACGGTCTCTTCATCGTTCATGGACATGCGAGCGAAAATCTCGCGGATATCCTTGGCCGCTGCGATCGGATCCGGGTTGCCGTTAGAGCCTTCCGGATTGACGTAGATCAGCTCCATCTGTACGGCAGCGAGCGGATTTTAGAGGTTCCGGTCGCCTGAGTAGCGTTTATCACCCAGCCACGTGTCCTCAGAGCCCCAATAGACGTCCTGATCCGGCTCCCATACGTCCTCGCGACCGCCTCCGAAACCGAACGTTTTGAATCCCATCGTTTCCAGGGAGACGTTGCCCGCAAGAATCATGAGGTCGGCCCATGAAATCTTTCGGCCATACTTCTGCTTGATCGGCCAGAGCAGGCGACGCGCCTTGTCCAGGCTGACGTTGTCTGGCCAACTGTTGAGTGGCGCGAAGCGCTGCTGGCCCCTACCGCCGCCGCCACGACAGTCACCGGCGCGGTAGGTGCCGGTGCTGTGCCAAGCCATGCGAATGAACAAAGGGCCATAGTGGCCGAAGTCCGCCGGCCACCAGTCCTGCTAATCGGTCATCAGAGCCGTGCGATCTTTCTTCACAGCAGTCAGGTAGAGGCTCTTGAACTCTTTTGTGTAGTTGAAGTCCTCGCTCATCGGGTTGGACTTGGAGGAATGCTGGTGCAGGATCTCGATTTTCAACTTATTCGGCCACCAGTCGCGGTTCGACGTGCCTCTACCGGTTGCTTGTTTGTTTGCTCTGCCCGTTACAGGGCACTTTCTGTCGTCAGTCATAACGTTACCTATCATTGACTAAAAATTCAAGACTAAATCTCTAGTATTCAATCTCTTCAATCTTGTCTCCTCTTGGAAGAATTGAGTGCCGATTGCTAGAGGGCCTAATTTCGGTCCGCTTCCCATGAGCTTGAAATTCTTAAATGCTGTTTTGTCATGTCCAATTTGTCATCTTTTAAGGTATGAATGACATAAGCCTCTTAATAGGCTTCATTATAATACAGCTCATGTAAAGTCCATTCGCTATTCTTTCAAACCGTCATCATCTTGTCGAATTTGCCTTTCTAATCCTGGAAGTTCGTTACTTTAGGTCTTAAGACTCCGATTCTATCTATATTTCCTCTTTTAATCATTACTAATATTTTACTATCCTTGAAGAACTTATTCCAGTTCAATATTCAACTACTATAACCACGGATATACGTTTAATATTGATTATTATATAATTATAAGCTATGAATAGCCTTCAGGACTCAGACTCATTTATAATCAAAGCTCTCTGGGGGAAAGGATACAAGGCTACGCCACAGAGAATAGCGATCGGTCAATTTGTTCTCCACAATCATGCCCACCCAACGGCTCAGAGAATTTAGCGAAGTCAATAAGGTTTATCCAACAGTCAGTCTTGCAACAATTTATAAAACTGTTCAAATCTTGAAAGAGGCAGGCTTGATACAGGAATTGAATTTAGAGAAAGATCAGGCCAGACTTGATCCCAATATGAAGCCACACGCGCATCTGGTTTGCCTCCAGTGCAAAAGCATCAATGACTGCATAGATCCCATTATTTCTGAAATTGTGGATCGGATGTCAAATGAAGCAGATTTTTCTGCGGGAGGATGGAATTTTAACATATTTGGCATTTGCAGCAACTGCAGACGGAAAAAAAGTATATTTGGCTTACTCTGTTTATAACATTGTTTCATTTATAGACACAGCAACTAATACTGTTATTGCAGAAATAATATTTTTGCAACTGGACCATATATACAACTCATTTTTAGCGCGATTATCCTTATCTATAAAATAAGCATTATTAGTTATTTGAGTTGATAATTTTGGTATTTACGGCTGAAGAAGCAAAAGCAATTGGGGAAAAACTGGGATTGAAATGGGATAAATTCGATGTTGACCAGTTAAGGAGAGGCATGGACGTGGAACTTGAACACGGCACCAGGGACAGTTTAACGAATGTTACAAACGATGATCCTCTAATGATTGGAAAAATTGCTCTGGCGCACCTGAATGAATTTCCGGATTATTATGACAGGCTGGAAAAGATGGAAAGAGAAGCTGAGGAATTCTGGGAAAAAGATTAAACAATTCAAATTCAGCAGCAATTCTATAGAGGATTGATGGTTCCGTTGCAAAAATTATAGTATCAAACTGCAGAAATATTATTTTTGTATCATAACCATAAATTATGAGATTTTCATTTTTGCAGTGGAATTTCATGTCGTTGAAATATACTTATTGGGACCTACACAAATGAGATTAAAATTAAGTACAATAAACAATATGGTTAAATGCTATTGATTTTTCATTTCAACTGTGTAAGACCTATTGCTAGCAAATTAGATTTCTTTGATATATGGCTTAATTACTTTTCTGTATGCGCTACAGAAACCGCAAATGCTTTTCCACATTCTGTGCACACAAGATCTTTCTGAGGCACAGAACCATGTGTTAGTTGCTTCACAGTGGGGGCATTTACATTTCCATTCTGAAGGATACCAAATTGTTTCTTCCATAATCTCAACTCCTACTTGGTGCAAGAGGTGCTATTTGAACACAGAATTCCTACAAGACCAGATTCTAAATCTGATGTATTTGGACTAACTGTGCTACTTTTGCATACGATTTGTAATTTAGCTAATTTAATGCAATTATGTGAAACTATGCGCATAGAACGCATATTTTCAAAAGTGGTTCCCAGAGAGTTTACTCCCTGGTAAAACTGAATTTTTTGGCGAACTTTATTCTTCTGCAAAGGTTGCAGCATCTTTTCTTCTTCTTCCTTTGACAGGTTGGTAGCAATGATTTCAAACTTGGATTTTTTTATAGCCTCTATACTCTATCTTCCACTGCATCGCTAGTCATAAGAAAGAGAGCTGAAGTTCCTTCAGTCACTTTGCTACGGATAGATTTTATGAAATCTTCATCGATCCCCACATGTTTCATTGAACCCACTATTGCACCTAGCGCAGCCCCAGCGGCTAGACCAACCAAAGGAATAAAGAAGAGAACACCAAATAACAACCCCCAAAAAGCGCCGCTCAGTGCACCTATGCGAGTTAAATTGATCAAATGCTTTGTTTTTGGTTTATTTTTCCCCTAAAGCCAGGTGACTATAGCTGCATCGTGTAGTTTTATCATTTGTTGCTTACTTAAATCTTCAATTGCTTCAAGTTCATTTTCTGCACCATCAGCGGTATCAAACTTCAGAACTGTTAAAGTTGCCATTACTCAATCTCCTTTTCTGCATTCATATTTATTTCTCGGTTTATTGTACAAATCCCGATATTTCTCACTCTTTTTGATCAATTCGGTATATGTTACAATATACGGTTCCGTTGCAAAAAATCCTTTCTAATGATACACTAGAATAAAACGAAAACCAAAGATAGTAATATGCTATCTAATTCCTTTAAATGGAAGCATTATGAAGGAGAAATTATCCTATAAAATGTAAGATGGTACTTAAAATATCCATTGAGCTATCGAAATTTAAAGGAAATGATGATAGAAAGAGGAATTAAAGTTGATCACAGTACTATAATGAGATGGGTACATCAATATTCCTCTGAAATAGAAAAGAAGATAAGAAGACATTTAAGACCAACAAATGATTCGTGGAGAGTTGATGAAACCTATATCAAAGTAAAAGGTAAATGGATATATTTTTACCGAGCGGTTGACTCAAATGGAGATACAATTGATTT
>Ga0224557_1000877_pt1 | contig 31150 bp, 27 predicted proteins | sample 714S31014metaG_FD_180677 | JGI IMG/M metagenome (GOLD analysis project Ga0224557, IMG submission 180677) | Peat soil microbial communities from Stordalen Mire, Sweden - 717 S3 10-14 | ecosystem: Environmental > Terrestrial > Soil > Wetlands > Peat | place: Sweden: Norrbotten County, Stordalen... | reverse complement strand
GTCTTCACGCTTCTACAGCCCTGCACATACACACTCTCGGCAAGTCACGTGACGCTTCCGGCCACTGACGACACGGGCAGTTTCACCATCACCGCCGATATTACCAATTGCCCCTGGACGGCAATCAGTTCAGTAGATTGGATCACGATCACCTCCACCAACAGCGGCTTCGGCAGTGGGACAATTTCCTATTCCGTGGCCGCCAATACCAATGGTGGCGCGCGCGTGGGCACCATCTCGGTTGAGGGCAGGAGCTTCACGATAAGCCAGCAATCCGAAGTGTTGGGGCGCTTCCTTATCGGGACGTATGAAGGACTGGCCATGCAATCCAGCTCCCCGTCGAATGCAAGCTCGGGCTTTATCAGTCTCGCCCTTGGGAAGACGGGATCGTTTGCGGCGCGCCTGACGATGGGCGGCGTGCGCTCCAACTTCAAAGGAACATTTGATACGTCCGGTAACTCGACAAACACCGTGACCCGTAAGGGGCTGAGTTCTCTGCAAGTCATTCTTCAACTCCTGGATGTGACCAACGAGACCGATGAGATCGCCGGGACGGTATCTGACGGCGTATTCACGTCTGACCTCCTGGCCAACCTCGCGGTGTTCAGCCGCGTCAATCCTTCCCCGTGGGCGGGAAGTTACACATTTATCCTGGAACCGGCCGATGACACCGATCCAACCGTTCCGCAGGGATACGGGTACGGTACATTAAGCATCTCAACGACCGGCACGGGGCAAATGCGCGGTGTCCTCGGCGATGGCACCAAGATCAGCAGCGTTGTTCCCGTTTCGGGGTATGGCACATGGCCGCTTTACGCCTCCCTCTACAAAAATCAGGGTTCCTGCATCGCCTGGGTAACGTTTGCCACCAATTACACGCTCACGGCGACGGCAAACTGGTTCAAGCCCGCAGGGTTATCGGGTAACCTTTATCCTGATGGATTCGCAACGTCGCCAACAATAACAGGAGCGCTTTATGTCTCTCCGAAGAACGGCGGCCCCTCGATCGCGGTGAGCGGACAGTTGACCCTGGGCGGCGGTAACCTGCAAAGTAACCTAGTCAAGAGCGTGGTCATTGCCGCCAATGGCGGCGTCACGGTTTCCCCGGCTGGCGTCGATAAGCTGACGTTGAAAATCAGCCCGACCACGGGACAATTCAGCGGAAGTTTCGTGAATCCGGCCATAGGCAAGTCCACCAAGCTCAGTGGCTTGCTCTTACAGGACGGCGACTCGGGGTCCGGATACTTTCCGGGCACGAATCAAACAGGTTTCGTCATCTTTGAACCCACTCCATGAGACGTTTTCAACTGGAAAGGATAAGGAACTCAAGCTGGCTGCACAGTCGATGGCGAGGTTGCAAATGGCACCGTCCGATCTTGCTTACCACTACGCCAATCCTCTGGGCTCCCTGATGACGTTTCTGTAATGGAGCTGCCTCTCCTCTCGTCATGGTGACAGTGTTCACTAAGAGTAGAACAGATTGAGGGACTCACCCTCCAGACAACAAACAATCGAGAGGAACAGTGTCATGAAGAGAATATGCCTTACCATCGGGCTGACGCTGGGCATGTCGGCACTCAGTGCACTGGCCCAAGATGACGGCGGTTCGAACCGCGTCTTTACCGGCATGAACAGACCGCCCCCGCCGTCACGCGTGTTTGCCGTATTGGATGCCAACCATGACGGCGTCATCGATTCGAACGAGATTGCCAATGCGTCAGCAGCCTTGAAGACGCTTGATAAGAACGGCGACGGCCAATTGACCCCGGATGAGTTGTATGGACCACCCCCCGGCGGACAAGGACCTGGCGAACCGCCAGAAAACGGCGAGATCACGCAACGTCCGCCACCTCCGCCAATCGCCATGATGGCGGGTACAAACCAGTTCGGCTCGGTCAGCTTTATGGGCCCTCCGGATCCGCTCATTGCAGCACTGGATACGAACCATGACGGCATCATCGATTCGAACGAGATCGCCAATGCGCCGGCGGTCTTGAAGGCGCTCGATAAGAACGGCGACGGCAAACTGACCCTGGATGAGTTGTTCCCACCTCCTCCCGCTGGACAGAGGAGCGGTGTTTCGCCTGGTAATTCTCAAGGTTCAACGGTGAGCTTCTGAGTGCCTACTATCGCGGTGTGAACCGGGGGCGAGGCCTCCTGGGTAGGTTACCATCTTGGCCTCCAGGAAGAACTCTCCCCGGTCACCCGCGACGATGAGGTTTGCCTCGACAGAGAAAGCGCCAGTGCTCCCAGGTCCTTTCACACCCCCACCATCCTGAAAACCGCCGCTTGACATATAGTTCATACGTATGTATGATTTGAATCATGAAAAGGAATCTGATTGCTGAACCCGCTGATGAGCGGGAGACGACGGAGCGGCTGCTGGACACGGCCGAACGGCTCTTTGGCGTGCACGGCTACGATGGGGTGGGGATGCGCATGCTGGCGGAGGAAGCCAAGGTCAACCTGGGGGCAACGACCTATCACTTTGGATCGAAAGAGGCCCTCTACATCGAAACCTTCATGCGCCGCTTTCGCCCCGCCAACGTCGAGCGGTTGGGAATGTTGCGGGAAGCGGAGGCCGAAGCGAAAGGTAAACCACTGACGGTGGAAAGGATCGTGCATTGCATGATCCGGCCGCCATTTTTGCAGGGCTTGGCACATCCGAACTCTCATGCGCTGCTGGCGCGCAATCTTTTGATGCCGCCGCCCTTTCTGCACGCCGCGATTCACCGCGAACTCAAGCCGAACGTTGAGGCGTTTATCACGGCGCTCCGCCGTACGCTTCCCTACGTGCCGGAGGATATGATCCGCTTCCGCGTCATATTTTCGATGGGGTCACTCCTGATGTTTACCGCGCAGCGCGGCGCGATGGGGCCTGCGCGCAATCCAAAGTTTGATGAGAGTATTCTCGAGGAACTGGTCCGGTTCATCTCGGCCGGACTGCAAAGTGAGCCGGCCGTTCCCGCCGCCGACTGGCCGCCCCCTCCACGCCCGCCCAAACGTCCACGCGGATGAACAGCTTCCTCATGTCGACAACCACTCTATCCATTCTTGCTGTGGCCCTGGTGTTATCCGGCTGCACGATAATTCCCAAATACGAACGCCCGGCCGCGCCGGTGGCGGCGCAGTATCCGGGGCCGGCCGAAACCCGGAAGGAATCCGCAGCCTCCGACATCCCGTGGCAGAACTTCTTCGCCGAGGAGCGTCTGAAAAAATTGATCGAGCTGGCGCTGGCCAACAATCGTGATTTCCGCGTGGCCATTCTCAACGTCGAGCAAAGCCGCGCACAATACCGTATCACGCGGTCGGCGTCATTTCCCACCGTTGACGGCAGCGGCAGTTACACCCGGCAGCGGGTTTCGGGCGTCACGTCGGAACAGTGGAGCGCCAGTCTTGGCACGACCGCCTATGAAGTGGATTTGTTTGGCCGGGTGCGCAGCCTGAACAGGCAAGCTTTGGAGAAATACTTCGCCACGGCGGAGGCCAGACGCAGCACGCAGATTTCCCTCGTGGCCGAAGTCGCCAATCAATACTTCACGCTGCGCCAGACGGAGGAGCAACTCCATCTGGCGCAGCAGACATTGCAAGCCGTGCGGGAATCCTATGATCTCAACAAGGCTACGTTTGACGCCGGAGCCAGCAATGAACTAGATCTGCGCACGGCGGAAGGACAGGTGCAAACCGCGAAGATCAATGTGCTGACCTATGAGCGCCAGCTTGCCCAAGCGGAGAATTACCTCGTGCTGCTCATCGGCCAGCCGCTTCCGGCTGACTTGCCTGCGCCTCGGTCGTTTGGTGACACCAACGTGCTGGTCGATGTCCCGGCGGGACTGCCCTCCGAACTCATGCAACGTCGCCCGGACATCCTGGAAGCCGAACATACCTTGAAGGCTGCGAATGCGAATATCGGCGCGGCTCGCGCGGCATTCTTTCCTACTATCACTTTGACCGCTTCGATCGGCTCCACCAGCTCCCAGCTTTCGAAACTCTTCGGCTCGGGCACCGGTATCTGGAGCTTTTCGCCGCAGGTGACCGTGCCCATCTTCACGGGCGGCCAGAATCGCGCCGATTTGGATTCAGCCAAAGTGAGCACCCGCATCGAAGTAGCCAATTACGAAAAAGCCATTCAGACTGCGTTTCGCGAAGTGGCGGATGCGCTCGTCGCCAGCAGCAGTTATGCGAGTCAAATTGAGGAGCAAGGCACGTTGATCGACGCGCAGCAGCGGCGCTTTGATCTCGCCAATACCCGGTATCGCCAGGGGGAAGACTCCTACCTGAACGTGCTCTCCGCCCAGCAGGACCTGTACAGCGCGCAGCAGGGCCTTCTCGAAGCTCGATTCAACAAACTTGCCAGCCAGATTTCGCTCTACACGGCGCTGGGTGGCGGTTGGAAATGATTGCGAAGGAAACCAGAACAATGAGAACAAGCGTAAAAGCCTCCTACGTGCTGCCAGCAATTCTCGCGGTATTCACACTCGCGATTTGCTGCGGCTGCAACCGCAAAGGTAATGTGAGCAAATACGAAACCGCGCCCGTATCACGCGGGGACATCGTACAACATGTCACGGCGAGCGGCACGCTCAGCGCCGTGGTCAGTGTGGACGTGGGCAGCCAGGTTTCCGGAAAAATCACCGCCTTGTATGCCGACTTCAACTCGCCGGTGAAAAAAGACCAACTCGTTGCGGAAGTTGATCCAACCGTCTATGACGCCGCCCTGCGCCAGGCCGAGGGCCAACTGGCGAGCGCGAAGGCTGATGTCACCCTGAAGCGCCAGAATTTGCAGCGAAAGGAAATTCTCGTCCCGTTGAAAGCCGCCTCGCAATTGGACCTGGATCAAGCCACCGCCGAACTGGCGCAGGCCGAAGCCACAGTCACCATCAATCAGGCGGAGGTCGAGAGCGCCCGGGCCAATCTCGGCTATTGCAAGATCACCGCTCCGGTGGAGGGCATCGTCATCTCGCGCAAGGTGGACCAGGGCCAGACACTGGCCGCCACCATGACCACGCCGGTCCTCTTCACTATCGCACAGGACATCACCAAGATGAACATCAGTGCCTCGGTATCCGAAGCGGACATCGGCCAGGTCAAGAACGGGCAACCGGTGGACTTCACCGTGGACGCTTTCCCCGATGAAGTCTTCCACGGCACCGTCACGCAGGTGCGCAAAGCGCCGACAACCACGCAGAACGTCGTCACCTATGAGACCATCATTACTGTGGACAACCCGGAGCAGAAATTGTTTCCCGGCATGACGGCGGATGTGTCCATCCTTGTCGCTCAACGCAGCCATGTATTGAAAATCCCCAACACCGCGCTGCGCTACTCGGCGCCGGATGGCGCGACGTTTGAGCAAACTCCGCCGGCAAAACTGGAACGCAGCCAGCGCCTCGTCTATGCCCCCGGAAGCGACGGCGCAAAACTTCGGCCCGTTCTCGTTAAAGCCGGCATCACCGACGGCGTGGACACGGAAATCCTCGAAGGCGTCACGGAAGGCACGCCCGTGGTGACTTCAACCCTTTCATCCAGCGCCAAGTCCAGCGGTTTCGGCAGCGGTCCACCACCCCAAAGCCCATGAGCACGTCGACAAGCAACGCGCCCGTCATCCAACTCCGCGATCTCGCCAAAGCCTATCAGACCGGCGAAGTCGAGGTGAAGGCCGTGTGCGGCGTCACGCTGGAAATCCAGCGGGGTGAGTTCGTGGCCGTCATGGGTGCGAGCGGTTCGGGAAAATCAACGCTGATGAACATCGTCGGCTGCCTCGACCAGCCCACGGGCGGAAACTATTTGCTCGATGGCGTCGGGATCGCCGCGCTCGACCGCAAACAACTGGCAATCCTTCGTAATAAGAAGCTGGGGTTTGTGTTTCAAAGTTTCAACCTGCTGGCCCGTACGACGGCGCTGGAGAATGTCGAACTGCCCATGTTCTACAGTCATCCGCTCATCCCGCTGCGCACCCGGCGTGACCGGGCGCTGCAAGCGTTGGAGAAAGTAGGGCTCGGCGACCGTGTCCGGCATCATCCGAGCCAGCTTTCCGGCGGACAGCAGCAGCGCATCGCCGTCGCTCGGGCTCTCGTGAACCAGCCGGAACTGGTGTTGGCCGACGAGCCGACCGGCAACCTCGACTCCCGTACGAGCATCGAGATCATGGGGCTGTTCCAGGAACTCAACGAGTCCGGCATCACCATCATCATGGTTACGCACGAACTGGACATCGCCGCCTATTGCAAACGCATCGTCGTCATGCGCGACGGCCTGATCATCGGCGACCACCGGAATGAAAATCGTCGGCAGGCCCGAGAGGAACGCGCCACGCTCGACCAGGCAGAGCAGAAAGCGCGACTGGCTTGAGCATGTTTAGCTTTATTCAAAACCTCGTACTACGCTCGTTGCTAACGGCGATGATTGCCCTGCGCGCGTTGCGTCGCAATAAACTGCGCTCCGGCCTCACGGCGCTGGGCATTATTATTGGAGTCGCCTCGGTGGTGGCAATGGTGGCCGTGGGCAACGGCGCGCAAGCCCGGATCGAAGCCCAAGTCTCAGCACTCGGACAGAATTTGCTGAGCATTTTCGCGGGCAGCCGGCGTTCTGGCGGTGTGAACTCCGGCCTAGGCAGCGCCAGCAGTATGACCCTCGCCGACGCCGATGCGATTCGACGTGAAGTGACGGATGTCGCCGCGATTAGTCCCGAAGACTCCACCACCGCGCAGGCCATTGCCAACGGACGCAACTGGTCCACCACTGTCGCCGGCGAAGCGCCGGACTATTTGAAAATCCGCGATTGGAAACTGGCCTCGGGGTCGATGTTCACCGAGCGCGAAGTGCGCAGCGCGGCAAAGGTCGCCATCATCGGTTCCAAAACCGCAAACGAACTATTCGGCCCGCTCAATCCCGTCGGCCAGACCGTGCGGGTGCAAGGCATTCCCTTCGTCGTCATTGGCTTGCTCGAAAGCAAGGGCGCGGGCATGGGCGGGCAGAACCAGGACGACCGCATCCTCATTCCCTACACCACAGCGATGAAACGCGTGACGGGGGATAAATACCTGCGCTCGATCAACGTCCAGATCGTCAGCGCGGATCGGATGGATGTCGCGCAGCAACAAATCACCGCTCTGCTCCGCCAGCGCCATCGTCTGACGGCGGACCGTGACAATGATTTCAACATCTTCAACCAAAAGGAAATTGCCGACACGGTGAGTTCCATTTCGCGGATCATCACGCTGTTACTCGGGGCGATCTCTGGAATTTCGCTGGTAGTGGGGGGCATCGGCATCATGAACATCATGCTGGTGAGTGTCACCGAACGCACGCGCGAGATCGGCATCCGCATTGCCGTCGGCGCTCAACCCGGCGATATCCGACTCCAGTTCCTGATTGAGGCGATTACGTTGAGCCTGCTGGGAGGAATCATTGGCGTGCTCTTCGGCGTTGGCGCGTCGAGACTCGTTGCGGTCGTCGCCAATTTCAACGCCATCGTGTCCGTCAGCTCGATCCTCCTTGCCTTCGGTGTGAGTTTTGTGATCGGTGTCTTCTTCGGTTTTTATCCCGCCCGCAAGGCCGCCGCCCTCGATCCCATCGATGCTTTGCGCTACGAATGAAAGTTTCCCATAGGTCGCGAATCTTATCTTCGGTCATCTGGAAGGAGACCGACACGGATGGTGGCGGTTAGCTATTCAATTCGCTGGCGGTTGCAACGCCTGTGAGGCCGACATCAACGTGCTGGGAACGATTGGCTGGGACCTCGGCCGCTTTGGCATCCAATTTGTGGCGTCGCCGCGACATGCTGACGGGTTACTCATTACTGGCCCCGTGACGAAGAGTATGGAACTGGCCCTGAAAAAAACCTGGGACGCAGTGCCAGAGCCGAAACTCGTCATTGCCGTCCGGGGCCTGCGCGATTGCGGGTGGCCCTTTCGTCGGCCATCCGGAAGTGAACAATGGCGCAGCCTCGGTCGTGCCGGTTGACCTCTACATCCCCGGCTGCCCGCCGCACCCGCTCACCATCCTTGACGGCATGCTGAGGTTGATTGGACGGCTTGAAGACGGCCACGACAAGTGAACGGTCGGGTTGTGCCAGGGTAGCTCAGTGGTAGAGCAGGGGACTCATAATTCTAAAGGGCATTTTTGTCCTGTTTCATCGCTTGTGTGCTATTGTCATCTCAGCCAGTAAAATCAAGGCTTTCATGGGTTCTGTACTTTATCTCTCTTCATCCCGAATCGCCTCATTTTCGCAAGAGGAGTGACAAGTAAGAGTGACAACTTCTCCGGACTACTGTTGGTTGCACTCGCGACGAAGGGGACACAGGGGCAGGGTGCCGCCCCAATACACAAATCAATCGTCCTGTCGAGGACCCACACAATCGCACCCACCCGAGAGAGACACAGGGGCAGAGTGCCGCCCCAGTTTCCCTCTCGACTCCTTTCCCCCGACCCTCTCGATTCCGCAGATGGATCGTCCTGGACTGCGCGGCTGAACGTTTCCCCTTTCGCCTGCAAGCGGCCAGGCGACAATTGCGGCAGGGACATCGTGAATCGATAATTTAGCTCGACACGCGTGACAGAGTGGGGTAGGGTCGGGGCAATGAGGAAAAATAGAATGGAGATGGGTGATGCGAGATGGGAGACCGGTTGGGCGAAGTGCGCGGTCGGGAGACCGGCGCACAACGTCGAAGGCTACGGGCGGGACGCCTGTTCAACCCGGAGGGGGCCACGGGCGGGACGCCCGCGCCACTAGCGGAGGTAGGATCTCCAAAAACATATGTTTCTGCGAAACGAACCGGATTGGTTTCATGACAAAAACAGGGGATAACAGATTGAGGTGGAGCTGGATACGGAGCAAGAGAGTGAGAATTTCAATCCGGTTCGTTTTCCGCGAGAACGGCATCGCGATGGAGGCAAGAAGGGATGCGGGCAGGGACTGACCGCAGTCAGCGGCGCTTCCGGACCGCGCTTCGCAAGCGCGGCTACAGGGGAGATAGGATCTCCAAAAACATATGTTTCTGCGAAACGAACCCACCGATTTTGGCGGACGATTTTTTCTGTATCATTGGCATTGTCAGGTATTTATGCCGTTTGCAGACCCGGTTTGCAGGTGGGTTCGTTTTGGAAAACGAACCCACCGGAGGGGTATTTTTGGGGGGTATTCATGGAAAAGTGGGTTCATTTTCCGGAGAACGGATCCAAGATGAGGGGGTATTTTGGAGGGAGAAAGGCAAAAGTATGAAGGCATCCGCCTTCGCCAAGGCTTCCGCCGTCGCGGTTTGCGCTATGGCGGACGAGACGGCGCGACTGCGCCGCTGTGCGCTGCTTGAAAAGGCAGTTGAAATTTCCGGGCGGCTGGCTAATCATGCGGCGCTTCACAGATTGTGCCAGCCCCGAAAGGCTTCGGGGCGGTGTCATAGACTATTTGAACGGTGCCAGGGTAGCTCAGTGGTAGAGCAGGGGACTCATAAGCCCTTGGTCGGGAGTTCAACTCTCCCCCCTGGCACCACTTTCTTCTTGCAGAGATTCAACCACCGCTGGCGTAGTGGCGATAATGCATCCAATACGAGAGGCGGTTTCGCCACAGCCAGAATTTGTACTGTAGCTTGTGGCGCAGGCCGAAGGGAGCGTTGGACAGCAATTGTTCTTTCCGGGCCGGGTCGACTCCCAGGTTGTCCAACCAGTCGGACAATTGACGAAAAAGTGTTTCGACCACAGCGCGATTTTCCGGCGCTACGTTGTGAGTGTGCCGTGGATCCGCGGTCACCTGGTACAGTTCCGCCTGGTTCAATCCATCGATGGGTGAATGCATCAGTGCCCACTCGGGCGTCCACACACTCGCGCAACTCACGCGGCCTTTGTGGGGGAAATAACCACCGACGGCGAACTTTTGTTTGCTGGGCGCGCCACACAACCGGGGCACGAGTGAATGGCCCTGCGCCCACGGCACCGGCGGGATGCCCGCCAGATCGAGGGCCGTTGTAAAAATGTCCGGCGGCTGGCCAATACCAGGAATGATTTTGCCCGCGCCCAGTCCTTCGGGGTGCCGGAGGATCATCGGCAGATGACCCAATTCTTCATAAATCGCCGTGAGCTTGCCGATCTTGACCGGTTTGCCGAGGAGTCCGTGTTCGCCGAAGTAGGTGCCGTGATCGGAACAGAAGATGATGGCGGTATTGTCGAGCAACCGTTTATCGCGAAGGTGGGTGATGAGGGCGCCAACCCAGTGGTCGATCTGTGTGACCTCCGCCTTGTACAGGCTGCGCATGTTCTCGATATCCGCCTCGGGATATGTGTTCGCGTAACCCGCCTTTGGCCAGAAGACCGCGTCGCCTTTCGGGTTCCACGGGTAGGGTTTGAGGAATTGCGCCGGGGCATCCCACGGTTCATGGGGATCGAAGGCGTCGATCCACACGAAGAACTTGTCGCGCGGCTGATCGAACCATTCCTTCACCGAGCGGAACAGCGTGGCCGTGGTGTTGGTGCCCTGCTCGCGGTACCAGTACGCGTTGCGGCGGTAGCGATCGAGGCGGTTGCGGGGCACGCCGATTTTTTCCTCGGGACAGGGCAACGCGATCATGGGCGCGGAGTCGGGCTGGAACCTGTCATGCATTTGTCCCGGCACGTTCTTGACGAAGTCAAACCCGCGCCCGAATCCCCAACCGTCGCGCATCAGGTGCATGTTGTCGGCGAACAGCGCCGTGGTGAATCCGTGGCGTTTGAACACCTCCGACAGCACGGGGTATTGGTAGGGCAGCGGTCCCCAGTTGAAAAGCGGAAACGTGTAGCGCCCCGAGAAAACCTCGATCCGGTTCACCAGCGTGGGGAACGAACACAGCCAAAAATCCGCAAACAACGCGCTCTCCGAGGCGAGCTTGTCCAGATGCGGCGTGTGGACCGGCTGTTTCTTCAGGAATCCCAAATGATCCTGGCGGAAGGTGTCGGCACAGATGACGATGACGTTCATGTGTCTGACCATTTATGGTTGTTGGCGCGTTCTCTTTCCAGCAAAAAAGCGTACTTCGCCAGCACGTTCACGAATTTCGCATACGAGATGAGCCAACCGCGCCAGCCGTCACGCCAGCCCTGTTTCCACAGGAGATGTTTGAAAAACGCGACCCACGGTGAGAACAACAGGTACCGCCAGCGAAATCGGCGTCCTTCGCTCGCGTACGAATTCGCCATGGTGCGGGCGTGGGTGATCGTACTCTGCAGATGCTGATGAAAATCATGAAACGGATAATGCAGCAAATCGCCCTCAAGCCGCGCTGTGGTTCCCGTAACCTCCAACTTGTCATGCGGATCGAGACCGCGCCATTCCGCGTGTTCGCGGCGGACCAGACGCAGCCGCCATTCCGGGTACCACGCGTGCCAAATCCAATCGCCCAGATAAAACGTGCGCCGATTCACCCAGAAACCATCCTGACCCGGCTCGCCGGTGGCGAACAAGTTGCGGAGGGAATCAGCCAACTCGGGCGACAACGCCTCGTCGGCATCCAAACTCAGCACCCACGGTTGCGTGCAACGGCGGAGCGCGATGTTCTTCTGCGCCACATACCCCGACCACTTTTGAAATTCAAACACGGCGCCGGATTTTCGTGCCAGTTCGCCGGTGCGATCTGTCGAACCCGAGTCAATCACCACGATTTCTGCGCACAGACCCCTCGCGCTTTCCAGGCAGCGGGGCAGCTTCTCCTCCTCGTTGAGCGTGATAATCGCCAGGGACAACGGCAACGGGTCGTGCATGACATCAATCGCCTTTTTGAAAAATCATGATTCCCTGCCAGAACGTTGGATGCCCATTGCGGGTGGTCGACCTATCCAGCAGCAGGCGGTACTTGGATTTGCTCTGGGAAACGAAATCGAGAGTGGCGCGTCGCGGGGCCTCCTGGTTTGTATCGTCAACCAAAACGATGCAGCCGCTGGAGAAAAACGGTTCTGCTGCTTGCAAGCCCGTCAACTGGTTTTCGTAGTCATGGTTTCCGTCATACATATAAAATCCGATCGGTCCTTGATGGACTGTGGCAAAATAGTCCCGGTAATCCATTTCATGGAACTCGTGATGAGGACTCTTGTATTCCTGAAACCTCGCCAGAAAAGCGTCTCGCGGCCCTCCGAATTTGGAGAAATTATCAATCCCGATGCATTTCTTTTGAGGATTGTCTGCGAGTGCCGACAAGAAAGTGAATCCATGCCACAATCCCACGTTCACGAAGGCCTGAGTCTCTGGCATCTGCGAAACGCCACGGTTGATCAGGCCAGCGATCGCCAAGGTAGACATTCTTGGGATTCTGCAAATGCTGCGCAAGTGTCGTTTCATTTGCGCGTCGTCCTCGGGAAAGATGGTGTTGTAAAACTCGAACGAAATGCCCAGCGCTCCGAGCAGTTTGGCCATGTTGCGATAGCCCGGCGGCAACTTGGTCTGTGGTTGAATGAACCGAAAGCGTATGCCCGCAACATAATCAGCGTAAGGCATTCTGCTTGGCAACGGCTCGGGCATGGGCATCATATAGCATCGTGTCAGCACGACAGGCGAGCCAAATGGCATCGGCCAGGTCGGCTGTGGAGACCAACTACATCATTGACTGGCACATCGCTTCCGGTACGGCTGTCAACTTCGTGCGATGCGCGGTCAATGCCGCGCGCTGAGAGGGTAGGGACACGTCGTTGGTGTCGAGAACGGTTGCCCGTCGGGGAAGTGATACGGCTGGTGCGGCGCGTCGTAGAACATAAACGCGAAGAACGGAGCGGGTTTCTCGTCTGGGCTTTAGGACTTGACACTCGTTTCTGGATGACGTGTTCTATCGCCCATGTGAAAACGGTCCGGGGGGCGTGGCTGGGTGAGTGATTTCGTGCATGAACTAAAGGCATTTTGGTCAGTTGTTCTTCCCTGTTTGTTGAATTACTGCAGAGCGAGCCGATGAGACTGGCGCACATTGTGAATCCTGTGGCGGTGGGGGAGACATCCGACCTGTTTACTGCCCAGCCGATTACGTTTCAGACCATGGTGGAGGCGAAACGGTATGCCGCGCCACGGGTGCCGGTGGAGTTGTTCACGGCCCAGTTCGCCGAGGACCGCGGGCTCGCCCCCGCAGAGTTCGTTGCGACACCCGATCTTGACAGATCCATCCGGGATTGTGGCGACTTCAAGCAGTCGAAAAAGCTTCCACTGATCAAGGATATTTTGGATCGATTGTACGAAGCGACGGCGGCCGAGCATCTGATTTACACGAACGTCGATATTGGCGTGCAGCCCTACTTTTACGTGGCCATCGCCGAGTTGATCGGGCAAGGTTACGACGCGTTCACCATCAATCGCCGCGTCGTTTCCGGGCAATTCAAGCGATCCCAAGATATTCCGAGGATCTGGGCTGAGGCGGGTAAGCGACATGGCGGGCATGATTGTTTTGTGTTTGCCCGGTCCCTGTACCCCAAGTTTCGGTTGGGGAAGGTCTGCATCGGAACCGGCGGAGTGGGTAGAGCGCTGATCTATAACCTTCTTTGCCACGGCACGCAGGTGACCCTCTTCTCGGACAAGCACCTGACATTTCATATCGGCGAGGACCAGCCGTGGCGGGATGGAAAATTCCGCGAGATGCTCGAGTTTAACAAGCAGGAATGCGAGCGGATGCTTCAGCAACTCGAAAGCGAATTCGGCCACTTTGACTATACGCGCATTGGAGACGTCCAGTTGAAACAGACCGGTGCCAAACGCTTGATCCGCCGGCTCGTGTCCGTCGGCCGCTCCTTACGGGGCCAGAAATGAGCGGGAGAGTGGGTTCAGTAACTATGAACGTCGATTCGGTATATGGCGATACAGCGACGAACTCTGTTCGGAACACCGGGCAGAAATCAAGATGGTTTCCCGGTTGCCGGCGTGCTGCGAGGACGGCGGAGAGGGTGCGAGTAAAATGGGTAAGCGCCTGGCTCTTCCTGAAGGCGGTACCGCCAGCGTTTGTAGCTCCAAAGCCAGGCACCTGGTTGCTCTCGAATGACCGCTTCGCAATAGGAGGCGCATTTCTGGTTGATGGCCTGCAACTGCGCTTCCCGGTTAGCAGCTACAACGTCGGTCACCAGTTGCTCGTACGTCAGTCGCATGCGCCCATCGGGCAAGGGATGGGGTATAGCGAATACCAACGGTGCGCCCGTGTGCAGCGCCAAGCCAGCCGGAGCGGCCGTGTTGTACACCGGCAGCCCGAAGAAATCCACCCACACGCCGCCCGAGTCGCGCAGAGCATTGAAGTCGATGAGCAGCGCGATGTTTTCGCCGCGTTTGAGGGCCTTCAGAAGTTTCGTGACGGCAAAGCGCTGGGAAATAATGCGATGTCCGGGCTGGGCGCGTAACCGGGTGAAAATCGCTTCCGACCCGGCATTGCGCATGCGTTCGGTGACAATTGTTAAGGGAAAGCCGAGTAGGCCGGTGGCCAATCCCATCAATTCCCAGTCCCCGAAATGCATGGTCAAGAAGATGATTCCTTTGCCCTCACTTTGCAGTCGCCGGATACATTCCAAAGATGCCGGATCGACGTCTGCCGCTTGTTCCAATCCGCACCGCTTCAGTCGCGGCGACCAGAACAAGCGGAACATCGTGAGCGCAAAATTCTGGAAAGAGGCACGAGCGATACGTTGCTTGTCCGCTTCTGATTTTGTGTTGCCGTAGGCGGCTGTGAGGTTGGCCAGCGCTATGTGGCGCGGTTTGCCCAACAGGTAGTAGGCGCAACGGCCAACGACCCGGCTAAAAACAACGAGCAAACGATGGGGCAAACAGGGAAAGACGGCGGTCGCTGCCCGCATTGCCATTGTCTCAAGGAGAAAACGGAAACGCTTCGCGCGGGAAATGGGCCTGGGTTGAGATGCAATCACCACGGCGATTATAGTGGCAGTGAAACGGCGCGCAAGAATGGAGTGTATGTACGAGTTTGCCCAACCGAACCTCAAATGCGTTGCGTTTCGCGGGTTGCGGATTATATCATCGTTGCTCGTGCAGACTCCGACATACCGCAGGCGCTGTGAGGACCGACTGTGAAACGGCGTCTACGTATCGGTATTCTCGGAGGGACGTTCAACCCGATTCACCTCGGACATCTTCTCATCGCCCAGGACGCGATGGAGCAACTGAAGCTTGACCGGGTGAAGTTTATCCCGTCCGCCACACCGCCGCACAAGACGGTCGATAAACTAGCCAGCGAACAGGACCGGTTACGGATGATCACCCTCGCGATCCGCGGCAACGCTCGCTTCGTGGTTGACGATATCGAAATCAGGCGAGGCGGTAAATCGTACTCGGTGGACACGTTGACGGAGTTACGACGGCGCGAGCCCCGCGCGGATTTCTATTTTATTATCGGCGCGGACTCGTTGCGTGAGTTGCATCTTTGGCGGGAGGTTCAGCTCCTGGTTGCACTTTGCACGTTTGTCACCGTGCCGCGACCGGGATTCGACCCGAAACCGGTCATCGATCCACGGCTGGATGCGGCCACGCGGCGGCGATTGCGCCAGCACGTGTTGCGCGGCCATGCTTGTGACATCGCTTCGCGTGAAATTCGCGCGAGAGTTGCCAGCGGACGATCCATACGCTATCTTGTGGGCGATGCGGTGCATTCCTATATTCGGAGGCGAAGGCTTTATCAGTGAAGGGCAATAGCCGGCTAACCTCCGATAAATTGGTGAAGCTCTGCCGCGAAATCGTTCTCGCCAAGAAGGCGGAAGACGCGATTATTCTGGATGTTCGCAATGTTTCCAGCGTCGCCGACTTCTTTTTGATTTGCACCGGCACTTCGGAACCCCATCTCAAGGCCATCGCCGACGAAATCGCACGCCGTCTCCGCGATGAGGGAATTCGTCCGCGGCATCGCGATGGCTACCCGGCCAGCCGCTGGGTTGTTATGGATTTTAACGACGTTCTCGTGCATATCTTCCACCCCGAGCTTCGTCAGCGCTACAGCCTTGAAGACCTTTGGGGCGACGCGAAACGCGTGAAATAGAAGTGTGGATGGGAGGGAATTCTCCCGGACGACAGCGGAGCTTTCATGAAACGCAGCAACGACCTACTTCGCTTCCTTCGAGATCTCACCGAGCAACGTCTTGTAGCCTTTTCCTCCCGCGGCCATCTCACCGATCACCGTGGCCACGCCTTTCGGCCTTTCCAACTCGAAGACCAGCACGGTCTGGCCGCCGCGGATGCGGTCATTGGGCTTCAATTCCCACTCGGTGATCTGCTCATTGTTTACGTACGTGCCGTTGGTTGAATTGAGGTCGCGCACGAAATACTTGCCGTCGCGGGGAGTGACCACGAAATGCTCGCGGGACATTCGCTCGTCCTTGATTAGCACGTCTGCGGTATCGCCCCGTCCAAAGGTGAGGGCCTTGTCCGTAATCTCCCAGCGATCCGCTGCTGAGCCATCGAATTTCTTGCGTACGAGATAGGGCATTGCGTTGACTCCAAGGCTCATTCTGCGTCAGCGTGTGGATGGCATCAAGTCAAAAACCAACCGGCGGTTCGTTTTTGGAATCGTGTTGCGCTGATACCTTGCGCCGCTATAATCCGTGCGTTCGAGCGGCGCGGTGAGGAGCGCGATTGCGTGGCCAGCCAGGTACAGTGCACTATTTGCGGGAAGACGGAGGCGGTCGAGAATCAACCCTCGACCGCTCATTACGTCTGCGCCGATTGCTCGGATCGCACCATCGTTGAAGTAGGCGTCGGTTCCGATCCAACCATTGCCGACCCAACTGGCGGAAAATCTTCTCAGGATGGCACAATTGCCGACATTGATGCTCCTCCGCATCCTGATGATCATGTCCTCGCGTGGTTTGGGACCTACGAAATTATTGACGAGATATCGCGTGGCGGCGTGGGAATCGTCTACCGGGCTCGTCAGAAAGGGCTCAACCGCATTGTCGCATTGAAAGTGTTGCAAGGGGGTACCTCGGCGCGTGCGGACCAAGTCCAGCGCTTCCTTTATGAGGCCCAGTCCGCGGCAAAGTTGCAACATCCCAATATTGTGCCCATCCACGACTTCGGCTCACACGAGGGCCAGTACTACTTCACCATGGATTTTATTGAAGGGCAATCGCTGGCCGACCTGATGGCTCGCGGTCCGTTGCAACCGCGCGAGGCCCTGGAGATTGTGAAAGAAGCGACCGGGGCGCTACGGTACGCACACGAACAGGGGATCATTCATCGCGATATCAAGCCGGGCAATATCCTTCTCGACAAGGAAGGCCGCGTGAAAATCACCGACTTTGGCCTGGCGAAAGAGATTTCGCGCGAGGACATGCACCTGACGATGGAAGGCCAGGTGATGGGTACACCGCGCTACATGTCGCCGGAGCAGGCGACCGGCAGAACATCGCAAGCCGACGCGCGCTCGGACATCTTCTCGCTTGGCGTTACCCTGTATGAAATGCTCACCGGACGGCCGGCGTTTGCGGGCGAAAATGTTGTGCAGATGTTGCAGCAAGTCATCGCGGAAGACCCGCCGTGCCCGCACAAGCTCAATCGCAAAGTCCACCGGGACGTCGAGACGATCTGCTTGAAGGCCATGGAAAAGGTGCCGGATCGTCGTTATCAAACGGCGCTGGAGATGACCGACGACATTGATCGGTTTTTGAGCGGTGAGCCGATTGAGGCGAAGCCTGCCAGTATGCTCTATTACGCCGGCCGGCGGCTGCGGAAACACTGGAAAGCGCTCACGTTGTACGTGATCGTGCTCTACGCAACGATACACGGGATCATTCTCTACCTGAACAGTCGGCCCAGCGCGCTGCATTTGAGCGTGGAGACACCGGGTGCGATGGCGGCGGTCGATCATTCCGCGTTATCCGATTCCGAAATGCAATCAGGCCTGAACCTAAAGGCAGGCGTGCACGAAATCCTCATCGAGAACGAGCCGCTGTACGATCCGAAGCAAATCGACATCAACACCAAGCCGGGCGAGAGTCGCACGATGAGCGTTGCCTTGCTGCGTCGCAAGGGTTCATTGACCATCACCACCGAACCGCCGGACATAGGCGTGACCGTGGCGGGCGGCGACGGTTTCCATGAGACATTCCAGGGGCCGACGATTCAGCAGGAACTGCCGACGGGGCGATACACACTTTTCGCCCACAAGGACAATTTCCTTGCCCAGTCGCTGGAGGTGAACGTCGCCGCGCATCAAACAAACGCACTGGTGTTCTCGTTGCCGTCGATCACTTTGTGGACGGCGCAAACAAGTGGCAACGTCCAGTCCGTGCCGGTGGTCGCCGATCTTGATGGCGATGGTATTGGCGATGTTGTCGCCGGCGACGACGATGGGCGCATCTATTGTCTTTCGGGCCGCAATGGCATTCCGCTTTGGGTATTCCGGACGCACGATGCTGTACAGGCTCCCTTGTCGGTGGCCGATATGAACCACGATGGCACTCCCGACATCATCGTCGGCTCCACGGATCACAACGTCTATTGCATCGATGGTAAGACCGGTCGCGCATTGTGGACATTTGAAACGCACGGTGCTATCTACGGCCCCGCATTGCTGAAAGACGTGAACGGCGACGGGGTACCGGATGCGCTTGTCGGCTCGGATGATGGGAACCTGTACGCCATCAGCGGGGCGGACGGCACGCTTCTCTGGAAGTTCCACGCGGCTGGGAGGATCAACAGCTCGGTGGCGTGGGCGCGCGACGCCGACGACGATGTGCTGTTGGTCGGGAGTCTTGACCATAACCTGTACTGCCTCCAGCCGAAGACGGGAGAATTGCTTTGGAAAGTCGATGTCGGTGCGCCGTTGTTTTACCCCGCCCGGATCGAAGACCTGGAGCAGAACGGCAAACTGTTCGCGTTGCTGCTCACGCCGCAGACTGCGGGCGACGTGCGGACGTATACGGCGATTTCCCTGGCGGAGCACAAAGTTGTCGGGGCGAGTGCTGAATACCCCCTCTGGCTCGATCTCAATGGTGACGGGAAGCCCGAAAAAATCGTGGTGGGTGAGAAGTCGACGATTTGTTTTGCCCATGATGGCGTGACGCAATTGTGGAAGACGGACTATCTCGTCGTTACCCCACACGTCGCGGATGTGAACGGCGACGGCGTGCTGGACTTGATTTTCAATTACGGTCCAGACCAGCTCGTTTGTCTGTCGGGACGCGATGGCTCGGAAATCGGTCGCATCAAGCTCGACGCGGAGACAGGTCGTGGTTACGCCCTGGATGACATTGATCGCGATGGCACGCCGGATCTGGTTGTCGGCGCGGGACGGAAGATTGACTGCTTCTCCTGGGTGGGGGGACGGAAACGATGGGTCAATAACGCCGCTGCGTATTTTGACGCGCCCTTTGCCGTTGAGGGTGGGCATGTCTTCACGAAGTCCGTCGGCGGGGAGATAGCGGCGTATGATCCGGAGCGCCGTGACCCGATTTGGAAAGTCCAGACATCGGCACAACCATCGCCGTACGTTGGCGTCGTCGCGGAGAAGGGAGTGGTGGTCGATGCGGATGCGAAGACGCGGCAGCTTTCGGCGTATCGCGCGAGCGATGGCGGCGTACTCTGGCAGGCGCGACTACCGGGTGACGCGGACGCTGCGATTGGCGCTCCAGTGATTGGACAAGGTCTGGTAGTCGTCGGCGATGGCGCGACGGGGTTCTATGCCTTTTCACTGGAAACCGGTACGCAACGGTGGGCAGCGGCCGTGGCCGAGGTGGTGGCGCCTGCCGCGGTGGACAAGGAATTTGCTTTTGTCGGGGATGGGAAGGGAGCGCTGCATTGCTTGTCGCTCGCCGACGGCAAGGAAGTTTGGCAGTTTCCCGTTTCTGATCCGTTTCCGTCCGCGCCCGCGCTCGTGGACATCAATGGTGACGGGCAGGACGATGTCGTGGCGGTGTCCGACAACGGCTTCGTGTATGCCATCGATGGGAAAACAGGCAAAGAGTTGTGGGACTACCAGTTTTCCCCGACGCGCTCGCGCACCCATAATGGGATCGCCCTGGCAGACATGGACGGCGATGGGTTTCCCGAGGGAGTTGTGGTGAATCCCAAGGGAGACATTGTTTGTCTCGATTTGAAAACCGGCAAGCCGAAGTGGACGGGGATACTGGGCGAGCCGGTCATGTCAGCGCCGGTGATTGCCGACATGAATGGCGACGGTATACCTGATGTCCTGGTTGGCACGATGGGACGACGCGTGCACTGCATCTCGGGCAAGGGGGATCGGCAACTCTGGAGTTACGAGGTTGGCTCGCAGATTCGGTACTGCGTGCCGGCGCTGGTTCGCAACGCGAACGCGAAGGGCGCGCCGTGGGTGTTTGTCGGTACGGGGCCGCCGGAGAATGGACTTTATTGCCTCAGCGGCGATTCACCACGTCTGCATGATCGTGGCTGGTACGGACCGTGGAAGGAGCTGACATCGGTGAGACACTGAGTTTCGCCGGGGCGATTACCAGAGCCCGAGACGTTTCTTGCCATCGTCGGTGATCATGCTTTGGTTCCAAGGCGGGTCCCAGACGATCTGGACATCGGCTTCCTCGACGCCGGGCACGTCCAGCAAACGATCACGCACTTGCGCCGCAATGGCTGGTCCCATACCACAGCCCATCGCGGTCAGGCTCATCTTCACATCGACCCGGCTCCGCGTGGAAGCCAGAGGTGTTGCCTTAACGTCGTAGATCAAACCGAGGTCGACGACGTTGCAGGGAATCTCGGGATCGTAACATTGCTTCATCGCTTCCCAGAGCGCCTTCTCGTCGGCGGGACCGGCGGGCTTCTCTTCCCCGATAGAGGAAGCCGAAGTGGATTCCGCGACGGGTATCCCGTCCTTGAGCAGCGCGTCGAGGTTCCGTCCGGCAACTTGTACCAGGCCGAGGGTGGACACCTGCAGCGTGACATTACCGCCGAGTGTTTGGCCAACGTGCGCGGTTGTGCCCTGAGGGACAACAATCCGCACGCCGCTGGGGATTTGCGTTGCTTCGCAGTCGCGCCCGAATTGCACTTCGTCAGATACGTGAAGAGTTTCAATGCCACTCATAACCGAATTACTCCTTTGAACAGTCCGTCTTCAATTGTCACCAACCCCTACGGTAGTCGGACTTCGCGAATGTGTCGAGGGGTATTGCTCACATCTGGTCGATGACCTCAATGCCCAAAAGATTCAGGCCGCGCTTGATGACATCCGCCGTTAGCCGGCAGAGCAGGAGTCGGGACGAGCGTGTTGGCTCTTCAGACTGCAGTACGGGGCAGTTCTCATAAAAAGCGCTGAACTTTCCAGTGAGGTCGTAGAGGTAGCCGGTGAGCCAGTTGGGTTTGTCGTCCTCGGCGACGGCGTGCAGGGTTTCGGGGAATCGCAGGATATGCTTGGCGAGATCGAGTTCGGCAGCGTGTTCCAGCGACACCGTAGCGATATCGGCTTTGGTAGCGCCGGCTTTGCGAAAGATGCTTTGCACGCGAACGTACGCGTACTGCATGTAAGGCGCGGTGTTGCCGTTCATGGCCAGCATCTTCGGCCAACTAAACACGTAGTCCGTTGTGCGGTTCTGGGAGAGGTCCGCGTACTTCACCGCGCCAATACCGACCGCGCGGGCGATCTGCTGCCGCTCCTCTAGAGATAAATTGGGGTTCTTCTCTGTCACAACCGCCAGGGCGCGCTCTTCGCCTTCGTTGAGCAGGGCTGAGAGCTTCACTGGTGCACCTTCACGTGTCTTGAGCGGTTTGCCGTCCTCACCGAGGATCGAGCCGAAGTAGACGTGGCGCAGGTCGGGAGACTTTGGCCACCACTTCCGCGCCGTGGCGAACACTTGCTTGAAATGCAGTTGCTGGCGGGCGTCCGTCACGTAAATGATCTCGTCAGGATGCCATTGGTCGATACGGTACTTGAGCGTCGCCATATCGGTCGTGCCGTAGAGAAACGCGCCGTCGGCCTTTTGGATGAGAAGCGGTGGGGCGCTCTTCAACTCCGGATTGTCCTCGAAGAAGACGCCAATTGCGCCTTCGCTTTCACGGGCGAGATTAAGGCACTTTAATTCTTCGACGATGTCCTTCAGCATCGGGTTGTAGAAACTCTCGCCGAGCGTGTGATCGAAGGCCACGCCCAGACGCTGGTAGGTTTTGTCGAACTCCTGCATCGAAAGGTCAATGATCTTCTGCCAAATCTCGTGGTTCTCGGCATCGCCTTGTTGCAGTTTGACCAACTCGGCCTTCGCATCATCGCGCAGTTCCTTGTGCTCGTTGACGTATTTGTAGAGTCGCTCCAATTCGGCAATCGCGTCCTGCTGCAATGCCTCGTCGTTGCGGAACCGCTTCCAGCCGATGATCAGCATGCCGAATTGAGTGCCCCAGTCACCGAGGTGGTTATCGGTGATGACCCGGTGTCCGAGGAACCGTAGGACGCGAGCAAGACAGTCCCCGATGATCGTGGAACGGACATGGCCGACGTGCATGGGTTTGGCGACGTTGGGCGAGCTGAAGTCGATGACAACTGTTTTCGGGTGGGCAACCGTTGGCACGCCGAGGCGCTCGTCACTCGTGGCCGTGGTGATGTGCCGCGCGACGAACGATGGTGCCAGACGGAAGTTGATGAAACCCGCGCCGGCCACGGTTGGTGGTTCGCTGACGTCGGAAAGCTGGAGTTCGGCGATGACTTTCTCGGCGAGGGCGCGTGGGTTTTGACCGAGCCGTTTGGCAATCGCCATCACGCCATTGGCCTGATAATCGCCGAACTTCGGGTCGGCACAGGGACGAATGATTGCCGGGCCGGCATTTTCGGCCCCGATGACGGAGCGTAATGCACGTTCGACAGCGTCGGCAAGAATCTCGGGCACGGAGGACATGAGGCCGGAGCTTAGGATGCGGAACGAAAGATGGCGAGAATTTCCTCAGCGGTTTGGGCGGTCTCCAGCTTCTGGCGGTTCTCTTTGATACTGAAGAAACGCGCGAAATTGGAGAGTAGTTGCAGGTGCTTCTGAAACTGGCCCTGGGGCGCGAGTAAGAGCAGACAAATCGTAACGGGCTGATTGTCGAGCGCCTGAAACTCCACGCCGTGAGCCGTGCGCCCGAAGGCAGCGACGACATCCGATATGCACGCGACACTCGCGTGGGGCAGGGCGACCCCATAGCCGATCCCGGTGCTCTTGCTCGTCTCGCGGTCCTTGACCGCCTTGCGCACCGTCTCGCGGTCCTCCGGGCGGATTTTGTGCGTACGCACCAACACGTCGACGAGCTGGTCGATCACGGCCCAGCGGTCCGTGGCGGCGAGGTGCGGGACGATCTGTTCTGAACTCAGGATTTCGGTGAGATTCATGTCTCGTTGGGCAAAACGCGTCAGCGCTGTTGTGTACGGTTTACGAAAGCCCACGCAACATGCCACAAGACCGCCAGCTTGTCGAGAGTCCAGCCGTAAGCGGCGACGAGATCACCGGCCAGCGACTGGGCCAGCGCCACGAATGTCACGGAGCGGGAGAGCGCGGCGACGGTGAGCGCCATCGTCAGCAGGTTCATGCAGTAGATGACGACCACGGAGAAGAGGACGCCCTGCGATTCGATGTCGGGCTGCTTCACGGTCAGCAACATCATCAGCGTGAAGGTTACGTGGAAACTCCAGCCCAGTCCCACGAGGAAGAACAGCACCCACAAGTACGCGCTGAGATTCCAGATGGCGTAGGCGATGAAAAACACGCCAATGAACAACATGGCATAGAACGGAAAAAAGTAGGGAGCGAGCGCGATGAACCAATTCACTTTGCTGGTGCGCACCTGGCCCCCGGTCTTTTTCACCTTTAGACCACCGACCCGCGCACCCATCATCAAGGCCCATATCGCGTGGGTTAGTTCGTGACCGAGCACGTAGGTGCGCATGGGTTTGGGGAGGAACACGAACACCGCCAGCCACAGCGCATAGCCGCCCGCAAAGGCCCACAATGCCGGGTCGGCCAGGGGGTGGGGAGCAAAGGACACCTGGCCGCCGAGGCGCCAGGCCGTCATGGTGAGCGCGGCGCAGGCTGGCAGGAGCAGAATGCCGAGTAGAAGCTTTAGGAGACGCACGATTTTCCCCGTTGACTTTTGCGGGTCGGCACGTAAGATGACGCGCCGTCCAACGAACAACGACACACTAGACTCATCGGATCATTTACCATGGCCAATACACGTTCCGCAGCGAAACAAGCGCGCGCCAGCCTCCGTCGAGGAGCGCAAAACAAGTCGATTAAATCCAGGCTGCACACGCTGGAAAAGAAGTTTCTGGCGGCTGTGGCCGACAAGAAGACGGAAGACGCCACGGCGATGTATCGCCTGCTGAGTTCCGCGCTCGACAAAGCGGCCAAGACCAAGGTGATCCATCGCAACAATGCTTCGCGCAAGAAGTCGCGCCTCTCCGCCCACCTGAAGGTCGTGCCGGCCAAGAAAGCCTGAACGGGCAATCTTCAACGTTGTGTGAGGAGCGGGCCTCGGACGTTGTGGTTGTTCACTGCCAGTTCTCCACCAACAGCCCGGTGACACGCTTGGCGATGTCGTCGGCGATCAATGGCAGCGCCTGCTCTTCCGCGCTTTGCTGATCTTCCCCGATAAAGACATCGGTCTTGCCTTCCACCTCGGTGGACTTCAAGACCGTCTCGCCCGTGCGGCGATCCGTGGCGTCGACGCGCACGGTGATGGTGATCTCGAACTCGCGGGGCACGCCGGTGTCCGTGCGCAGGGTGCGCAACGACTCGCGGTTGTACTTGATGATGGAACCGTTCAGGACCACGTCGGCATTCGCCTGGGTTTCGACGCGCAGGGAACCGTCCTGCTGAATTCTCTGGATGACGGCGTTACTGATCTGGGCTTCGAGTTGGGGTATGAGCGTGGTATTGCGGAACATCGGGACGGCGATGGACTTGAAATTCCGTTTCGTCACGGGGCCGATGCGATAGCCCGCGCAGCCGAACGCGAAGAGGCAGGCGAGGGTGATCTGCACAAGCAGCGTGGCGCCGGTTCTGCGGTCGCGACGGCTCATGGCGTGGCGGTCTTCTCCGCGGTAAGGGGCGAGAGCTTGACGATTTTATCCTTCGCCTGCGCGGCCCAGTTGGACTCGGGATTCTTTTCGATGACGTCGTTGTAGTAGATGAGGGCAGACCTATAATGGCCGTTCTTCTCGTAGAACTGACCGATGTGGAACATACCCCGTGATTGCTCCCCCTTCAGCTCGACTTGATATTTCTCCGCGACCGCAACCTTGTCGCTTCTCGGGTAGCGGAGCAGGAAATCAGTAAAGGCGGCAATTGCCTGGTTGGCGGCGTTCTGATCGTATTCGGAGCGGGCGGCTTCTTTCTTATACTCCCAGCCGATCTGGAACTGCGCGCCCTCGGCGAGCGGGAGTTTCGGGTAGCGTTCCAGGAACTTTTCATATGCATGAACGGCAGCGAGGTAGTCATGCTGTTTCTCGTATGCCAGCCCGATGCGGAACTGCGACTCGGGCGCGACGTCGCTGTACGGGCCATTCTTGACCACTTGCTCGTAGACCTCCACGCAGCGATCCAGGGAAGGAAGCAAGCGGACGCCCCAGGCTTTTTGGCGTTCCCCCGCGAGAAACAGATTGCCGATTTCGAACTGCCGGCGCAGCACGGTATCGAAGTGGGGCGTATTGGGGTGCTTCTTGATCAACTCCTGATATTGCTGAAACGCCTTGTAATGGTAGCCAATGGCGCCGAGGCATTCCGCCTCGCCGAGCCGCGCGTCCTGCGCGGAGGCTGACAGCGGCCAACGACCGACGACGCGGCGATAAGCGCTGATGGCGTTGCGGTACTGTTTTTTGGCTTCCAGATTCTGCGCGATCTTGAGCTGGTCGGCGGGATTTGTCCCGGTGGTGACGCCCTCGTGCTCCCAAGACCACCCTTCACCCCTGCGCCAGATCAAGACCGCAGGAGCGTCCACTGGCATTACGAAGGCAAACGCCACGACGCTGAGCAGGGCGATGGCGAATTTTTTGTGCAGACTCATGATGATTCGCGGCGCAGGCTACTACAACGCGCTGTGAGCGTCAAGCAGGGCAGACGGAGTCACGAATCGCATGAAGTATCCCACTATCCCGTCCTCGGAGGAGATTTTGCCCGACTATCGCAAAGCGATATTTCTTACTGGACACGGGGTGGCGGGGTGGGTATAGTCGGGGAAGTTCTTTGACAATGGGAAAGAAGGAAAGCGGAGAGCGCATAGCGGAAAGCCAGCGAGTAGATCCGCCTTCGCTAAAGCTACGGCGCGACTGCGCTGCTTTACTCGGCTTGGGGGGTGGGAGGACCCATATATGTGTTTCTGCGAAACGAACCCACCGTTTTGCGAAGGTATTTTTGATGTAAGCAACTATGAACAATGGAGTTGCGACCGAAAGTTCCGGATAAAATCGGTGGGTTCGTTTTGGAAAACGAACCCACTGGAGAGAGGTTTTAGGGTGGTTTTCAATGAAAAGTGGGTTCGTTTCGCGGTGTTTGTGGGTTCGTTTGCCGCGAAAACGGGCCGCCTAGCGGCCTGCCCCTTGCCAACTCTAACGGGCGGGACGGTCGTTCTACGAGGAAGGATTAGAGGTTCAATTGGCTAGATGGACGGCGACGGCGTGCGGCTGCGCTATCGGCGCGGAGGGGAGTTTGATGCGCAAGAGTTTTTCCGTGGGGTCGAAAAAGTAACCGGACCGGGCAGTCGTCAGCGTGTTCGCGTGGGCAAGGTGCTTGAGAGAGACGCCATCGGCGGCGATGCTGGTGACACGATTGGTGCAGAAGAGTTCGACGCTCCAGGCGCGGTGCTTCGGTTGTCCGGTGTAGGTACCAACGGCGCCGGCAATATTGATGGAGACGTTGCCACGCGACGATGTCGCTTGGATCTTAGTGGTGGCGAACTCGTTCGTACGATAGCCATTGGACGCGCCATCGTCGTCGTAGAGAGTGTAGTCGGCAGCCGAACTGCAATAGACGCGTAGGCCACGCCGGGAACCGTCGTCGAACTGGGTTGAGGCAACGTCTGGACCCAGTGGTGTGATGGAGTTGTCATGGAAGAACAACGGGATCTGCGCCAAGGGCGCGGGCCAGTTGGTGGTCACGGAACCTGTGAGAACCTGGCCATGCCAGAAGTCGATCCAATTCCCATGGGGAAGATAGACGCTACGAGCGGTCGCGCCTTCGGTTGTGACGGGCGCGACGAGGATGTTTGAGCCGAAGAGGAACTCGCTGCCGTCATTCTGTCCGTTCGGATCGTCGGGAAACGCGAGCGGCAGCGGGCGGCAGATCGGGAGGCCCGTGTCGGTGGTTTCGCGCGCTGCCGTGTAGAGATAGGGGAGCAGGCGGTAGCGCAACTTCAGCATGGTGCGGCAGATGTCGCGCACGTCGTCGCCGAACTCGTAGGGTGTGATGCGCTTGCCGTCTTTCACTTTCCCGTGCGCGCGAAAGACCGGGCAGAATGCGCCGAACTGGAACCAGCGGACGTAGAGTTCGTCACTCGGTGCGCCGGTAAAGCCGCCGATGTCGCTGCCGAAGTAACTGAGGCCGGAAAGACTGTAGTCGCAGAGGGCGTTCGGGTGGGCGGCGAGAGTCGGCCAGTCGGCGCCGACGTCGTTGCTCCAATGGGCAGCGCCGAAGCGTTGGTCGCCGGCGAAGCCCGAGCGGCTGATAATGTAGAGGCGCTGGTTCGGGTAATTGGTCGCGTAGCCCTCGGCGAGGCCTTGATGCCACAGCAGGTTTTGGACATTATGAAGTTCCAGCTCGCGGCGGCCATCGTAGGAGTAATCGGTCGTGACATCCTTCTCCGGCTCGCCGAGATCGGTCCAATGTCCTGCGACGCCCGCGTCGATGATGGGCCGCAGTTTTTCGAACCACCAAGCGCGCGCGGCCGGGTTGTTGAAGTCGACATAGCCGGCATTGCCGAAGAAGCCGCTCACGACGCTCGGAATGGTGCAGTCGGGGTAGTTGCTGGACATGAGGGTCTTTCGCGCGGAGCCGTCCAGGAAGTTAGACCTGGCGGGCTCGTTCTGGCTGTTGACGTACGGCTCGTGGATGGTGATGACCTTGAGCCCCGCCGCGCCGAGAGCGGCGATATGTTTCGCGGGATTCGGGAAGTTGTTGGTGACCCATTGAAGGCTGCCCATCTGCTTCGCCGAGCCGAACCAGTACAAGTCCAGCACCAGTGCGTCACAGGGCAGATCGTTCGTGCGGAAGCCGTCCTTGGCCGAAAACATCTGGGCCCAATTGTGAAAGCCGTACTTCGATTGGATGTAACCGAGCGCCCAGCGTGGCGGCAGGGGCGCGCGGCCCGTCATCTGCGTGTAGTGGTCGAGCACTTCGGCCGGCGCGTCGCCGCGAATGAAATAGTAGTTCATCTCGCCACCGGTCACGGCCACTCGCCAGTGGTTGCTGTCGGCGCCCGTATCGTTGAAGTTCCACTCTTGGCGGAAGGTGTTGTCCGCGAAAAGGCCGTAACCGTGCGACGACACAATCAGCGGTACCGCCATGTCGGTCATCGCGCCGGAGTGGAAGTTGACACGCGCGTTGTAGAGTTCGCGAGACTGAGCGCGATAACTCAAAGGTTTGCCGAGGACGAGGCCCAGTCCGTAATACTGTTCGCCCGTGGGCATGGTAAAGTCTACCGAGCTTTCCTCGTTGCTGTCGCCGGACGTGGACGAGTCGGCGTTGGCCAGGAGCGTCGAGCCGTCAGGCTTGCGGAAGGTGAGGCGGAAGGGGATCTTATTGATGTCCACGCGCAGGCCGGCGTTGGAGATGATGAGAATAGTTCCATCCGTGACGTTCATCGCTGGCCGCGGCCAGGTCCGCACGACGGTGAAGGAGGTGTTCGTCGAGAACGGCACGTCATTGGTGGTCATCCGGACGCGGGCGACGGACGTGTCGAGCATCTCCAGTTTCACGACGGCAGTCTGGCAGGTGAAGGTTAGTTCGTTGAGATTGTTGCTGAACCAGGAAACGAGATTGCCGGGGTCGGCAACGCCGATGGCCGGCAGGCCGAGCAACAGAACACTACACCAGAGGGTCGTTGTTCGCTTCATTCAAGCGATTTTCCTTGGCGCTTTCCGAAAAAGCAAGGCTCGACTGGACAAATCAACTCGGCGCGTGCGATATCTGCCTGCACATGGGCACAAGCCTGCAGATTCGACCGTATGAGCCGAAGGATCGAGCTGGCCTGCGGCAAATTTGCTGCGACACGGCCGATGCCGGCCAGCCGGTCGAGAGGTTTTTTCCTGATCGAGAGGTCTTCGCCGATTTGCTGACGAATTATTACACTGAGTTTGAACCGCAATCGACGTTTGTCGCGGACAACGGCGGCGAGGTGGTCGGTTACCTCACCGGATGTCTCGATACGAAAAGGTTCCTGAGCACAATGAAGCGGCGGATTGTCCCTGCGGTCCTTGTCAAAGCGCTGCTGCGAGGGACCCTGTGGCATCCGCAGACCGTGCGGCTTCTGCGCGCCAATCTCGGCCTGTGGCTGAAGAGTGGGCATCGGACCGGGCCGACGCTTGACGATTATCCGGCGCACTTGCATGTGAATGTTCGACAGGGCTTTCGTGGTCAACGCCTGGGACAACGGCTGGTGGCGACTTTCTGTGAACAGGCTCGCGGCGCGGGCGTGCGCGGCGTACACGCAGGCGTGAGCGCGGAGAATCCGCAGGCGCGGCGCTTCTTTGCGGAATTGGGTTTTGCGGAACTGCAGCGCGAGGCACGTTTTCGCAAGCCCGATGGCTCCGGTAATATTCTGTACACAATTCTCTATGGCAAACAACTTGGCTGACAGTTTTGGCCAGCATTTTACTTGAGGAAGCCCGTTACTCGCCGCTATGATGCGGTTCTCGTATGGCGAATGATACCAACCAGTTTGACGTCGGGTACGTGGCCCATTTGGCGCGTCTCCATCTGACGGAAACGGAAAAGCAAAAAATCGCGTCGCAGCTCAAGGATACTCTCGCGTACGTGGCCAAGCTCAATGAATTGGATGTCTCGAAGGTGGAACCGACCGCGCACGCCACGCCACTCGCGAATGTTCTCCGCAAGGACGAAGTGCGACCGTCGATCGACCGCGCCACGATACTCAAGAACGCGCCTGAGCAAGCTCGTGACTTGTTCATTGTCCCAAAGATAGTCGAATGAGCCTGCACACGCTGACGATCCATCAACTCCGCGAGAAGTTGCGGCGCGGGGCCGTTTCTGCCCGCGAGGCGACGCAATCGCTACTCGACCGCATTCTGTCCGTCGACAGCAGGCTGAAAGCCTACCTGTGGCTTAATGCTGAGGATGCGCTCGCGCAAGCTGACGCGATCGACCGAAGTGGCATCGCAAGGAACGGCAAGCTTCTCGGTGGCGTCCCCATCGCCATCAAAGATGTGATCAACGTCGAGGGCCAACCCTGCACCTGCGCGTCCAAAATCCTGAAGGGACACACGTCGGTGTACGACGCCTTCGTGGTGCAACGGCTGCGGGAGGCGGGCGCGATCCTGCTGGGACGCACGAACATGGACGAGTTTGCGATGGGAAGCTCCACGGAGAACTCAAGTTGGGGCATTACACACAATCCGTGGGACCTGGAGTGTATTCCCGGCGGCTCCAGCGGCGGAAGCGCGGCTGCGGTTGCGGGGGATGAAGCGTTTGCGGCGCTCGGTAGCGACACGGGCGGATCGATTCGCCAACCGGCATCGCTCTGCGGTTGCGTGGGGTTCAAGCCGACCTATGGCCGCGTCTCGCGCTACGGGCTCGTGGCGTTCGCATCGTCGCTGGACCAGATCGGGCCGTTCACCAAGACCGTTGCTGACGGCGCGTTAATGCTGCGAGTGCTTGCGGGTCACGATCCGCAGGATTCGACGAGTGTCCCACGGCCTGTGCCGGATTACGCAAAGATGTTTGGGGACGGCGTGAAGGGCCTGCGGATTGGCTTGCCCAAAGAGTACTTCATCGACGGAATGAACCGCGAAGTCGAGGTAGCTACGCGTGCGGCGATCAAGAAATTGCAGGAATTGGGCGCGGAGATTGTCGAGATATCGCTGCCGCATACCGACTACGCGGTGGCGGTGTATTATTTGATTGCGACGGCAGAGGCGAGCGCGAACCTGGCGCGATTCGACGGGGTGCGCTACGGCGCGCGCGTCGCTGGCGAGGATGTCATCGACATGTACGGCAAGACGCGCGGCGCGGGGTTTGGGCCCGAGGTAAAGCGACGCATCATTCTCGGCACGTATGCGTTGAG